>Ga0206850_10043_pt1 | contig 47920 bp, 45 predicted proteins | sample Alteio_BWOrgCont_16_FD_152885 | JGI IMG/M metagenome (GOLD analysis project Ga0206850, IMG submission 152885) | Enriched cells from forest soil in Barre Woods Harvard Forest LTER site, Petersham, Massachusetts, United States -... | ecosystem: Environmental > Terrestrial > Soil > Temperate forest >...
AAGCTTCCATATAATCAATTTTGACACGCATGAGTAAATTATTTCGTATTGCATCGATTTTTAGTAATTGTTGAAAACTCCAAAAATTACCGCAGACTGCCACACAAATAAATTCTTGATAATTTGCTTTAATTAAATCCATAATAACGGGTTGCGACAGTAATACTTGAACTATTCCATTGCTTTTACACTCAACAGCTTCTTTTAATGCGTTAACACCAAATTTTGAAATATTTTCTCGAATATTTTCAATGCTCAATAAATAAGTTAACATTTCATATTGATTATTAGTGACAATGGCTGAAAGCATTTTTCCATCTTTAAAATCATCAAAAAGATCTTCAATATCTGACCAACTATCTTCGTCACGATCGTAAAACAGGTATTCAGCAATAGCTGGTATAATAACATTACCATCTGATCTGGCAATTAGCCTTTTTAAAATATTGACTTGTCCCCCTATAACAGCATTACATGCTAAAAGTTTTAAAATATCACTCATTGTTATGGGAGCAGGATTTTCCTCTGAATCAGAGATCATTTCATCTATTTTATCTAAAAAAAACCAAAACAGTTTTTCTGGTCCAAAATTCGCAGTTATGTTTGCCAGCATTACAATAATACCTATAGACATCTCTTGAAAGCTTTCATGTGCTAAACAAAGGTTAATGTTATCTATTCGATGATGTACAATTGATGAAATTAATATATTGTGGCCATTCCAACGTTCTTCATACATACTATTATGAGAATTGCCTTTGTTCACATCCGTCAGGTGTTTGACTAAACTTTTATTATTCAAAAAAATTTTCAAATGCTCTTGATTACCAAAGGCAGCTATAATACTTAGTATAAGAAATTTATTTACACTACCACTGCAGTTAGCACTTGAATAATATTTTTTTATTGTTCCGTTTTCTATTGCCGCAATAATAGCATCAGTGTTTTTTTCAGCAAGAAAATTTATAAGTTCAGGATGGTGAAAAAAATTTTCTTTAAGTAATGGTCGAGTAAGCATATGTTTTTCCAGTGTACTAAGTGCACTTTGTTTAAAAAGATAATATTATTATTGAGGCTTCACTTTTTTATAGGACTATTATAACTAATTTTCATTAACAAAATATTAAATTATTTTGTTGATTATGCTGCTGATTACAGATTGAAGGGCGGATTACAGAAATTTAATAAAATTTTAAAAAAAAGAAATACCTTCTTTCAGTGGTTCAATTCCCATAAATGAAGCAATGCTTTGGCCAATATCGGCAAAAGATTCACGTCGACCAATCCATTTTGATTGAATGCCTGGACCAAAAAAAATAGCGGGAATATGTTCACGTGTATGATCGGTTCCTGGAAAGGTAGGATCACAACCATGATCTGCGGTAATAACAACGCAATCGTTCGGTTGTAAAACGGCGAGTAATTCGGGTAGTCGACGATCAAATGCTTCTAAAGCTTCTGCATAACCGGCGATATCGCGTCGATGACCATAGAGTGAATCAAAATCAACAAAATTGGTAAAAATTAAGCAATTATCATCATTTTTTTTTGAGCGCTTCCAATGTCGCATCAAAAAGAGCCATATTACCATCGGCTTTAATCGTTTGATGAATACCACGATGAGCGAAAATATCAGCTGTTTTACCAATAGCAATGACTTCGCGATTCGCCGCTTTTAAGCAATCTAATAGTGTTTCTTTAGGAGGTGGTACGGCATAATCATGCCGATTGCCAGTTCGTTTAAAAGAGCCAACTTCACCGATAAAAGGGCGCGCAATAACACGACCAATACAATATGGATCGACTAGTTTTCGAGCAATTTCACAGAGTTGATAAAGACGTTCTAAACCAAAATATTGTTCATGTGCTGCAATTTGAAAAACACTATCAGCGGATGTATAAACAATCGGTTTTTGCGTTCGAATATGTTCTTCGCCATATTCAATCAGAATATCAGTCCCAGAGGCATGTTTATCACCTAAAACACCGTTAATGCCAGTTGCTTGAATGAATTCTTGAATTAATGTTTGAGGAAAACAAGGTTCTGTATTCGGAAAATAACCCCAAGGTTCTATCACAGGAACGCCTGCAATTTCCCAATGTCCACTTGGCGTATCTTTGCCAGCGCTGCGTTCAACAGCATATCCCCAAGTACTTTCAGGATTTTCATTGATAGGGCAACCTGCTAAAGGCGTACCACTACTCGATAAAACAACATTTTGCAGTCCTAAACGGCATAAATTTGGAATATCTAATGCACCATTTCGTTGTTCATTATTGGCTTTGCCTTCCGCGCAAGCTTGCGCAATATGACCTAATGTATTGGCTCCCGTGTCACCATATTGATGTGCGTCTAAACTAGCGCCAACACCTAAAGAGTCCATTAATAATACACAGGTTCTTGGCATAATTTTCTCTTATTTATTAAGTTCAGCAATTAATTCTGGAATGATATTAAAAAGATCGCCGACAAGTCCATAAGTGGCGATCTTAAAAATAGGTGCTTCGGCATCTTTATTAATCGCTACAATAACACGACTGTCTTTCATACCAGCTAAATGTTGAATGGCGCCAGAAATACCTAATGCAATATATAAATTAGGTGCAACGATTTTACCGGTTTGACCGACTTGATAATCATTGGGCGCAAATCCTGCATCGACAGCAGCACGAGAAGCACCAATGGCTGCATTTAATGTATCTGCTAATGTTTCAATTAGCTTAAATTTTTCAGCACTTTGAAATCCACGTCCACCAGAGACAACAATTTTTGCTTGCGTTAAATCGGGTCGCTTTGATTCTGTTGCTTCAATATGAATAAATTGAGAAAGTCCTAAATCAGTACAAGATTCTAGTGTTTCAATGCTCACGGCTTCTTGATGAACGACGGCAGAAATGGGAAAAGCCGATGTTCTAATGGTCATAACTTGAATAGGGCTGTGTGAGATAATGGTTTCAAGAGCATTGCCCGCATAAATAGGACGAATAAATGCAATTGTTTCATCGTCAGGTTGTTTTATAATTTGACAAATATCGGACAATTGTTCTGTATCGCATAAGGCCGCTATGCGAGGTAATACATTTTTACCAAAGGTTGTTGATGGTGCGAGAACAAATTGAAATTTTTGAGTGTTTAACAGAGAAACGACGCAATTAGCCAGATTTTCGGGTAAGTGATGTTCATAATAAGACTTATCGGCTAATAATACATGAGTAACGCCAGATGTTTTTGCAGCTTCTTGTGCAACAGAATCACAATGATAGCCTGCAACGAATAAAGTAATGTTGTTTGATAAGAGAGCGGCGGCAGCTAATACATGACGTGTGCTGTTATTTAAATGTTGATTATCATGTTCAGCAATAATAAGTACATGAGGATTATTGGAATGACTCATAAAACCTTCTCCTTATTTCGTAACTTATCCACTAAATCAGCAACTGATTCAACCATTTCTCCTCCTTCTCGAATAACAGGCGCTTCTGTTTTTAAAACAGTCAAAGAAGATTGTAATGTAAGATTGAGTGTATCTAATGCAATGGCTTCCAACGGTTTTTGTTTGGCTTTCATAATGTTTGGAAGTGTTGCGTAACGTGGTTGATTAAGTCTTAAATCCGTTGTAATAACAGCAGGTAATGATAATTGCAATGTTTCTGTACCGCCGTCGACTTCACGATTAATTTTTATACTTTTATCATCTAAAATTTCTAATGAGGAAATAAATGTACCTTGGCCAATATTTAATAATCCTGCTAGCATTTGGCCTGTTTGATTGTTATCGCCATCAATAGATTGCTTTCCAAGAATACAGAGATCAGGTTGTTCTTTTTCAACGATTTTCTTTAAGATTTTTGCAATATTTAAAGGTGTTAATATTGTTCGTTGTTCTGTTGCAATGTGAATAGCGCGATCGGCACCTAATGCCAAACCAGCGCGTAATGTTTCTTGGCAAGTATTATCACCGATAGAAACAATCACTACTTCATTGGCTTTTCCTTTTTCTTTAAGGCGAAGGGCTTCTTCAATGGCAATTTCATCAAAAGGATTTATTACCATTTTCACTTGTTGTGTATCAACACCTGTACCATCTGGTTTAACACGAATTTTAACATAAGGATCGATAACACGTTTAATCGCTACTAAAATTTTCAGCATGATTTATTGACCTCGACAATTTTCGGGTAAATAAATAGCAGCTAATGTTCCGCGATGGCAAACCCAAGTCACTTGGCCATTATTCCAAGTAGGAATCATCATAAAAGTACCATCACCCGCTACGGCTGTTGTTGTGACAGTGATAATACCTTCGCTACCCACAGCAACGGAGGAAATGTTATCTGTTGAAGCAACAAATTGATAACCAGCAGCTTCATTGGAAGAGGGCGCTGTTCCACCATTACTGATCATAGTTTCTGAAACGGATGTCTTTGCTGTTTCAGCAAAATTAAGTGCTTCAGAAATGCGTGCGCGTACCATATAATTTTCATAGGCAGGAATAGCCAGCGTTGCTAAAATACCAATAATAGCGACGACAACAAGCAGTTCAAGAACGGTAAAACCTCGTTTTCTAATGGATGTATCTGTATTCATTTAAAAAGCTCCTCATCATCATTCAAAAAATCATCTTCGTGAGATTCTTCAGCATCTAAATCAATAAAATCATCGAGTTCTTCTCGAAGACGTTTTCTTTCTAAGCGTCTCTCCAAGAGTTGTCGAATTTTTTTTCGTTTCAATATGTCTTCTTTTGATTCATGTAAATGTAAATCAGCTGCAACATCAACAGGCTCAACACTATGAGCCTCTTCATCAAATACGTCTTCTGAATCTTCATCCAGCGGAGTATCGTCTTCTGTATCATTCATTCTTATTTACCTTAATTCAAACTAACGATGGTAGGAATCCCCGTGGTTTGGGCTGCCACATCTTGTACTTGAGACCAATCAATAACGGTCGCACGCGACTGTGTATTTTGTGTTACAACGTCGACCAAGCTTGATAATGTTGCGTTATAAACGCCTTGCTCTTCATCAAGCGGTAAATGAGCTTCTAAATAAAGATGTTGATTTGACCAACCTGCTTTAAACGGTTGGTTAATAACACGTACCGTCGTACCAATGGGTACAGATTGAAAGAGGGCTTGTATTGCATTAGGCATCATACGAATACAACCGCCACTAATGCGAGTTCCGATAAAATTAGGAACATTGGTTCCATGAATTAATATCGTTGGCCATCCTAAATACATGGCATATTGGCCTAAAGGATTATCAGGTCCTGGTGGGAAAAATCCTGGAATAGGTGTTCCTTGGCTAGCCGCGTAATCACGGACGTGTTGTGTTGGATACCAAGAAGGATCGGCTTTTTTCTTAATAATTTTAGTCACGCCAATAGGAGTACCCCAGACGCCTTCACGACCAATACCAATGGGGAATGTCATGACAGTACCGGTTCCTTCAGGATAATAATATAATCGAAACTCAGGCAAATTAATTACAATTCCTTGACGTGGCCCGGGAGGTAAAATATATTCACTAGGAATAACAATATCCTTTCCCCCAAGAGTATCATAAGGATCTACATCTGGATTAGCGGCTTGCATTTCATAATATCCCATCCCAGTTCTCATGCCAACATCGCCTAAACGTTCACCAGCATGCGCTTCAACAGTACGAACTTCACCAACAATATCACCTTGTGTTGGTAATGGAAAGGTTTTTGCATTTACTGAAAATGCAACAAATAGCGTTCCTAAGAAAACGCTTAAAGACCATATTAATTTTTTATTCATTAGATTTACTATTATCATTTATTATCATTGTTTTCCAACAATCGAAGTTTACCAATTTGTACAACAAAGGCAAGAGATTTTTAAAAAAATTTATCAGCTAAACTGACCGCAGACAGTTTAATCCGGTCGTAATAATTCATTGAGACTTACTTTGAGGCGGGTTTGTTCATCAATTTTTTTAACAATGACCGCACAATATAAACTGTGTGAACCATCTTTTGCGGGTAAATTGCCTGCAACAACAACAGAACCTTCGGGCACACGGCCAAATGAAATTTCTCCGGTCATTCGATTATAAATTTTAGTACTTTGTCCTAAAAAAACGCCCATACCAATAACAGAATTTTTTTCTACAATAACACCCTCAACAACTTCAGAGCGTGCACCAATAAAACAATTATCTTCAATAATAGTAGGATGCGCTTGTAAAGGTTCTAGTACACCACCAATGCCAGCACCACCGGAAATATGTACATTTTTTCCAATTTGAGCGCACGATCCGACGGTAGCCCATGTATCAATCATAGAACCTTCGTCAATATAAGCGCCTATATTAACAAAACTGGGCATAAGAATAACATTGGGTGCAATATAAGCACCATGCCGGACTACACTGCCGGGAACCGCGCGAACACCAGAAGCTTGAAAATCAGCTTCTTGATATTTTTCATATTTTAACGAAATTTTATCGTAATAGTGCTGACAACCCGCATTACCTGAATTAAATAAACGATTGGCATTCACTTTAAATGAAAGTAAAATCGCTTTTTTTATCCATTCATGTGTTATCCAAGCATTATCAATGTATTCTGCCACACGATATTTTCCAGAATCGAGTCCTGCTATTGTTTCAGAAATAGCATGATAGACTTCTGGTGATACATTGGTTGATGTTATTGATTGTCGAATTTCAAAGGCTGCATTAATGATATTAATAATATTATCTAGCATTTTTATTCATCCCAACTTAAAGTACCGCCTGTTTGATACTCGATAACACGTGTTTCAAAAAAGTTTCGTTCTTTTTTTAAATCTAGCATCTCACTCATCCAAGGAAACGGATTTTGTGCGCCAGGATATTCTTCTGCTAAACCAATTTGTGCTAATCGACGATTGGCAATAAATTCGAGATACTCTTTAAACATCGTCGCATTCATACCTAAAATACCACTGGGCATGGTATCTTCAGCATATTGCTGTTCTAAAGCCACACCATCTTTAATCAATTTAACAATTTCTGCTTTAAATGATTCTGTCCATAAATGAGGATTTTCAATTTTAATTTGATTAATCACGTCGATACCAAAATTCATATGCATGGATTCATCGCGCAATATATATTGAAATTGCTCGGATGTGCCGGTCATAATATTACGACGCCCCATAGATAATACTTGTGTAAAACCTACATAAAAGAAGATACCTTCAAAAATAACATAAAAGGCAATTAAATCACGTAGTAGTCGTTGATCATTTTCATGTGTTCCTGTTTTGAAGGTCGGATCAGCTAAACTTTCTGTAAACGGTAATGCCCAAGACGCTTTTGTTGCAACAGAGGGAACTTCACGATACATATTAAAAATTTCTGCTTCATCAAGGCCAAGACTTTCGATAACATATTGATAGGCATGTGTATGCAAAGCTTCTTCAAATGCTTGTCGTAATAAATATTGTCGGCATTCTGGATTGGTAATATGTCGATAAACAGCAAGAACAAGATTGTTAGCGACTAATGAATCGGCAGTTGAAAAAAAGCCTAAATTACGTTTAATAATCATTCGTTCCGCTTCTGAAAGTCCATTAGCGCTTTTCCACAAAGCAACGTCAGCTGCCATAGCAATTTCATTTGGCATCCAATGATTTGCACAGGCTGCAAGATATTTATCCCACGCCCAATGATATTTAAAGGGAACGAGTTGATTTAAATCTGCGCGGCAATTAATAATTTGTTTATCATCAACACGAATGCGTGAGGCACCCATTTCTAATTCTTCAAGACCAGTCAATCCGGTTGATTCTGTTTCTTGATCTTTTTTTATTTCTTTTACATCTTTGACATCTTCAATTGTGTCCCAATTTAATACCGCTGATATTGACATTTTTTTACCTTTTTTATTTATTTATATTATATATTTCTATTGGCATGCTTCACATTCCGGATCCAAAATACTACAGGCTTTTGGTGCTTCATCTATATCAATTTTAACCGCATTTAATGAGCCATCTGAAATAGTGGATTTTTCAGCATTCGTTGCACCTAAACTACGCAAATAATACGTTGTTTTTAAGCCACGAATCCACGCCATTTTATACAGAGTATCCAGTTTTTTACCAGAAGGTTGTGCCATATAAACGTTTAATGATTGTGATTGATCGATCCATTTTTGACGACGCGACCCTGCTTCAATCAGCCATTTAGATTCCACTTCAAATGCCGTCGCATATAATATTTTCAATGATTCTGGAATACGCGCAATATTTTGCAAGCTACCATCAAAATATTTTAAATCATTGACCATCACTTCATCCCATAAATTCAGTGCTTTCAAATCATTCACTAAATAGGGATTCACAACCGTGAATTCACCCGATAAATTGGATTTCACAAAAAGATTTTGATATGTCGGTTCAATCGATTGAGAAACACCGCAAATATTTGAAATCGTCGCCGTCGGCGCAATGGCCATGACATTGGAATTTCGCATACCATGAGTTTTCACGTGTTGACGTACACTTGTCCAATCTAATGATGCATGCGTATCTTGTTCTAAATAGACACCACGTTCTTTTTTTAATAGTGCAATAGAATCCAATGGCAATATACCTTGACTCCATAATGAACCTTGATAGCTTTCATAAGTACCACGTTCTTTAGCTAAAAGGCTCGATGCTTCAATGGCATAATAACTGATAATTTCCATGGAATTATCAGCAAATTGAACCGCTTCATCTGAAGAATAAGGTACTTTTAATTGATATAAAACATCTTGGAATCCCATGAGACCCAATCCAATAGGACGATGTTTCAGATTGGAATTCTTGGCTTGTGGAACAGAATAATAATTAATATCAATCACATTATCGAGCATACGAATAGCCGTTGTAATCGTACGATGTAATTTTTCTTTATTCAACTGCATTTGATTATTGATCATACTCATATGAGCAGGTAAATTAATACTGCCTAAATTACAAACGGCAATTTCTTCAGCCGATGTATTTAATGTAATTTCCGTACATAAATTTGAACTATGAACAACGCCTTTATGTTGTTGAGGTGAACGTATGTTACACGGATCCTTAAAGGTTACCCAAGGATGACCTGTTTCAAATAATAAACCTAACATTTTTCGCCATAATTTAACGGCAGAAAGGGTTTTATGTAAACGAAGTTTTCCTGCTTTAGCTAATGCTTCGTAAGCAGTATATTTACTTTCAAACTCAATACCATAAGCATCATGCAAATCAGGCACTTCATGAGGTGAAAATAATGTCCAATCTTTATCTTCAAAAACACGCTTCATGAATAAATCAGGAATCCAATTGGCTGTATTCATATCGTGGGTACGACGTCTTTCATCACCGGTATTTTTGCGTAATTCTAGAAACTCTTCGATATCTAAATGCCATGTTTCGAGATAAGCACAAACAGCACCTTTGCGTTTTCCACCTTGATTAACCGCAACGGCTGTTGCATTAGCAACATTTAAGAAGGGCACAACACCAGAAGACTGTCCATTAGTTCCATGGATATGAGCGCCCATCGAACGCACTTGTGTCCAATCATTGCCTAAACCACCGGCAAATTTTGATAATAAGGCATTGTCTTTAATCGCCCCATATATGCCATCCAAATCATCCGGTACTGTCGTTAAATAACAACTGGATAATTGAGGTCGTAATGTTCCCGAATTAAATAAAGTAGGGGTGGAACTCATGTAGTCCATCGAAGAAAGCAATTCATAAAATTCAATCGCACGTTTTTCACGTTCTGTTTCACGAATAGCCAGTCCCATCGCAACCCGCATGAAAAAAGCCTGCGGCAATTCATAACGTGTTCCATGATAATGAATAAAATAGCGATCGTATAATGTTTGTAATCCTAAATAGGTAAACGCTAAATCATTTTCAGGTTTTAAAGCCTTACCTAATCTATTCAAATCAAATTCTTTTAATTCAGGATTTAAAATATTACATTCAATACCTTTATGAATGTATTGTTCAAAATAACGAGGATATAAATCACTCATTTCATGAAAAGTAGCTTCTTGTGTAATATCTAAAAACGTTAAAGCTTCTGTACGTAAATGATCTAATAATAAACGTGCAGCAACAAATGAATAATTGGGATCTTTTTCAATCATCATACGTGCAGACATGACGGCAGCTTTATGGACATCAGCCAATGAAATATTATCAAATAAACTGCGAACGGTTTCATTAAAAATAAGATTGCCATCAATATTATCTAATTTGACACACGCTTCTTGAATAACGGTACGAAGACGTTGTGTATTCAGTGGTTGTGCTTTGCCATTGGGCATAGTGACATTAATACGAATCGATTCATTATCATGAGTCGCCTCTGTATTATATTCGTCTTTACGTGCTTGGCGATGTGCTTCGCGATAAAGAACATAGGCACGAGCCACTTTATGTTCTTCTGAGCGCATCAACGCTAATTCAACTTGATCTTGTATATCTTCAATATGTAAACATCCACCTTGTGGAAAACGACGATGGAAAACTTCAGTAATGTGTTGTGTGAGTTTTTGAGTTAATTCATGTACTCGAGTTGACGCTTGTGCATGTTCACCTTCAACGGCTAAAAATGCTTTGGTCATGGCGACATTAATTTTAATCGCATCATATGGCACCGTTTGGCCATTGCGTTTGATAATGGTTAGTTGCCCGGGTAGTGGAGATGAAATTAATGGATCAGTTGACATAAAAGCACCTATATTGAAAGATTAATGAAAATTCAGTTTTTGTTAATAAAACACTATATCTTGTGAATTATTATTTAATGAGCACAATATATAGTTTTTTTTGACGAAATGCAAGTGTCTTTTTAATATTAATATTTACGCATTTTCAATGGTGAAACTCATCACATCGGCAATAGTTTTTTTGCCTAAAATAAGCATGAAAAGACGATCTAAGCCCAAAGCAACGCCAGAAACATCTGGAAATTCTCCCTGTTTCAGCGCTTCTAAAAAATAAAAATCCAGTTGTAACTCAGGTAAATTTAATTGACGTCGTTTTTCTAAATTCGCTTCAAAACGTTTTTTTTGTTCGGAGGCATCTCTGAGTTCATGAAAACCATTCGCCAATTCTATGCCTTGATAATACACTTCAAAACGTTCACCAACGGCATAACCTTCGGGTGTTATTTTTGATATTGAAAGCGCTGCTTGAGGCGCAGGATAATCATAGATGAAAACCGGTTCATCACATCCTAAATGAGGTTCAATACAATGCGACATTAATAAATCAAGCCACGTATCTTTATCATTTTCGAGTTCGCCCAAAGGCGCAATATCCAGATTATTTTCACGCACGCATATTTTTAAATCGGATATATTCGCTAAATGCGGATTAATCTTGCAATATAATTCAAAAATTTTCGCATAGGAAAATTTTTTAGGAGTAGGGCATGAAAGCATAAATATTAAATATTCTGACATATGATCCATTAATTGATGATGATCATAATGGGGCATATACCATTCTAATATCGTAAATTCAGGGTTATGTCGCGATCCTTTTTCATCTTGTCGAAAGGCCTTTGTTATTTGAAAAATGGGGCCTGAGTTAGCTGCTAAAAGACGTTTCATGGCGTATTCAGGCGATGTTTGCAAATAATAGGTTTTATTTTGATTTAACGCAAACGTGCTAAAGCTCGATAAAAATGGATCAGTCACCGTATGTGCTGATAAAATAGGGGTTTCCACTTCCAGACACCCAGACTTTTCAAAAAATAAACGTGTTTTTTTGATGAGCGCCGCACGTTGTTTTAATATATCCAGCGTTGCTGTAGGTTTCCATGAGGTCATTTAATTAAAATACTGTACTAATAAATTAATTTGCCATGCCGCTAAAATACCCGCCATTAAACCAAATAAGTGGCCTTCCCAAGAAACACCGCGTTCTTTCGGAAAAATACCCAAGAAAATACCGGCAAAATAATATAATGAAATAGCGCCTAAAATAATGGACATGATTGAAGTTTGTGCGTAAATATTAAAAACGAGATAACCCCAATAACCCGTAATAACACCACTTGCGCCAACATGCGTTCCTTTTGAAGCAAATAGCCATGTTAAAAATCCACTCATTAATGTGATAGTTATTGTAATCAGCAACCAATGATCGGGTGAAAAAATACAAACAAAATCTAATAAAACAAATAAAGGAATAGAATTGAAAAAAACATGATTAAAATTGGCATGTAAAAAAGGCGAGAATACAATACCGGGAATACCCTTTAATTTTCGTGGAACTAAACCAAGATAAAATAAGCGTCCTTTAAGAAAATAATTGATGATATAAATACTAAAAAGTAATCCTAAAACGCTGAGTAACAAAACAAGATTTTGTTGCGTTTGCGCGGCAATGTCACTCACAGATGACACTAAATTGTTAAAAAAATCTTCAAACATGATGAAATAAATAGGGTAAGTTTTGCCAACAAGCAGGATAATCTGTTTGTCGAGCAGGGTGGGTTAATAAAGATTGGGTGACATGCCACATTTGACGTGTTTCCAACATAAAGGCGAGCGTTCCTTTATAATGCTCTGGTTTTAAAGGGATTTCCGATGAATGATGAAAGCCTTTTGCATCAGGGCCATGGGGTACCATGGCATTATGCAGACTAATGCCACCAGGAACAAAGCCGTCACCTTTGGCATCATATTGACCTTCAATTAAGCCCATTAATTCGCTCATGACATTACGATGATAATATGGTAAACGAAAGGTATGTTCAGCCACCATCCAACGTTCTGGGAAAATAACAAAGTCCATATTAGCAGTACCTAAAATCTCGCTTTGTGATGTTAAAACAGTAAATATCGATGGATCCGGATGATCAAAACTGACGGTATTCATCGTATTGAAATGATTAAGATTATACTGATAGGGCGTATAATTACCATGCCACGCGACGACATCTAAAGGCGAATGTGATAATTCTGTTGTCCAAAGCGTATGTTGATATTTCGTAATTAATTGAAATCCCCCTTTTTTATCTTCATAACGAGCAACTGGTGTACAAAAATCACGCGAATTAGCGAGTCCATTAGCGCCAATCGGCCCTAATTCCGGTAATGAAAAGGGTGTTTTGTAATTTTCCGCAAGATAACCCAATGCATCAGTAGAATGCAATGTTAGTCGAAATTTTACGCCACGTGGAATAACCGCAATTTCACCCGCTTGAATACGCAATGAACCAAATTCCGTTTCTAATTCTAAGTTGCCTTTTTGTGGAATCCAAAGCCATTCAGCATCAGCATTACAATAAAAAGTATCGGAGGATGTTTTTGAAAAAGCGTATAAATAACAAGCCGCAGCCGGGTCATGAAAAGGGCCACTCATTGCAAAAGGAATTAAGCCATCAATAAAATCAGCATTGTCTTTTTTTTCATAGACAGGTGACCAACGCAGTGGTAAGTAAGGCATAGGATGAGCAAAGTCAGTCATTGAAAATAAGGCACCTCGTGCATGAGGATAGGTTTTATTTTGAATAACCGATGGATGAATACGATACAGCCAACTATGTAAATTATGCGCGCGTGGTGATGTAAATGCGCTGCCACTTAATTGTTCGGCATATAATCCATAGGCGACTTTTTGAGGAGAATTTTGAGCAAGAGGCAATGCGCCCGGCAACGCTTCTGATTGATGATGATTTCGAAATCCGGATAAATAAGTTGCCAACGTTTTTTCTCGCATTTTCATGATTTTAAAGTATATCATTGGTTATCACAATCATTCAATCATTTTCTTGCTCAAACTTTAATTTTTCATTAATAATTTTATTGTATAATCAACACAATTATTACTTTAAGGTGACAAGTTTCTTATGAAAACATATGCTGAATTACAACAGGAAATTAATGCTTATCATTTTAGTGCACAGGATGTTGAAGGGATAAATCTCTTCATATACCAACTAGAAAATTATCCAAATGAAGAACTGTTTTTAAATGAAAATAGTTCAGTTTTTTCTTTATTTACTAATCGTATAGAGGATGGCGTTATAAATAATAAACAGATGCCGTCGCTTCGTGCAATTCATGAAAAAGCTGCTGACATTTGTTGGAATATCATTCGTCAAAAAGCAAAAGAACTTATTAGATCATCTGACAAAAATACAAAAATGCGCTTTATTACAGCATATACTAGTATTAATATATCAGAAGCGGTGATTTTGGGAGAAGCTAGATATCAATTTCTCGGTTTTTTGATTTCTGAGTTTGTCCCAGTCTTGGGAAATGAAAAAATAATAGAATTACTGGAAAAACAACTTTTTACTAATAGAAATCTGGAAGTAAGAGATCTTTTAAAAATAATGATGTCAAATTCAGAAACAACTGCAATTTTTATAGAATATCTTGTTCAAAACTCTGGAAAAGGCTCAAATTTTCGCAATCATTTTTTACCGGAGTTTAATGCATGTTTGTCTCGTAATACGCAAACAAATAAAAAAAATGCAATGGGAGAAATGATAGATTTACTATTCAAACTGCTTTTTAAAATGAGAGAACTGAACTTTCATCACACTGTGAGTGATGCGGCCAATGCACCTCTCACTTTTGTATTAAAGCAAGTATTTCAATTTTATAGCGATTCAGTATTATCTAACGACGCACATAAAGAGATGATTAAAAATATTATTGCTGTATATCCTGAGTTATTATCTTTAGGATATGATAATTTTTCTCCACAAGAAAAGTGGACACTTAGTTGTTATATCATGCAAGCAGCATATTCAAGTAGCGATCATCATGATTACCCTGACGTTAATATAATGAAATATTGGCTTCATTCATTGAAAGATAATCAAGAAAATTATGATATGTTAACAGGAAGAATTTGTGCTTGGTTAGTCCGAGATTGCTTTTATGGACACATAAATGGATCAGAACAAACAGTAGCGGCATTGAAGGCACTTTTATTTGAGGTTTTCCCTCTTATTCATAAAAATCCGGATGCACTATTAACGTTTTTTACATCTATCAATGCGAATATCGTTCGAAAAATGAAAAGTAACGATAAATTTTGTTCTGAAATGTTTCAACTAATTACTGCAGATAAAGAGTTATGTGATTTATTTTCTGTTTGTTTTTCTTTATTGCCATCATTAGAAAATGCAAATGCAAAGAAATATAAAGTAGCTTTTTATCAACAAAATTTTGATAAAAAAACACAGCAAGCATGGATACGTGAGCATTTAGGATTTTTTTGTGCATTGCGTCAATATCCACCTAAAGGTGGCGCAAGAGTTTTTAATGATGCATTAGTAAATTGGCTAAAAGGGCATGAAAAACAGGAAGGTAATATGGCTTTCTTATTGATGGGCATTCATAGAGATCCTAATGCACACAGATTATATTCTACAGGTACTCAAGATAAATTACGCGCAGACTGGGATAAAGGAAAAAATCTACCTGTATTGACTACGGATTCTGCTTTGAGTCACTATAATAGTTGTGTTAATTTAGCTTGTGCTTCAGCTCCGCCTGCTTTAGTTCCGTCAGCTCCTCCAGTCGATTTATTTAGCGATGAAAAAGTCGTAAATTATTCAAACCAACAAAGCCCCAATAATTTTGCACAGAATAATCCGGCTTACTATGGTAATGGTAATTCGAATACAGTTTTTAGAACTCCTTCACCTAAAACATTGGAAGAAATTCTTAAAGCGGCGCCGAATGCTCCTACTAGGGTAGTCATGCCATATGCTCCTACTGGGGAAATCATAATTAATACAAAGGATAATTATGTAGAAGCAATGAGTCTGAGCCCAGTGTGAGCTTGCTAGTATCGTTAATTTGTCTGAACTGTGATTTCCGCAGATGTAAATGATGAAATATGATACCTATTTAAAAAAGTGACAATACTTAGGTTGAACCCATCACAGTTCAGACATTATTGGAGAGTATACTTAGTACTGAACTCGTCGAAACCGAAACCCATCGGATTCGAAACAGAATGCTCACGTCCCTCACGTCCCTTAGCAAAATTAGCTAATTCGGTTACTGAAGATACGCCACCACGTGCACATGCAAATAATTTTGAAGGGCAGACTTTTGCGGCATCGTATACTCTTTGGAAATTTTCCTTAAAACGTTCAGGATCTTTTCGATAACTATAAGCTGAATACCCTGTTATAGCCAAGACAGCGGCTAAACTTACGGTCACGCCGATAATTCCTTCTGTTGTCAAAGGAGGTTGTTTAGCAGGAGGAGGTTCTACAGTGGGTTGGCTAGTAGGTTGAATTGATGGAATACCTGTAGGTTGGGTCGTTGGTTGGCTTGAGGGATTAGTTGGCATACTTGTGGGTAAGCCCGTAGGTTGTGTTGGATTATTTGTAGGTTGACTAGTTGGCGATCCTGAAGGTATAGACGTTGGAACAGTAGGGCTATACGTAGGAGATTGTGTTGGATAATATACCGAAACATTAAAAGAATAGGTATTAATCGATTTTTCAGTACAAATAAGATCAGTGCTGCAAGAAACTTGCTCTGATGGAACACCAATGGTTGCTGATGACCAAGGACTTTGGCTTTCGCAAATTTCTTGATTATCGGTTGTACAGACTTTATATGTTAAATAGTTAGAAGCACTTCCAGAAAGAGTAATATATTGTGAGTCGCCATATCCAAGCATTTGCGTACAATTCATTGGGTTAGCAATAGCATCTGAACAATAAGCAGTTCCAGTAATTGATTGATCAATTAAATCATACCAATATCCCTGGGCATTATTCGTATATGCCATAGTATAAACAGAATTAGCAGCCTCTTGAGTTTTTCTCAGATTTGCGGCTTCAGTTGCTGCTTGAGTTACCAATAAAAGCTGCATGATTGTTGATGATGAAATTTTCATTACGATTTCCTCTAGTTTGTTCAATAATTTAAGTAATGCCTATTTTACTATTTAATTATTAAGGAAATATTTATTTTGAATAATTTTAATAGATTTTAATAGATTGAATGAAAGTAACACTTATCCTATAATGATTTTAATTCAATAAATTTCAATAGGTATATGCCAATGATATCAACAGAACGTGACTCAATGCATTTTGATGTGATTATTGTTGGGGCAGGGCCTGCGGGTCTGAGTGCTGCTATTCGATTAAAGCAATGCGCAAAAGAAACAAATCGTGAAATCAGCGTCTGTGTTTTAGAAAAAGGCTCTGAAGTAGGTGCGCATATATTATCCGGCGCTGTTTTTGAAACACGTGCATTGGATGAATTAATACCCGATTGGCAATCTCGCGAAGCGCCTATTACGTTAAAAGCGAATGATGATCATTTTGTCTATCTGACGAAAAAAGGGCATTTTCAATTACCCACGCCACCGACGATGAAAAATCATGAGAATTATATTATTAGTCTCGCCAATCTTTGTCGTTGGCTTGGAAAACAAGCTGAAGAGTTGGGTGTTGAAATTTATGCCGGATTTCCTGCGCAGGATGTGATTATTGATAATGGTCGTGTTGTAGGTGTTTCAACGCCTGATATGGGTGTTGATAAACATCATCAACCGTTACCCCAATTTCAACCGGGTATGAATCTATATGCCAAACAAATTTTATTTGCGGAAGGTTCTCGCGGATCATTGACACGTAAGCTCACTGATATTTTTGATTTACGTAAAAATGCACAACCACAAACGTATGGATTAGGCTTAAAAGAAATTTGGCAAGTGGATTCAGAATTATATAAAGCAGGTTCTGTTTGGCATACAATTGGTTGGCCATTAGAAAATGATACGTATGGTGGATCATTTATTTATCATTTAGAAGATAATAAAATAGCAATTGGATTTGTTATTGGATTAGATTACAGTAATCCATGGCTTGATCCGTTTGCTGAGTTTCAGCGTTTTAAGACACATCCTTTTATTCGGCAATTATTAGAAAAAGGTGAGCGATTAAACTATGGTGCGAAAAGTTTAGTCGAAGGGGGCTTTCAATCGATTCCACAATTAACCTTTCCAGGTGGTGTATTAATTGGTGATTGTGCAGGCTTTTTAAATGTGCCTAAAATTAAAGGTTCGCATACAGCGATGAAATCAGCCATGGTCGCAGCCGATGCTATTTTTAAAGCGATTATTGATGATCAAGCAGAAGCGATAGAATATACTGAAAATCTGAAAAAATCTTGGCTATGGGAAGAATTACATGCGGTTCGTAATATTCGCCCGTCGTTTCATTGGGGATTATGGCCCGCATTATTATATTCGGCTATTGATCAATTTCTTTTTAAAGGAAAATTACCGTGGACATTTAAGCATCGAGCCGATCATACAACGTTAAAGCGAGCCGCTGATTCGAAGCGTATTGAATATCCTAAGCCTGATGGCAAATTATCATTCGATCGTTCATCTTCATTGTATCTTTCTGGAACTTTTCATGAAGAAAATCAACCCTGCCATTTACAGTTAAAAGATTCTGATATACCTATTACTTATAATTTGACAGAATTTGAAGCGCCAGAACAACGTTATTGTCCCGCGGGCGTCTATGAAATCATTCAAAATCCGGAAGGATTAGGTGGCGCTCGTTTACAAATTAATGCGCAGAATTGTTTGCATTGTAAAACGTGTGATATTAAGGATCCTCAACAAAATATCGTTTGGACAACACCCGAAGGCGGTGGGGGACCGCGTTATTCGGATATGTGACGACATCATATTCTCTTAATAATTTTAAGTTAAACTAGTTATAGGTAAATCTTCCTTCTGGATTCCCGCCTTCGCGGGAATGACGCAAAGGGGAATTATAGTTGATTTAATTTAGAGAGAGTAAGAATAATGAAGATCATTACTGATTTCATAACAAAGGCAAAAGAAACTTCTGATAGCGAGATGTATGCTGAGATCCAAGCGCAATTTATTGCAGCAATGCCAAGTGATTTTGCGAGTTTTAATGAATATCTTCAAAAAGATGCCACCGGAACATCTGGTCTTGAGCAATTAGTGACATTTGTTCAGCGGAAAATTAAAAGTGATGAAAGTCAGGCCGAGGGATGGCGGAATTTTTTACTGACTATAGAAGAAAAAACGCAGATGATTTTTTCGAGTTTTTTTAAAACTCCCATCATTTCAGCGACGCTAGAAGAAGAGCAAAAGATTGTGACTGAGGGCAGTATAGATATAGAAGCTAGTGCGCCTCCAGCACTATCTGAGCTACCTGAGAAACAAGATAGTATAATTGGTGATTTTATCAATAATAATACACAAACACTTTCCTCTGATTTGCATGACTCTCAAGAATTGTTTTTAGAAGAGATGCCTAAAAAACTATCGGAAATTGAAGTTTTTTTTAAAAAAGATACTCAAGATATGTGTGATTTTGAAAGACTCATTCAACATATTAACAAGCAAATGAGTTCGGATAAAAAGAAATTAAATCCGTGGAAGAAATTTTTATCCGATATTAGAAAAAACGTTCTTTCGATTTTTTATTATTCGATGTCTTCAAAAAATTATACACAGGAAAATTTTGCTAAGGGTTTAGATGTTATTCTTTCTATGTATGCGATGTCTAATACAATTGGTACAGAATTTATTACAGATGAGTTGAATAGTACAGCACTAAAAGAAGATCTATTGAAGACTCTTATGGAGAAAGTAGAGAAATTTGAATTTCAAGACCGAGAAAGGTATGCAAGTTTAATTTGGCGAAATTGTATTTTACCTGCTCAAAATCAAGCTAAGGAAGGCGAAGTAGTGTTATTGGTGTCCAAATTTATCAGCGCCGCAGAAAATCCCATAAGGTTACTTACTTTATATGTGACGGAACCTTCTTTTGTAACAGTTCTTTCTAATAACTTGCCTCTAAACTTCAATAAAAACCAGAGTGAAACGTATTTCCAGTTTTACGTTTTATCTGCTTTGACTCAACTTTTTTTGTCAAATAATATGACCAATAAAATATTTGATGAATTTATCATTATTTCTCAGCAAAGAGATATAAATGATATACACCGTCATATTATCAAAACATGCTTCAAACATACTTGTGATCAATCGACGCCTCTAATTTTAGCAAGGACATATGCTACGCTTTTAATAGCGAATCCAACTGTTTTTTTTGATAGCTTATCTGATTTATTAAAAACGAACTCTCGAGCTCAGTATGCTCTTGCTTCTATAATACAAGCAACTTTAAATTTCCGTAGTGAATTTTGGAAAAATTTGTTCTTTTATTGCAATGCTGTTATTACCTATAAGAACAGTGATAAATTATTAGACTATTTCACTGGTTTCTATATTCCAACTGGAAAACAAAAGTTGGATCAGAGAAAATATTGCCTTGATTTGTTAGGTAAGCATTTAGAAAATCAATTATCGAAAGGAGAAAATATTTCTGAGAATTTTCAACAATTAATAAAAGCAGTCAGTCAATGGACAACAATTAATTCTGATCCAAATTTTTTAAAAGCCGTTGAAGGTTTATTTAATAGTGTTATTAATTGTTACTTTGAGAAAAATAATAAAGATAAAGAGGTTCTTCATCACTTTATTCTTAGTTTTTATAATGATGCTCCGCTTTTTATTCGAAAAGCTGCAGTCAATTTCTTTTTGCAGTTTGAATCAGAAGAGATAATAAAAGCAGAAAAAATTTCCACATTTATTGGTGAGGCCCTATCCACAAATTTTGAAGGTGAAATAAGTGCCAATGAAAATTCAGGTGATCGTTTTACACAAAATTTTAATGAAACATATGAAAAGAAAATTTGGATTATCCAAAAACTTCAAGAAAATAATTTAGAAGAAAATAATAAATTTATTGACTATTTGGTTAAACAGATGTTGGATAAAGCAATTTTGGATTGCGATACAGTGCTTTCAAATCCAGAGGGATTAAATCCTGACTTAGAGAAATTATTTGAGCCTAATTTTTTTAATCGCTATATTTTTGTCACAGGAAAAATTAAAGTGATTTCATATGAAATTATTAATGTGTATTACATTAATTTACATCAAAATATTTTAATTTATTTAAATCAAAGATATCCTGCTCATTTTGAAAAATACATTGAGGTACTCTTAAGTAAGTCAGAAATTAATAATTGCTATTTCAAAGATGTAAATCAGCACCGTTTAACAGTTTTTGAAATCAATCCTGAAAAATTTGTAGCGTGTCTTCAGGACTCAAATCTTAGAATTGGCACACTAGGCAGACAGTATGTTTTACAGGATTTAGTGACAAATATTTCTGAAAATAAAACTGACTTTAAAAAATGGATGCAGTATATCAAAACAGTTGAGCCTCTTTGCTTGCAAACAATGAGTGCTGAAAAAATTGTGCATGATATAATGGCCACTCATATTGTAGGAAACATTGTTCCATTAGAGCATTTATCGCAATTTATCAGGGCTAATGTATGGATGTTGTCAATAAACACCAAATATATTATTTACTTGAAAAAATTAGCCAAATTAAATAAGTTGAGAAGCTTTTCTTTTTCAGGATTAATTGCTGAAGGTTATTTAAGAATACTTTCTATCGATGCAGTTGTTTCTACTGTACTAATGCCTCTTTATACGGCTAGAAAGATCAAACAAAAAGAAATAATAGATATATTATTAGTTATTTTTGATAAATACAGTAAGGAAGAAATTCTGAAATCAGATGAGCTTTGTCAGTTTATAATCTTAGGACTGTGCCAATTGACCGATAAATTGACTCTTGATGAACAAACTCTAATAGAAGATTGTAGTAATTTACGTAATGTGAATAAAAATATAACTAAATTTGACCAATACTTAGCTTATGCGCGATATTCTTGTTATCCACTTGCAGAAAATACGGCTATTGCCAAAGTGATGAATTATAAAAGAGGAATAAATCTGCTGACATCGATATCAACAGCAGGACAAAATTTTTCTAAGATGATAAAACAAGGAATAATAACCTCCTCATCGCAACCTACATTATTTAATTTTGATACTGTTATTGATGATAATGCGGTAAATGACCTTTGGACAGAGAAGTTTAATTCGAAAGATAATGCGGGAAGTTCAAGCACTAAAGCGTTTTACAGACAAGAAGCTGTTGATGATGATGAAGAGGAAAGAATACAGCAAAAAATAGCAAGTGCTAATGGTAATAATAATCGTATCGTTTCTGATGAAGATGAAAAACAAGATCTTGCGTCGCCATATTCACTGGATACTGATAGCCCAGATATTAATGGAAATCGTATTCTTTCAGAAGCAGAGGTAGATGCACTTTCTCGATCTAGCTCGAGCAATCATAGTCATAGTCAGTTTTTCAATTCTATTGCTGTAGCTACTGCTATAGCCGTTGATGATAATGATAATACTACTGATGATTCAGAGGTACCTATTGTTATTGCGGAGGTAATAACTGTCAGGCCTAAAACGCCTTAATGCCACGCTTTTAACATTGCTTCATAATCAGCCGCCATTTTAATGGGATCATCTGTCCAAGGGAAAAAGGCTTGAATTCTTCCTTGTGGATTGATGATTGTCACAGTGCCGCTGTGTTGAATTTTAGCACCACCTAAATTTTTATAAGCAACACCCATTTGTTTAGCTAGAATATTTACTTGAGATAAATCACCTCGCAAGCCAATAAATTGTGAATTATAGGATGTTACATATTTTTGCAAAATAGGTAAAGTGTCATATGTCGGATCGACGGTCACAAAAAGAATTTGTGGTAATGGTGTTACTTTTGCTTGTTGCAATGCTTCAATGATTGTTTTAAACACTTGCATGGCATGTGGACACATATCAGGGCAGCGTGTAAATCCAAAGAAAACCGTTGACCAATGGCCTTTGAAGCTTTCTTCAGTAAATGTACCACCATTCGTACTTTCAAGCGAAAAAGCAGCAATCGGCTGAGGAGATTCAAGCCATGTTCCATAATGCGATTGAGATACTTGTTCAATCTTTCGTTTTTCAGAAATATGTTGAAAAAGAAAAAATAAACCAATCCCTAATAGGATGAAAAGAAAAATAAAACCAATATTGCCACAAGCTGTTGGACAAGCACTTTTTGATGAATTTGATGGGTCTTTTATCATAATGTGTATCTCCAATAATGATCAATTAAAATAATTATAAATAATAGTGTTAAATAAGTAATAGAAAAATGAAACATTTTTAATGCTGTAATAGCTTCTTCTTGTTTTTTCTTTGCCTTGTTTAATTTTACAGCACAGAGTATAAATTGAATATTAAGCACCATGACACCTATAAAATAAATATAACCACTCATACCAACAAAAAAAGGTAAGCATGTGACGACAGCTAAAAGAATCGTATACAGCACGATTTGTAATTTTGTAAAAGCAATACCATGTGTGACGGGCATCATGGGAATTTCCGCTTTGGCATAGTCTTCATAACGAGCAATGGCAAGTGCCCAGAAATGAGGAGGCGTCCAAATGAAAATAATTAACACTAATAATAAACTTTGAGGAACAAAATGTCCAGAAACGGCTGTCCAACCTAACAATGGCGGAGCAGCCCCAGCTAATCCACCAATCACGATATTTTGAGGAGTAGCTCGTTTAAGATAACCGGTATAAATACCCGCATAGCCCACTAAACTGATTAATGTTAATAATGCGGTTAATGTATTTATTTTGAATAAGAGGATCACAAAACCAACAACGCCTAAAACAGATGAAAAAATGACAGCTTTATAAGGAGATATATTACTATTTCCTTGTACTAAAGGGCGTCTTTCTGTTCGTTTCATGAGGCCATCAATACGTCGATCGACCAAATGATTGACAACAGCCGCGGCCGAAGCGCAAAAACCAATGCCAATATTGCCCCAAATTAATGTGGACAAATGAACGTCCGCAAATGTTGGCACCGCCAAATACATACCAACAATGGCGGTAATCAACATTAAAAGCACAACGCGTGGTTTGCAAAGTTCAAGATAATGCTGAACACTTGTAAATTTTGTTAGAATCATGAATAATTCTCTAAGAGTAAATTTAAATAATAATATTATGAACTATGAACGATAACATCAAAAGTCTTTTAAAAACAATAGGAGTAGGTTGTATTCTTGTGATATTAACTATTCTGTATGTTTGGTGGCGGCATTATTTGAGTGATCATTTTGCTGGAGAATTTGATGCTTATGGCTTGCCATCGAAAATGTTTCGAAGCGGTTGGTTTCTTTTAGTTGATGCATGGGAGCTATGGGTTATACCTACGCTGATTTTCTTAATTATCGGTTTAAGTGTTGAATATTGGTGCCGACATATTTTGCCCGAGTCTTCTCATCATGCATCGACTCATGAAAATGATGAATTAAAGGAAAAAGAGATGCTGGTTGTTGCTGAAAAAAAAGCGCATCAAAATATTAGTTTTTCACATGCACTTGAAATTGAAGCATTAAAACAACAGGTTGAAATTCTAAAGAAAAAATATTTAGAAGAAAGACAGCATGCAGAACAAACGTTACGAGATGCTGATGAAATGCTCGAAAAGGCAAAGCGCGCAACGCCTGTCATGCCATCATCAGCAGCGCCAACATCGGCACCTTCAAATGCTCATAGTGAAGCCGTTATTACTTCATTAAGAGCTGAGAATAAAAAATTACAACAACAAGTAACCGATCTGCAAGAAGATCTTGATCAAAGTAATGCTTTGATTGAAAAACTGCTTGAGGAACAAAAGTCATCGTAAAACGGTCGATCTTTTATGACGGTTTTGTGATATAATGCTGAATAATTACAATTAATCTTTAAATTGGGAGTATATAATCATGCCTCTTTCAAATGGCTTTCTTAGTAGAATTAGAAAAACCGTTAAGGACAAAGATAACTTTTTTGAAGATGTCAACGGAGTGTCTCTCGTGTTTGCTGAAAAAGATGCTCGAACACTGGGTATTGAATTTCTTGTTTTCAATGGAGATATTAAAAAGAATGTCATTATTGAAGAGCTGAAAAAAACACTGAGAGAACAGGAAAGTATACCCTCCGCACATACACCTCCAGACTTTCAGTTTGAATGGAAAAAGAAAGAGAAACAAACAGTTTTTCTATTAAAAAGTAGTTCACCGGTTTTTATTATAACTATGTTATTACATGAAATGATGATTTCTGTTACGAAAGCCAATGAATTGTTAGAAGAGTTAAAAAGTAATATTCGTTATAATGAAAAAATTAATCGTAAAGGTGAACGAGATTATGAGCAATATTCTGTTGATAATAAAAAAAATGTTCTTAAAACAGCAGAAAATTCTCCAAGTTCATCACCGCGACAGTCTCTTATTTTTGCTGATGATGAGAATGGTGCGTTGAAAAATCTTCGACTGAAAGCTAAAAGTCAAAATAATAAGAGTTTAATAGGTGCCTTGCGTAGTAGATTGAATGATTTTGTCAAAGGTAATAAAAAGAGTGTTGTTCCTGATAATGCAGATGTGCTTCATCATGACGATGAACATCCCCCATTAGATTCTAAACTCACAGTTAAGCCATCATCGGAGAATAATAACACTAACAGTAATACCTCTCACCGTTGAGTGGTGTAAATAACCTTGAAGGTAAGTAATTAACGGTACGTCGATAACGCGATGTTGTAAACTGGATGCTTCTCGAAAAATAAGTATAGATGGGCTTGTACGAATAGCGAAGCCCAAATGAGAAATATCCAGTGATGTGCCGATTATTTTTGTTAGATCCCAGCCAGAACGAACAATTTCAATAATTGACCCCGAAGGTATTTTATTAAATAAAGCCATATTGGGTGAACCATTTTTCTGAAATAGTGTTGTTAGCGGAATATAAACAACGCGACTCATTTCAGGCTGAACTTTCAATGCTAGTTGATGCAATTGGTTCACACGCTCTTGTATTTCTTTCTGTGTTAATGAATTTGATGCTACTAAATTTAAATTTTTCTCAGTCATTTTTCGATACCAAGCCGGTTTATTAATATAGGTTTGATTGATGACTGTGTCTGGCGTTATTTGCGTTGTTATATCTTGAATAAAACCATTTTGCGTATTAACGACATTCCAGTCTATATTGGTAAAATGTAGTCGATTTTGAAAAATCGGTAAACTATTACGATATTGCACTTTTAACATCGTCGTTTGAAATTCTTTAAGATTATGCGATTCTGTTAGAGCCAATACTGTACTCACATAGGTTAAGCAATCAAATGCATCGGTTCGATATAATGGCGCTTGATCAAACAATCCTGATTTACCTTCACCGAGTGCACCATAAAGATAGGGCTTTCCTAAAAAAAATCGGCTAATAATATCAACGCGCTCCGGCATTGCTTGTGATTCTGGCACTGTTTGATCAAGCTGATGGTAAAGCTGCTGAATAACTTTATCATCGTTATTAACATTAAGATTAGCAAATGCTACTTGCGCTCCCAGTGCCGTCATTGCGAGAAGTTTTATTGCGTAGCGTAGCGAAGTAATAAAACGACGTGGCAATCCAGAAATTAATCTTTTTTTTTCTTCGCAATAACGGCTTCGTGAGATAATTTTATGTACTCGGATCAGATGTTTCATGTGTTTTTTGTGTGATATTCATTATACTTTTAAGTTTTCTTTTTTTACGCATGGCGGCTTGAATTTGCAATGGTAGGGGGCCAGGAACTAAAGCAATAGCATAAACACCTCGATCGCGTTTTTCAAGAGAGTACTCGACAGATTGTTCGGGATACAATAATTTGTAGCCTTGTTTGTAATCTTGACTAACAATTGATGAATAATGAATAAAAATATCAGATTCTCCCGTTGATGGCGTAATAAAACCCCAGCCTTTTGCATTATCAAACCATTTTATTTTACCGGTTGGCATAACAATTTCTCCTGTTATTTAAAAGTTGGACACATTTGAACAAATATATCCTACTAAAAGAGATGATATAAAGTCAAGAAAAATGTTATTATTTACATATGACAACAACATTAAAAACGCCTCGTCGTGTTTTAGGGCTCGATTGGGGTATGAAACGCATGGGTGTAGCATTGGGTGATTGTATTCTTGATCAAGCAACGCCGTTACAAACGATTAAGACAAAATCCGGCGTGCCTGACTGGAAAATACTTGCGAAATTATTAGATGAGTGGCATCCAGATGCTTTTATTGTCGGTATTCCTAAAAAAATGAATGGTGAAGATTTATATACAACTGCATTAGCAAAACAATTTTGTACGTTATTAAAAAAGCAATTTCAGTTGCCTATATATGAAGTCGATGAAGGGCTATCAACCATAGAAGCGCGACAACAGTTATTTGACATGGGTGGATATCGTAAAATTCAGTCTTCTGAAGTCGATAGTTATGCGGCTAAATTATTGATTGAACAGTGGCTTTTTGATCATAAAATCAACCATAGAATTTCTGAAAAAAATTCGGTATAATTAAAACCTTAATTATTATAAATATAAGGGGATTTAACACATGGCACGAGTAACCGTTGAAGATTGTTTAGATAAAGTGACCAATCGATTTGAATTAGTTTTAGTTGCTTCAAAACGCGCACGAGATATTGCTATTCGTTCAAAAGAACCCATGGTTTATACACATAATGACAAACCCACTGTTATTGCATTACGAGAAATTGCTTCCGGGTTAATCAATGCAAATATTCTAACAGAAGATTAAATGATTAAATGAGTGATTATTTTGATGAATTAGCTCAAAAATTAAAAACTTATCTGAATGATAAGCAGATTGAGCTCATTCATCAGGCGTATTGGGTCGCAAAAGAAGCGCACAAAGGTCAAATGCGCCGATCCGGCGAACCTTATATTACACACCCTGTTGCCGCATCTCTTATTCTTGCTGAAATGCGAATGGATGCTCAAAGTATCATGGCAACGCTATTGCATGATGTTCTTGAAGATACGCAAGTGACCAAAGATGAAATTATTTCTCAATTTGGGTTGGTCATTGCTGAATTAGTTGATGGTGTTAGCAAATTAACGCAAATTAAATTTGAGTCCAAGGCTGAAGCTCAGGCAGAAAATTTTCGAAAAATGGTCATGGCCATGATTCAAGATGTTCGTGTTATCGTCGTAAAACTAGCCGATAGATTGCATAATATGCGAACATTAGGCTCAATGCCCTCGAAAAAAAGACGACGCATTGCCATTGAAACATTAGAAATTTATGCACCGATTGCCAATCGCTTGGGAATGCGAGAAATCTATGCTGAATTGGAAGATTTAGGTTTTAAAGCCTTATATCCTATGCGTTACAAAGCACTAACCGACGCTGTATTACGATTGCAAGGTAATCGGCGTGAATTAATGCAAAAAATTCAAAAAGATCTATCAGAAGCGTTAGATAAATTTAATATTCCTCACGTTTTTGTGATTGGACGACAAAAACATTTGTACAGTATTTATAAAAAAATGCGAATCAAGCAAGCGTCTTTTTCTGAAATTATGGATGTTTTTGGTTTTCGTTTAGTGACACAAGATATTGATTCTTGCTATCGCGTTTTAGGGCTTGTGCATCAAACTTATAAACCATTGCCAGCGCGATTTAAAGATTATATTGCCATTCCAAAAGCGAATGGTTATCAATCATTACATACGACATTATTTGGCCCTTATAGTATTCCCATTGAAATTCAAATTCGAACCGATGATATGGATAAAATTGCGGTAAAAGGTGTTGCCGCTCATTGGATTTATAAATCTTCTGGATTTGAAGTGGGAGAGGCTCAATTGCGTATTCAAGCATGGATAAAAGGTTTGATGGAAATGCAAAGTAATGTCGGAAACTCACTTGAATTTATTGAAAATGTTAAAATTGATTTATTTCCAGAGGAAGTATATGTTTTCACTCCCAAAGGAGATATTTTTGAATTGCAACGAGGTGCGACGCCTGTTGATTTTGCGTATCGTATTCATTCTGATATTGGTGATAGTTGTGTTGGTGCAAAAGTTGATCGGCGTTTGGCGCCATTAAGTTCACCTTTGTCGAGCGGCCAAACCGTCGAAATTATTACGGCTCCAGGCGCTCAACCGAATCCCGCATGGTTAAATTTTGTTGTGACGGCAAAAGCACGATCCAATATTCGAAATTTTCTCAAGCATCAACAAGAAAAAGGTTCAATTACATTTGGAAAACGATTATTAACCGCTGCACTCATTGAATTATCTTCTTCACTTGATGCCATACCCGCGGAAACAATGAAAGCGCTTTTACAAGATTTAGACTATAAAACAACCGATGTTTTGTATGAGAAAATTGGTTTCGGCAATCAAATTGCCATCGTTATTGCTCAGAGATTATTAAATTATTCTGAAAGTATTAAACAAACTAAACAGATTCAACATACCCCTCTTGCTATTCGGGGTACTGAAGGACTGATGATTTTTTATGCCGATTGTTGTCATCCTATTCCAGGTGATGCCATTATTGGACATTTAATTCCTGGCCAAGGTGTCGAGGTTCATGTTGATTCTTGTGAAAAAGCCAATATTTTTCGTTATAAAATGCATGAATGCATTTCGTTATGTTGGGATCAATCTGTTTCAGGCGAATTTGTCATTGAAATTATTATTGAAGTGACGAATCAACGCGGCGTATTGGGATTACTTGCTTCAGCTATTGCAAATGCCGAAGCGAATATTGATGATGTTCATGTTGATGAGGATGATGGTGTGTATACTAAATTGCGTTTTACAATGACGGTGCGTAATCGCGATCATTTAGCGCGGGTCATTCGTCGATTACGTACGAATACCGCGGTTTTAAGTATTTATCGGAAAGAGATGCCATGAAATTACGAATATGCTACGCAATTTTTCTTCTCGCAATGACGCCTCTGTTGGGATTTGCATCATCGCCTATTACCATCGTTGCAGCTGAAAATTTTTATGCTGATGTTGCACAACAATTAGGTGGCCCCTATGTGAAAGTGAATTCTATTTTAAATAATCCTAATCAAGATCCCCATTTATTTAGTGCTAATCCTAAAATAGCTATTTTGTTAGCCAATGCCGATATTATTATCGAAAATGGTGTTAATTATGATTCATGGATGGATACATTACGTATGTCGTCATCACATGCAATGCTTATTAATGTGAGTGACTTATTAGCTTATTCTCCAAAAAATCCCCATCTTTGGTATGATCCTATTATTATGCCGTTATTCGCACAAAAATTAACGCAAGAACTTATTCAAAAGGATTCTGCACATCGTGCTTATTATCAAACGCAATTAACTATTTTTTTAGAACAAGCGAATCAATATCAAAAACGTATTCATCAAGCATTACAAAAAACAACGAATCTACCTGTGACGGCAACAGAACCCATTGCCAATGATTTGCTGATGGCATTGCACTGTCATATTTTGAATCAACCTTTTCAATGGGCTGTGATGAATGGTGCCGATTTAACGCCTCAAGAAATCATGCAATTTGAAAATAGCCTTCAACGTGTTAAATTATTTTTATATAATCAACAAGTTTTGGATCCTACCGTACAACATCTAAAAGTATTAGCGCAGCAAAATCATATTCCTATTATAGGCGTGACTGAAATGATGCCGGTTCATGAGCATTATTATGACTGGATGAACAAAACATTGGATGATATACTGCGTGCAGTATGATCGATATTCAACATTTAACATTAAAAGTACCGCATAAAATTTTACTGGAAGATTTTTCGACGTCTATTTATTCTTCTGAAAAAATTGGCATTTTTGGCCCTAATGGTGCTGGAAAAAGTACTTTCTTAAAAGGATTAATGGGTTTATTTCCTTGTGCATCTGGTACTATTCTTTTTGATAATCACCCGATCAATAAAAAGCATTGCAAAATAGCGTATCTTCCACAAGATTGGGATCCTTTATCGGTTGATTATTCAGTCATGGGATTTATGGAGTTATCATTGCGTGGCAATCATTGGGGAATTCCTTGGTCTTCAAAAAAAGACCGTATACGCTGTGAAAATGCATTAAAGCAAGTTGATGCCTTATCATTAAAAAATAAATTAATTAAAAAATTATCCGGCGGGGAACGAAAACGAATCTTGCTCGCAACATTGTTGCTGGATTCACCAGAAGTCGTCTTATTAGATGAACCACTCGCTAATTTAGATCCACGTTATCAAAATGAATTATTATCACTCATTGAATCGTTGCAAAAAGAATATCGTTTTACGTTATTTATTACGGCACATGATTTTAATCCATTATTGTATTTATTAGATCGTGTGATGTTTATTGGCCAAGGAAAGGCTATTTTGGATCAGCCTGAAAAAGTCATTCAAAGCCATGTGCTAAGTGAGCTTTATCAAACGCCTTTAGAGGTGATTGAATGGAATAATCGCCGTTGGGTTTTATCGAATGAACAAGAAGTATTTCTCCATCCGGGAGAACATTGTCATGGCATTCATTGTGCGGAAGATGTGAGATCATGAGTTATATTATGAATATTTTCCAATATACCTTTATGCAAAATGCATTAATAGCTATTCTGATTGCAGCCATTATTGGTGGCATTATGGGCTATTTAATTTTATTACGTCGTTTAGCATTTGCTGCACATGGTTTAGGACATATTAGTTTTACCGGAGCGGCATTTGCTTTATTATTACATATTTCACCTATTTGGGGGCAGTTTTTATCGACATTATCCGCCGGTTTTCTCATTGGTTTAATGGGACATACGCTGCAAAAAAGAGAAGTGACCATTGCAATGGTTTTATCATTAATGTTGGGATTAGGCATGTTATGCCTTCATTTTTATAATGGTTCAACCAATGCGGCAACTAATTTATTATTTGGTGATGTTTTAGGCGTATCAATGCATTCTATTCAATGGATGGGAATCGCCGCATGTATTACATTAATCATTCTTATTATCATCTTACGCCCTTTGATTTTTATTTCATTGTTACCACAATTAGCCGAAGTAAAAGATATTTCATCCCGTTTTTTAAGCATTCTTTTTATGCTATTAGTCGCTGCTTCTGTGACATTGGTGAATCAAATTGTTGGCGCATTATTGGTGTTTGTTTTATTAATTGGGCCAGCGGCTATTAGTTTTAATCTCACGCAAAGTTTTTGGAAGGGGATTGCTGTCAGTGTTATACTTGCCGTATTATTATCATTTTCAGCATTAATTTCAGCGTTTTATGCTGATTTGCCTGTTTCGGTTTGCCTCACTGGCTGGGTGGTGCTGTTTTATGGATTATCTTTAATAATAAAAAGAGAAGAATAAAAATGAAAAAACATACGAGTGGATTCTTAAATTTAGTGGAAGAATGTAAGCGTGACATTGAGGAGACAAATGTTGATGCAGTACGATATCGTCAATTAGAAGGTGAGTATTTGTGCTTGATTGATGTTCGCGAAGATGGTGAATGGGAAAGAGGGCATTTACCGGGCGCTATTCATTTAGGCAAAGGTATTATTGAACGAGATATTGAAAATCTAATATCTAATCAAGATGCTGAAATATTATTATATTGTGGTGGCGGCTATCGTTCAGCCATTGCGGCGTATAATTTAAAAAAAATGGGTTATACAAAAGTAATTTCAGTGGATGGTGGGTTCAGTGCTTGGGCTGCTCGAGGATTTCCTGTTGAAAAGCCTCTTTGAAGAAAAAAAGCAATATTGTGAAGATATTATTGCGCGTTATTTGGAAAATACTGTTCACAGCCTGCAGTTACAACCTGATGTTTTGAAAAACGTGATGACTCGGATTGAAGGAAATCTCGAGGGCAGGACGCCCGTTTTTGAAAAACATCAGGTTGTAACTGCAGGCTGTGCAGCAGAAGCGTATAATAATCTCGGTGTTTTATATGATCGTGAAAATGATTATTCGCAAGCCTTAGAAAATTATGCAAAAGCGGTTAATCTTTCACCCGAATATACAGCAGCGCATTATAATTTAGGCCTGTTTTTTTTAAAAAAACAACAATGGAATGAAGCGTTAACACAATTTAAAAATGTCGTGACACTGGAGCCTAATCGATGGGTTGCACATTATCATTTAGCCAATTTATATTTGCATCAAGAAAATTTAGAATTAGCTAAAAAACATTATCTTGAAGTATTATCTGCACAACCTGAACATAGCGACACATTAAGTAATCTAGGTGTTATTTTTTTACGTGAAAATGAGCCGCAATGGGCGATTGAATATTTTACACAAGCATTAGCTTTTGATATTCATCATCAAGATGCACGTAATAATTTAGCCGCCACATTTATGCAATATGATCGATATGAAAATGCAGCGCGACATTATCGTGATTTATTACGTGATTATCCCAAAAATGAAGAATATAATTATAATATTGCTGTTGCCTATATGAATTTAGGTGATTTAGATGAAGCGATTGAGCATTTTGAGTATGTATTAGAAAATAATTCTAAACATGTGGATTCTCTTAATAATCTTGCTGCTATTTATTGGCGTTTACATTATAAAGAAAAGGCCGTTCTTTATTTAAATAAATCATTAATGATTGATCCCAAAAACAAAATTAGCCGTTATTTATTATCAGCAGCGGCGCCTCAAGATAACATTCGAGAATCAGTAAAATCGACGCCATTAGAATATGTCAAAAATCTTTTTGATAATTATGCAATTCAATATGATAATCATCTTTGTAAGCAGTTGCAGTATAAAGTGCCAGAGAAGGTGGATGAGTTACTCTGCCGTCATTCCCGCGAAGGCGGGAATCCAGAAATATTTCTCGATTTAGGCTGCGGAACAGGATTACTAGGGCCTATTCTAAAAAAATATTCATCACGTATTTTGGGTGTTGATTGTTCAGAAAAAATGTTAGCACATGCCGAATCAAAAAAATGTTATGAAAAATTATATACGGATGATATACAACATTATTTAGCGAATACAATTGATTTATATAATGGTATTTTTGCTATAGAAGTATTTGAATATATTGGCGATTTAAGTCAAATTTTTTCATTGATATCAAATCATTTAATACCAGAAGGCATTTTTATTTTTTCGATTGAACCTATTGCAGCTTCACTATCATCTTCTTCTTTTGTTTTGCAAGACACAGCACGGTTCGCACATCATCCTGATTATATTCAATTATTGGCAGAAGAAAATCATTTTGATTTAATTCAATGCATTCCTATGACAGGTCGATTACAAGAAGGAAAACCTTTACCAATTATACTTTATTTTTTTAAAAAATCTCCTCCAGGGCGTCATTGCAATGACGCCCCTCAGGGAACTGGCATTAACATTAAACACACTTGGGATCTCTCAATATGAATCATATGAATACCACTTTATCTGCTTTACCACACTTTCAGCATCTGCACGTAGAAACGATACCAACGCAATTATCTATGGTTTTAGAACGACATAAAAAAGAATTAGAAAGCTTATTACAAGAAAATAAAGAAAATTATACATGGGATAATTTACTTTACCCATTAGAAATAATGTCAGATGAATGGCACAAAATTATTGGTCCATTAGCCCATTTAAATGGTGTGCATAATATAAAACCTGTTCGAGAAGCGTATCAAAAATGTTTGCCTATTTTAACCGAGTATAGTTTATTATTTGCTCATTCTCAGCCACTTTATGAAGCGATAAAATATATACGCAATTCTACTGATTTCGCCAGATTAACTACTACACGACAAAAAATTATTAATGATGATTTATTAAATTTTAAATTGGCGGGTATTGCTTTAAATACAACGGAGAAGGCGCGCTTTAAGGCCATTCAAGAAGCGTTATCACAAACCTGCAATCAATTTGAAAATCATTTGTTAGATGCAACGCAAGCATGGAAAGAAACTGTAACAGACGAATCCATGATAGCCGGCATTCCTGATTATATTATTAATGAAATAAAAAATAAGGATCATTGGATCGTCACATTAGAACCGCCAATATACCAAGCCATTATGATGTATGCGGATCATCGAACATTACGCGAAAAAATCTATCAGGCTAATATTACGCGTGCTTCAGAAATCAGTCCGAGTGGGACACAATGGGATAATTCTCGTCTCATGATGGATATTTTAAAATTACGACATGAAGAAGCGCAATTATTAGGCTATGCGAATTATGCTGAATTATCACTGGCACAAAAAATGGCCGACACACCACAACAAGTGTTTGATTTTTTAAATAATTTAGTTCAAAAAGCACATCAACAAGCTAAAAATGATTTTAAAGCATTAACACTTTTCGCGCAGGAACATTTGAAATTAGACACCCTAGAAGCATGGGATATTGCCTATGTGAGTGAAAAGAGACGTCAAGCGGAATATAATATTTCACAAAATGATTTTCGGCCTTATTTACCTCATTCGATTGTTCTGGAAGGTTTATTTACTATTGCTAATAAATTATATGGGATGCAATTTAAAAAAATAGATGACATCGAAACATGGCACCCAGATGTTATGTTTTATGAAGTCACTGATGCAGACAAACATATTCGAGGATATCTTTATTTAGATTTATTTGCACGCCCCACGAAACGAGGGGGTGCTTGGATGGATAATTGTTTGAATCGACAATATATGGCAGATAAAACCTTGCAATATCCCGTAGCTTATTTAAATTGCAATTTCACAAAACCCGCTAATCCAGGCGAAGATGCATTATTATCACATGATGAAGTGGTGACGCTATTTCACGAATGTGGACATACATTACATCATATTTTAACGCAAATAAATGATTCTTCTGCCGGGGGTATTCAAGGTGTTGAATGGGATGCTGTTGAATTGCCCAGTCAATTTTTTGAACATTGGTGCTGGCAAAAAGAGGCAATCCCCTTGTTTTCACGCCATATTAAAACAGGACTGCCCATTCCTAAAGAAATGCTTGAAAAATTACTCAGTGCCAAAAACTTTCAATCAGCGCTTTATTTAATGCGACAATTAGAATTTTCTCTATTTGATTTTCATATTCATGCAGAATACGACACCCAAAAAGACGCCACTTTTATTCAAACGGTACTGAATAAAATTCGTCAAGATATTAGCGTTATACCGATTGTTTCTTATAATCGATTTCAACATAGCTTTTCACATATTTTTGCTGGTGGTTATGGTGCCGGATATTATAGCTATCTTTGGGCTGAATTATTATCTAGCGATGCTTTTGTTGCCTTTGAAAAAGAAGGTATTTTCAATCCTGAAACAGGCCAACGTTTTTTAAAGAATATTTTAGAAGTCGGCAGTTCTCGACCTATTATCGATTCATTTATTGCCTTTCGCGGACAAAAACCGACAATTGACGCATTGTTACGAGATTTAGGTATTAAAAATTAATTTTAGTGTTACAATATCGCTTATGACAACAAAAAAAATGATGAAAATAGCGCTGTTTATTTGTGTTGCAATATTGCTTGCTACTTTATTGAGAGCTCGCATCATGGCCTATATTCAACCTAATACGGATGACGGCCTCACTGAAATAGGGGCAAAAATCAGTGTTCTAGTGATGGATGTTCCTCATCGAACGTCCGCAGAATTACACGCAGATGTTAAAAATGGCACCGCTTTTTTATTGTTATGGGTTGATGATGAACATGGAACAAAACATGCTTACAGTTTTAATACAATGGCATCGTTAGTTCGTTTAGAAGAAAACAAAGTTGGCTTGTTAGAAGTGGATGATCCCACCTTTAAAGATTTATGTGTGGCAAAGTATGATCCTGAAACAAAAAAATTACTGTATGTTCCCATGACAACAGAAAATATTCTATTAATAGAAGCCAATCGAGATTATCTTATCGGCGAAATTTTATCTGATCCGCATTCCTTCCAAAAACCAGCTGGTGAAGTTGTTTTTGCAAATGGTGAAAGAAGAGAATTACGCATGATTCGAATGCCAGAAAATACTATTGAAAATGCTTCATTGGAAGCAGTTTCTGAATTACATATTTTACAAAAAGAGAAGACAATAAAATGACAATCGCTCAAAAACTTCATGAAAAATTAACGCAAGCGCTATTGCCGAGCTATCTGAATATTATTAATGAATCGGACAAACATCATGTGCCAAAAGACGCTGAGACACATTTTAAAATTATCATTGTTTCTGAACAATTCAATGGTTTGTCTTTGGTAAAACGCCATCAAAAAGTCTATGCGCATACAAAAGAAGCGATGTATGAAGGATTGCACGCCTTAAGTTTGCATACTTTTACCCCCGAAGAATGGGATAATGGTAGTAAAACGATTCTTGAAACACCTAATTGCCAAGGCGGTAGTTAATTTATTATGCTTGCTTTTTTTATTGCACGTCGGTACATGCGCGCCAAAAGAGGTGAGCATTTTATCTCATTTATGTCTTTCGCATCACTTATTGGTATTGCTTTAGGCGTTGCTGTATTAATTACTGTATTATCGGTCATGAATGGATTTGATGAAGAAATTAGCCGACATTTTTTTGGCATGACGCCAGCAATAACCGTGAATGATTTTTCAGGTAAAATGCCCCATTGGACTCAATGGGAAAATCAATTAAAAACCTTTCCAGGCGTTGTTGGTATCGCGCCTTACGTTGGCGGCCAAGGACTTTTAGTATTTGATGGTCAGACACTTCCAACAGCCATATTAGGTATTGATCCCGATCAAGAAACCAGTATTAATGAAATTGCCACAAAAATGGTAGCGGGGCACTTTAATACACTGAAAACACATCCTTTTGGTATTGTTCTGGGTAAAAGTCAGGCACTTAATTTAGGTGTGTGGCTGGGTGATAAAGTGACATTAATGGTTCCACAAGTGAATTTTAGTTTGGCGGGTGCTATTCCGCGTTTTAAACGTTTTGATGTTGTGGGTATATTCGCGGCCGGCGATGGTTTTGGCTTTGATCGTGAATTAAGTTTTATGAATTACCATGATGCTCAGAAATTATTTCAAAAAGGTAATGCTGTCAGTGGTTTACGACTCAAAGTGGAAAATATTTATGCAGCGCCTATGATGGCTATGCAAATGGCAGAACAATTGCCCAATTATATTCAAGTCAATGATTGGACAGATTCTTTTGGTGCCTATTTTAAAGCGATTAAAATGGAAAAAACCATGATGTTTCTGATTTTAATGCTGATTATCGGTGTTGCCGCTTTTAATTTAGTGTCATCATTAGTTATGATGGTGAATGATAAGCAATCGGAAATTGCGATTCTTCGAACACTTGGCGCATTACCCTCATTGATTTTACGTATTTTTATTATGCAGGGTGTGATGATTGGATTGGCGGGCGTTGTTCTTGGTTTAATCGGCGGAATTGTTTTATCATTAAACGCTACAGCCATTGTTCATGCCTTAGAACAATGTTTTCAAGTGAAATGGATTTCATCCAACGTTTATTTTATTGATTATTTGCCATCGCATATTCAGCTTAATGATATTATTTCTGTTTGCGGCGCCGCATTATTAATGAGTTTTCTTGCAACGCTTTACCCCGCTTGGCGAGCTTCGCGAGTTCAACCAGCCGAAGCATTGCGTTATGAGTAATGACTATACTGCCCGCGGTCACACTTTGCGCTTTTGAGAGCGTCGCGACTCGGGATTTAGGTAGCGTCGAAGACAGGGATGTCTACTCCGATAAAAGCGCAAAGTGTGACCGCGGGCAGTATAATAAATGCGAACATTACAATAATTCATATTCTCTTAAGAATTTGTCTGTACAATAGGAACTGTTAGAAAAATTAATAAAGATAAGTGAGAATTGATAATGAGTACTTACAACAAACAAAATGTTAACACACATAGTATTTATACTAATGAAGATGGTATTGATCTTTTTTTGACACCTTGCGAAATAGCTGCACGAAAAGGCGATGTAGTAGGGCTTAAGAGTTTGTTGAAAAGAGGTGTTGAGTTTACATCCTATGCACAAGCAGCGGTATTGAGTTCATTTATCGCAGCGAATTCGATTGAAGACACTGAAAATGTTGAAAACACTGAAAATGCTGTAAATTCTTTTAATCCATAAGATAAATTGCTATAATTTGGCAATATGAAAAAACAATTACATCAATTTATCTTAGACGCATTGGCAAGTACTTATCCATCAGAGAAAGAATCTATTCAGGGATTGCCCGATTTTCAAATTGAAAGCACAAAAGACCCGAAACACGGTGATTATGCCTGTAATGTCGCACTTATTTATGCAAAAACATTACGTGTAGCTCCCAGAGAATTAGCACATAAAATAGTCGCATGGATGCAAGATCAAGATAATATATTAGCCGGTATTGATAAAATTGATATTGCAGGTCCTGGATTTATTAATTTTACTTGTTCTTTGCAAGCACGTTATCAAGTTATTCAAGACATTTTTGAACAAACAAAGGCCTTTGGAAAATCCACAGTAGGCAAAGGTCAGAAAATTCTTTTAGAATATATTTCATCGAATCCAACGGGGCCATTACATGTTGGTCATGGTAGAAGTGCGGCATTTGGTTCTTCTTTAGCCATGTTATTGCGCGAAGCGGGTTATCATGTTGATTGTGAATATTATATCAATGATGCTGGTCGACAAATGGAAATTTTGGCCGTCAGTGTTTGGTTGCGTTATTTAAATTTCTCACCTTTTCCTACGAATAGTTATCAAGGTGATTATGTCAAAGAGATTGCAAACTCATTGCAACAAGCATTTGGCGATGAATATAAAGTAATATTTTCCGTACAAGATTTACCCTTAGATGAAAATTCCTTAGATGCAAATCAAAGCGGCGATAAAGAAATATATATTGATGCCGTTATTGCGCGTGCAAAAGAAGTATTATCACCTGAAAAATTTGAGGCAATTCAAGCGTTTGCAACAAAAGCAATTTTATCGGATATTAAAGAAGATTTGTCAGCATTTGGTGTTCATTTTGAACAATGGTTTTCAGAGAAAAGTTTATTTACCGAAGGTGCTTTGGAAAAAAGCGTTATTGATTTAAAAAAATCAGGATTTACGGAAGAACGAGAGGGCGCCTTATGGTTTCAATCCACACATTTTGGGGATGATAAAGATCGTGTGGTTATTCGAGCTAATGGAAGACCAACTTATTTTGCATCTGATGTCGCTTATCATTGGAATAAATATCATCGTGGTTATGAAAAGCTAATTAATATTTTTGGTGCAGATCATCATGGATATATTGCGCGTTTAAAAGCGGTTGTTAGCGCGTTAGGAAAAGATCCTGATGCTTTAGAAATTTTAACCGTTCAATTTGCTATTTTATATCGTGGTGAAGAACGTGTTTCTATGTCGACACGAAGTGGCTCTTTTGTCACGCTGCGTGAGTTGCGTGAAGAAGTTGGCAATGATGCTGCGCGCTTTTTTTATATTCAACGCAAATCTGATCAACACATGGATTTTGATCTGGAATTAGCCAAATCACAATCGAATGATAATCCGGTTTATTATGTTCAATATGCTCATGCGCGTATTTGTAGTGTCTTTCGACAATTGATAGAAAAAGGTGATAGTTTTAATGAAACATTAGGATTAGACTCTTTATCTCATTTGACAACGGACATAGAGTTAAATTTAATGAAGCAATTAAGTGTGTATCCTGATTTGATTGAGTCGGCTGCACGTACTTGTGAACCTCATCAAATAACGCATTATTTACGTGATTTGGCACAACATTTTCATGCTTATTATAATTCATGTATTTTTCTAGTCGATGAAGCCCCGTTGCGTCAAGCGCGATTATGTCTTATCATGGCGACAAAACAGGTGTTGCAAAATGGATTATCCATTTTGGGTGTTTCAGCTCCTGAAACAATGTAGTAATAAATAACATACCATTATGTCAAAAGATTATGCTAAAATAACGCCTTCGAAAAAGTCAAAGTCTTCTACAGGCTCAACAAAATATCTCGGATTAATTCTTGTTTTTTTGATTGCTGTGATTTTATATGCCTTTTCACGCGGTGTCGTCATTTTACATTCAGAAAATAATCCTACACAAGAAGGAACGATTCCTGCTGAAATGTCTGCTCAGAAAGATTTACCCAAAAAACCACGGTTTGAGTTTTATACTGCATTATCAAAAGAAACGGTTTCTGTCGGTTCTGAATCAGGGGCAAAGTCAGAAAAAACAAATACGCAATCACAATCTGCACAACCCGTAGCTGAGCCTGGCGTTGCACCTTCTGGTGTTCCTGCACTTCCTATTTCTACACCGATTCATGTTAATACTAATAAAGCTGTAGATAAAGAAAAAGAAAAAGAAAAAGAAAAAACAATTAAGTCTTTACCGGCGAAAACACAAACATCAACATCAACAAATAATATTCCGGCGAAACATTATCTTTTACAAATAGCGGCACTTGAACACATAAGTGATGTGGATCGCTTAAAAGCACAACTTTCTTTTTTAGGTTTTGAAACGATCGTTGAACCTTTTCAAAATTCAGGAAAACAATGGTATCGTGTTAAAGTAGGTACATTTGATTCACTTACATCGGCACAAGCAGCTAGAAAAACGTTATTACAAAATCATTTGGCTGGTATTATATGTGCGCGGTCATAATGTGCGCTTTTGAGGGCGGTCGCGACTAGGGATTCAGGTAGCGTCGAGGACAAGGGTGTCCGCTCCGATAAAAGCGCACATTATGACCGCGCACATATACCAGGGGCGAATGTTATTCGCCCCTACAGATTTTACAATAATTTTAATAACTCTAAAAATTTTAATGATAAGACAAATTCTTCTTGATACAGAAACAACTGGCCTAGAACCAACAAAAGGGCATCGTATTATTGAAATTGCTGCTGTTGAATTAATTAATCGACGATTTACCGGAAATTATTGGCACTATTATATTAATCCCGATCGTCCTATCGATGAAGGTGCGCAAAAAGTGCATGGTATTACCGCTGAATTTTTAAAAGATAAATTAAGGTTTGCCGATATTGCTCAAGAATTTTTAGATTATATTCAAGATAGCGATTTAATTATTCACAATGCGCCATTTGATTTAAGTTTTCTCAATCATGAATATAAATTATTAAAAAAGGATACCATTAAAAAATTTCAACTGCTTGAGAATCGCTGTACTATTATTGATACTTTAGCAATGGCGCGTCAAAAACATCGTGGGCAAAAAAATAATTTGGATGCTCTTTGTAAACGTTATCAGGTTGATAATTCGAAACGTGACTGGCATGGTGCTTTAATTGATGCGGAGTTATTAGGTTGGGTTTATTTGGCGATGACCGGTGGACAAAAAAGCTTGTTTGATGGTACTTCTGAAGAAACTAATGACTCTTGGCATGGTAAAAAGCAAACAAAAATAAAGCGCGTCGTTAACCATTTAAAAATTTTACGCGCGTCCCCCGAAGAAATAGCGCTCGATGATGCTTATTATGATTAACGTGACGTTCTATTATAAACTTGAACAGGGTTATCCAGTCGTCGCCTTGGATCTGCTACTAAAATGCTATTGTCTGCATGCAATACGCCATCGCAGATAGCACAAAATTGATACAATTGATGAACATCTTTATGGCGGTTCTTATTGGAAATTGTTAATTTATTAGCTAAAAAAGCAAAAACCGCATCCATGTTATTCAGCAATGTTCTTGCATGAATTATTCCCCCTGCTTCCTTACAACTTAAGAAACCAACTCCTTTTTCTTGCCATTTATTTTTATCTAGTAGTTCAGTTTCTACTTTTTCAAAAGCGCTACTTATCATTCGAGTTTTAGCACGATTATTGTTTTCAAGCGTTTCTAGTTGTTTCATAAAGTGATAAGCAAAAGTACTTTCTTGATCGTTTGATTCCATATTAAGCAAGTCATTTAGTAAGAGCGTTATAAAATCATACACATCCTTATAGATAGGATCATTGTTGAAAGTGCTATTTTTTTGATGAATATTTTCAGCTTGTAGTTTATTATTTAAAATATTGATTAAGCTAATTGCGTTATCTTTAAAAGTATTAATATTTAAATTGGCTTTATATTGCTCATACTGCGATACTAATTTCTGTGAAAGAATGTTTAAATTAATGTTCTTATAATACATCACGCATTGTTGGTTTGACGAAACATCAACATACGCCTCTGCAATTTTCACATTATTATAAAATAATTCATAGACTTCTTCTCCATTCTCCCATCGGAGATCCCTTATCTCGCATCTGAGTAATGATCCTTCAAGATCAACACGCGCTTCTGTAAAACGATTTTCTTCAAGTCCAACTTTTAATAAAGCAGTTTTTAATGTTGATAAATTAGTTAGTAATTGTCGATCTTGTTTATTAAGTGATTTTTGACCTTGTTTAAGATTAGGTCTCAGTAAAAAAACATTAGATGGCCTTCCCATAGTATCTCTCTTTTAATATTAAAATTAACTAGCTTTCATTATATCAAAGAAATATTAACAAACAATGACGTTAACAAGTTTTCGATATCAATAAAGATGACTTTTTATTAAAATTTTGATATCCTACGCATCAATTTTTATTATTATTAAACACTATGGCGCAGTTTTTTTCCGTTCATCCTGATAATCCTCAGTCCCGCATCATTCGTGAGGCCGTTATTGTGATTAAGGCCGGAGGTATTATTGCTTATCCCACTGATTCAGGTTATGCATTAGGATGTCAATTGGGTAATAAGCACGCATTGGAACGCATTCAACAATTGCGGCATTTAGATAAAACGCACAATATGACTTTAGTGTGTCGTGATTTATCAGAATTGAGTACTTATGCAAAAGTCGATAATATCACTTTTCGCTTATTAAAAAGTTTCACACCGGGTGCTTATACGTTTATTTTAAATGCTACACGCGAAGTGCCACGATTATTGTTGCATCCTAAAAAACGTACATTAGGATTACGTATTCCCAATCATGCCGTTTGTTTAGCATTACTTGAGCATTTAGAAAAACCATTATTAAGTACAACATTACTGTTGCCCGAAACAGAATTTCCTTTGGCAGAACCGGAAGCAATCCGTGATCTTTTAGGCAATCAAATTGATTTAATTATCGAGAGTGGTTCTTGCGAATACCAGCCGACGACCATCGTAGATCTAACAGGAGAATATCCTGTAGTAGTACGCGAAGGCAAAGGTGATCCAAAACCTTTTATTCATGATTAGGAGAAAAAAGTGACAAATCGACGTGTTGTATCTGGCATGCGTGTTTCTGGAAAACTGCATTTAGGTCATTATCACGGTATTTTAAAAAATTGGTTAAAATTACAACATGAATATGAATGTTTCTTTTTTGCTGCTGATTGGCATGGTTTAACAACACGCTATGAAAATCCGAGTGATACAAAAGATTTGACGTGGGAAATGATTATTGATTGCTTAGCCGTGGGTATTCATCATGGAAATGCTAAAGTATTTATCCAATCATGGGTGCCTGAACATGCTGAATTATACTTGTTATTATCAATGATGACGCCATTAGGATGGCTTGAACGTGTGCCGACCTATAAAGATCAAATAACGAAATTAGATAATATGGACTTGCATACGATGGGCTTTCTGGGTTATCCATTACTCATGGCGGCGGATGTGGTGCTGTATGATGCGAATTATATTCCTGTTGGCGAAGATCAAATTCCGCATATTGAGTTTGCTCGCGAATTAGTGCGACGTTTTAATTTTTTATATGGCCGTGAACCGGGTTATGAAAAATTAGCCAATGATGCTATTGAAAATATGGGTAAGAAAAATGCTAAATTATATCGCGAACTGCGTCGACAATTTCAAGAAAAAGGTGAATCATCTGCACTCGAAACAGCGTTGGCGCTATTAGAAAATCAGTCTCATCTTTCATTAGGCGATCGACAACGATTAGTTGGCTATTTAGAAGGGCGTGGAAAGACTATTTTAGTAGAACCTGAACCATTATTGAGTGAAGTACCTCGATTAATTGGTATCGATGGTCAAAAAATGTCAAAATCGTATGGTAATACGATTACTTTGCGCGAAGAACCAGCCTCTATTGAACACAAAATTTTAACGATGCCAACTGATCCCGCACGCGTTCGACGTTCCGATCCGGGAAATCCTGATCATTGTCCTTTGTGGTCATTTCACAAAATATATAGCACAAAAGAGGTGTGTGATTGGGCATCAAATGGCTGTAAGACCGCCAGTATTGGTTGCATTGATTGTAAAAGACCGGTTATTGACGCTATTCAGAAAGAATTAGCTCCCATTCGAGCTGCTGCGGAAGAATATTCTAAAGATTTTGGTGCTGTAAAAAATATCATTGCAGAAGGTAGTGAAGCAGCAACTAGTGTTGCGCGAACTACATTGACACGTGTCAAAGAAGCCATGGGTTTAGAGTATTGATGGATAATATACTGTGCGCGGTCACAATCTGCGCTTTTGAGGGCGTCGCGACTCGGGATTCAGGTAGCGTCGAGGACAAGGATGTCCGCTCCGATAAAAGCGCAGATTGTGACCGCGTACAGTATAGTTCAGGAAATAAAGAGAGAGCGGAGAGTATCGATATCCCAAAAGATCTCTACATTCCACCCGATGCGCTTGAGGTATTTCTTGAAACATTTGAAGGGCCATTAGATCTTTTATTATATCTTATTAAAAAACAAAATTTAGATATCTTAAATATTCCAATGGCATTAATTAGTGCGCAATACATAGAATATATTTCATTAAACAAGCAACGTTTTGAATTAGCGGCAGAATATCTTGTTATGGCCGCCATGTTAATTGAAATTAAATCACGTATGTTATTGCCCAAAGATCCCACATTGATCGAAGAAGAAGAGGATCCACGTGCTGAATTAGTGAGACGCCTACTAGAATATGAACAATATAAAAAAGCAGCTGAACAACTTGATGAACGACCACGACAAGAGCGTGATTTTTTTAACGTTAATCGAAAAATAAATGAAACAGAATTAGCTATTGAACGTCCCTTAGCGAATGTTTCACTTGAAGCCTTAATGAGTGCTTTAAGTGATGTTTTAGTGCGTGTTAAAAATCAAGCCAGTCATCATGTGCAACGCGAGTCGTTAACGGTGAGTGATCGTATCACAAAAATTTTGGCACATTTACAAACAGTGTCGTCATCGCATTCAATGCAATTTCATTTATTTTTTACCTTTCATGAAGGTCGAATGGGTGTTGTTGTAACCTTTATGGCGATGTTAGAATTAGTGAAACAATCGATGATTGAATTAATTCAGGGAGGTCCTTTTGAACCCATCCATATCCGAAAATTATAAGGCTATTTTAGAAGCTGTTTTAATGGCATCAGATGAACCCTTATCGCTGCAACAATTAGCGGATTTATTAGCGAATGATCTGTCATTGCCAGAAATAAAAGCCTATCTTGCAGAGTTACAACAAGATTATGCCAATCGGGGCATCGAATTAAAGTGTTTATTTAGCGGTTATGCTTTTCAGACATCCACACAATATGCATCATGGGTAGCAAAATTATTTCAAGAAAAACCTGCTAAATATTCACGAGCATTGTTAGAAACATTAGCGTTAATTGCTTATAAACAACCCATTACACGCCCTGAAATTGAAGCCATTCGTGGTGTGGCTGTTAGTACACATATTATGAAAATCTTATTAGATCGGGAATGGATTCGAACGGCAGGGCATCGAGATGTTCCTGGAAAGCCGACATTATTTGCCACAACCTCTTATTTTCTGGATTATTTTAATTTATCCAGCCTTAATGAACTACCTAAATTGGAAGAAATCGTATGAAAGAAGACTTATCTGAAAAACTGCAAAAAATTCTTGCTGAAGCAGGTTTAGGCTCACGCCGTCAAATGGAAGTATATATTACTGAAGGACGTGTGCGAGTTAATAATCAATTAGCCAAATTAGGCGACCGTGCCTTACCAACTGATCGTATTGACGTTGATAAACATCCTTTGCGTCGAAAAATGATTGCGCAGCAAAAATTACGCGTATTAATGTATAACAAACCGGAAGGGCAAGTTTGTTCACGAAAAGATGAAGAAAATCGAAAAACGGTTTTTGACCATTTACCCATATTGCGCAATAGTCGTTGGATTATGGTAGGACGACTCGATATTAATACCTCGGGACTTTTATTATTTACCAATCAAGGCGAATTAGCGTATCGATTAATGCACCCTAAATATGTTGTTGAACGTGAATATGCTGTCAGAATTTTAGGAAAAGTGACGAATGATATGCTTCACCGCCTTAAAACCGGTGTTTTACTCGAAGATGGTGAAGCAAAATTTGATACAATTCAATTATCGGGCGGAGATGGCGCCAATGTGTGGTATCACGTTACATTGCATGAAGGGAAAAATAAAAAAGTACGTCGTTTATGGGAGTCACAAGGAGTGACTGTGAGTCGATTAACACGTGTGCGCTACGGCGAAGTTACATTATTATCCTATCTTCGCCCAGGTCGATGGAAAGAGTTAGAAGGCCCTGAACTTAAAAAATTATTGAAAACGGTGAGTTTGTAAACAGGCGAAGAATATTAGCCATATTATACATATGAAAACCAGATCTATGATACCCAATTAATCTGATCATCTGCCGTTTCATTCGTTTCTCCAATACCATTGCCTGAAAAAACTGAGTTTGTGTAATTAATATACGTTGTGTTATCTGCCCCTCCGAAATTAGCACCGTAAATACCATAAAGAGTATTATTATTAAAATTAGCATTTTGAAGATTTAGACTTAGAATACCCGTGTCTGAGTCATTTTGGGCATAGACGCCATAACCACTAGCACTGCTACCAGCGCCACTCACGCTCCCATTATCATTAAACTCCGCATTCTGGGCTGTAATTGTTACGCTTGTAGTCGATGCATTTTCGACATACATTCCATATCCTTGATTAACACTGTTATTTCCACTGACAGCACCATTGCCATTAAACTGTGTATTATTGGCCGTCACTGTCATGACGCCAGTTCCTCCATTATAGATATG
>Ga0206850_10044_pt1 | contig 47696 bp, 37 predicted proteins | sample Alteio_BWOrgCont_16_FD_152885 | JGI IMG/M metagenome (GOLD analysis project Ga0206850, IMG submission 152885) | Enriched cells from forest soil in Barre Woods Harvard Forest LTER site, Petersham, Massachusetts, United States -... | ecosystem: Environmental > Terrestrial > Soil > Temperate forest >...
AACCAAGCCACCTACATGCTTGTAACTGACTTTGGTCCACGAACGGGAGGCTCTGCCAGTCACCCAGACCCAGAAGGCCCACCATGCAGCCGCATTCAGCACGAAGAACGCCCCAGCGATTGAAACCAAGCGAGATCGTGCCGAGATTGCCGGGACCAGCCCGCAGAAAGCAATTCCCAACCCCGCAACTTGGATCGCAAGGAGAACTCCATACAACTCGCCGCCGAGAGCCACCGCACAGCCGAAGGCAACAATCATCGCCCACGGAACAGCCAGACGCGCGAGCTTATGAGAAAACAAGGAGAACCAGATTGGATTCCTCCACGGAAGGCAGGCTTCCCAGAGTCGGGTCACGAGTTGGAAATTCCCGGTGAGTGTTCGTACTTTCCGACGGAACTCTGACCCCATCCTGTCGGGCAGTCGATCATATGCGCAGGCGCGGTTGTCAAACACCACGCGATAACCTTGCATGACAACATTAAGAGGCCAGTAGACATCGTCAAGGAGCGTGCCAGCAGGGATCGGGCGGAACAGATTTCGCCGCACAGCACAGATCGACCCCGTTAAACCGACCGTGGAGTGTAGGAGCGACTCTTTCTGCCGAATCCACTTCTCATACCGCCAGTAGAACCCGACGGCCTGCATCACCCCAAGCCCGCTCTCGACCCTCAACTCTCCGCTGACTGCCCCAATCATGGGATCGGCGAAATTCTCAAGCAGGCGCACCAGGGCATCAGGAGCCCAACTCTGCCTGACATCAGCGAAGACGAGAATCTCGGACTCTGCGGCAGCGCATCCAGCCGAAAGTGCAACGGACTTACCGACGTTGGATGGGAAGACGATCAATCGCACCGGCACCGCTCCACCGCGATTTCCAAACGCCGATGCTATCTCCACCGTTCGGTCAGTCGAACCATCCGAAACGACGATCACTTCGCCGCTCAGTCGTTGCGTAGCAAAATGATCGAGCAACTCGGTCAAGCGACGCCCAATTGTTTCTTCCTCGTTGTGTGCGGTCAGCACTACAGATACCGCAGTTTGAGCTGAAGGAAACTGAGACAATGCCAGACGGTGGACTGGACGAGCCCTCCAGCGCGTCAGTACCCACAGAATTGCTGGGTAACCCACATACGTGTAAGACACCAAGAAAATGCAAAGCCAGTAGCAGATGGTAAGTGGAGTGGGCGTCTCCATAACGATCTCAGGGGATTGAGGAGGGATTCGGAAACCGAATAATCTCTCTTGGGGGGTACGCTCACGAGGAATAGTGCCAAAGCGAGACGTTCCGCCCTGACTTATTGTTCTTTTGGTGAGAATTGCGGAACTATGTTAAATGTTATGCCATGTATTTCTGCGATTTTGCACTGGAACTGGAGTGGTATGTATTAGAAGGCGGGTGTGTCCGCCGATGGTGGTAATCAAAAGAGTGTTAGGTTGGGATGCTTAAGATATTAATGAGGTCTCTCCCACTTGTCAAAGCACAGTTCTCGGTTTTTTCCGTTTTTTTGCCCTTTTAGTTAGTTAGCGGGCTTCCAGTGTTCGGATCCAGACATTCAACACTACTACATGTGGATAAATCTTTGTTAATTTATGTGGGACTGGGTCATGATAACGATCTCATCCTTGATGCAAAGTAAATGAATGGCAAGAAGTTCTTGGCTGTTTTTCATAACTTGTCGCTGCCGGAAATGTTTGATCGGGGTAGACGGGACGGCTCGCGATTTGACTTGGATGCCTCGATTCTCAGAGGACAAGGGAAACTCCAAAGCTATACTGTCAAGAGCCTGTGTTGGTGCCCAACCTGGCCACAAGAGAGACTGCGCAGATGCGGGTAAGCGTCATCATCCCAACATATAACAGCTCCGAGTGGGTGGAAGAGGCGGTGTCTTCGGTTCTCGCCCAGACCTACCCGGCTACTGAAGTGATCGTAGTGGACGACGGCTCGACTGACGACACACCAGGTCGAATGGCGAGATTCAGCAATTCGGTGCAATACATCAGGAAGGAGAATGGTGGGGTTTCGACCGCCCGTAATCTTGGGATAGTCGAGTCGACCGGAGACTTGATTGCGTTCCTCGACGCGGACGATGTCTGGCACCCGAGGAAACTTGAGCTTGTGGTGGCCACTTTTGTCCGTCGGCCCGATCTTGGTCTCCTTGGGACTCGCACTTATCCCTGGCCTGGAGTCGTGCCAGAGATTCCACCCGATTGGAACAAGGACGTTGAAGAGATCCGACTCGAAGACTTGATTGTTGGTTATGGCTTGGGAGCTTCCTCTATCGTGATTCGTGCCGAGGTACTCCGGGCAGCAGGACCGTTCGATGTGACACTATACGGTCCAGAAGACCGCGACATGTGGATTCGCATCGCCTTGTTGACACCAGTGGCCAAGCTGCCCCTCCCGTTAGTAGGCTACCGTGCCGGAACACCCGGAAGTCTGAGCAAGAACGCAGCGCGGATGGAGCTTGGGGAACGGGCTATTCTGCAAAAATTGGATGCAACAGGGGTGTTTCGTTGGAAGTGGTTTTTGCGTCGAAAAGCCTGGGGCATGTTCCGCTTCTCTTTTGGTCGCGAACACAACAGGGCTGGGAACCGGTGGACTGCGGTCAGGTACTTGGCGCTCTCCCTTTTGGATTACCCCTTTCCATATAAGCGTATGCATATTCGCAACCCGTTCGGGCGCATACGGTCGCTAGCCGCCGCGATTCGCAATCTGGTCCATTCGTCGGGAAATGCGTGACGGGATGGTCAAACTCCGCCGAGTAATCTAACCCTTTCGGCGTGAGATCAGCTTGCTCACCCGCCGTTTCAGTGTTACCCCAAAATGGAAGAAGGCCCTTGGAAGAAGACCGAATGGGAGAAGGAGCAAAAGCCGCAATTGTAAAGGGTTCAGCCAAAAACTCTTCCAAATATAGCTGGGATACCATTGACCTCGCGGAGATCGGAGTTCTTGTTCAAACATCCAAGCGTATGCGCTCGCAAGACATTTGTTGATCTCACTCTTGGGGACTTCGATCCGGTTGCGATCCGCCTCCAAACGTCCTTTAAGAGTATAAAGATATCCGTAGGATTGAGGCAGCGTATCAACGTTCGTATATTGATCCTTAGCCCCGACCCGATAAAGCATTCCCGGGCAGTCAACCATCGCTCCCCAACCTGTTCGGGCTAACCGAAAGAAGAATTCATAGTCTTCCCCACAGTTTGTAAAGTTTACATCCTGGCCAGCAGCCATGTGGACATTCTCCCGCCGCATTAGCACTGTGGGGGGGTGAATCAGATTTCCAAAGAGCATGGAGCTGAAAATATCTCCACAACGATAACACTCTTCCGCGATCTCTTGAGGGCATGCTGGGCAGACGTCCTTGACTACACCGGAAATCGGAAAAGTTCGACTCATGTTAATCTTGCCATATACGCTCAAGATCTTGCGTATGGTACGCTCCCCCAGCAACTTACCGTGCTCATCCACAGACGTTACGTCAGTCCAAGTGAAAGCAACCTGGGGATGCCGTCGTAAAAGGGCGACCTGTACCTCTAACTTCCAAGGCAACCACAGGTCGTCCGAATCCTGGAAAGCGATGAATTCACCACGTGCCATTGCGAGACAAGCATTACGCGCACTAGCCAGGCCTGCGTTTTCCTGATAAATGTACCGAACTTGTGAGCCCAACTTCTCGATGATCTGTCGCGTGTTGTCGCTGGAGCCATCGTCGACCACAATCACTTCAAACGAACGGTAGGTTTGGGCAAGAACGCTGGCAATTGCCTGAGGCAGGATATATCCACGATTGTAAGTCGGTATTAAAACACTCACAAGATCTGGTTCGCCTTTCCCTTCGCAGACCTGAGGGATCCGTGGATTCTGACGTAAACGGATCCGGAGATCGGTCGTCACGTAACACCTCATGGGCGCGATTTCATGGGATCGGAACTCCGACACTCTACCTGTTCAATCCTTGATAAACTAGAAGACTCTGCGGTTACGGAGATTGCGTCTCAAGTTTTTTGGGTTCGTGCTTCGGCTAATCGGCGACAATTAGCCTTCCCCACATCGGCCAGACTCTTATCCAACACGGCTTCGTTCCTCGAGCAATTTCCGATAGACACCGAGCAATCGCTCACGGACAGGCTGCCCGCGGCGATGCAATTCCCACTGCAACTCGGCATATTCAGCCCGGCCCTCGGGTGTTTCGATTTTCACTGGCACGAATCCGTACTCGTTCAAATCGTATGGGCTTGCTCGCATATCGACTTCGCGCGCTGCCCGGGCCAGATCGAACGCATCCGCGACAATATCCGCAGGGCAGAATGGGGCGATTTTGTAAGCGAAGCGATACAGATCCATGTTGACATGCAGGCATCCCGGTTGGTCGTGTTCGGTGCTTGCCATTCGAGTCAACTCCCAGCGATTGCGAGGTACAGCCGGGGGCGTAAAAAAGCGGAACGCATCGAAATGCGAGCAACGCAGGGGGTGCGATTCCACAACCCAATCCGTTTCCTCGCGGGTGAGTCGGAAGGGAACGTAGGGGTGTCGTATATTGGGATCGCGATATACCATCGCCCATTCATGCAAGCCCAGACAGGTGAAGGATGGCTCGCGCGCGAGTGTCGCGTGGAGATATTCCACGGCCCAGCGCAAATACCCAATGCGATGTTCGGGAAATGATGAAGCTGTGAGTGACAATCCGTTGTCACGGGAAATGAACTCACTCCAGCCCACATCCTCTCGGGTTGCACCTTCAAGTAGGACACCAAACCCTGGAGTCCATCGCAGTAAATGAGCAGCACGGAACGAATAGTATTCAAACAGGAAATCGTAAACCGGATGCTTTTGGCAATGGCTCATCCGCTTGAGTCGATCATTAACCCACGGACTCACATGAGCGTGGTACGCTTCCCTGGCCATCAGCCAGCAGGGACGTGTCATCCCCGGCATATCCATCACTGGCTGTTCAACCGACACAGCTTCACCCCATCGAAGCACACAATCGGAACAACCCTCTTTCCTTTCCCATCATATCGGAGTCAAATACGGACAGTAACCGCTCACGGTGGTTTCCCCCCTATGGCAGCCATTTCCACACCCTTCACAGATGGATTCTCCATCAAGGTGTTGTTAATCGATGACCAGACCATCGTTGGTGAGACCGTTCGGAGGATGCTCGCCGGGGAGCCCGATATTGAGTTTCGGTTCTGTTCCGATCCCGCCGCGGCGATCGATGTCGCCAACGATTTCAAACCGACCGTGATCCTCCAGGATCTCGTGATGCCCGATATCGATGGGCTCCTGTTGGTTAAGTTTTTTCGAGCCAATTCCGCGACCCGGGAAACTCCACTGGTCGTTCTTTCGAGCAAAGAGGAGCCGGTCATCAAGGCCAAAGCGTTCGCACTTGGTGCGAACGATTACATGGTGAAGCTCCCCGACAAACTGGAAATTGTGGCCCGCATTCGCTACCACTCTCGCGGCTATATCAACCTTCTGGAACGAAACGAGGCATACCACCGCCTGGCCGAGAGCCAGCGGGAACTCGCGGCGGAAGTGAATCGCGCTGCTCGTTATGTGCAGTCGCTTCTCCCGGCCCCACTCACCTCAACGCATGTTTCAATTGGATGGAAGTTCGTTCCGTCCACGCAACTCGGTGGGGATATGTTCGGTTACCACTGGATCGACAAGAAGCATCTGGCGATCTACCTCCTCGACGTGAGTGGCCACGGTGTCGGATCGTCGCTCCTGGCCGTTTCCGCAGCGAATGTCCTCGCTGCGCAGGGTTTGTCCGGAGCCGACCCGCGCGATCCCGGTCAGGTCATGACCAAACTGAACGATATGTTCCAGATGGACCGCCAGGATGGGAAGTATTTCACGATCTGGTATGGGGTCTATCGACCCACGGGCCGAACTCTCGCGTACTGCAACGCTGGTCACCCCCCTGCTCTCCTCTATTCGGGCGGAACCGTTCACCAGCTCGAAGCAGATGGCCCGGCGGTCGGCATGATGCCCGAAATGCCCTACGACACACGCACGATCTCGGTAGCAGAGAAGGCCCGCCTCCTGGTGTACAGTGATGGGGTATTTGAAATTGAGAAACCAGATGGGCAGATGTGGCAATATCAGGATTTTGTCGAGCAAATTACACCACATTTTACACGAGACAGCGACTTGATCGAACTGCATTTGCAGTTCGTTCGGGAGTTGAACAACAACCAGACCCTTGGCGATGATTTCTCGATGGTCGAAGTGCGATTCTGACCGATCGACGCGGTCGTATCGGTAGTGACACTGCATCGAGAATGACGATTGATAGGTTTGGGTGAACTGGCTGGACCGGCAAAGGAGAGCGGCTAGGATCGATTTAACTATCTCATCCTTTTTTTCGTTGCGCACCCATGTTTCGACTTCGCGACGTGCCGTTGCGCACGAAATTGAATGCACTCCTCATCGGTTACACCATCACGGTTGGGGCGGTCATGGCCCTCGCGGGTTATATGCTTGCCCGTTATCGCGTCGGTGGTCCCATCTACCTTGAACTTTCGGAACACAAGCATCTCACCAATGAGATGACGCCGCCGCCACTCCTGATCGGCCGGGCCTATTTGATGCTTCAAGAGCTGGAGAATGAGACCGACCCTGCGGAGGTTCGCCGCATCACACAAGCCTATCGGGACTATGAACGAGAGTATGAGGACCAGCGGAAGTTCTGGCTTTCTCGCAAGATTGATCCAGCGGCACGGGAAGCACTGGAGAGAACCTCACACCAACCCGCAATTGAGATTTTCCGGCTCGCGAACGAGGAGTTTTTCCCCAACTACACAGCGGGTCAGAAAGGCGATGCCGCTGCCACGGCGAAGGCAAGAACGGTCCTCCACAACCGGATTGCTCCCTTATTCCGCGAACATGCGCGAATTATTAAGGATGCAGCTCGTTCCGTGGAAGCTGCCTCGAAGGTGGAAGAAGACACCACCAACGATCAGATTCATCTTTTGTCTAACCTTACGATTGTTCTGAGCATCGTGTCAGTTTGCACCTTTGGGATCATTGGATGGTTCGTCATCAAAAGCATCGCCAACTCGGCTCACGTGCTACTCGCCCGTTTACAGCAAATGGCCAGCGGCGCGGGAGATTTGACGGCCCGGTTGGCGGTGGATGGTCGGGACGAAATGGGGGAACTTGCTGCCGGAATTAACGCAGTTATCGGCAAGATTCACGGCATTGTCAGCAAGGTGCGAGAATCGAGCCTCCAACTCCTCTCGGTGGCTTCACAGATTGCAGCCACTGCTCGAAATCAGGAGCAAACAGTCAACAATCTCAGTGCCTCCACCACTCAGGTTGCCGCCTCGGTCCGAGAAATCTCAGCGACCAGTAAGGACCTCTCCGGTACGATGAACGAGGTCAGCCAGTCCGCCGGACATGCTTCTGAACTTGCGACAAGTGGGCGGGATAACACAACTCGCATGGCAACCGAGATGAAGCAGTTGGTCGAATCCACCGCCTCGGTATCCACCAAGCTCGGTATGATCCGCGAGAAAGCCGACAGCATCAATGCCGTGGTCACCACGATCACCAAGGTGGCCGACCAGACGAACCTTCTTTCGATCAACGCTGCGATCGAAGCCGAGAAGGCTGGCGAATATGGCCGCGGTTTCCTGGTCGTAGCCCGCGAGATTCGACGCCTTGCAGACCAAACAGCCGTTGCAACTCTGGATATCGAGACGATGGTGAAGCAGATGCAGGATGCAGTCTCGGCCGGCGTGATGCAGATGGATAAATTCGCGGATGAGGTTCGTTCAGGTGTTGGAAAGATAACCAAGATCAACCAGATGACCTGGGAGATCATCAACGAAGTACAAGGCCTGAGCGGTCGATTTCAGTTGGTTAACGAAGGGATGCGAAACCAGACGGTCGGTGCGCAGCAAATCAACGATGCGATGGGACAGATTGCAGAAGGAACCCGCCGAAGCCTTCAGTCGCTCCAGGACTTTGAGCGAGCCACTGCCCACTTGCGGGCGTCAGTCGAAGGACTTACTCAGGAGATTGCCCAGTTCAAGACATGAGTAAATATACCTGAACGGGCAGAGACGCAGAGAACCCCTCCATGCTTGCCCTCATCTTCCAGGTTGGTCAAGACAAGGTGGCGGTGGATGTTCGCCGCGTTCGCGAGGTGGTTCCACGGGTTCGGCTTTCAGTCATCAATGGTGGCCCTTCGTGGATGGCTGGTATTTTCGTTTACCACGGTCGCGTTGTTCCCGTGGTTGACCTGTACCGCTTGACCGGTGCTGGCGAATGCCCGCCACACCTGAGCAGCCGGATCATTCTCTTCCCTTACCCACTCAACGCACAGGAATCGCTTGTAGGATTACTTGCCACGCAGGTTGCCGAGATCCGCGAGGTGAATCCAGTGATGCTGCAACCGATTCCCGATGAACCCGGTCGTCCCGGCCTTGGACCAGTTTTGGCCGATGGTTCCGGGATTCTCCGGCTCCTTGACCCGGACTGGCTGTTAGGACAAGTGTCGGCTGGTTCTGGTGGGCTTATTGAACAAGGGAAAGGCTGATCGAAGCTCGCGATACACTCCGGCCGCTGACGCTTCCGGCCCGCATAAAACGCTCATCTCCAAAGGTTTCAGTCGAGCCGGAAGCGTCAGCGACCGAAGGCAAAGCGCATACGCGACCAGAATATGACCATGAGCATCCCTGGTGTGGAAACCGTTATTTGCAACCGACTCGGGCTCGATCCCGCAGCTCTGGGATCCTCTGTGTTGCCCCGGACAATTGACAATCGCATGAAAGCAAATGGCGTAACCACCGCAGAAAGATACTTGGAATTGTTGACCGCCGATCCTAGTGAGATTGAGGCTCTCGCTGCCGAGTTGGTCGTCTCGGAAACCTGGTTCTTCCGCGGAGGGCAACCTCTCTTTCAAAAACTGGCCCAGTTTGTTGCCGATCGCGCGAGTGGCCGACCACGCGGCTTCCCGGTTCGCGCACTCAGTCTACCGTGCAGCACTGGCGAAGAACCCTATTCACTGGCAATCGCACTACATGAGAGCGGCCTTCCCTCAGCGAGTTATCAGATTGAAGGTGCCGATCTATCTCGCTCGCATGTCAAAAGGGCGACCGCTGGAGTCTATTCCGCATTCGCTTTTCGGGAACCGGGCACGGATATCCGTCCGACCTACTTTCGTCAGAGCGGCATCCACTGGATTCCATTGCCCCATATCCGACGAGCCGTTCGCTTCCGAGTGGGGAATGTGACCGATCCAATGTTCTTTTCAAACGAGTTGCCCTACGACCTCATCTTATGTCGGAATTTGTTCATCTACCTGACCGCTGAGGGCCGCAAACGAGCGATTGCAACCCTGGATCGACTCCTCGCGCCAGATGGTCGCCTCTGCGTGACTCCAGCCGAAGCGGATCGCCTCCCACCAGGGCAGTTCGTCCCGGAAGGCCCGATTGAGTTCGGTCTCTTCCGTCGAGTCACGCCCGCAAGCGGGGGTGTTTCAGTTGCAGCGCGTCCCAATTCGGTCAAGTTGAAACCAACTGTATCACAGCGGTCCACCGCGATTTCCGATCCGCTTCCTCTGCAACCTCCGATACCCGCACTTTCTCCCGTAGTTGTGTCTCCTTCGCTGGATCAGGCTCGGACTTTGGCAAATGCGGGACGGCTTGCCGAAGCGCGTGTCGCCTGCGAAGAGTTGATCCGCTCTCAGGTTGAACTACCAGAAGCGTATGCACTTCTCGGGGTGATTCATCAGGCCGAAGGTCATGCATCCGAGGCTGTGGAAGCATTCCGCAGAACGCTCTACCTCGCCCCGAACCACCTGGAAGCGTTAACCCACATGATCGTCCTCTGCAAAACCCGTGGCGATGCCTCCCAAGCCGCCGCCCTTCAGAAACGGCTCAAGCGACTTGCGGCGGAGGATCAGGCATGAGCAATCCATTGCCCATAGTCCCGGTAGTGAACGCGTGTTGGCAGCAAATCGGGGTATGGGGAGATCGTTCCTGCCCCGAACTTCCCAAGGTCACCCATTGCCATAATTGCCCGGTGTTCGCAGCAGCAGGGCGACGATTCCTGGATGCCCCTTCACCTCCCGATTATCTCGATGAATGGACGGCCCGGCTCAGTGCGGAGGAAAACGATGAGAGGGGCGAGCAGCTGAGCGTCCTCGTGTTCCGACTGTTCGATGAGTGGCTCGCACTACCCGTGGGAGTTCTGGTGGAAGTGACCCCCTTGCGCACTCCCCACCGAATTCCCCATCGGGGCGGCCTCATGTCTGGAATGGTTAACATCCGGGGCGAGTTACATCTCTGTGTTCGCCTCGATTTGCTTTTGGGGATTATCCGGACGGATAAAAACGTGGAGAACAAGAATCCGCGCCTCATTGTCATTCGCCGGGATTCCGAAGGATGGGTGTTCGCTGTGGACGAAGTGGATCAGGTCCACCGACTCCCCGCCAAGAACCTCATCCCTGCACCACCGACGCTATCGCGGGCAACAGCCAAAATGAACAAGGGAGTGTTCACATTGCGTGGCTGCTCGGTTGGATTGCTTGATGATGTCAAGTTGTTCCATGCGATCCGGGAGCGCACCCGATGATCGACCTCGACCCATCCATGTTTGAACTCTTCCGAGAGGAGGTACGCACGCACGCCGACACTCTCTCCCGGGGGCTTTTGGATACCGAGGCAGACCCGGGAAACCCATCTCGCATCGAACCACTGATGCGAGCCGCCCACTCGATCAAGGGTGCATCCCGAATCATTGGGGTCGAACTCGGTGTGCGGTTGGCCCATGTTATGGAAGATGCTCTGGTTGCTGCCCAGCGCGGGAAGATTCGCCTCACTCCGGCCGATGTGGATGTGCTCCTCCAGGGAAGCGATGTCCTTGCCGGGCTGGCGGAATTGACTCCCGAGACAATCGCAACGTGGGAGGATGTAAATGCGGAAGCGGTCCATCGCCTGGAACCGGTATTCCTTGCGATGGCAGCGGGAACACCTGCGGTTGTCCTAGCCCCTTCACCTCCCTTTGCAGCGAACCGTCACACGCTCACTCCAACCAACTCATCACCCCCTTCCACGGAAAACGGCTTCCCACCGACCCCAGCGTTCGCCGCAATTGCCATCCCAATAGACCCAATCGCCTTTCCACCCGATCACTCCATGCTCGACTTGTTCCGAGAGGAACTCAGGTCGCATCTGCTGGTAGTCGATTCCGGAATTGGTGGCGACCCGGAACCAGTTCTGGAGAGCTTGAAACAGATTCGTGGTGCGGCCCGGATCGTGAAGTGCGATTCAGTCGAACGAGTTGCACTCGCCCTGTGGCATTTCATGAACGCGGTACACGAGAAGAGAGTGGAACTGACTCCACTTGCGACGAACTGGTTGCGCTTTGCGATTTCCACTCTGGCAGGTGTCATCGACACGGATGAGGACTCATACGGCGCGTGGATTGCCACCACATCCGACAGATTAGCGGAGATCGCGGAGGTTTTTGACCGGGTGAAATTGTCGCCGCCGCAAACCCGCACCCCAATCGCCACTTCCGACCCTATTCCGGAACCAACGCCATCTCCCGCTCGAGTGGAATCGTCATCGCCGCCAACTGTTCCGAAACCTGTGTCTACGCCACCCACAACACCTTCCCCAAACGAAGCAATAGTTCGAGTAACGGCACAAAGTCTGAACCGCCTGATGGGTCTGGCTGGTGAATCACTCGTGCAGGCACGCTGGTTGCCATCCTTCTCGACAGCCTTGATGGTTCTCAGGAAACAACACGATGTCCTCGTCTCGCTGCTCGATCGCGCCTTTCACACTGCTGCTGAGGGAGCTTCACAGGATCAACTCTGCCAACTGATCGCGAATACTCGACGACAAGCATTGGTTTGTCGATCCAATTTGAACGAGCAAGCAATGGATTTCGACGATCATGCTGCCCGGGCCGAAGCTCTGAATGCGCGACTCTACCGCGAAGTTATCGTCAGTCGCATGCGACCCTTTGCCGATGGCATCCACGGCCTTCCTCGACTCGTCCGCGACATGGCACGTTCGCTCGGTAAGGAGGCCAAGCTGATTGTTGAGGGCGAGAACACCGAGGTGGATCGTGATATCCTGGAGAAACTGGAATCGCCACTCTCGCATCTGGTCCGAAATGCAGTGGATCACGGACTCGAACTGCCGGAACTGCGCACCAAATCGAGTAAGCCGACCACTGGCACGATTCTCATTGAAGCTCGACACCGCGCCGGAATGCTTCATTTGATTGTTTCGGACGATGGTAGAGGTGTTGATCTGGAGAAACTCAGGCGAAAGATCATCGACCGCGGGTTGAACGCTGCGGAGATGGTGCGCCAGATGAGCGATGCGGAATTGCTGGAGTTCTTGTTTCTCCCTGGCTTCAGTACGGCAACTGCGGTAACGGAGTTCTCCGGACGAGGTGTCGGACTCGATGTGGTCCAAAACACGATCCGCAAGGTTGGCGGAAGTGTTCGGATCAGCACGGAGCAAGGTCGCGGCACGACGTTCCACTTGCAACTTCCCCTGACGCTTTCGGTCATCCGTGCTGTGGTGGTGGATGTTTCTGGCGAACCGTATGCTTTCCCTCATACTCGGATCGACCGATTACTCCGAATCCACCGGAGCGAGGTTCGCTCGCTCGAACACCGTCAGTTCGTCACTGTGGATGGTCAAAACGTCGGTCTGGTTGTCGCGGCCCAGCTACTCGATCTTCCTACAAACCCTGCTGTTAACGATGAGCTTGCCGTGGTGCTGTTGAGCGACTCGACCGGCACCTATGGGCTTGTGGTGGATTCGTTCCGTGGAGAACAGGACCTTGTGGTTCGGCCTCTTGATGCTCGGCTTGGGAAAGTCCCGAACTTGAGCGCATCGGCCATCCTTGATGATGGTTCGCCAGTTCTTATCGTTGATGCCGAGGATCTGCTGCGATCGACCGATCAATTCATTCAAACGGGAGCCCTGAAACGATGCGCGACACAGGTATCAGGCCCAGCTCGCAAAAAGCGCGTTCTGGTTGTAGATGATTCCATCACCGTCCGGGAAGTGGAGCGACAACTCCTTCTTCATCGGGGGTATGATGTGAGTGTTGCGGTTGATGGAATGGACGGGTGGAACAAAATACGCGCGGAAAAGTTCGACCTGTTGGTAAGCGACATCGACATGCCACGAATGAGCGGGCTTCAACTTGTGTCCGCAGTTCGAAGCGATGAGAAATTGCGTGACCTCCCCGTGGTGATTGTATCCTACAAAGAGCGCGAGGAAGATCGGCTCCAGGGGCTCGAAGTCGGTGCCAATTGTTACCTGACAAAGAGCAGTTTCCACGACAACCGATTCATCGAAGCGGTGGAAGACCTGATCGGATCGGCTTGACTACAGTGTTTTTCTGTGAGTTGCGGCACGGCTCAATCGAGGTAGCACATAGGGTGACAGATATTGTCTGGAGTGTAGTCATCACGCGGAGCGTGATGACTACACTCCCGAGTCGTGACGTCTCTGACACAACCAAAAATCCACTGTCACCCAACCCTGAACAATGCCAAAAAAACGACTTGAGATTTACCTTACACTTTCAAGAATGGCACATTATCCACTGTCTGGAAGTTATGGGCCAAGAGGGGCACCAAACGGTTGGTTGTTCGGATGATGTCACCGTGGGGCCAGAACAAGAGAAGGCATGAGGTTAGGCATTCCACGCTAATCATAAGTTTGTTTATTATTAAAGTGATTATTCTGGTGCATGGACATACGTCAAGGGGCTTGTGACACATGACAATTTGTGACAGAGACTGGTGTCTGAATCTGTGATTGGATTGAAAAACAGCTTCTTAAACAGCCAAAACACATTCTCGCAATCTTGTGAGATTACTGACACCGCTGACGACCCTGTCAGAAACTTCTGGCACCCTCAACTCAACACACCCGAACTGCCGACAGTCTGCCCACGCATGGGCAGAGGGCCCGCCCGCGCGTGATACGCTGAGTATAAAGGAACGATCTCCCCTCGTTCCCATGCAGAGGAAGAGAACGAGGGAAAGTGGTACCATTGATGGAGCCCGACTGTCGGGCACTCCCCGACCGACAATCTATGCGTATCGCGATCGTCAACGATCTGTCTCTCGCTCGAGAAGTGCTGCGGCGACTGGTGCTGTCAGTGCCAGGATATTCTGTCGCTTGGTTCGCTGAGGATGGGGATGAAGCAATCAAGAAAACAGCGACGGATCGTCCCGATGTCATCCTGATGGATCTTGTGATGCCTCGCGTGAATGGAGTCGATGCGACTTGTACGATCATGAATCAGACGCCCTGTCCCATATTGGTCGTCACATCGACTGTCAAAGGGCATTACGATCTCGCGATCGCGGCGATCAATGCTGGGGCGCTGGATGCTGTTGAAACTCCGATCCTAGGGGCAGGAGGCATAATCCAGAACGGTGAGCCACTTATCAACCGGCTCGCCAAACTTGCCGATGCAAACCGCGGTGTGACGGGCTTGGGCTTGCGTGTTCCACTCCGTCCGAAAGCACTGCCCGGTGACGTTCCGCCCCTCGTGTTAATCGGTGCATCGACTGGCGGTCCCGATGCTCTTGCAGCAGTTCTTGCAGCATTCCCACAGAGGTTTCCGGCAGCCATCTTGATCGCTCAGCACATCGCCGCGGAGTTTGCACCAACTCTGGCTACATGGCTTAGTGAACGATGCACCCTTCCGGTTCGGACAGCCCGGGCGGGAGATTCGCCAACGGCCGGAACGGTACTTGTTGCCGAAAGCAACGATCACCTCGAAATCACAGCGGACCACAAAGTTCACTACACGACATTACCTCGGGAGTACCCCTATCGTCCTTCCATCGATGTCTTGTTCGGGAGCGCGGCTGCGATCTGGCCACGCCTTGGGGTTGGGGTTTTATTGACGGGAATGGGATCGGATGGAGCCGATGGATTACTTCAACTCCAGGGACTGGGTTGGCACACCATCGCGCAGGATAAATCGACGTGCGTTGTTTATGGAATGCCCAAGGCCGCTGCCGAGAAAGATGCTGCTACCGAGATTCTGCCCCTCTCGCAGATTGGACCAACCATTGCCGCGAAAATCCTCGGCAAGAAGCGGTGACAACTCATCTTTCGGTGCAGTGTACAACCAATTGTTGCTCGTTCTTGTTGTGTTTTCACCTCGGCATAAGATGTCCAAGGGATTCAGTTTTCCGACGGATCGCCACCCCTATTATTCCATCGTCCCCACAGAGTCAGCGGACACCATGCCTCATCCTGCTGTTGTTGGCATCGACCTGGGAACCACCTACAGCCTCGCGGCTTATGTCGAAAATGGCCGACCTGTCGTTGTGCGCGATGCGAAGGGCGTTGCTCTGGTTCCCAGTTGTATCAGCTTCCATGATGACGGCACTGTGTTGGTTGGCAGTGCCGCACGCGAACGTGCTCTGTCTGACCCTGAACACACCATTTTCAGCATCAAGAGGCTCATGGGCCGCACGCTCAAGGATTTGGAAAAAGAACTCCAGATGATCCCCCATCAGATCATCGAACGCGAAGCCGGAGAAGGACGAAAGGTTCTGCGGGTGAATATCGCGGGGCGAGAACATACACCCGAAGAACTCTCAGCGTTGATACTCAAGGAAGTGCGGCAACGGGCGGGAAACCCGACCAAGGCTGTTATCACTGTTCCCGCTTATTTCGATGACTCCCAACGTCAGGCCACGCGCGATGCCGGCCGAATTGCTGGGCTTGATGTTTTGCGAATCGTAAACGAACCGACCGCCGCAGCATTGGCCTATGGACTCGACAAGCGAGGCAGCGGGACAGTGGTGGTCTACGATCTCGGCGGTGGGACTTTCGATTGCTCGATCCTGGCATTATCGGACGGCGTGTTCAAGGTACTCGCAACGAACGGCGATACCTACCTCGGCGGTGATGACTTCGACCGCGCCTTGATGGAAGTAGCCGCTCGCGAAATGGGAGTGGACCTCACCGCCAGAAATCCGGAGTTGCTCCAACACCTTCGCGATGCTGCCGAGAAAACCAAGATCGCCCTGAGTAGTGCTGAATCCGCCACGTTCACGGTTGATCTCAGTTCTATACGCCCGAACCGATCATCGAGCCATGCTGCTTTCAGTCGGATATTCACCCGGAAGGAGTTCGAGGAACTGATCCGACCGCTGATCGACAGGAGTATCGACCGCTGCCGAGCCGCACTCAAGGACGCGAAGCTCACTCCCGCGAAGATTGATGAAGTGGTGTTGGTTGGCGGTTCGACCCGTATCCCTTACGTCCGTCAGCGCGTTGCGGAACTGTTCGGCAAAACCCCACATACCGATCTGAACCCGGATGAGGTGGTGGCGATGGGAGCAGCTCTGCAAGCCGACATCCTGACCAGTGGACGCCGCGATATGCTCCTGCTCGATGTAGTGCCGCTCTCGCTGGGAATCGAAACGCTTGGGGGAGTGGTCGATAAGCTGATCCATCGGAATTCGACTGTGCCCTGCCGCGCTCCTGCACGCTACACAACGGCTGCCGACAATCAGACAGCCATCATCATCAACATTTATCAGGGCGAACGGGAATTGACGAAGGACTGCAAGTTCCTGGGCACCTTCAAGCTCTCGGGCATTCCACCAATGCCCGCTCAGTTTGCCCAGGTCGATATCCTGTTCACCGTGAATCAGGATGGCATCCTGACCGTATCAGCAAAAGAACAGCGGAGCGGTGCTCAAGCAAAAGTAACCGTTCAGGCAGGCTATGGGTTGACGCGGGAGGAAGTCGATCAGCTCGTTAATGAGAGCATCGAGAACGCCGAAGCCGACTTCACAACTCGCCGGTTGATCGAGTTGCGAAACAAGGCCGAGGGCGATCTCCGTCACAGCGAAAAAGCACTCAGTCAGGCTGGGCATGCTCTCACTGTCGAACAGCGAGAGGCGATCACGGTGGCCACGGCTGGGTTAAAAGCTGCGACTTCGGGGACGGACTTGGCGGCGCTGCAACGGTCGCTCGATGTTTTCGCTGCGGCCACCAACCCTTTGGCCCAACTTCAGATGAACGAGGTACTTCGCAAAACGCTTGGCGGCGAAGATCCGAATTCCCTCGATCCCAACAAGCTCTAACCCCGAGGGCAATTCGACTATCACTTCAAGCCCTGGGCGATCGACACCAATCTCACGAATTCCGAACGCAATCCCTTCCGGTCCGCGCCCAGTGAGGCGTTGGCCCAGTTCCGAACTTTGGCAAAGGTTGCTTCGCCTTTGTAATCCGAATCGCGAAGTAACATGCCGAATCCCGCCACGGACGCGGCAAATCGGAAGTCCTCGCTCGGCTGTTTGGTTAGTCCGTTTGCAGGCATGACAGTTGCCAATTCCCTTCCTTGTTCGCTATCGGGATTCTTGTAACGCATCCGTACTGTGAGCCACTCGCCTGTCCGGGTCGCTGGCGTGTCGGTGCCTGTCTGTTGATATTTCAATGTGCCGGCATTTGGCAAAGGCATCTCAACACGAATCGGGACGATCTCGTACATCGCGGTGCAGGTGTGGCCGCTCCCCATGTCGCCAGCATCCTTGTCATCGTCACGGAAATCCTCGTTCCGCATGACGCGGTTTTCGTAGCCAATCAATCGATAAGCATTCACTTGTGTATGATTGAATTCGACCTGCAATTTCACGTCCTTGGCGACGACGGCCAGTGCCCCTCCCTGATCCACGAACACTTTGCGGGCTTCGTCGATGGAATCGATGTAGGCGTAGTGGCCATTGCCATGATGGGCTAGCAATTCGAGCTTGTTGTCCTTCAGGTTCCCCATGCCGTAACCGAGTACCGTGAGATAGATCCCTGTCTTGCGTTTCTGTTCGATGAGACGAATCAGTTCGGCATCACTTGAGACGCCGACATTAAAGTCGCCATCCGTGGCCAGTATCACACGATTGACGCCTCCTGGAATGAAGCTCTGCTGGGCTTTTTCGTACGCCATGACAATGCCGCCTCCGCCATTGGTAGAGCCGCTGGCATCGAGACCATTAATGGCTTGCCGAATCTTCTTCGACAGATGGCCAGGAGTCGGCGGCAGCCGCAGGCTGGCTTCGCCAGCGTATGACACAATGCTAACGCGATCTCGTTCGCCGAGCTGCTGGATGAGGAGTTCCAGCGATTGCTTTACCAGTGGAAGGCGGTTTGGTTCATCCATCGAGCCGGAGGTATCGATCAGAAAAACGAGGTTTCGCGGCGGCATTTGGCTTGGAGAAATCGTGCGTGCCTTGACTGCGATCTTCAGGAGATGATGCTTGTCGTTCCACGGGCATGGTGCCATCTCCAGGTCGACGGCGACCGGGTGGTCTTCGCGAGGCTCGGGGTAATCGTAATCGAAATAGTTGAGCATATCTGCGATGCGAACGGCGTCCTTCGGAGGGAGCTGGCGATCGTTCAAGAAACGCCGGACGTTGCTGTATGATGCAGTGTCTACCGAAGTCGAAAACGTCGATTGTGGATGCTCTTTCGCGGACAGGAACGGATTGTCGACGATCAGGTTATAGTTTTCGGTGTTGGGTTTTTCGGCTTCTTCTCTCAGGGGTTGGTCAGGGCCGCTTCGAGCAGGCTTGTAACCCACTCGATTGCCAGAGTCGCCGCAACCAGCAAGACCAAGCAACCCAGCGCTCAAGAGCATGACTCTGAGCGCGCAACGAGAGCGCAAAATCGACATGGAACTTACCTCCCAATTTGTGTGGAACGATTTTCCGATTGAAGTGCGTTGTCCCGAGTTGTGAAGCATGAGGCATCATCGTGACTCGGTAATACTGAGATGCGTAGAAGACCAGATTATTCCCGAATTGGGAGAAAACCGATAAAGCGATGAATGAGGCGAGAGAAAAGATGAGCAAGAGTTTAACAACGCGGGATGTGGTTACGTCTCAAGGACACGCAGGAGTTCACACATGACATGGCACGATGCACGCGAGATTGGTGAACTGCTCTTCGAGCACTTCGATACCCTCAATCCCTTGACCGTTCGGTTCACCGATTTGCACAAGCACGTCTTGAATTTGGAGGGGTTCACCGGGAAGTCGAATGAGTCGAACGAGAAGCTCTTGGAGGCCATCCAAATGGCCTGGTTCGAGGAATGGAAGGACGAATATGGCGACGGGAAGTGATGTCCCATTGCTTCACTGCTTCACAACTGGAAGCCGATTATAGAGCGTGGTGAAATTACCGAGGCGGCTAATCAAATCCGGTCGGAACTGGTCGAGCCGGAATCGCCAGCCCCAGTTCCCCGTTGCCACTCCAGGCTTGTTCATTCGCGCTTCATTCCCCAGACTCAACACATCCTGTAACGGTGCAACCGCGAGAGCCGACACCGAAGACCAGGCTGACCGGATCAGATCCCAGGCAGGATCACCAATCGCACGGCCCAGGGTCAGAGCCAGATAGTTTCGATCTTTGTCTGTGAGCCCACCATACCACCCGTTTGTCGTGTCGTTATCGTGCGTTCCGGTATAGCAAACGCTGTTGGGGACGTAGTTGTGTGGCCAGTGGAGATTGAGCGGCCCATCCAGCGCGAACTGCAAAACACGCATACCCGGTAGCTCAAGTTGATCCCTCAATGCGACCACGTCAGGCGTGATGAGCCCCAAGTCCTCCGCGACGAGTGGAAGACCACCTAGCACTGAGCGAAGACGCTCGAAGAGTTGGAGTCCGGGGCCATCCACCCACTTTCCGTTTCGGGCTGTCTTCTCGCTCGCTGGAATATGCCACGCCTGACAGAACCCCCGGAAGTGATCGAGACGAATCAAATCGACCTGTCGCAACTGACGGGTCATCCTGGCACACCACCACGCATAACCTGTCTGGGCCATTCGCTTCCAGTCATAAATCGGATTCCCCCAGTGCTGTCCATCCTCACTGAAATAATCCGGTGGTACGCCAGCCACAACTGTTGGTTTGCGATTGGGGTCCAGGAGGAATTGATCGGAGTTAGCCCATACATCGGCTGAATCAAGGGCTACGAAAATCGAAGCATCTCCAAGGATTTTGACGCCGCGATCGGCCGCAAACTTCCTGAGAGCAGCCCACTGACGGTCGAATAAAAACTGGCCAAATTTGTGCATGCCAACCACACTGGCCAGTTCTTTTTCGGCAGTTGCTAGTGCAACGGGTTCCCTGTGCAGCAAGTTCTTGGGCCATTCCGTTAAGGGGGTTCCACCAAGCGATTCCCTAATGGCCGTGTACAATGCGTAATCGTTCAACCACCCCCCTTCCCTTTTCGTGTAAACTGCAAAATCATCCTTCAGGTGGGTGGCTTTCCCATTCTGAAAGCCCTCCCAGGCCGCGCGAAGAAGTGACATCTTGAAGGGGATGACCTGCGAGAAATCAACGTGGTCCTCGGGGAAAGATTTGCCCTCCCACAACGATCGAGTTACTAGCCCATCCTGTTCCAGTAACTCGGGACTGAGTAACTTGATTTCCGCTGCGAACGCGGAAAACGACTGATACGGTGAATCGCTGGCACCCGTCGGCCCGAGCGGCAGAATCTGCCACCAGCTTTGCTTCATCGCTGCAAGGGTTTCGACCCAACGATAGGCGATCGGACCGAAATCCCCGATTCCAAATGGCCCAGGAAGGCTTGTCGGGTGAAGTAGGATTCCCGCGGAGCGGGGAATCGTTGATATGGTCATGGAAGTCACTCTTGGCTCACGCCGATGGTTGAGTTCGCAGATACACTCGGAGTATCGGTTAGAGGAGGAAATGCCAGTGGCAGACGGTCAGGAGTCATCGATCCCAGTTGAAGGTGTGGATTATTACATCGAGAACGGCCGCTGGGTATTCACGGCGGCGTTCCATCTGAAACGCGGTTTCTGTTGTGGGAGCGGATGCCGACACTGTCCATATGGAGAGAAGCGGACAACCAAGGAACAAGGAGAACAACAGAAAAATGCAGAGTAGAGGCACTTCTAACATCTGAATGGACGAACCCAAATTGTGCCGAGGAAACGAGATTCCACCTCAAGTGAAGTTTCAATGTCTTCACTGAACACTTGAAACTGGCGAAGCCCGAACACTCCCCAATTCCAATTCCCAATCCACAATCCCGACTATCCGTCGACAATTCTTTGGGTATCATGATTTCCGACAGTCCACGACACATCCCGAGGTTCTGTTATGACCCGGTTTTTTCTTGCATTCGTTGCGATGGCATCGGCCGTGCCCACCTTCGCTGCGGCCCCCGTTCCCGCTGAAGGCGGAAAAGGGACCTCCTTCCCTTTCCCCGCCAAAGCACCCATCGTCGTTTGCCTGAACGGCTACGACAAGGCGCGCGACCGACTCAATAAGATGGTAACGGCCGCCCTCCCCGACGATGCAGCTCACTTCACCAAACTTCTCGATGAGCAATTGAGCAAGTTTCTCGAAGGACGAAAACTCACCGGCATTCGCAAAAATGACCGGGCTTTTCTGGTTGTGAATGATCTGGGTGGGATCCTCGATAACCAATTACCCGTGTCGATCCTGATCCCGATCACATCCTATAAGGAATTCCGCGAGACATTCCTCACAAAGGATGAACTTAAATCCTTCGACAAGGGCCGGGATGGTGTGGACTCGATCAAGACTTCAGCAACCGGGGATGAAACAACTGTCTTCGTGATCGATCTCAAGGAGTATGTGGCACTCACCACAGACAAAGAAGTGGCCGATGCCTACGCCGCCAAATATACAGCCGGATCGACAGATCCCATGGGATCTGAAGTGGCCGATTCATTCCTCAAAGCCGACATTGCAGTGTATGTGAACATGGATGCGATCAACGACCAGTTCGGCGACAAGATCCGGGGGTTCCGCGGATTGATTGACTTTGGGCTCCAACAAGCGCAACAACAAGGTGCTCTCCCCGGACTCAACAAGAAACAACTCGATGCCTTGAAAATTGTCCTGAAGGGGTTGTTCCAGGGAATTGAGGATTGCCGGGCCGTGGTTATCGCTGGCGAGTTCCGTCCGGAGGGTCTGATTGTACGGCTCCAGGCGCGATTTGCCGAGAACACACCAAGTGTGAAGTTAATTCAATCAGAAACATCGGAAGCCGTGAAAGATATCGGCAAACTTCCCAAAGGGTTCAGTACCTACAGCGAAAGTCGATTTGGAAACACACTCGGCAAACTCTTCCACGAGTTGAATCAAGAATTCGCAAGTGCGGAGGACGATGAAAAAGGTGCTGCCGAAATCGAACAGCAATTAAAGGACCGAGCGGCGGCCGGACCACGGGGTGAATGGTCTGCCACCACGATGCAGGGCGCGACGATCACCGTGTCGAATTACAAGGACTCAACCAAAGCAATTCGAGCGACTACAAAAGCTTATAAAGCGGTCGCCCCAGGAGGGCGAATCAATTCTGTGGTCGTGAAGACCACACCGAGCGTGACCGATGAAGCGGAGAAACATGGAGGATACACCTTCTCTGAAGTTCGCATTCAGTTCGATTTTGAAGCAACCGTCGCTTCGCTGCCCGAAGTTGGGAAAGAAGCGGCTTTGGAAAGCCTTAAACGAACACTCTCCGAGAAACCTATAATTTGGATCGGGACAGACGGTCAGGCGGTCATCTCGCTGTCGGCCAAGGATTGGGCCAATGCAAAGGAAACGCTCGACAAATACCTTGATGGGAAGCAGGCGGTTGGAAGCGATCGGGGATTTAAGGCGACACGCGACCAACTTCCCGCAGATGCAACTCTGCTAATGATCGCTGAAACAGGATCCATCCTCACAGCCCTCGTTGATACAGTGCGAGCTGCGGCCCAGGCGTTCCCGGGAGCCCCACAAATTGGGTCCGTCAAGCCCATCAAAGGCGAGCCGACATACGTGGGATTCGCAGTGACCTTGAAAGGGGATACCGTCGGTATGACGGCCTTTGTTCCAACTGGAGCCATAGCCGTCACACGAAAAATTGTTGATGGACTTCTGAAGAACTTTGAATGATCTGTTCGGCTAAAGTGACGCCAATGCCTGGGCAAAAACACTCACCGTTTCCCAGAATAAGTCTGAGAAACGGTTTTATCTTTGGTTGCAATTCTCCATTTTCTCTTATTCCAGGAGTTCCCCGATGCTGTATCGCTGCGTATCGAGAGCAGTTGCTGTTGGGCTCATCTTTCTCGTAGGATGCGGACCAGGCAGGCTTGACGAAACCAAAACGTTGAGTCTGGGTGTTAACGACGCTGCTCAATCCATTGATCTCCCTGCTCAATCGAAACTACAAACAATCAATGTTGAGTTCTCTTCTCCAGAGAGCGAGGTTTCCGTTTACCTTTTCAAAGAGGAAGATGCCAGAGGTGAAGACGGGCTGACCTCGGCAAACCCAACAAAAGCACTCGCCAAGAAGACGAATTCAAAGGGAGATAGTTTCTCGGCAGAAGTGCCTCCGAACACGGCAACGCGATTGATCGTCCGGGCTGGAGGTAACAAGACGGACGTCAAATTAAGGATTACCAACCAGAAGTGATTGGCAGCAATCGCATCAGCCCTTTGCTTTGAGAAGGGCTCGATGAAGCCTGTTAACGTGACTGCGGAAATCGTGGGGACCACATGTCCGCGCAACTCCTAATTCCTATGAACTGCAAAAGTAAGAGGAGATGCGATGTCTCACCTCCAGCGCCGAGACTTTCTGACCCGAGCCGTAGCATTTACCGCTGCCGCGACTGCTCTGGACGGTGCTGGGTTTGCCGCGGCTGGAGACCCGAGCTTTATGAATAATGTTCCCGACCCATTACTTGCCGGCAAGGACCTGCCTACGTTCAAGTTCGCTCTGGAGAAGTCCGAGGGGAAGGTGATCGGCAAAAGTTCAGGGAAGGAAGCCACTGTCAAACAGTTGCCGATCTCGAAAGGGATCGCTGGCGTTTCGATGCGGCTTGAGCCAGGGGCCATGCGGGAACTCCACTGGCACGCCGTAGCCGCTGAGTGGGCGTTTGTTGTAGAGGGGCAGGTCCGGACAACCGTCATCGAGCCGCATGGGTACGCCGAGACCAATGACTTTCGAGCAGGGGACGTGTGGATGTTCCCGCGTGGGCACGGCCATATGCTCGAATGCCTCGGCGACAAGCCAACGCACTTTATCCTGATCTTCGATAACGGATACTTCTCGGAGTTCGGGACATTCAGCATTACCGACTGGCTTGGCCACACACCGAAATCGCTCCTTGCGAAGAACTTCGGCCTCCCTGAATCGGCATTTGACGGGTTCCCGAAGAGCGAGGTGTACTTTGCCCGCGGAGCCCAGCCACCCGCTGAGCCATCAATCCCACTCCAAGGGCGCAAGTTGCCGCCTCTGACCCACAAGTACGAACTCCTCGCACAACCACCCCATGCCATCTTCAAGGGTGGGCGAGAGTGGCGGGTCGATTCGAGCCGGTTCCCAATTTCCAAGACCATTACAGGCGTAGTCCTTGATCTGGAGCCAGGAGCGCTACGTGAACTGCACTGGCACCCGAACGCGGACGAGTGGCAATACGTCATCGAAGGAAACACAAGCGTGACCCTGTTCGGTTCGAGTGGCCGATACAGAATCGAGACACTGGAGAAGGGGGACGTGGCGTATATTCCACAAGGATATGGGCACTCCGTCGAAAACATCGGCACTAAACCAAGCCGGGTTCTCATTGCGTTCAACACGGGCACCTACGAAACCATCGATCTGTCGCAATGGATCGCCGGGAACCCACTCGATGTGCTGGCAACCAATTTCAATCAGCCGCCAGCCCTGTTCGAGAAGTTCCCACACAAGGATGTGTTCGTCGCGGACAAGGATGGCAAGTAGTAAGATTGTCCGTTGTTCGGCCCACAGTCGCCAGATTGTGGATAGAAGGTAAAACCCGAAATCTGGCGACTTCTTCTACGACTATTACGATGCTGCCCTCGATTTACACTTTCAATCGCGATTCAAACTCCGCAAGACCGCGCTGATAGGACTCGATCCAGTCCGTGCGCGGTGCAACCCGATCTCGGAACTTCACGAGCGTAGCAACGGCATCCGCGGCAGTATAGGGTGTTTCGATCCCGTTCTTTATGCGGAGATGGGTTTCCAGGCCTGCCAGAGCCACCACTGCCGCACCGAGTGCTGGTCCCTCACTGGAAACAAGCCGATCGAGAGGCCGGTTGAGAACACTGGCGAGGATTTCACACATCAAATCGGACCTGGCGATTCCACCCGACACAGTCACACGGGAAATCGTCTGCCCTGCCTCTTCATGTTCGCGAATCCCAAGTGCAATGAGGTAGGCAATGGCTTCAAAACCAGCCCGAATGCGCGCACCAATCTCGGTGGGCTGCATGGGATACCAGTTCACCCGTGGAGAGGTGATACCGATCGAGGGTTCAGCCAGGACGAAGGGCAGAATCGCGGCTCCATTACACAATGGCGGAAGAGTTCTTGCTGCGGCCTCAAGAGCAGGCCAGTCAGGCTTGTTTCCCGCTATCGTGTCGAGGAACTGCGCACCGTTGGAATAGCAACGCATCCACAGGTTTGGCCCCCAATTTAGTTTCATCGCATCCAGGGTGCCTCTTCGGGGCAAATCGCTGGATGAGGAGTTCACTACGGCCGAGTTGCCAAGGATAACTGCCACCTGTCCGGCATCCACAGCCCCACCACCGATCAACCCAGCCGCCTGATCGTCGAGCGTTGGGAAAACGAGAGGCCGGACATTCACTGAGAGCTTGGCATCACCAGCAACGCGTTCCGCCAGGGGACCGATAGGCTCGTTCATGTCAATGAGCTTGGGCAAACTCTTCCAGGCAAGTTCTCGATACTCGGCTTTTCCCAGCGCATCGAGAATTTCCTTCCGCCATTGATTCGTTCTCAAGTCAAGAATGCCCGTCGATGCGGCCGAGGAAACACTGACGCAGTCGAACCGCCCCGTGAGGTAGCCCGCTGCAAGCGGGCCGTGGGGAAGCATCCACACCGTCCGCTTCCAATCCTCCTCGCTTAGCGTGTGTTCATCCTTCACGAAATGGGAGAGCGAGTACCGCACAGCCCACGGCCCACCCGTCAGTTCCTTGGCGCGACCTTGACCACCCAATCGCTTCAATCCTTCGCTGTGATATTTGGCGAGCGTCTGGTCGTTCCAGCAGATTGCCCGGCGAACCTGATTCCCCGCGGAATCAATTCGTCCTGCACTGTGATGAGTGGCAGAAATGCCTGCGACCAGCCAGTCCTTCAATCGTCCTTGCTTGGCCAACGATGCCGCAAGCAAACGAGTACTGGCGCGCGCTTGCCCTTCGAGTTGCATGAGATTTAATTCGGAAACACCGCCGTCGGTCCAGAGATCGGTTGGCAAGCGGATTTCGGCAACTGCGTTCCCGCTCAAATCGAATGCCAAGGTTTTAACGCCACCGGTACTGAAGTCGTACCCAGCGATCAAAGTATCGGAGGCGACACAACGGAGAGGTTCGGACATTTTGGTACCTGCGTGCAAGCGAAGGGATTGTGGCTCAATTGTGCAGCCAACGGGGTTGTGGTCAAGAGCATGTTTTCCCTGAGTTCCGCAGTGGCTTCACTCTGGAAACATGCTGACGCGAGTTCTACTCATTTCTCTCTAGGACTCCATTCAGGCGCGCGGTACGCTGTAGGTCTGCCGGTTCCCGCCCCTTAACCCTCCTACAATCCGAGGTATTCCGTGTCACGTCTCATGTCTGCTGTTCTGTCCATTGCTTTTTCCGCTGCATGTGTACATGCAGCCGAAATCGCTCCCGCCCCACGCGCCAAAGTGACCGTTGGAGAGTCTGCTCCGGAATTCAAGATCAAGGACGCCACTGGCAAGATCATCGATCTTGCGGAACTGACAGCAAAGGGACCGGTTCTGGTCCGTCTGACCTGTGGCTGTTCCGGGTGCGACAAGGAACTCGCCTACTTCCAGCAGATTAATGGCGCATACAAGAGCGAGGGGCTCACCTGTCTGTTCGTGTTCAAGGAACCCGATGCAAAGGTCGCCAAGTACGCTGCGGAGAAAAAGCTCGATATGTTCTACGCCGTGGATACCAAGGGCGAAAGCTGGAACACGTTCCAAACCAAGTCGATGCCTACCAACTTTCTCATCGAGAAGGGTGGGAAGATCGTTTCCATCGCCGCGGGCTGTGACCCGAGTGGATTGCTCGCCAACCGGGTTTCCGAGAAGGCGGCCAAACTCGTTGGGGCAAGTGCAGTCGATGTGAAAGGGAAGGTCGAAGAGAAGAAATAAGGTTCCGGTCCTGTTCTCTCTGTGATTCTTCAGATGGGGTGTCGGAGTGGGATTCATATCCCTTCCAGCACCCCATCACCATTTATTGCTCTGTGAACACAATCGCGCATTATCAGATATGATCGCCGCCACGATCGCGGGTCTTGACCAGTACAACCCGGTTTCCGGCGGCGTTGTAAGAGACCTTATTCATGAATGCTCGCATCAGGAGAACGCCGCGACCGCTCGGGCTGTCTAAGTGTTTCAGATCAGTTGGGTCGGGAAGTTTGGACACATCGAACCCTGGTCCTTCATCGGCAATCACAAAGGCAGCACGAGTCGGACTCATTCGAGCGATCACTTTGACTCGACGATCGCGGTAAGGAAGTTCGGTACGTCGAGCGGCTGCGAGTTGATGAAACGCATCGTCGCCGTTTTCTCGCAACTCTGAGCTTACCTCCAGGTTTCCATGGTATATGGCGTTCAGAAGAGCTTCTTCGAGCGCAATGCCGGCACGAGTCGCCCCGGTCAAGTCGCACAATCCGACTTCAAGCAAGTCCTCCCGGAACATCGCAACAAGGGGAGGGACGAGCGAGGGGTCGTTTTCCAGCACGAACTGCGAACTACGCCTGGTCATCCCGGCCAGAACGCGGAACCGTCTGTGTTCGGCTTGCCGAACCGACAAAACACGTTCAAGGACTGGCGCGAGGTCATGCGCGAGAGATTGCTTGGGGACGTAATCGGCAGCTCCGGCCTTGAGCGCTTCAACCGCGACCCGCTCACTTCCACTGCCAGTCATCAGGACGACAGGAATCTGGGGATATTTGTCCCGAAGTTTTTCGACAAGAGTGAGCCCATCCATGTTGGGCATCCGCATGTCGGTTAGCACCAGGGCGGGTAGCTCGATTGCAAACGATTCCAGGGCTTCGATGCCATTGCGAGCGAATGTGATCCGCCAACCACCCAGTGCCTCCAAAAGGCGGGCAACGTATCGCTGTTCGAGTTGAGAGTCATCCACCACCAGAATTGTGGTTAGGTCGGTGGTTTTCGGGTTCGTCATGCGGGCGTCTCGTGTGCGCCGGAATACGGGATTGTACTTCTCCCGTACTCCGGACGCCAGCGAGACACGAATTGTGAAGAAATACGACCGAGTTCGTTGAGAGTTGAGAGTAAAGAAACGGTTTGATACTCTGCCCACGTGGGCAGACTGTCGGCAGTTGAAGGGGTCAGGAGAGTGTGACAGCGTTGTCGGCTGTGTCAGTAATCTCACAAGGTTACGACGATGTGTTTTGGCTCTTTATCAAGGCGTTTTCCATCTCATTCACAGATTCAAATACCAGTCGCTGTCACAAATTGTCATGTGTCATAAGCCCCCTGGCGTATGTCCATGCACCAGAATAATTACTTCAATCATGAACAAACTCATGATTTGAGCTGATCCCCCTACCTATCCTTGCTCATTGCGATATCATTCCTGACCGCGCGTAGGAGAACAGCTATCCAAGTTCATTGCTTTCAACTGGAACGATGAAACGGAAGAGGGGAACCGAGCGGTGAGGCAATGCCCTTCGCTCGGTCCCCCTCGATTGTTAGCAGGTGATCAGCTCAACAGTCCACTGACCACTTCACCCTTGACCAGTTCCCGTGGCTGGTTGAGGTGATTGTAGACGATTGTGTCTGGCTTGATGCCGACCGAGTGGTAGATCGTGGCAAGCAGTTCGGTTGGGTGGACAGGGTTCTCGATCGGAGCGCTAGCTGTCTTATCGCTCTTACCGTGGACGTGTCCGCGCTTGATACCAGCACCGGCGATGAGGCCGGTGTAGCAGTATGGCCAGTGATCCCGACCATCATCGTTGTTCTGATTGCCGGATGTGCTGACACCCCGCTGTGGGCTCCGTCCAAACTCGCCTACCACCACGACCAGCGTTTCCTTGAGAAGCCCACGTTCATCGAGATCTTCGATCAGCGCGGAGACACCGCTATCGAGCAGCGGAGCGGCCTGAGTCTTCATCCGTTGCGACAGACCGGAGTGAACGTCCCACGAGTGATTGTCGCTGTTCGCGACCTTGGGCCACACCACTTCAACAAACCGTGTGCCAGCCTCGACTAACCGGCGCGAGAGTAACAGGCATTGGCCAAAGGTGTTCTTCCCATACCGCTCGCGAACGGTCGTCTTCTCCTCACTGAGGTCGAAGGCTTTCTTGGCACGCCCGGAGACGACCAAACCCAACGCCTTACCGTAATACTCATCCAGGTCGTGCTTGGCGACTGCTTCTTCCAGGTCCGGCATACCTTTGGAAATGGTGTCCCGGAGCGTTGCGCGTCGCTCCATCCGAATCGGTGTGAGTTCCTCGCGGAGCTTGAGGTCATCGGTGCGGATTCGTTCCATCTTGGCGAGATCCATATCATCGCCTGCCGGGTAGAGCAGGTAGGGGTCGTAGCCTTTCCCAAGGAAACCCGCGCTACCACCCTTCCCGACCACGTTCGACTCTTGGAGCGGTCGGGGCATCATCACGAATGGCAACATGGGAACGGTCGGAGGCTTGAACTTGATGATGTTCGAGCCGAGCGTGGGGAAGTCTTTCGGGCTTGGCGGTTCAAGTTGTCCAGATGCGCTCACCTTGTCCGTGGTGTAACCCGTGTGCATCTGGTAAATAGCTGCGGTGTGGTTGAAGAGCCCGTTCGGCGTGTAGCTCATCGTTCGGATGAGGGTGGTCTTGTCGAGTACTTTGGCAATCTTCGGAAGCAACTCGGTGACGTGAACCCCAGTCAGCTTGGTCTGCTCCGGTTTGAAGACGCTCTTCACTTTGTCCGGCACGTTGTCTTTTGGATCCCAGAGGTCCAGGTGGCTGGGCCCACCCTGGAGATAAACGAAAATCACACTTTTTGCTTTGCCAAAACCCGGGCCATTACCGGCTTCAGCCTTGGCTGCTGGGTTCGCACTCGCCTTTTGAAGCGCGAACAACTCCCCTAAAGTGATCCCCAGAATCCCCGAACCGCCCACACGCAAAAGATCGCGGCGAGTGACACCATCGCAGGTGTCCTTACTGACTGCACCAGGGATAACGAGCATCGTCTGGCTCCGGAGTGTATTGAATTGCGGTAGTGAGTTCAGGTTGGTCGCGAGGCGCAATGCAGCACCAACCGCAATTCAGGTAGGTATTAGAAGTTTATCGTGGATTGGGTCTGGCAGCAAATGGATTTTGAAGATGCTTTTCCTCTGGCTATAAAATCTCCCGCCCGATTCCTTGCTGTCGTGCCAGTTCGACCACCCGGACGGCAAGAGCAATATCCTCAATCCCAAGCCCAAGAGACTTGAATACAGTCACGTCCTCGGGCATCTCCCGACCTGGATAGCGGCCAACCAGAAGCGGTGCGAGTTCCAGAATATCGGACCAGTGCAACATCCCGGCATTCAGAGCAGTAACGAAATCTCCCGCCTCGGCCTTGGCCTGTTCCTTGCTGTCTACCGTTACCACCGTTGCTTTTCGGAATACTGCGATATCTGCCTCGGCCTTGCCGATGAAATTTGAGCCGATCAGGTTAATATGTTGCCCGGGACTGACCCACTCACCAAACAGGACCGGGTCGCGTGAATTGGTCGCCGTGACCAGGATATCGAGTCCCTTCGCGGCATCCTCGGGCTTCTCGACTGGAAAGACTTCAACCCCCATTTCCTGGGCAAGTTGAGTCGCAAAGGCACTTCTTCGGGCGGCGTCCCTGCTATAAACGTGAACCTTTTTCACAGCCCGCACCTTGCAGATAGCCAGAAGCTGTGTGCGGGCCTGCTTCCCAGTTCCGAAACAGCCGACCGAGGCGGCATCGGGGCGGGCAAGTTTCTTGGTCGCTATACCGCTGGCTGCTCCTGTCCGGAATTGACCGAGAAGGTCTGCTTCGAGTACGACGGAAATTCCGCCCTGCGTCGGATCGAAAAGCACGACCTGGAACTGCGCACCGTGCTTGGAAGTCGTGTAAGCCTTGAATCCGATCGCCCCGAGTGTCTTCGCAGCGGCTGGAAGGACATGCAGCATCACCTGATCGGTTTGGCAGCGTTGACGGGGGATATTCACCGCTTCTTCGAGAGCGAGTTTCCGGAACGCGGTGGAAACTGCATCGAGCGCCAGGTCCATTGTGAGAACCTGGGCCACATCTGCTTCGGTGAGATACAAGACGGGCATCATTACACCTGCGGAGTGTGCCACAACTACACTTGAGGTGGCAACTCTGATACAAGCCCGAAGCGCCAGCGAGGGACAGTTTTCCCTCGCTAGCGCTTCGGGCTTGTGTCAAACCAAATCGCGGGAAGTATACATCAACAGAATCATGACCCTTCTCTCGGTATGCGGCAGATTCATTGTTTCCCCGAAGTCAGCCAATCTCCCAGTCTGGCAAGCCCTCCCTGAATCGTTTCGTTACCGGTGGCAAAGGACATCCGCACGAAACCTTCCGCTCCAAAAGCCGCACCGGCAACGAGGTTGACGTGTGCTTGTTCCAGCAAAGCATCGCAGAACGACAACGAGTCCTTGACCTGCTTACCCCCGAATGTCTTGCCAAAGTGTGCAGATACGTCAAAGAAGGCATAGAAGGCTCCGTCCGGTACAGGGAGTTTGACCCCGGGCATTGCCTGGAGGAGCTTGCACGTCAATTCCTTGCGAGCGGCGAACTGCTGACGCATTTCGTGAACGCAATCTTGCGGACCATCGAGAGCCGCGATCAATGCCGCTTGCGATACACTGCATGGACAACTCGTTTCCTGGCTCTGAATCGTATCCATCGCCTTGACCAGCGGGGCAGGTGCAATCGCCCAACCCATCCGCCACCCCGTCATTGCGTAGCTCTTACTCGCTCCGCTAATGGTGATCGTGCGGTCTTTCAAGCCAGCGCGAAGAGTGGCCACACACGTCGGTTTCAGGTTCCCGAACGTCAGTTGCTCGTAAATCTCATCGCTCAGGATCGCTGCATCGCTGTTATTGACGAGTGTATCGACCAGGGCTTCCAGTTCGGCCCGGGTATAAACTGTGCCCGTTGGGTTACACGGGGAATTCAACATCAACACCCTTGTCCGGGGGGTTATTGCGGCCTTGAGTTGAGCGGGGGTCAGCTTGAACCCACTTTCAAGTGTTGTTCCAACCAGCACCGGCGTTGCGCCGGTCATGCTCACGAGGTCTGAGTAGCTGACCCAGTAGGGGGTCGGGATGATGACTTCATCCCCCGTCCCGACTGTCGCCGCGAGCGCGTTGTGGATTGAGTGTTTCGCACCGTTGGAGACGATTACGTTCTCCGGGGCACACTCCAGTCCGTGGAAAGTTTTGTACCATCGACAGATCGCGGCTTTCACTTCGGCAGTGCCGCTTGTGGGGGTGTAGTGGGTGTGCCCACCAAGAGCCGCTTTCTCGGCTGCGGCACAAATATGTTTCGGCGTGTTGAAGTCCGGTTCACCGAGACTGAAATCGAATACCTTCACGCCAGCCGCCTTCAGTTGACGGGCCTTCGCCCCAGCGGCTAGAGTGGCGGACGGCTTTACGGACATTGCCAGTTGCGAGATGCGGATCATGTCGCGTTCAACCCTGAAGAGAATACGTGACCGGCTGAAGACACCGAAGATTCATGGTACGCGATTCCACGAACTTCGGAAGACCCAGAGTTGAGATACGTGGGGTGAGGGCGAAGCAAAACACAACCAACCAGGATGTCGGATGCACATTGCACAGTTCGTTCACCGTTATCCCCCAGCTCTTGGCGGAGCCGAGGCATACACCGCCCGCCTGTGCGATTACTTCGCCCGGTGCGGCGATGTCGTTCGCGTCTGGACGAGTTCAGCGATTCAGCTTGAGGAGATGTGGCAGCGGCCACGTTCAGAGAGTGCGAGAAACGAAGGTGAGAAAACACCAGATGTGTGTCTGAAACTGGCTCCCAGCATCGCTCGGTATCATCCGCTCCACTTCCATGGGCGGCGATACCTCCTCAAAGCGCTTTCCCTTTTTCCAATTCGCAGATGGCAATGTCTGACAACACCCTGTAACCCCGTTTGCCCCGAGATGTGGGATGATGCCGGACGGTTCAGTGAACCGCTCGATGCCGTCCATGCCACAGCGTTCCCGTATTCATTTCCGATCATGTGTGGTCTGAGGTTAGCTCAACGACGCGGCGTGCCTTTTTTTTTGACCCCGTTCCTGCATCTTGGCGACCCAACCGACCCCGATGACCGTACCCGGCGGCAATACACAAAACCTCACCTCCGATGGTTACTCCAACAAGCCGATGGCGTCTTCGTACAGACCAATCTAGAGCGAGATGCTGCGATTGGCCTTGGTGTGCCTGAACGCCGCGTTTTTGTGCAAGGGCTTGGCGTCGATTCGGCGGACTGTACGAGAGGAAATCGTTCCAAAACGCGAGCGATGTGGGGCGTGACTCCTGGTGAAGTGGTGATCGGACATCTCGCAAACAACAGTGTCGAAAAGGGAACGTGCGACCTTCTCCGCGCTGCCGAACGACTGTGGGAAAGAGGTCTGCAATTCCGAGTTGTTTTGGCCGGTCCAGAGATGCCAAACTTTCAAAGTTTCTGGGAAACTTTCCGCGCAAAAGGTCGAGTTACGCGAATGGGAGTGCTGACCGATGAGGAGAAACGCGACTTCTTTGCCGCCATCGATGTCTTCGCTTTGCCTTCGCGCACGGACTCGTTTGGCCTGGTGTTGCTCGAAGCCTGGGCAAACAGAAAGCCCAATCTAGTTTATCGCGCAGGTGGACCAGCCGAGTTGGTTCGCGATGGGATCGATGGTTTGCACTCACGATGCGGGGAGATCGAAGAGTTAAGCGTTCAGTTGGGGCGATTGGTTGAAGATGCCGAGTTACGACGAGAACTCGGCAATAGCGGGTTCTCGCGAATCAATCGCGAGTTCCAGTGGGCGGACAAACTGGATCTTGTGCGAACCGTTTTACAGGCTTCCAGGGGTGAGGCATTCGCGAAACCCCTGGAAGAGCGAAGATTACTGCCCACGCAGAATGACAAAGTCAATATCGCCACTCGGGCGTAGTACGTGCAGAACTGCCCCTTTTTCGCGGTTCGCTTGTTCGACTGCACGTCGGAAAGTATCGGCAGATGCAACGGGAGTCTTGTCCACCTGGAGAATGAGCATTCCACGAGCGACACCGGACTGAGCCGCGAGACCGGTACCAGTCACTCCGCTCACTACGACACCCTGGGCTGTTTTCGGTAATCCGAGCTTGGTGGCCATTTCTTGCGTCAGATCAGTCACCGTGAGCCCAAGTGCATCGAAGTTGATCCCAGGAGCCGTTGTGCCCGCACCAGGTGGTGCAAGACCCAGGTTGTCCGGTTGCTCTTCCGCTGTCACTTTTGTGAGAAACAGTTGTCCCTTACGAACCACGACGATATCCGCGACCTGCCCTATTGGAAGGCCCAAGATTGCTTTCTGCATCTCACGGACAGTGGTAATCGGTTGCCCATTTACCGTGGTGATTAGATCCCCAACTCCCAGATTCGCCTTCGACCCTGGCGATGGTTTGGACACCGCGGAAACTACGACTCCCGTTCCCAACTTCGTCTTCAGCTGTGCAGCCGTGGCCTCATCGAGTTCGACCACGGAAACACCAATGTATGGCCGGCGGACGAATCCGTTCTTCACCAGTTGCTCGGTCACAGCCTTCGCCAACTTGCTCGATACTGCCAACCCAACACCCTGGAAGCCTCCGCTGCGAGTCTTGATCGCCGCGGTCAGCCCGACGACTTTCCCTTCCATGTTGATAAGCGGCCCGCCGCTGTTGCCGGGGTTCACAGCCGCATCGGTTTGGATGAAGTCTTCGTAAAGGTTCAAGTTCAAGTTGTTCCGGCTCTTTCCACTCACAATTCCACTGGTTACCGATCCAATGAGGCCGAACGGTGCTCCCACGGCAAGAACTCGATCGCCAACTTCCATCGCGGCGCTGTCCCCGAACTCCAGGAATGGGAGAGGTTCTTTCGTTTCCAGTTTGATTATCGCAAGGTCCGCTTTGGGATCTCGACGAATATCCTTGGATGTGAATTTTCGTCCATCCTGGAGACTAACCTCCACGATTGTCGTATCGCGGACGACATGATTGTTCGTAACCACGATCCCGGTGGGATCGATGATGAACCCCGACCCAAACCCCGGGTCGATATCCTCGAGTTTCGCTCGCTGAGTTTTATCCTTTGCCTCCAGGCAAACGACACCCGGTAAGACACGCTTCACCACTGCGCTGTAGGACATCCAGTCGCGTGGAAGCACGGGCTGGTTACCCGGTATGGGATTACCGGGTGCCAGCGGCGGCTGACCAATTAACTTCTGGCTCGCTGCAAAGCCACCGATAAGACCCAGCCCAAGGCAGGTGAGGGCCAAAGGCAAGCGGTTCGACCGACTCATGATGTCACTCCAGGTGGAGGATAATCAAGTTAGAGCAGGTGGGGCGAAAAAAGCCAACAGTCGCTCCCACTCATTATTGGAATTGTACCACGGAAGCAAAAACCCGGCTTCATAAGAAGCCGGGTGCTTGTTGGGAATGAGGATGGTGAGCCGTTCACGCTGCTTCTCGGTGAGGAGGTGTCAACCTCGGCGGACGTTGATTCTTGGTCGGTTGGGGTTCCCGACAACTGAGGGTATATGCCCCACAGCCTGGACAGGGTTGGGATTCGACCGCTTGTCGTTCGTACTCCGTGATGTTTCCTACCCGGTCCCATCTCAGCCCGCACGCTTCACAGGCAACAACCCAGACACCCGCACTGCCCACGACGCACCATCCTTTGGTTCATTGTCTCCCGCTACCCTGGCGCCAATTGCATTCCTTAATGAGGGAATTCAGAGCGACACGAACGGGAGTATCGAAACCGCACCTGCGGATTGCTTTCAATAACCGGAAACAACATCATCTGGCATGGTTTCCGGAAAGCCCCGAAATCCGTGACAGACCCAGATTGTCCAGGTCGCGATGGGTACTCCATCTTCTGTGTGAGTGACCCGAATAAACGGCTCGATTGTGTCAAACCCACTTCGCACACCTGGTCCGATGTCCCCGACAATCACGAACGTCCGTCCAACGAAGGCTTGCGCATCTTTTATCGGATTTGGCCGCCAGTAGTCGTATTGGCTGTGCCGATCGGACTGATTCGGAATTCCGACGGCATACACATTTGGATGATCTTCACAGTAAAAACGGAGATGGCCGGGAAGTGTCCAGTGCGTTCCAGCAAGAACAGGTTTTTCACCAGTTGTACTCGCCACCCGAGTACGGACCCGATCAACTTCCTCAGAGAGTGTCTTCCATCCTACCAGCCGGGCTGAAATATCCAGGTCGCGCACAGGGAGCGGTTTCGCCACAGTCGGTTTACTGACGAGCCGTGCCAGCGTGGGGCGAATGATCCCCGGGAAGAGAATCGCAATCGTGGTGAGCAGACTCGCGGTCACCGTCCCAATAAGGCAATACCGCACCATCCTGGAGTATTGCCCACCGAGTTGCTCCCGAACCCACGCTACCGCCAGGATAATGCCCCCGATGTAAGCTGGTGCTGGCCAGTTGGGTTGACCAGCCTTGATGAAACTAACAACCGCGAAGAGACACCAGACGGGAACGGAACACCACCAAGCCAGCCGCACACCCGTATCTCGTTCCCGGTTTGGTCGAAACCTCCAACCCGCAGCCAGGAAAGCAAACAACCACCCTCCAAACAGCATCCCGAACTGGCCACCCAGAAACACCAGCGGCCCGGTCCACCGGAACCCTCCTCCTACAAGACCACCACCTCCAACCTGACCAAAAACATGCCTGAGCGATGCCCAATCGTGCCGGGCGTTCCATTCCACAATCGGAATCCATCCCAGGATGGACCCTGCAAGCAGAATCCAAATACCCCGCCGACGAAACTCGGAACGCTGATGCCAGATGAGATATCCCACAATAGCGATTGGGAAAAGCGCCATCGTATACTTGGCCAGAGTACCAAGAGTCGTGAACACAGCGGCTCCAACCCACCACACACCAGCGCGTTGCGAGTTGGCAGAAGTCAACGCTTTCCACACACAAACAAGTGACCAACACCAGCAAGCCAGAAATGGCGGATCGATCGTCATCAATACAGATCCGACACGAACGATAGGCGCACTCACCTCACACGCGACCACCGCAAGTCCAGCCTGCGGTGATCGGAACACACCAGCAGCCAGAACGTATGAACCGGCGAGAATGGCACAGTGGCATAGGACTGCTGGCAGCCGGACTGCTGCCCCGAGATCACCCGTCACCGCGATGCTAGCGGAGCCGAATAACTCACAACTCCCACGAATCAGCCACGCCACCAGTGGCCCTTTGCTGTAATAGCTCCAGTCGAGCGCGCGGGACCAATCCCAGTAATGAGCCTCATCGGATGCCAGATCGAGAGGGCAGAAAAACCATGCGTAAGCTAGGGAAGTGCAGACCGATGCGGCAATAAGCAGAAGTGAGAGAAGTTGAGGACGTCTTGCACAGTCACGCAAGAGAGTGCCCAAACCTCCCGAGTTAATCGAAAGCACTCGCGGACTTGAGGTTGGCATCAAATCGGGAATCATCGACCGCCTCAACACACCGGAAACTATTTGCGTGTTGCGCGGTCATGTCTTACGGAACCTTCCCAGTCAACCCGAATTTCATTGAACTAATCGACCCGGTCATCGCGCCCGAGATTCCCTCTCACCCACCAAACCTTTAGAATTCACTTTCCAAAGCGAACCAATACCGCTGGATGTCCCAGCTTTACTTTGATGCGATCAATCCGAACCCCAAATGCACCGGAATCCGCTATGCCCCCGGCTACAGCAAAGACAAACCCAGACGATCTTACTCTGATGGATCTCCAATCGGAGGCCGATACCATCCGCAAGCGGATCAACCGCTTCCGCGAATCGCTTGGGCGATTCTTCGTCCACAAACAAGAAATAATCGACCTAATGTGCGTTGCGGCGATCGCCCAGGAGCCACTCCTGTTGATAGGCCCCCCCGGCACCGCTAAGTCGGATCTGGTTCTCAAATTCAAAGACGCGCTTGGGATCGAGCAGGGCGACTACTTCGAGTACATGCTCACTCGATTCACCGAACCGAGCGAAATCATCGGAGCCATCGACATCAAGGAACTTCGCGAAGGAAGGTACATTCGCCGCAAGGAAGGTAAGCTGCCAACCGCGAAACTCGTGTTCCTCGATGAGATTTTCAAATCGAACTCTGCGATTCTGAACATTCTCCTGACCATCATCAACGAAAAGAAGTTTTACCAGGAAGGGAAACCAGAGGCCGTGCCGCTCCGAGTGATGTTCGCAGCAACAAACGAAATACCCGAGCAGGGGGAACTCGCTGCGCTCAAGGATCGCTTCGTGCTGAAAGTTCAGAGCCGATCGGTACAGGACGATTTCTTCACCGAGCTGATCGATGCGGGTCTCCAGGGCGAGGCATACAAGGGGTTGAACCAGAAACCGTGGTGTGAAGGACATGCCACCTTGGAAGATCTACTCAAAGCAAATCGCTATCTGACCTATCTGTTCGCTCGCAAAACCGGCGATGGCCGCGGCGAAGAACAAAACGATCGAGAACTCTTCTTCCCAAAGGAGGTGTTCCGCGAATATCAGCGGCTGGTGAAAACGCTGGTGCGTGAGGACAAGATTTTCATCAGCGACCGAAAACTCGTGAAACTCTACAAACTGTTCCGGGTGCGAGCATGGCTCCTCAGTGGCGGGACGGTGAGTAAGGACGACCTGCGATTGCTCGCATACCTCGGTGAATCGCACCAGGAAATCGAACACTTGCGAGCGAAGGTTCCCGAATACCTTGGGGATGTGTGATCGGATTGTTGGCAGTACAAACACCCCGTCGCTAACGCTCCGGGTTCGCCCAGACATTGAGATCTACGCTGGTTTGTTTTCCTGGCTCCGGGCTGCGATACGCAAAGGAGCCCAGCCAACGGGTAAGAGCTTGGGGCGGGGGACAACGATCCCATGAATCCCCCCGTGACGGTCCCATAACTCTCGGTATCCGTGGCGGAGAAACCCAAAAACCTCCGGGTTTGGGTGATCCGCAAGATACGCCTTTACCAGTTCCGCCATCCGGGAATCGTATCCGTCCTTCGAGTGCGAATGAACTGCGTACCGGCCGGGATGTCGACGGAGATCCCCATCGAACGCCGGGCTAATGTGATACAACTCGTGGAATACAGTGATCAGTTTCTCTTCAAATGGCTGATCCAGAAATCGCGGCAGGCAAAAGGTGAGAAGATAAAACATCTCCCGACCATCCACAAAAAATCGCTGCACCTGGTACTCGACTGAACCATGTTGGCGAATCAACGCCCCATCCCGGAATCGAAGTGGTGTCACACGAGCCTGGAGCCCATAGCGACTCCTGTTGCGGCAAGGTGTGAACGACACCAGAACGTGCGGCATGAGAACGTGAGACAGGTATTCGCAGCGGGCCGTCACATCGCGACATAAATCGCGCATCGCGGCTGAGAAATCAAAAGGCAATACTCCTTCGGGCACCGATGGCGGCACACGATGGCGGCGACCTTCAGGAATTACCCAGCGTGTGGGCAGCGGGCAATCCACATCCCACCGCATTTCCAGCGGGAGCGTGTGGTTGCAGGCTCCATTCCCGGATCCAATCATCCCAGGTGGTATCCTTGCTGACACAAAAACGAAGCGGAGCCCATGCTAGGACCAAAACGTCTCCGGGTCAACGAACTGATCGATGAAGATTCCGAACCTTGTCTCACCCGCAGAATCAATTCAAGGCGCACACCTTTCCCAACCGATACCATTTCCACTGTCGTTCTCCCGCTGGTGCGGGAATTCGATCCGGCGCGGAGGTGTGCGATGGTGACAAAACGGCAATGGCTGGCCAGACTGACGGCCGGACTAAGTATCGCTCTGAGCGGGGTCTGCGGTTGCCAGACAAACTATGGTGGGATGACCCTGCCAAGTCCGCGCTATCTCGAACACTATCCGCAGTATTTTGCCCCGGATTCTAGCCACCCACTTCCACGCGAGCTGGCGAGCATGGAAGATCCCGATGGGGCAGCCCGTCGAGCTGGGGCTGGTGGTGCTGGTGTGGCTCCGCTCGCGCCCCCAGGAGCTCCGGTGCCTGTTGGCAATCCGTAGTTCCGCTTGATTCTGACTGTTTCTTCCGCTATGCCCCGGAACGATTTGAAGAAACCATGTCAGTCGGCACGGATGTCGGCTGATGAGGAGAAATCCGGGGGAGGGGAATGTTATGCCGCAGGGACTGCGCATCGGATGGGTTCGAACTGTCTTCGCCAGCTTGGGGGTAACGCTGTGCGTGGGATTGTTCGGTTGTGACTCAACCGATAAGCCAAAAGATTCGATGGCCACGAAACAGCCTGGAACCGGGCTACCGGGAACGCCAACGCTGCAACCATCGCCTTATGGGTCGAGTACCTCGACGACTCGGCCTCCGACTGGCTACCCGGCTACTGGGGCAACCGGGACGACTGGGACAACTGGTTACCCAAATACTGGGACAACTGGTTACCCAAATACTGGCACGACTGGCTACCCAAATACAGGTGCGACTGGCACGACTGGCTACCCAACAACGAATGGCTTGTTACAACCCGGGCCTGCCTCGACAACAATAGGCAGCAACCCCGCCGCAGGGCTTGGTGGTGTTCAGCAGACGGGCGGATCCACTCCGTATTCACTACCTAATCGGTTTGGAGCTCCTACTCCAGCAAATATTGGCCCAACGGGTGGTGGTGCTGTTCCGGCACCGGGTGCCTCCACGCAATACAACTCGAACCCGCCACAGTTGCAATTTAGCGATCCTGGTCCGGTACCGCCGTCTGCGCCCTTGTCACCCATCAGACAGTGAGCCTTTTCCAGAAGCCAAAACTCGTAAGTGCGGGCTCTGTCGACTCAGGGCTTGCACTTTTTCCGTTTGCATTCTGATTTCCGAGATTGGCTTCATGCCAAACATCACGCTCGATCCAGATAGACTTACGAACTCACAGCTTTTGCCTTCTCCAGCCGCCTGACAATCAAAGCCGCCGAGTAACCTGCCTTGAATCCCGCATCAATGTTCACGACACACACTCCAGCCGAACAACTGTTTAGCATCGTCAAGAGAGCCGCGACTCCTCCGAACGAAGCACCGTAACCAACACTCGTTGGGCAGCCAATTACTGGACAATCCACTAAACCGCCAACGACACTCGGCAACGCCCCATCCATTCCCGCCACCACGATAACCACATCAGCCGCACGGAGCTTGTCGCGCTGTCGCAACACACGATGAACCCCAGCCACTCCGACATCAACGATCAGTTCTGCATTTGCCCCAAGAACCCGGGCCGTTACCAGGGCCTCCTGGGCCACCGGAAGATCGCTGGTTCCCGCCGTTACCACACAAACGCATCCTGCCAGGTTGGGACGAACTCCCGGTTGTGGTAACCAAAAAGTCCGGGCCAGCCGATCCTGCTCGGCTTGTGGAAAGTGCTTGGCAAGTTCCTCGGTCTGGTTCTGCGTCACCCGAGTCACGAAGCAGTCCTGCCCGGCAGCCAGCAGGCGTCGAACAGAAGCAATTACCCACTCGGCAGTCTTACCCTCCGCAAAAATGACTTCGGGGAAGCCACAACGATCTTTCCTTTCTAGATCGAGAGTTGCAAACCCCATCTCGGCAACCCCGGCTTCACCGAGACGAGATAGCTCTGCGGTGGCAACCTCCATCGGTATCTTGCCTGTGCGCACATGTTCGAGCAACTGGCGGATTTCACCTGGGGACATCCCAGCTCCCAACAAGAGGAAAGAGTGGGGATTGCTGCATATCACCCGAATAACCGATTCCCCACAGCCATCACCAGAACCCCATTCACACCCAGTGTAGTGACTTGAAGAAAAAACGAGTTATTGACGAGATCGCTTAATTTATTTCTCCGTAAAGCCGATACACCCGATACAGGTTGTAGTCCGGGCCGACAGTGGCCAAGGCGTTCGGGAGATGGTTCATGTATTTCGCCGCCGTCGCACTGGTCGGGACTTCATTCGGTCAGCCACCGGCTTTGCCCATTCCCACAGCGGCTCCCATCGTTCAAGAATATCAAGATCATAAATTCCTTGCGGAACGGCAAATCAAACTCCCGATCAGGTACGAGAAAGACAGGAAAAAGATCCGACAAGTGTTACTCTTCGTTGCGCGCAATGGAGAAAACCTTTGGTCTCAGGAAGCGGCTGTAACTCCGGATCGGGACTTTTTCTTGTATACAGCCAAGGAAGACGGAGTTTATTGGTTCACAATGCAAGTTGAGGATTTGCAAGGGGGAAGAGACCCGGCCGACATGACCAGAATACCCCCGGATTTGAAAGTAATCGTCGATACAGTCAAGCCACGCATTCAGTTTACACAGGCCAATCGATCGGGCGACACGATCGTCATTGAGTGGATTGTGTCCGACAAGTACCCGGACGACAACGCGACTAAAGTTCAATTCAAAACACTCAGCGCTCCAGAGAACGCCTGGAAAACCGTCTCACTCCATCCGACATCCAAGTCCGGCGTGAGGTTCCAGACCGGAACTTCTGAGCCCATAATGGTGCGCGTGACAGCCTACGACATGGCGTCGAATAAAACGGAAGCGATATACCAGTTCGGCCCAGGTATCGCCAATTCCCAGGTCTCCACAAACACGGCTCCTCCAGTACCAATGGTCGGAACACCACAACCACCCACTTTTCCACCAGCCCCTGTTGTCGCTCAACCGAATTACAACACATCATCAACAGTGATCCCGCAACCCGATATGTTTGCGCCCGTTCCTCCCCCACCACCACCAAGCGTCCCCGCGATATCGCCGATAGTGCCACCTGCACCATCGCAGACGTCAGGATCTGGAACACAGTCAGTGCTGCAACCTGTGGTCAACTCGACGCCATCCACACCATCCGTGACGTTGTCGGGGTTTGGATCACCAGCGGGGGGCTCTACAATCCCGACTACGCCAGCAGTTCCTCCTGGACCGATGAGCCCGGCCACTACTCCGGTCGTTCAACCGGCTCCAATGGTCCCCGCTCCCACTATCCCAGCGACCTCAACTCCCGCGGCCACCACGGGGGTTGGTTCGGGAGTTGGCAACACTCTGTCTACGCAAGCGCTGCCGGTCTTTGACCCACGGGCCGTGGTTTCTGCTGCTCAGCAGGGAAACGGGAGCGGTGGAGGGCCAACTCCAGTTGCAGTCTGGTCTGGCCCCCCAACGACAACACCAACCGTGGAGGTGACACGCACCAACGCGATCAATTATCTGACCTTTGATGTGGGGTACGAGCTTGAATCCCACGGGCCATCCGGGATCAGCCGTGTCGATCTCTGGGTTACTCGGGATGACGGTCGAAGCTGGTTGAAATGGAGTCAGCACGATGGGAAAGGGGCCAGTCTTCGAGTGAATTTGAACGTGCCAGCAAACCCACAGCCTGAAGGAACTTATGGATTCCGAGTGGTGCCGGTGAGTGGCGCGGGCCTCAGCGAGAGGGAGCCTATCGCGGGCGATGCACCAGACCTGCGAGTGGTGGTCGATATCACGCCGCCGCAACTCGACTTATTCCCTCCCGTCAGCGATCCAACCAGTCCCGACACACTCGTCATTCAATGGAAGGCTACAGATAAGAATTTCACGGATGACCCGATCACGATCGAGTGGAGCGACAAGCCAACCGGCCCCTGGCAACCCGTTGCTGTGGGAGGAGATATCGTTCAAGCGGTAGCCGGATCAACCCCTGTTCTCCGAAGGCTCCCGAACACCGGTCAGTACGCATGGCGCGTGCCAGCCGGACTTTCGCCGCGGGTTTATCTGAAGGTCTGCGCTCGCGATGCGGCGGGAAATGTGCGCGAAGTGATTACCCGCGATCCAGTTCTGGTCGATCTCGTGAAACCACGAGCCAAGATCAGCGGAATTGTTCCGCCCCCAGTTCTTCTTCTGTCCAAGCCATAACTCTATGCTCAGAGCATATTCCAGGCGCTTTCGCTTGCCATCCAACAAGGCCAGAACGCGAAAAGTGAGCGGTAGGGCTCTGTGATCGTTTGCATGAAAGCAGTTTCATGACCTAGAGTGCAAGTGGGTTCTCGTACCCGTCGAGGCTGATTTGGTTTCTGCGATGGTGGATTGGACTGCCCTGCAATCCAAATTGTGGAAACCACGCTCGCCTTGACGCTCGACGAGTTAGGGTTCCCACACACCGAACCCACTCTCTGGTCGACCTCATGATTGAGAAAGTTTCGGAAACTTGGATCACCTCACCAAAACGGCTGTTCTCAGCAGCCAGTCGTGAGGCATGCCTCGTTCACATTTATCCGACTGGCCCTAGCATGGGCTGCCGATATCCGCTCGGGGAACGAGCATTGATGCTCGGTCGCGGCGAAGACTGCGACATTCGGCTCCAGGATCACTCTGTCTCACGCCGGCACGCCAAGATCGAACCGACAGCAGAGGGGTTCTTTGTTAACGATCAGCAGAGTACGAACGGGACTTTTGTCAATGACCGCCAGCTCGACAATTCCTGGCTGCTTCAAGACGGCGACTACCTGCGTGTGGGGAACTGCATTTATCGCTATCTGGCGGGGGGTAACATCGAAGCGGAATATCACGAGGAAATTTACCGTCTGACGATTCTCGATGGCCTTACACAGATCCATAACCAGCGATATCTGACGGAGTTCCTTGAGCGTGAGGTGATTCGATCTCAGCGCCATGCTCGACCGCTGTCGGTCCTGATGTTCGACATCGACAAATTCAAAACGATCAACGACACGTTTGGGCATCTTTGCGGGGACTTCGTTCTTCGGGAACTGAGCGATATCATTCGTGGAACTGTCCGCAAGGAAGATCTTTTCGCTCGATATGGCGGAGAAGAGTTCGTGCTGGTTCTGGTCGAGTCGGCTATTGAGGAAGCCGTGGGAGTCGCAGAGCGAATCCGCGAGTCAGTTGCAGATCACCCGTTTCGGTTCGAGTCCACCCCTGTGAGATTGACCATCAGCATCGGTGTTGCGAGTACGACCGGGGATATGAACATGACCCCGAGCAACCTGCTCCGAACGGCAGACGAGAATCTCTATCAAGCCAAACGAGAAGGTCGGAACAAAGTAGTGAGTTGATTTGGGGCGAGTCGCGAGCGTGAGCGACCGGAGTGTTTTTCAGCTCCGATCGCTCACGCTCTCACGCTTCCGAGTCTTATCTGAACAGCCTATTCCGGGAAGCTCGCTGGCGGTTTGATCTGTTGCCAACCTTCTCCGTTCAAAGCTTTGAGGAACTCGACCAGATCCTTCTTGTTCGCGTCCGTGAGATTGAGTGGGCGGATATCCTGGTGCAGCCACTTGTTTTTGATGCCGCCCTTGTTGTAGTGCTCCACCACTTCTTCAAGCGTCTTCATGCTGCCATCGTGCATATATGGGCCGGTGTGGGAGACCTCACGAAGCGTCGGCGTTTTGAACGCTCCCCGGTCTTCTTCCTGCTTGGTTACGACGTAACGCCCGAGGTCTGGCATCGGCTTATCCATCCCGATGCCGATATTTGAATATTTCCCATTCGTGAAGTTGACCCCCTCGTGACAACTATCGCAACGAGCATTGTTGGAGAAGAAGATTTCCATTCCGCGCTTCTGACTCTCACTCAGCGCTTTCTCGTCGCCAGCCTTGAATTTGTCATATGGCGAGTTTCCGGAGAGAACCGTCCGTTCGAATGTGGCGATGGCCTTGGCAATGTGGTCGATGGTGACCTTTTCGGAGCCGAACACCTCTTTGAATCTCTTCCGGTAGCCCGCGATGCCTCCCACGCACTTTTCGCATAGCTCGTGAGTATGGCCCATCTCGATCGGGTTTGCGATCGGTCCTTTGGCTTGCTCTTCCAGGCTCTTCGCTCGACCATCCCAGAACTGCTCAAGACTGTAGGCCCGGTTAATCACCGTTGGAGCGCTCCGGCCACCCAGTTGTCCCCGGATTCCTTTCGAGAATGCACCGCCATCGGTAAATGCGAGTTTCGGATCGTGACAACTGGCGCAGGATATTGTGCCATCGGCCGAGAGCCGATTGTCGAAGTAAAGCAACCAGCCGAGTTCGGCTTTCTCGGGCGTATACGGGTTATCCTTCGGCCAAATGATCGGCACAAGACCCTGGGGAATCTTGGGACCGTCCGTGGGGAACATCGGGGATTCAGGGGCGGCAAAGAAGTGGTTTGCGCTGAGGCCAAGACACGCCAGGGCGAAGAAAGCGGCAATGCCTGTGCGATAATGGTTGGAATCGCTCATACGAAGCCTTTATTGAATGGAGCGGCGAGCGCATGTATGCGAGCCACCCGAAAAGGAGTGAGGATACGCTCAAGTACGATTCGAGAGGCGAACGTAGCGGACGGAGTGCGAGGTTCCGTCCGCTACGTAGTGGGCAGGTACGTTGACTCTTTCTCGATGCAAGGTGGCTTGATAGTTGGCTTACTTACTCTTGAGATAACCGGTGACGTACAGGGCGCGCTGGCCATCCACTTCGGAAAGCGTCCCAGTGACTTCCAACACGTAGGCCAGATTGTCGATAGCAGCCTGGCGGAAGTTGGTCAGCCCGTCGCGGCGAGGGTCGTGCTCTTCTTCCATCAACAGGTAGAGCTTGCCTTCCTTGGTGAGAAGGCCGATCGGTTGGCCATTCCGCAAACACTTCTGTCCGCAGTCCCGGTGCTTTGCACCATGCTTGCCGACCTGGAGGTAGCACGAATAATCGACGATCTCGCCAACCAGCGTCGTGACCTTGCCCGGAACCGGCTTGCCATCGACAGAGGCGGCAACCGTGGTCACGCTCCAGGGGTTATCGGTTTTTTCTCCCAACTTCCCGGCAGGCTTGTCGAACGAGCCTTTTTCGGGTGTAAATTGCGGGTGCAAAATATCCTTGCCCAGCGCGAGGCCCAGGGTGGCTGTCATCCCGAAGAGCCCCACTGCAATCAACACCTTGAATTTGCGATTCATGATCTCCCCTCTGGAAAAGGAACGCTGTCACCTGTCTCCACACGGCCGGAATCGCGCGCGACCCCGGAGGGCGATGACTATAGCATATAACGCTTCCGCGTTACACCAAGCGGTCGGGATTCCATGTTAGGGAAATGAGTCGTTCCGCCAAATCAACCCAACAGTTCACCGAGGTCGGTACGGAGCCGATGGAGGACGCGCGATTTTGCAACTCGCACCGCGCCGGGGGTCATCGAGAGATCTGCCGCGACATCGAGTGCCGTTCGACCCTCCACTGTGGTCTGCCAAAATGCTTCCCAGGTTCGTGTTTCAAACTCGCCTCGGATCAGTTCCAAGGCGCGATGCAGGAGTGCGTTCTCCGCTTCTTCTTTTGCCTGGTTCTCTGAATGCAATGGCTCAGGAACCTGCAACAGGATTGCCCGGCCTTCACTCCCTCCAACACCTTCGGGCTCACGCAGCCGACGGCGGAAAAAATCGTTCACTTTGTTCCGAGCAATAGTTCTGATCCAGCCGCGAA
>Ga0206850_10046_pt1 | contig 46416 bp, 47 predicted proteins | sample Alteio_BWOrgCont_16_FD_152885 | JGI IMG/M metagenome (GOLD analysis project Ga0206850, IMG submission 152885) | Enriched cells from forest soil in Barre Woods Harvard Forest LTER site, Petersham, Massachusetts, United States -... | ecosystem: Environmental > Terrestrial > Soil > Temperate forest >...
ATGAAGGCAATGGGGGAGGAGGCTTTGGCGGCGGCGGTGGTGGTAATGGAAATGGCAACTTCGGCGGTGGCGGCGGTAGCGGGGGTAGTGGAGGCTTCGGCGGCGGGGGCGGCAATAGCGGTAGTAGCGGCATAGGTGCCACACCTCCTCCTCTTTCTAATACTCAGGGCGGCAATGGTGCTGCCTTGGGCGGCGCTGTCTTCTTTGGCAGCACGACCAATCTTTCTGGTCTCACCCTTACTCTCTCAGGCAATTGCAGCACGTCAGGCAACTTCACTTCAAATAATTCTGGCGGCGGTTTTGCTGGTGGTAACGACTTTTTCCTCTACTCCACTTCCATTGTTACTACTGCCCCTCCCTTTTATGGCACCACTCTCAATCTTGTACCCGGTACAGGGGAAACAATCTTCATCAGCGAATCTATCATTGACAATAGCCCACAATCTATCCCCTTCAATGACAATTGGGGACAAGGCGATGGCTTTGGCTCCAATGTCCAAGTGACAGGCACAGGGACAGTCATCCTCGGTGGCATAAACAGTTATATCGGTCCTACAAATGTCCTTTCAGGAACCCTCAGCCTCCTCAATAGCACACTTTATGCAGGGGGACTCGGCACTATTGGCGTTCAAGCTATCAGTCAAGTCTTCGTCAACGAGGGTGCTACTCTCAAAGGGACTGGAACAATTAATGCTCCCACATTAGTATTGGGAACTCTCTCCCCTGGCAACTCAATTGGCACCATGTACTATACCGCGCCCCTCACCTTGTCCGGGACCCTGGTTTCCGAAATTGCCCCAAATACCAATAGTCAAATCTCTTCCATATCAACTGTCGATGTTACAGGTAGTACGATCCAGATCGTCCCAGATTTTGGGGTTTATTCGGTAGGAGCCCAATATACCTTGTTGACAAGCGCAGGATTAACGGGCACATCGATCCTACTCATGCCCTCACAATTTCTTGGAGAACTCACTTACCCTAATAACTCGATCCTCCTTACCCTTTTGCAAGTACCAAGATTGCAACCCACCAACTTTACGGGCAATAGCCTCAAGCTAGCAAATTACTTCAATGATGTTGCCGTCACCCTGGGAGATCCGTTCGCCATACTCATCAGCCTCCCAGAAAATGAGCAAGCAGCCGCCCTTCTTACCCTCTCTCCTTCTCGCGCAGCCTTTTCACGCTATGCCAATATAGAGGATACCCTCAGCTTCTCACGTCTTGTAGTGCAGCGCCTCGCAAATGAGCGCTTTCTTTGCGAAACATGCGAGCCTATCAACGTTTGGATTAGTGGTTTTGGGGGCTTACTCCATGAGAAAGCCGCACACCAAAATCCTGCCTTCCATGCCACCAACACTGGCCTCCTTGCCGCTGTCGATAAGACATTTGACGATGACGCCATCGTAGGGGGTGGCCTCGCCTATTCCTCCAGCATGATCAACGAGGCAGATCACCTCGGCAAAGCCCATACCCAAGGGGGCCTCGGCACTCTCTATGGCACCTGGTTCTTCTCCGACTTTTTTCTCGACGCCTCCCTCTGGGGTGGTTACTTACGTACCCACAATCGACGCAACATCTTTTATCCAGGCTTTGCAACAACCGCCTCCAGTCACTATGGCAGCATCGAGGCAAACGGACACCTCGGACTTGGCTACGACTGGTACTGGTGTCAGGGTGCACTCGAACCGTTTGCTGCCTGCGACTACGTCGGCAACTGGCAAGGAAATTACCGCGAGAGAGGTGGGGACCCCTACAACATGCATATCAAATCCAACTTCGCCTCAATGCTACAAGGCGAGGCAGGTTTTAATGGCTACTACAACAAAAGCTTCATTAATTGGACCTTCATTCTGCGCGGCAAGCTCTCCTACGTAGGCCAGGTTCCCTATCACCAGGGGGTCATCCGAGCCAACCTTATTAGCACTCCAGGTTCCTTGAATCTCGTCACCTCGCTGCGCACCCAAAACCTAGTCTCCCCAGCCCTCGAACTCTACTGGAAGTATCGGGCCGGCCTCTTCTTATCACTCGGCTACAATGGCCAGTTTGGGAAATGGTACAAAAATAACGAACTCGAAGCAAAACTGGGGCTCAGTTTCTAAAAATCTCGTTTCTCTAGACGAAAATGGGCACTCGGCGCTACCTGTCTTAAAAGCGCTCTTGTAGGCATTTCCTGACTGATCTTTCCGGTTTTTTGCTCTACAAGGACAACTTCGTTAATTTCTTCATAACTACGGAGATCGGAAACAAGAGCAACCAAAGCTGTCTGGAGAGGAGAGAGACTAGGATTAAACGCTGCATTCTCTAAATAAGATCCCGAATATATTTTCCCATCCCTTGTCTGGATCGCTATTCCTGATCTAGACTGGCTATAGGGAGCATAAGAAGCAAAGGCCGCTTTTAAACCCTCTACCACAAGAGAATATTCCTGTATGAAGCAAGGATATTCAGTTGGGAGAGCCAGCAAATTAGCCTTAAGGCCAAGGTCCTTTGGCCCAAACGCCTCGGGTAAGAGAGCAGTGAGTGTTTTTGGAGGAGTATTTGGCATGAGAATCTGCAATTGCCCCCTCTCATCTATTTCAGTTAAAAATTGTCTGCAATGCCCACAAGGTGCAGCCGATAAAGCTATTGCTATGATTTCTGTTTCCCCATGATTTCTTGCATTTGCTATGAGAAATTGTTCTCCATGAACAGCAGCATTCAAGGGGAGATCTAAGAACTCCAAATTCACACCCAGATAAATATTTCCACTTTTTCCCAAAGCGGCCCCTCCCACATGATAACCCGAAACAGGAGGACGAGCAAAAGTCTTTGCAATGGGGATGAGTTGTACAAGCAGTTCTTCCATCTTAAGCCCGCTTATCGCAAGTATTTCATTTACCTCCTCCGCAGAAATAAAGAAGGGATTAGACGGAATCATTTCTTCTAACTTTTTCATGGATATCTCCTGTCGTATTGAATTAGTATTTACTTCTGAGCCCTTTTCTCTATTCAGGACATTTTCTCCCGGGATCGTCTCTTTATTTTTCTTGTACGCTTCTAGCCATTCCGCTCCACTGACAAGATGGGTTGTTCTTCTTAGGGATAAATGAATTTTTTCAAGGGGAATTCCCTGACTCTCAAAACTCTTTAAGAGGGAAACTAAGGATTCTGAAAGAGGTCTGAAATGGCCACTATCGTCGCTGATCCACTCTATCGTTCTATCTTTGGCAATCTTGATTGCTCCAGCAAAAGCTACCCCTTTAGCGGCTGTAAAGCTGGTATGATGAAATCCTTTGACAGAAGCAGTACCTCTTATTTTTTCATGAGCATAATAGAGACCATTGACATCCATTTCAAACATCAAAGGATTTTCTGTTGGCAGGTCTTCTAAGACTCTTGCTTCAAAGTCAATGTGAAATCTATTTTTTTCTTGTTCTTCTTCAGTTTCTAGATAGATAACCTTTGGTATCTCCGGCAGAAACTCGCAGACGAAAGAAAAAAAATCCCCTTTCCCCTTTTCTGGAAAATCCAATACAAATTTGTGATATGCCTCTGCTAAACCAAGTCCATAATGATGATTAGGATCCTCTGTTTCAAGTGCACAACTCTCATGTAAAGCGATTTCAGGGTAATCCGCTGCTGCAAGGCAGCTAAAAGCAAATAGAAATAACCACTTCAAAATAACTCCCTTACCCGGATTGTTTGGGCTCTATCTGGCCCTACCGAAATGAAACTAATGGGTGTTTCAAGAAACGCTTCCAATGCTTTTACATAAACCTTAGCTTCCTCAGGCAGATCCTCAAATAGTTGTATTTTTGAGATATCTGTTTTCCAGCCTGGGAATGTAATGTATACTGGGCTGACATCTTTTAAGTGAAAGTCAAGTTCTGAAACCTCATGGTATTTAGTTCCATCTTTGTGCCGGTAGTGGGTGCAGACCTTAATTTCATCCAAGTCATCAAAAATATCAAGCTTTGTTAAGGCAATCGAGTTTGCATTGGCAAGCCTGATTCCTAGTCGTGTCAAGGGGATATCGAACCATCCAATCCTCCGGTTTTTACCATCAGTGACCCCCACTTCTCTTCCTGTTTCATTATCTAAAAACTGCTGTCCATCCTTAGTTTCTGTAGGAAGTGTCCCATTGCCACAGAGGGTCATATACGCTTTGGTGATGCCGAGAATATGATCCACCAAATGAGGGCTAAGTCCTGTCCCATGCAGAATCCCAGAAGCTGAAGTAAAAGAAGAAGTTACCTTTGGATAAAATCCATATGTGTTATCTAATAGACTCGCTTGCGCACCTTCTATAAGTACTAAATCATGATTATTTGCATGCTGCTCGACCATTTCCTCTACCTTATTGACAAAGGGTCTAAGTTTTTCTGCATACGTTAGGTATTGAGAAATGATCAACTCTTTGTTGATGGGATCTTTTCCGTAAAAATGGATCAATTGGTTATTCACTTCATCGATCCGATGGCTAGCAAGTTTTTTAAATCTATGAGGGTTTAAGAAGTCTATAACCCTGATCCCATCTCTTGAGGCTTTATCTTGATAACAAGGGCCAATCCCCTGCCCTGTTGTTCCAATTTTATCTTCCCCCCTCCGCTCCTCTTCATAAATATCCAATAGAATGTGGTATGGCAATAAAATATGGGCAAAGGGAGAGATCCAAAGACGTCCTGCATACTCAATTCCTTGGGCAGACAAATCTTCAAGCTCTTCGAAAAATTTCTCCGGATTGATCACGCAATCGGCTCCGATATAACAATTGACCTCTGGATGGATAATTCCAGAGGGAATCATATGGAGTTTAAGTTCAGTATCGTTCACCAAAATGGTATGACCCGCGTTATTCCCCCCTTGAGCTCTTACAACGGCCGCTGCATTTTCGCTGAGCAAGTCGGTAAATTTCCCCTTCCCTTCATCCCCAAATTGAGTCCCAACAACAACAATGACATCTGCTGAAAGTGAAAGGAGTGTGGCAATAAACAAACAAAATTTGAGCATAGAGCCCCTCCCGAGGTCTAAAAAATCAACAGATCGGTTTTAGCATACACGAGAATTCAGATCATCTAAAAGTTGCAAATAAAGGTATTGTTTGAATATGCTGCCTTTTGGAATGGCAATTTTCTGACAAAACGAAAATGAGGGACCATGGTTAAAAGTTTTTCACTCTCACTTAGCGTTGCAGCCGTGCTTTTTGCTGGCTTATCTTTTGCTGGGCTTCCCTTTTCTATTCAAGATGCTCAATTAGAAAATATCCAAAATGCCGGTACTGGTATTTTTGCTCCGGATGGAAGTCAGGGGTGGATCTGGGATACTGGAATAAACAACCCTTTTCTCTCTTATGTCTCCTCAACCACTCCAACAGCTCCACAAGGTGTGTACATGAGCAACCTACAGAACGCCTATCGCTCCAATTTTGCGGTAGATGTCTCTCAGGGCTGGATCTGGGACCTTAATGTAAACACAGGGCCGTACCTCTACTATTTTTCCTCAACCACACCAACAAACCCTCAGTTTTTTCAACTCACCGATACCATCGTTGCGAGTCTCTCCGCTTTTGCTCCAGACGCCCACCAGGGCTGGATTTGGGACAGCACTACAACGCGACCCCATCCCTCTATCTATTATGTTTCAGCGACCTCTCATATTGCAGCAACTCCGCAAGGTGTTGAATTAAGTCTACTGGGAAATGCGCAAGGGAACGCTTTCAGTGAGGATGCAAGCCAGGGATGGATTTGGGAAACTAGTACAATATCCCCCTATGTGTACTACCTTTCTGCGTCCTCACCACCTCCAGCAACGCCCCCAAGCGCTCCATTGCCCAACCTTAAAAATGGCAATGGCTCTTTCTTTGCTTCAAATGCAAATCAAGGCTGGATTTGGGATTTGGATCAAACAGCGCCATATGTTTACTACCTGTCCTATTTAACTCCGAGCAGTGCCTCTGAGGCTCCATTAACAAATTTAATGAATGCAGAGGCAAGGGCATTCAAACCGGATGCCACACAAGGTTGGATCTGGGACTTTGACCAGGCAGCACCCTACATTTATTATCTCTCTTCAAGTGCACCAACCACGCCAGTACCAGGTCTTATGAACAGCTTAACGGCCGGAGATGGTCATTTTTTTGCTCCAGATGCAAGTCAAGGCTGGATCTGGGATGCGGGGATAGCTCCACCTTTTATCTATTATATCTCCTCGTTAGCTCCCGGGGCACCCAGCGGCACGCCGATGAATAATGTAACGAGCCTCTTTCTTCAGTCTGCCTTTAGCGAGGATGCAAGCCAGGGCTGGCTCTGGGAGACAGCTAGCGGAGCCCCTTCTTACATCTACTATTTCTACCTTTCGCCAGGCTTAATGTCTCAGAACGCCCCCATGATGAACTTGGCAAATGCCGGAGGCTTTAATTTCACTCCAGACGCAAATAACGGTTGGATCTGGGACACTACTATCCCCGGGCCTTACATCTATTATATCTCCTCAGGTGCTCCAACAATTCCTCAAGGCACTCCCATGACCGGCTTGATGAATGCCGAAGGCTATCTCTTTAGCCTCGACGGAGAGCGGGGTTGGATCTGGGACCTGAATCAATCAGCACCTTACATTTATTTCATCAGTTTAGATACTCCGACCATGCCCCAGGCAGCTCAGATGGAAAACTTAATAAATGCAGGAGGAAACACAAATACTGATGACGCAACTCAAATCTGGATTTGGGATACCGGAGGTCCCGCCCCTTATATCTATTACTTATCCTCATCCAACCCGACAACTGCACAAAGCGCTCAAATGACCCATCTAGTCAACGCCAATAAAAGCAGATTTAGTATTGAGGCAGATCAGGGATGGATCTGGGACTCTGGAACTCTCGACCCTTATATCTATTACGTATCCTCCGCTAATCCAACAGCTATTCAAAGCGCTCAACTGCTCAACTTAATGAACGCAGGGCAAAGTTCCTTTAGTAGCGATGCAAGTCAAGGCTGGATTTGGGACAATGGGGTGACCGATCCTTACATTTACTATCTCTCCGTCAATTCCAATCCTCCCACACCTACCCCTAACCCTCCTTTTGCCCTCCACTGGAGCCCAGGCATTGGCGGCACATGGGTAAATAGCGTCATGAATACTATGTTCTCATTTGCCAAAACCCTCGAGCTCACTTCTTTATCTTATCTCCCTCTAAAGATGGATGAAGATAACTCTGCAATAAGTTTTGTGGCAGACGCAGAAGATGAGCTTCCTAACATAAATGCATATTCCCCTTGCTGCTCTCCGGAAAAAGAACCCTACTCTATTCATCTAGCCCCTTTTGATGATTACATCACACAAAAAGCTCAAGGAACAACTCCTGGTTTTACGAATAAAATTGTAGGGGGGCTCGCCGCATTCGATGTTCAGTTAGGCCAAACAGGGATGATCGGTATTGGTGGGGCTTATGCCTTTAATCACGTGCATTACAAGAATGGACTTGGCCATGCGAATATCCATCAAGAAGTAGGGGTAGCTTATGGCGCATGGGAAGGGAACACTCTTTTTCTTAATGCTTCATGCTGGGGGGGATGGTATCAATTAAAAAGCACGCGAAAAACATCAGGGATCACCACTTCTCGCGCTCATACCGGCGGATACGTCCTGTCTCCTCACGTCGAACTCGGCGCAAACACCTTGTGTAAAGGGGGCTGGTTTCAGGTTCAACCTTTTGTGATGGCCGATTGGGCAAATGATTGGCAAAAACAGTGCCACGAAAAAGGGGGTGCAAAGATGAGCCTTCTTGTGCCTCACCAATACGCTTCTTTATTGCGCAGCGAGGCGGGGATCCGTTTCTATGAGACTTATTGCTTGAACTGGGGCCGTTTGATATTTGAAGAAAAAGGAAGCTATATCAATCAAAAACCCTTCTACTCCAGCACCCCATCCGCTTTATTCATAGGCTCAGCGTCTATCTTTTCGCTTACAACAGGTACGATCTCCGTACAAAATTTAGGCGCCCTTGAGCTGCGCTGTTCATTTTTACCCCACAATCCTGAAAAACTCCAATTCACTATCGACGTGCAAGCGGAGATAGGATCCTCAATGCAATCTTACTTTGCCTCCCTCCACATACAAAAGGATTTTTAGTTCAGGTTATTACGTACTTTCAACGAAATCATCCCCAAGTGGCATGATCGGGGCAAGTGGATCTTCCAGCAACCCCAATGCCTCCTCTGCGCCATTGCCGCCTACCACCTCGGGGTCTGGCGGGTATAGTTCTTGCTCATTTCGATCAAACAACTCTGCTGCTGCCGACCCTTCCCCCTCTTCGTTATTGCTACCCACCTCCGCGAGATCTGGCTCATCAACCCCAGACTGTGCGTTATTACCAGGTGCTTCAAATGGCTGTTCTGCGCTATCAGCCTCCACCGCCAAGGCGACGACATCAGGTTCGCTCTGTAGAGCGGGAGCATCAGGTTCGATCCGTAGACCTCGACTCTGTGGTGCCATAGCCACTTGTTGTTGTGCAGAATGGCCCTGCAGCCTTTCTACCGCAAGGAGCTGGGGGCGTTTAGCAACGACAGGTCTATTCATACAAAACCGGCGTCTATCAGCATTATAACGTTTATTGAGAATGCATAACCATACAATACCGATAAGCGCTAGAACCCCTCCTGCGACCGGAATAGAAATAAATACATTTTTTGTTAGACCAAGAAGAGGGATGCGTGTGAGACCAAGACCAAGGCTAACTCCAATTGTAGCCAAACCTAGAACTAAAATTAAAGCAGCCACCCAGGTTAAACCACTCCTTGTTGGAGGCCCCTCTAATGCTCTTTCCCGGTTTGCAGTTAAATCCAATAAAGAAGTATTAGATGATAATACTTGCGGTAATTTAAAAGACAAAATTCTCCTCCTTTTTTAATATATATAATTCTAACATGACAGCTAATTATAAACAATTAAAATATAAACTATTATATATTAAAATATTTTAACGTAATTATAATAAATAATATAATAGACGTATGGAGTTTGTGGCGGATCATAAGTAAGAAAGTAACAGAAGCGCTTGCAGCGCATTTCCGGGCCAAAAGATCCTCGAGCACCCCAAAAACTGCTCCTGTGACAGAACCCTTCCCGGATCTTGTCGGTGAGACCCCGACATGCGAATCGTTAGCAGCGCTGCTTGGCTAAAGATTAGAAATAAGACAGCAAGCTTCAGTAGAATTTAAAGCTTTGTCCGGCGCAGCACGTGAGGCTGGGATACAAAATAAAATGTTCGGCATGTTTCACGACTTCTCATCCAAAATTAACTCTCGATCCAAAAGATGCAGAGGGAATTGCTACTACTTAAAACCTGTCAGCTTGTTCATTGATAAATCGATGAAGAGAAAAGCGCCGATGAATCTTGCTTCTGCCAAAACTCGCTGCCGCTCGTAAAGAAGGCCCTCTATTATCACCCCAGGATGGGGTGAAGGTATATAGCGCAGGGTGAGGATGGTCCGGAGGACCGACGCAACCCTGGGGAAAACGCGACCCTGGGGGGACGGAGGACCAACGCGACCCTGGGGAAAACGCAACCCTGGGGGACGGAGGACCGACGCGACCCTGTGTAATGTTGTATTTGAATTGTTTGGAATTCTGCTAGGTTGTATAAGTTTGCATAAAGAGTTTCTGAAAAATGAAAAAAATTCGTTTCCTACATTCTATTATTTTGCTTGTCGCCTTGTTGAGCACACAATGTGGGAATGCCTTTGTTTCTGAGTTATATATTAATCAAAAAAAAGCATCGAAGACCCTTTCGAAAAGCAATAAAGCCGCTTTTCACGATTTAATTTCCTCTTTCTCAGCTCCTATGGATCCGATCCCCCCGGATGAATTTTTTTACACAATAGAAACTATCGACTATGAAGCGTGCCAGGTCTCTCTTAAAAATGGTGCCGTAGGTAAGCTAGGGAAGTCGTATCGAAAAGAGATTCTTCCTTGGAAGCCCTCCCATCGGCTAAAAATTTCGAAAGAAGGTAGTCGCTTCAAATTTGAGAACATAGATACTCAGAACCATGCATCGGGTGTATTTGATCCGTTTTCTAATAATACTCACGCAAACACCATTGTGCGCACCATCCAGTCTATATTCCTCCCTGATCAGCCTGCATCTATCCAGCTGAACAATGGGATGATTTTAAAAGAGCCTAATCCAGGTGCATTGTCCACAGCCGGTTGGAAGAGTCAAGAAAAGATATTTGTTTTGCATCATGAGGGAAGTACCACCTGTTTTGATCTATGGAATACCGATCGAAACGAAGTCGTCAAAGGTTGGTGCCTCGATAAGAATTCCGAGAATGGAAATGATATCCTTTCTTTAGAGAAACGCTTGAATCAGCATGTGCTTGTACAGACAGAGGCGACAAAAAGCCTTGCCGATCGGATCTTGAATTACTCTGCTGGGCTAAACTATCCAAACAGTCCGATAGGAACATTTCTGTTTATAGGACCTACTGGAGTAGGCAAAACAGAATTAGCCAAGGCATTAGCTTCTGAGCTTTTCCAAACGCAAGCACTCCTCATTCGGCTCGATATGAGTCAATTCAGCGAACCTCATTCAATTTCTCGCCTTATCGGCGCGCCTCCAGGATATGTGGGTCATGAAAAAGGGGGGCAGTTGACTGAGGCAATTAAAGCTCACCCAAGGTCTATTGTTTTGCTCGATGAAATAGAAAAGGCTGATTCTGCTGTGCGCAAGGCATTTCTTCCGGTATTTGATGATGGGTATATCATCGATGCTAAAAACAATAAAATTTCCTGTACAAATGTCATTTTTATTATGACATCTAATCTTTGCTCGAGCGAAATGATCGAGCTTTATAAAGATGAAAGTTCTAGTGAGAATGTCTTAAAAATTATCGAACCTGTACTTATGAAAGTTCTTTCTCCTGAACTTTATAACCGTGTAGAGCCTGTATTATTTAAACCGATTGGGGAGGATGCATTCGGTAAGTTAGTCAATCTTATGCTACATACTTTGACCGCAAGGATCAGATCTCAAAAAAATATCAACATTACCATCGGTAACAGTGTGCACGAATACCTCGCTCGCCATGGCTATCATTCTACTTTAGGTGCACGCCCCTTAAAAAGGCTGATCGAAAAAAAGGTAATGGCAAGCCTAGCTTATGCAATTGTTCATGATGGCATTACTCCAGGAAGTCATGTACATCTCTCGTATAACGCTTCCGACGATTCTTGGGCCGTAGAATGGCGCCCAGCGCTTTGAAAATACTGCTTAGAGCCTGTCAACTTGTTCATCGATAAATCGATGAAGAAAAAAAGCGCAGATAAATCTGCGCACTCCAAAAGTTCGCTAACGCCCACTAAAGAAGGTCTTATATTATCACCCCAGGATGGGGTGAAGGTATATAGCGCAGGGTGAGGATGGTCCGTAGGACCGACGCAACCCTGTGGAAGACGCAACCCTGGGGAAGACGCAACCCTGGGGAACCCGACGGGTTCCCGCGGATAAGCCACGTTTAGTGGCTTTCTTCATCGGCAATAAAAAAACCTTCTAAGGAGGGCTTTTTTATACAGGCATGAGGAAGCTCTTTTTCTAAAAACGAATGAAAAGCCTCTGCACTTTGAATTAGATAGGAAGAGTAAATTTCGAGCCATCAATTACAAAGACTTTTGGGATATACTCACACATTCTCCTTGCATCTTGTCTGAATACTTCCCACTCATTCTTTGTTATAGGATAAGCCTGCTCTGTTAGAAAAGAATGGGCTCCTTCTTTGAATTTAATACCTATACCCATTTTAGGCTGAACGATCCCTGCCTCTCTTGCTATTTTGGCCATTTTTTCAGCAAACTCTTCGTAGGTACCTTCATCCATCGAACCAAGTGTTGCAATTGCATTTTTTTCAAGCTCTGCCACAGTCATTAGATATGTCGGACCACAATGTACTACCTTTGAAGATTGTACCCCTGTTGATTGATTTGCCATAAAATCTCCTATGTTAAGTTAAGCATTTTTTTATTAATACATATTATACCAAATTATATACATAAAAATCAAGTACAAAAAATATTTTAACGGAATTATAATGGGACATATTGACCCCCTGGCCCTTACAAAACAGATAAACTTAAGGTGCTTTGGAGAGGTTTTTCAGGAAAAGTTGTTCAATTGCTTGAGGATTTTCCTTAACCGATTGGAAGAAAGCTGGTTATGAATAAGCTCTAAGCTGGTAGCGATGGCCTTAGGGAGAGGGATCCGCTGGCCTTGTATTCTGGCCCGCCCGAACGATTGCCATGCCTAACAAAAAGCCAAATAGAGGAAATTCAACTTAAAGCTTGAGATCGCTTGCTTTAAATGACTTTTCTTTGATATCTATGTCGTTAATGGTTAATTCTTCGCAAGAAATCCGTTCCCCCTGGCAAGAGGTCGATAAGATTCAGTGGCCTATTTTGATGAATGACATTACCTGCGATGTGGCGATTGTGGGTGGGGGAATATCAGGCATTGCAACGCTTTATTACTTGATGACTGAAACAGATAAGCATGTTGTCCTTGTAGAGAAGAAGACGATTGCAAGCGGTGCAACAGGGAACAATGCCGGATTTGCGTGGCCACATATCGAGCGTTCAGTAAGTGAACTTGTGGAAGAATTTGGGTTTGATCTTGTAAAAGAAGCTTTTTTGGAGTTAGATCAAGGATGGGATGAGTATGTAAAAATCAACAAACTCCTTGGCCTTGAGAACAATGTAAAACTTTTAGGAAATGCAGGATTTGCCTTTACTGATAGAGCGACATTACAGCAGGCCTTGGCTGAGGGCGCTATTTTTCGAAAGATGGGTCGAAATAAATGGGAATTTTTCGTCTCTGAAGAAATCGAGGTGGTGGGTGAAGGGATTCACCATGTTCCTCGAGAAGTCATTTTAGAAAAACTCCAAACGATCGATCCTTCTTATATCGCTCTTCTCCATGACACAGTTAACAGGGCTCGAACGAACACTTATTTGTTCTGCGGGCGCCTTTTGGAATATCTCAAACATCATTTCCCTGATCGGTTTGAAGTATATGAGCAGACTGAAATCACTCATATGGATAAGAATATCTTACATCATTCTTTAGGTACAATCATCGCTGAAGATATTGTTTTATGTACAAATGGCTATAGCAGCAAAGTAACTCCGCGAGCGGCGTATGTGGCAGCCTGTACCACTTCGTTACCTGAAGATTATTCAGCGGCATTCATCACTCTTGCTGATCCGTCGGTCCCTTATTGGCATGTAACAAATTGCAATTCTCTAACAGTTATGGCTGGACCGGACTATGAACGTCCTGTTCTTGATCGAAACGAATGGAACCGAAGCTTTTTCGAGCTCAGTCAATTTTTCCAAAAAACCTACGGTCTAAATCCCTCTTTTAAATACCAATGGTTCGGTATCCAGGGTTACACCAAAAATGGTCTTCGGTGGGTAGGCCAGGATAGCGAGAACTCCCATCTTTGGTACAACTTAGGATGCAATGGTATAGGGATTGTTCATGCAATTGCCGGAGGGAAGCGCATCGCAAGGTTGCTCAATGGTGAATTGTTAGGCCCCTCTCTATTTTCTGCGTTCAGATCTTGAGGTGCAAAGATGAAAGGAATTTAAGGGAAAGCTCCAGTTTTTTCCAATCAAAAGTTCTGATTACGTCCGATTGCCTGCAAAACAAAAGCTCCCCTATGGGGGAGCTTTTGTTTTGCAGGCAATCGGACGTAATCAGAACTTTTGATTGGCAAGAACTCGAGAAAAAGCTTAAACTTTTCTCTTTATCATCTTGTTATAATAAACCATTTGGAGTGCAGGCCTATGGACCAGTCTAACGATCAAATTGCAGTACCATCGAATCTATCGTTTGAGTCTCTTAAAAAGCTCAATCAACACGGCACAGAATATTGGAGTGCTCGGGATTTACAGCCTTTATTAGGATATGCCAAATGGCAACGATTCGAAAATGCAATCAAGAAAGCTATGCAGTCATGTAAACAGTCTGGAAACAACCCTGAGCATCACTTTACCGGGGCCGGTAAACAGATCGAATTTGGCAAAGGTGCTACTCAAATGGTTGAAGATTACCACCTCTCACGCTTCGCATGCTACCTGATTGCTCAAAATGGCGACCCAAGAAAGCCAGAAATTGCCCATGCGCAAAAATACTTTGCAATTGATATAATTTAAAAAAGTATCGAGATCATTTTTGAAGGTCCTATTTAATTCTTCGTTTGGGCCCTTGCCAAGATTGCATAGAATACAAAGAGTTTGAAGATTTGATAAGTCATTCGCGCCCCCCTTTGCAACGGGAATTATGTGATCAACATGCAATGCAACACCAGATTTGCCACAAATTTTACAGGTATAAAGATCTCTCTTCCATACTTCTAGCCGCTTTTTTGGTCCTATGTATTCTCTTTTACTCATTTGTTTTAAATTTGTGTATTTTATTGCCGATGATCGGACTCCGGGTCCCCCGCCGGCCAGCTATGCTGGCTTCGAGTCTGAACGAAAGCCACGCAGCTGGCTTTCTTCATCGGATCCGGGCTCTCCCCGCCGGTTCGCAGACAAGCTGCTCACTTCGGGTCTAATCGGACTCCTCTTCCGCGGGCGGCGGGGCCGTCCCGTCAGTCAGAGCCGGCCAGCCTCGGTTTTTGCTGCGCAAAAACAACGAGGCTGGCTTCGAGTCCGAACGAAAGCCACGCAGGTGGCTTTCTTCATCGGCAATAAAAAAGCCCTCCTGCGGAGGGCTATTTTATTGCCCAGCACCGGAGCGTTCTCGAACCAATTTCTCGAGGGAATGAAGCAACTTTATGAACTTGAGCCATTTATCAAGGCAAAGCCGTACCTCACAAATCAGTGGGAAAAAGGAGGAAAACTTACTAAAACTGCCTCTTGACCGAGAGAATTCATCAAAACCTGTCTTCCCTCATACGAAATAGAACTTTATCTTCAAGGATAGATTAGAAGAATAGAATCAATTTTATCTTTTTGAGATTTTTTGAAAAACAGGGAACAGGGAAAGGGAGGCCCTTTTTCTAAAAATGAATAAAGAGCCTCTGCAATTTGCATTAAATAGGAAGCGTAAATTTCGAGCCATCAATTACAAAGACTTTTGGGATATATTCACACATTGTCTCTGCATCTTTCTTGAATACCGCCCACTCATTTTTTGTAATAGGATAAGCCTGCTCTTTCAAAAAGGAATGAGCCCCCTCTTTGAATTTAATGCCTATACCCATTTTAGGCTGAACGATCCCCGCTTCTTTTGCTATTTTGAGCATTTTTTCAGCGAAATCTTCGTAAGTACCTTCATCCATTGAGCCAAGTTTTGCAATTGCATTTTCTTCAAGCTCAGCTACAGTCCATAGATATTTCGGGCCAAAATACATTACTCCCGAGGGTAATCCCGTTGATTGACTTGCCATAAAACCTCCATTGATAAATTTTTTATAGTCAAGGGAGCATTATAACCCATGCAGCAAAATCAGGGAACTCGCAAAATATATTTTAACAAATTTTGATAGTAGGAGGGATAATGGGTTGGTAGAGATTTTAGTGAAAAAAATATTTCCAAACAGGATCACCGAATTGCACCCAAAAATACCCAAATAAGCAAACAGCAAAAAAAAGTCCGCATACAGTCAATAGACAGCGACTTATCCATCGAAACCCTCTTGCTATTCTTGGATTCAAAAAGTCTCTCCGTAACAAGATAACGCTATTATCATCAGGTATGATCTGAAAAGAGAAAGAACTACCACAAGAAGGATGCGGTTCTTGTGAAGCAAAATGATCTATTTTCAGGAATCCTTCAATTGGCACCAAAGTCTTTTTGTACTTCTGCCTCGATTCGAGGTCGAATTTTTCTTCTCCACAAGAAACGTCTCTATTCCATCCGCCTTGCAAAGCTTGATTCACGGGATATGCTTGTACCCAGCCATCATCTGATTGCATACAGGATATTACAATTTTCACGGACAAAGGCGTTTCCCATAAGTTTTCGATGAGCCAAGACACCTTCGATTCTACTATTCTTCCTTTGGGCTGACTACCAGAACAGAGATCTGGAGTTATGTCTGTGTAGCCAAACCTGAGCACCTTCAATCCAAAAAGTCGAGGTATAGATGGGAAATAACCACCTATCCAAATAAGAATTTTATTTCTTAAATACTTCATGCCAAGCCTCCTAGCCTAAAGGGGTGAAGGGTAATTTATAGCAGGTCCTCGAATTAAAGGAAATTTTTATTTGAAGAAAAACTCCTTAACCACTAAGATTATTAGTAGTTACAGGGAATATCTTCAAGTCATGAACATGGAAACATTTCTAGCTCATAATCAGGTATTTACGACAAAAGAATTGAGGGCTGAGCTTAGAATGGAGAAAGCGAATAGCACTCTAGATAACTTACTAGCCTATCATCTTCGACAAGGCCATATCATCCGAATTCGAAAGGGCCTTTATTACACAATTCCTAGGGGGGCTGACGCAAAAACTCATCCTATCGATCCTTATCTAATCGCCAGTAAAATGACTGCTGACGCCACTTTGGCATACCATACATCTTTGGGTTTTCATGGGAAGCTGCATTCTCTACGAACTGATTTTATCTATATTACTCAGAGAAAATTAAAGCCTCCTTTTGTTTTTCGTGATATCTCTTTTAAAGGCATTTCTATCCCCAAAGGAACTCTAGCTAGTCCAGCTTTCGGTATTGAAATTATCGATTATCAGGGATGTAAGCTTCGGGTTACAACTTTAGAACGCACTTTTGTGGATATTCTTGATAGACCTACTCTGATTGGTAATTGGGAAGAAATTTGGCGTTCCTTAGAATCTATTGAATATCTCAACCTTCAGCAGGTACTGGCTTATGCAAAACTTCTAAATAACGCGACTACTTATGCTCGAATAGCATTTTTTCTTGATCAACACCGTGATACATTTAGTCTTTCAGAAAAAGATTTAGCAACTTTTGATAATTTTATACCCAAAAGCCCTCATTATTTAGATCTCCATAATAAAGGGCCAAATCAGCTTATTGCTAGATGGAATCTTATCGTTCCAAAATCATTACTCCAGAGAACTTGGGAAGAACCTCATGAAAATTTCTAAAGAACTGCTCATTCGAGAATCGAGTCGCACGGGCTTCCGTGTGGAAATATTGGAAAAAGTGTGGCATCTGATGAACGTTCTTGAAGGAATTAATGCCCATTCTTTTTTACAAGAACGGTTGGTCTTAAAAGGCGGTACTGCCCTCAATCTTTTTATCTTCGATCTTCCTCGTCTATCGGTTGATATCGATTTAAACTATATAGGAATGCCGGATCGAGAAGGAATGATGAGCGAACGCCCTCTTGTTGAGAAGGCTATGGAAGCTGTTTTTCAACGAGAAAACCTTATGATACGCCGTATTCCAACCAAACATGCCGGTGGAAAATGGCAGCTGAAATATCAAGGCGTTCTTGGTAATCAAGGCAATCTAGAAGTCGACTTGAATTTTATGTTCAGAATCCCACTTTGGGATATTCATAAATGTTCCTCTAAAGTTACTGGCCACCATCAAATACATGGAGTTCGAATTCTTGATTTTCATGAGTTAGCAGCCGGGAAACTGACCGCTTTATTTGCTCGAAATGCATCACGCGATTTATTTGATGCTCATCACCTATTAACCAAAATACAGTTCAACCCAGAGCAGTTACGACTAGCCTTTATTCTCTATATCGGTATGAGTTCAATTAAAAATCCCCAAGAGATCTCACCTGAATCCCTTTTGTTCGATGAAGTCGATTTTAGACAACAGCTTCTGCCAGTCCTTCGCAATACTAAGAACGAGCAAGATTCTCGATCTTGGAAAGAGATCAAACTGCAAGAATGTAAACAGGCTCTTGCCACGTTATTTCCTTTCACTGAACAAGAAGCACAATTTCTAAAAATCCTCACTGAAAAAGGAGAAATTCGCGCATCTCTGCTTACAAATGAACCCGTCATACAATCCAAAATTGAAAAATTGCCCTCCCTTCATTGGAGAGCATCACTTGTTCAATCAGCACCGAAGCAAGAGATGAAAACCTTATCACAAATTGAAGAACAACTCTCTTTGGGAAAACTAATAGGTTCTAAAGAGTATAAGCATTTACGAGGAGAGCAATTAAAATCTTTCTGTGAGAAGCTCATTAACGGAGGGCAAAATGTTAATGAAGGCACAAGGAATGGTCATCGTCCCCTTCAAATGCTGCTACGACGCAACGAAACTGAGGCAGCTTTGCTTCTTATCGAAAAAGGAGCTGACATACATTCAGCAGATAACTCAGGGCTAACTCCTTTTCAAGTAGCAGTATCGATGAACAACAAGAAAATCGCGGATTTATTGATCTCGCGTGGTGTTCGAAAAATTGCTCCCCCAGGAACAGGCTATGCAAACTATTACAATATGTACCTTCAGCTTCCTCCAAACTAAAAAACTTGGGGAGTCAAATGCCTGATAAAACAGACGAAAAACAGGGAAAATTCCGAAAAGGAAGGTCTGGTAATCCTCTGGGAAGACCAAGAGGGATCAGAAATAAAGCAACTATCACAGCAGAAGCTCTTTTTGAAGGTGAGATTGAAGGAATCTGCCGTAAAACTATAGAAGAAGCTAAGCGTGGAAATATCCAAGCAATCAAGCTTGTGCTAGATCGCATTCTTCCTCCGAAAAAAGAATCCCCTATACACATTGCTTTGCCTCTAATTCAAAACCCTGCCGATATCCTCAAAGCCACGCAGCACATTGTCACTTCTGTGGGACGTGGAGAAATAACACCGGGAGAAGGCGAAGCACTCTCTAGAATAATCGATGTGCATGGAAAGGCCATTGAAATGCATGAGTTTGAGCAGCGGCTCAAAAGTTTAGAAGAACGGCAGAGAAATAATGAAAAAAGCCAATAAGAGCCGCTTGAAAATCCTTGAAGAGCAATGCAGAGAAATCGATGACTCCATCGATCCCGTAATCATTTTCGATCCTAAACTGCCATTGCCAGATCTCTCTCGATTTGGTGATCGCGTTGTCATTCTTATCCCCGACAATCAAAGACAGCATTCTAAATTTTCTTTTCTATAAATATTACATTCGTGTAAGGTTTATGTTTTTAGGAGAAAACGATGATGCAGGTAACAAGTTCTATCAATCAAGACGATGAGAAAATGAGCATTCCTGATAGAGGGAATGTCTTTTTGAGCCATGCTTACCATATTTGCCAATCTGAAAAAATTCAGGACCTATTGAAGCTTTTCAGAACGAGGACGGCCTATTACGATATGGATAAAGATTGGAGATTTTACCGCGTGCTGAGTCATTGGGATTCAAAGGGGCTCATTGAATGTGAAAGAGAGTCCATGGATGGTTGGCGCAAATTTAACTTAATCGAAGCTCTATGGGTCTCTGTGATCCAGAAATTGCGCCATCTACATACCTCTTTAGAGGATATTGGCCGCTTAAAACCAAAATTCTTCGAAATGATCGACTGGGAGTGTCCAATCTCTTTGGCCGAATACTATGCCTTGTGTGCTATTTTTCTAGAAAAACCAGCTTTTCTTGTTATCGCCCCTTTGCATTCTGATTTTTTCTTCTATCAAGAGTTGCAAGCAGCTCTGTCAGCGGCTCGTTTTGAATCATGCATCATCGTCCATTTGAACCCGATCCTCAATAAATTGTTGCCCAAAGAAGGTGTCAAGTCCAAATTCCCGTTTGCAGGCGGGATTACATATGAGCAGCAAGAAATTCTCGAGATTCTTGCAAATGAAGACTTCGACAGAATCACCTTCAGAAAAGAGAAAGGAAAGCTTTACCGATGCGATATTGAAAAGGGATTTGCTCCCGATGTATCTGAGCATTTGCTCAAGCAGGGCCATAAGAACTTGGCAATCACCACCAACATCGTAGACGGCCGGACAACCTCACGCACAAGAATGATTAAAAAGAATCTCAAAGGACCTACCCAATGACCCTCCAATATTGTGCACGGTCAACCATCGTGCCTCTAAAATCTAAGGCTTCCGTTGATGACCTCAGAAGAGCCTTGCAGTTAGTCGGGGTACACCCATGCTTTCAGAAGAGAGAGCGATGGAGATTCTCAATAGTCGTGAGAGAAAATATTCTCGCAGTGAAGTGAAAATTATTAAAGAGTTCATAGAGAGGCTTTGTCAAATCGAATATGAAATACTCTGCGAGAGACCAAAGACCGAAAACAGCGATCATTTACACACGAGTGTCGACCGAAGAGCAAGCTGAACATGGATTTAGCCTAGCCCATCAGGAAGATCTTTTGCGCAGAGAATGCGCCAGAAAGGGCATTCAAATCCTTGAGCACTTTCAAGATGATGGCTACAGCGCAAAAGATTTCAAGCGCCCGGCATTTCAGGAACTGATCACCTACCTCAAACGGCACAAAAAGCAGATCCAATACCTGCTTGTGACAAAATGGTGTCGTTTCTCAAGAGATGTCTCCAATACGATTTTGATGAATCGTGAACTTCAAGCTTATGGAACTCGTGTCATCACTTTAGATGATGGGGAAGAATCAGATAATCCAGCCAGCTTCTTGCTCACCATGCTCAATATGACCCTTCCCGAGATCGATAACCGCATTCGTTCGAGAAATACCAGAGCTGGAATACTGCGAGCCTTAAAAGAGGGATTCTACCCTTATGGCGGCTCGCCTAAAGGTTATGTTAAAGATAGAACCAGTCAGAAAACTCCCTTGCTGATTCCCGGCGAATTGGCACCTTTAGTAAAAGATGCCTTCGAAGTCTTTGCAACAGGTGCCTTCCCCATTGAAGATGTCAGAAAGGCTTCATGGAAAAATGGATTGAAATTGCAGCGCAGTCAGTTTGGGCAGATGCTAAGAAATCCGGTTTACATGGGAAAGATCTATGTCCCAGAAACGGAGCATGAACAAGCTCGTTTAGTCAATGGAGTCCACGAAGCTATTGTTCCTGAGGATTTGTTCTTGAAAGTACAGAAAATTTTGAATAAAAGAATGGAAACAAACACGCATCTTTGCGCCAAGGAAAAGCTTCGGGATGAACTCCCTTTGAGAGGACATTTGAAATGCCCTCAATGTGGAAAGAATTGGACTGGAAGCATCTCTTCCGGAAACGGGGGAAAATATCCCTATTATCATTGCGAAAAAAGATGCAAAGCTCGAGCAAGTGGTGCAATTGCACATGAACAACTCTTTCAATACCTCAATACTCTACAGCCCCCTCCTGAAGTCATCGACTTACAAATGGCCATGATGGAAGTACTGTTCAAAGCAAAAGAAGGAGACCGAGACCAGCAAATTAAGAAACTTAAAACAGAGGTGGGGCAATACAAGCAAAATCTCCTCAAATTTGATCAACAGCGATTTGTATCGGAAGAGCTGGAAGCAGATTCATATCAAAGGCTGAAATCACACACTTTGGAACAGATTGATAGGCTGAACATCCAAATCGCTGATCTAGAAATCACTGACACTGCCTTCCAGAAGTACACAAGGTATGGGATGAGCCTTTTGAAAGATTTAACTTGGTACTTTCAGGAGGCTGGATTAGAGGCTAAAAGAAAACTGCTTGGTTCGATCTTTCCGGCAAAATTGACTTTTCAAGATGGAAAATATCGAACCGATGGGCTAAATCCAGCACTAGCGATTATCCTTCAGAAAACCAAGAACTTAGAAAATGAAAAATGTGGAGACATCGTCATTTCTGAAAATGTCTCCGGGGATGTGCCGATGATCGGACTCGAACCAACACCCTATTGCTAGGAGCAGATTTTGAATCTGCCGCGTCTACCATTTCGCCACATCGGCAAAGAACGATATGATAGTTTATTGAGGGGTTTTTTCCCATGGGTATTTTTCCCGCTCTTTGGGCTCGAGGGGCTGGGGGGGATAGAACTGCTCGCCTTCGTGGCGATAAACGAATTCCCCTTTGGCGTTTTGCCGGCGCACTTTCTCACATTCTGACTGCTCTAGGCCAGAACAGGAAAAAAGAATAGGTAGTAGAAAAATATATTTCATATAAATTATTTGAACTTTATCTGGAAACTGCTATGTAGAAGAATATGACAGATCACTATTGCTTGCAATCGCTTTTGCAAAGCCTGGAGGCAATTCAGGGGTTTGCCTCTATTCTTTATGGGGATGTAAAGCAATATCCCCATCTTAGGTTTATGGCGGAAAAGATCCTTGTAGAAATTAAAAAGCTGCAGCAGATCACGCAGCACCTTCCTCGAGAGGTGCAAGCTGCCCCTAAAAGGAAATTAGATCAGATCATTGCACATAGTCCCTGTATGAAAAAGATCTTGGAAGACGTAGCCCTCATTGCCATGAGTAACGCATCGGTCTTTATTAGTGGAGAATCGGGAACAGGCAAAGAGGTGATAGCCCATGCCATCCACTTTCAGTCCCAAAGATCTGCCCACCCCTTTATTAAGGTCAACTGCGCAGCGATCCCTGAAACTCTTTTGGAATCAGAGTTCTTTGGCCACGAAAAGGGGGCATTTACGGGAGCAATTAATAAGCGTGTAGGCCGGTTTGAACTTGCCGACAAAGGGACCCTCCTTCTCGATGAGATCTCTGAGATCCCCCTTTCTCTCCAATCGAAACTCCTGCGCGCCGTTCAAGAACAGGAATTTGAAAGGATTGGAAGTGCAAAAACATTAAAAGTGGATGTCCGTTTTGTCTCTACATCGAATCGTCCGATGAAAGAAACGATCGAGAAAAACCTCTTTAGAGAAGACCTCTATTTTCGCCTAAATGTGGTTCCCATCCACCTTCCAGCCCTAAGAGAAAGGAAAGAAGATATTATCCCCCTTGCGGAATTTTTCCTCAGTAAACATAAACCTTTGAAAAAACTATCTCAGGAAGCCTATAAAACTCTCCTGGATTATAACTGGCCTGGAAATATCCGAGAGCTTGCAAACGTGATAGAACGGGCTGTCATCATGAATCCCGGCGAGGTTTTGTATCCAGAGCACTTTCAACTGGCAGTTTCATTGAAAAACGCCCTCCCTCAGGGCATCACCCTAAAAGAGCTCGAAAAAAAGCTGATCATAGAAACGCTCGAAGCGTTAAAGAATAACAAGACAAAGACCGCTGTGGCCCTTGGCATTAGCATCCGTACTCTGCGCAACAAGCTAAATGAATACTGAGTTCAAGTGCTGAACAATGGTGAGCATTTCTTTGTACTTTGAAATTTCACGATTGAGATGGGGTTGATGGGAGAGGCGCGCTGTCATTTTGTCTAGTACAGGACCGATTTGTTGCAAAAGGGCATCAAAGGCGATTTCCTCTTCAAGATCTATACGCAAGATAAGGAGTTTGCCACTATCTAAGAAGCGGGTGGTCTCTAGCTCTAAGATGATTTTTTCGAGTAATGTTTCACATATTTTTAAACTCTTTCCCACCTCTTCCAAGAGTTTTTCTATTTGTCTTGCGGAAACACGCATGGGGCATTTTGCGATGGCCGATTGAACCCTCCCTCTAAAATTCTCAGTTTTATGACAGTATTTACTGATCGCCTCTTGCAGCGGCATGAAAGGCACCCCCTTAAAACCAAGCCCATCTTCTGTTGCGTTGATGTAGATCGTAGGCTTGTGTTTCTTTGCATAAGCGCTAATGGCATCTGATTCCATCACCCATTTGACAAGGGTGTTTACGAAATGCCCCTTCCGCCCCTTTTTCTTGATCAGACGCTCTTCTACACGCGTTTCTTCCGATAGCTTCTTTAGCAGAACAGAAGAATCTTCCATCACCCCTTCTGAATACCGTTTGCCACCGGTAAATGCCAAATCAACTCCTGTGAGGATAATCGGGCTGCAGCCGAGAATAGTCGCAAAAGCCACTTGCATTGTTGTCACAGAAAACGCCTCATTACCCAGATCAGGACCTATCGCCTCCTCGGTGATCCCCAGCTTTTCTTCCATCCAGCTTTCAAAAATCCCCCCGGTGTCAGTGCGAAGATACCCCAAAGGTCCGCTGCATAAGGAAAAAACAGAAGGGAGGAGCCTATTTGCATAAAGAAAGGGTATTTTGATATCAGCTGCTGGTTCCAGCCGCAAATATTCTTCAGGATTAGGATCGAGTGCCATCCCAAAGTGGGGGGTCACTCCTTTAGCCTTTAACGCTGAAAGGGTCGAGCCCCCCGCAAAAATAAGCGCCTTATTCTCAAGAGTCTTTAAGGCAGCAATAGAAGAGGCAAGAGAAGGCCCTGCGCCGCAAATGACCGCCGGAACATTTTTAAATTGTCCTGCTAATTTATTGCCAAAAAAAGCTTTCGGGGCTCTTTTGATGTTTGGCAGAAGGTTCTCAAGGAGTTTATGGTAATAAAGAACTTCAGAAAATAAGGCATTTAACGAAGAGGCTTTTCTATAGAGTTTTAAAGCAAGTGTGGGAGGGCATTTTTTAGCAGAAACCAGTTCGATATGCTTAGCCGGATAAGAAAGGACGAGCTCATCGAGATTTATTCCAAAATGGATATGGGCTTGCCTGTCTTGCAAAATTTCCCTGGCATGCGGACCATTTAAAAAAGAAGCAATACAATTCATGTCATCTTCTAAAAAGACAAGGGCTCTTTCTTTTTTTTGGTGCAGCCAGCTTTTCAGCTCTTTATAATGAAGCCCCATCCCTATTCCATAAACGTAGATCACTTCCAGCTTTTCTAAATTTACTGGAAGGGTAAAATGCGCTTCCCTCTTTATTTTGTCACCTTGAGAAAATTTCAGCAAAAAGGCGAGGTCGGGGTACCGTTCCAATAACAGCTCATTCATCATTCATCGCCCTCATGTAAAAGAGAATTTTTTGTAGAGTTCCATCCGGAAAATGCTCTTTCCAAACATTCCAGAGGGGATTTAAAAAAGTTTTGCAAGCTATTTCCTCTTCAAGTTCAAAATCTGTGAGTACAAACTCAGCTGTAGAATCTTTAAGCGATAAAAGCTTTACACAAAGCTCTTTTGCCCTCTTAAAACTCTTATGTATTTCCTCTTCATTTGTCTGGGTATTAATCAAACCTATTTGAGAAAGCGCATAATCAATCATCCCCTGCAAATCATAAGTTTTTTCTAAAGAAAGATCCTTGGTAACTGAAAACGACCTCATCCATTCCTTTGCTAAAAGCCAATCCTTCTTAACAGTGGGTTTTTCATCCACGCCGTTTGCATAAAGCTTACCATCCACTGCACCGAAGTCCATTCCTACAGAAATAATAGGATGGCAGCCTAAAAAATAAGCAAGAGCTGTGATAAAATTAGCCACTGTCCACCCCGAATCAAAAGTAGCTGCGTCCCCGTAAAGAACTTGTTCCACAGGATAATTCCCATTCCCCTCTATCCACAATAGAGGTCCTTTCATCTGTTTCAATAAATCTTTAGAGACACGCGACTGGTAAAAAAAAGGGATATTCAACTCCACAAACCTATCTTCTGGCGGATCAGGATCAAAACTAGCTCCAAAATGAAAATGGGCCCCATTTGTCTGAAGAATCTTCATCGCAGATCCTCCCGCAAAAATCAGGGCCTTATCTTTTAGCTCCTTTAGAATCGGCATATTTTCATCAAGCGTGGGGCCGGCTCCGCAAACAATAGCAGGAATATTTTGAAATTTACCAAACAGCTCCCTTCCCCTTTTCGATCTACGATAGGCTCCAAGATTTGCAAAACAATTGGAAAGGATCTTTTGTCCCAAATCGCGGAAGTCGGAAATCAAGAGATCTTTATGAAGGTTCGATTGCTCTAAGAAGTTCATGATAGTGGGGTAGATAGTTAATCATTTTATCCCCATATCTTACACGAATCTCCTCGTGGTTTGCAATAGCTATAAAATGTGCTTGCACATGGTAATTATAGCCCAAAACTTGCTGCATGGTTAGCTCGTCAATTTTTTTTTGCTTACATTCGATGATTAATAGAGGGAATAGAGAGCTTTTTCCCCTCCCATAACAGACAATATCAACGCGCCTTTCACACTCTTTTAGGTAGACCTCGACAGCCATAAGCTCTTTTGGATACCCCAAGGGGGAGATCATGTGGGCAATCAACATCTGCCGGACTTTTTCCTCCGGCGTTGCCACGACCCAAATTCTTCTAACCGGGTCAAAAATTTTATTCTGGTTGGACAAGGCCATAATTGCCATCTGTGCGGCGATACAGCACTTTAATCTTTTGATCCACCTCATCTTTATAAATGAGAAAAGGATGTTCTGAGAGCTCCATTTTCATGATTGCCTCATCAGGCGTGAGCATTTTTAAAGGGAGTGTATCGGTGCCTATGATTTTAGGGGGAATAAGCCCAGCCCTTTTTTTGTTTTCAGCTTCAATTTCAGCGTTATATTCCCCTGTCTCATCGTATGGCCTTTGGAAAACATTCACTTTCATATCGACGACAGAAAGTTTTTTGCGATGATGATCTTGGATCCTATTTTTAAAACGTCTAAGTTTTGTTTGAAGGCGTTTGATCGCCTCATCAATCGAAGCGTACATATCTGTTGTGGAGGCTTTAACCATCACTTCCAAATGGTCGATTTTTAAAAGAATGCTACAGATCTGCTCCGTTCTCTCAATATCCAAAGTCACCGTAACATGCATCACGTGATCATGAAACCTCTCGATCTTATCGAGCTTATCCCAGGCATAATTCTTCATCGCCTCAGAGACAAGGACGTTCCTCCCGATCACTACTACCGCATATCCTTCAGCGTCTTCCTCTGCAAATTTTTCCAAATCAGCCATATACCTCACATCCCTTGTTAGTCTTACATTCTACAAATATGAGGTCAATTTGACTAGAAGAAAAGTTTTTTAGTTCATGTTCATGAACATCGAGCGTGGAACTAGAGCATCGGGACGAAAAAGAATCCTAGCTTCTCTTGATTTATCGTGAATATAACTTATTCTTTCTTGCATTCTGCTTGAGTAATTTCGAAGTAACCGTTCAGAATCAACTCCTGCATCATAATCCCAAATGAAATCTAAAAAATCCACAGAGGATTGGATAGCCGTATTACATCCGAGCCCCGTTGTGGGATCAACTGTTGCGCTAGCATCTCCTGCCAATAAAACAGCTGTTTTCTTGATACTTTTACAATATTCATTCGCATGATCTGCTCCAATGTGTATTACTGTAAATTTATCAAAGGAAAGATGACCCCCCATTGACAGATGAGGGCCTTTTCCAAAACACTGTGTTAAAGCAACCAAATTTGCAAAGCATATAGAATAATTAACCCAACGTTTAGCAAATGTATTATATTCCTCCTCTGCAATTTTAAGTTCTTCTGGATCTATCTGAGCATTTTTCAACGCTTCTTTTTTCTCTTTAACAACCTTCTCAAGAGAAAGTAACTGCTTGTTAATCTCATCAGAATATCCACAACCGACATAATTTTGATTAGGAGTTTTTAGAATGAGGGCCCCTGTAAATTGCCATCTAAATCTTTTAGATAAAAGGAATCTAAATATAAATATCACATGATGATATATTGTAGTAGCTACATAGATAAAACTTTTTACCACATATTTCAATAATGAACAAATCCCTCGAATTTTCGGTCTATTGTCTCTATATATCGCTGCAATAACCGGAATGTGTGGAAGCACTTCGGTCCGTCTTATTCCTAAAAGGCCATTTGTCGTACTATGACTTCCCTCAGCATTTACAAAAATATCAACCTCTTCAGTGCTCTTGGTTTCATTTAAAGATTGGACAACAAGTTTTATTTTATCAGACTGTTCATCAACGGCGATAATTGTGGAATCATATTGGATTACCGCATGAACACCCAGCGCGCGGGAAACTGCTTTCATAGCATCTCTGAGATCTGCTAAACGAACGCTAATGTAACCAGAAGAATTCGGAGGATAAATCAACTTGTTTTCTCTTAAATATTGATAGATGCCACAGTATTGTAACATCACAATTGTGTGTTTGGTAAGAGCTACAGTATTCATCAATCCTACAGCATCTTCTGACCGCTTTTCAATGACTCTGGTAGGATTTCCATTGCTAATGGATTGAACAGCACGCAACAAACCTGCGGGGCCAGCACCTGATATGACAACTACAGGCTTATGATTTGATTGAGCATTCATTCTATTCTGCAAATCTTTGATTCTTTCCCCAAAAGAACCTTCGACATTAACCTCGCCAAAAACATCTCTCCTTCTTTCAAGGAAGGTTGTAATACCATGTTCAAAACCAAGCGCCACAATAAACCTCTGTCACAATAAACCTCTGTTTTTATAATAAAAATAAAATAGTTTAAATGCATTTTATCACAAAAACATATTACGCAAAACAATAAAAACTCAAAAAATAATATTATCACTTAAAAAACTTTTTTATAGACAAGCACGAATCGAGCAACAATTATGCTCAAAATGCGTAGCATTACCGCGCGATATGTGACGCAGATAAAATGCTCGCCTTAAGAATGAACTACTATAATTTCTGGATATCGCAAGCAAAAAAAAGCATATAACTACCTGAATATTAACCTATTAAAAATATATTGCACAAAATTCCATAATTTTATATCATGAAGTTTAAGATCTCGAATCAAGCGGATTAACCTCTCGAAAGACATAGGAAAAATGAATGGAAATAGATTTAGCAAACCTAGAAAATGCCTTAAAGATTTTAGGCCAACTTTTGGCTGACAGAGAACTGGACGAATTACGTCAGGCTAAAAATTGGTGCATTACCCAAGACGTATCAGTGTATTTTGAAAAAAACATAAACCAAGTAATTGAGAGTGTCAATGCATCTCATTAAACAATTAGACAAAAATCTTCTTAATCTTGCATGGAGTCTCTGGACAGAATTGGGGGTTGCAGGAGTTAAACAAAAACACCAAAACGTTCTTATTCTGATAGAAGAGCTAGTTATATTTACAAGTATTTTAATTGAAGTAGATCCACGCCTTCGCGATGAATCGCTTGATTGGTGCTCCCAATTTCACCACTTTATTTCAATCAGCCGTTTGAAATCTTTGATGAAAGCTTTTAATGAACTAGCTAAGGAACCCTTTTCCAAATATGCTTCAAGTTTAAACAATATATCCGAAGCTCACTGGCCAGTTTTTATTGATTTTTCTCCACTAAAAATTAATCTAAGCCGTAAATCCACCTTACTACCTCATGCATCTCCTGCATTACTAAACATACGAGCCAGATCCATCTTCGGCACAGGCGCTAGAGCAGATCTGGTAACCTTTTTTCTAGTTCAGCCAAATACAGATTTTTCTATCGCGGAAATTGCTGAGTTGGGCTACTCGAAAAGAAATCTTGCTGAAGTATTGGATGATCTACATTTTGGCAATCTCTTTGAAAGGTTCATGCAAGGAAATCAGCAACGCTATCGATTGAATAAGAATAGCCCTTTATTTCAAATGTTAAAACCCATCCCAAAACATGCTCCACCCTGGCATTTGATCTTTAAACTATTGTTGCTCTTAAGAGCTTGTATTCATCGTACAGAGAAATATTCGGAAAGCTCAAAAGTTGTTGAACTCCGCAACTGGTTAAAAAGGAATGAACAGTTGCTTCAAAAACTAGAGCTGACTCCTCCTCTTTTCCAAAATAACTTTGCGGTGTATTTAGAAAACTTTAGTCAATGGGTTCTTGAATGGACAGACCGTTTCGAGCAAGGGCAATTTTAGTCTGAAGATTTATTATGATAAACTAGTATAATAACTACATCCATCAATTTTACACGGAAATTTATGCGCAAATATCATCATTATGGGGTTCCGACCACAGAGAAGCGAGACGATGAAAGCCTTGTTGAAGCAGGAGGATTCAGATTTTACTCGACACCTTTTGAAGGGAACAAGTGGCATATTCAATGGCACCGTTTTCCTGAAGGACATGGGCTGCCAGAACTGGTGACAAAAGTTCCCCATATTGCCTTTCAAGTGGATGATTTAGATGCAGAGATTAAAGACTGTAAGATACTTTTGGGTCCATACAGCCCACTGGAAGGCTATCGCGTTGCCATCATTGAAGAACAAGGTGTCCCCATTGAGTTAGTAGAAACATTGCTGACTGATGAAGAGCTTTCAGCGTTAGAACAAGAAAAACTGGGTAAGGTCTACTCTGGAGACCCAAAAGAGACAATTGGATAAGTCTATCCCAACCGCGAAGCGGTAATTTTGCCGCAAATGCGGCTACAGTTGCTAGCCGTGGCGTGACCGAAGGGAACCCACGGAAGAATGCATCCCCCATTTCATAAAGCCGCGAGCAGCGGCGACACTCTTTTTGCCTCTGTCGCCGCTGCTCGCGGCTCTGATGTAAATAATGACATTTGTCCGTGGGTTCCCTGCGGTCACGCCACGGCTAACAACTGCCATCACTTCGTGATTTAACTACCGCTTTGCGGTTAAGAATGGCTCCATTTTAAAGACTTTTGCAATTGTCTCAAAAGGGCCGTAATATTATAGCCAACCGGGCCTAAAAATTATCTCGCAAAATGCCAATGCCACCGGGAATTTGCACCGAACAGGACTCGAACCTGTAACCACTCGGTTCGAAGCCGAGTACTCTATCCATTGAGCTATCGGTGCGGATAGTGTATGATACAAAATATATGATAAAAACTGAAGGAATTGTTCTCCACAGCTTTGATTTTAAGGAAAATCAAAAAATTGTCACCCTTTTTACGGAGGATGCCGGAAAAATTTGTCTTATCATGACAAAAAAAACCGGCAACCTCGGTCTGACAACCCCTTTTAGCAAGGGGGAGTATATCTATACCAAAGGAAAATCAGATCTCTACCGCTTCTACGACGGGACCGTCCTGGATAACCATATTCTTTTACGGAGCAGCCTTGTCCATCTTCAAGCAGCAGGAGAACTTACCAATGCTATCCTCCGCTCACAGATGCCTACAAAGCCTGCGCCCCTCCTCTACGCTCTGCTTAAAACCTATCTCTTCCAAATTCCGGGCTTCCCCGACCCGACCCCACTTCTCTGCAGCTTCTACCTCAAACTCCTCAAACACGAAGGGATCCTCAATCTAGACGACCTCCCTGAAATCTGCCTCACCCTCCTCGCCACCACCCGCTTCTCTGACCTTAAAACTCTAGTGTTGCCGGCTTCGCTTAAACAAGAGATTCTCGCCATCTATAAATCGATCATTTAGTAGCGACTTTCAGCGGCCCCACGACTACAGCCCGCTCGACCATTTCTTTAGTAGCAGCCCATCGTTCAGTTTCGAGTTGACCTGCAGTGAAAGAAATGCCATATTTGAGCAAAGGCGACCAATATTTCTTAAATTCAGCCGGTGTAAAATTAAACAATGAAGCTCTTTTTCCTCCAAGTTCTTCTCTGATGATATCCTTTGTGTAGAGAAGATCACTGAACAAAGGAAATTCTCTTATTGGAACCAAATACCCGTATACACGAGTACCAGCTAAATCCTTATCACTCTTCGTGTAGAGCTGCTTAACTCTATCCCACAAGCTTTCACATGCTAATCTATCCACTAAGGAGGCTTTAGTGCCACTTTGAAAAGGCTCAGCTTTTAAATACTTCGACGCTAATTCATCTACCGCAACAGACCCTTCATACCCATCTACTGTAACAAGCCTTTGCCCCCACCAAGAAATACTCACCTGAGCAAAGCTAAGCATAATACTTAGCTCGTCAACTGTATTCTCTTTAGTAAGTGAGTCAAGCTTTTCACTTAGTTTCATGATTTCTCCTTTTTATTACTTTCGGCGGCTGCATCCCGCGCAAGCATCTCGTTAGCTATTCTCTGCAGCTCCGCAGCGACAGCCCGCTCAACCATCTGTTTACTAGCAACCCATCGTAGTTTTTCGGGACCATCTCCAACCCAGGATATACCTTCCCTTAGCCCAGGCGGCCAAAGTTTTATAAATTCCTCCGGCTCAAAGTCAAACAACGTCTCTCTTTTACCCTTACGCGTTCTAATAATGGTCATTGGGTCAGCGGGGACGAAGGGAGGCTTAAATTCTTTCACAGGCACCACATATTTGTATATATAGGTCTTTGCTAATTCTGCATCATTGTCAGTATACAGCTGCTGAACGCGTTCCCACAACCCATAACATGCCAATCTATCCTGCGGGGAAGATTTGGTGTTTATTTGAAAGGGCTCAGCTTTTAAATATTTCGCCGCTAATTCATTAGTTTCAACAGACCCTTCATACCCATCTACTGTCACAAGCCTTTGTCCCCCCCAAGAAATGCTCACGTGAGCGTGGGCAAACTTTGGGACAGCGTCGGGAGCCATTTGGCTTGCCTTAGCGTAGGCAAGCATTTGGCCTAACTCTGCAACTGTATTTTCTCTAGTGAGCTCCTCTAGTTTTTCACTTAGTTTCATCATTCCTCCAATTAGTTATTTCCTGCAGCTACAGCCTGCTGAACCATCTCCCTACTAGCACTCCATCTTTCAGAAGCTTCGCCGTCACCTTTAGGCGTAGTCTTAGAGCGAGGTTCTCCCTTTGGCCAAAGTTTCTTAAATTCATCTTTTGTAAAGTCAAATAGGGAAGCTTTTTTTCCGTCCGCATTCCATTCATGGATGACAGCCATCGGGTGGTTAGAGGAAAGACCATAGGCTCTACATTCTTTTATTACAACCAAATAGCCATATATAGAGGTATTGAGTATCTCAACATCACTGTCAGTGTAGAGCTGTCGAACACGTCCCCATAGACTATCACATGTTAATCTATCTCGTGGGGTGGCTTTCGTGTCTTTTTGGAAAGGATCAGCACTTAAATATTTTGATGCTAATTCATTGATTTCAACAGACCCTTCATACCCATCTACAGAAACAAGCCTTTTTCCCTTCCAAGAAATACTCACGTGAGCATGATTAAGTTTCCCATCTGACTCGGCAACTGTAAGCATCCCACTTAGCTCTGCAACTGTATTTTCTCTGTTGAGAGAGGCAAGCTTTTCACTTAGTTTCATGATTTCTTCTTAAAATAAATATTATGCTTTATTGAGGGCTGCTTCAACAAACTCTCTACGTGCAGCCCATCTTTCAGAAGCTTCGCCACCTTCTCCAGTCTCAATCTTCCAACGAGGTTCTCCGTTTGGCCAAAGCGCTTTAAATTCATCTTTCGTAAAGTAAAATATTGAATCTTTTTTGTAGTCAAATGAACACTGCAGGAAGACATGCATGGGATCGTTGGGATTACAACCGCTGTAAGGTCTTAATTCTTTCGTTAGAACCAAAAGCCAGTATGCGGAGGTATTTCCTAGCACAGCATCACTGTCATTATAAAGTTTTTGAACACGTCCCCATAGGTTATCGCAGTCCAATCTATCCTCCAAGGCGGCTTGGGTATCACTTTGAAAAGGATCAGCACTGAAATATTTCAACCCTAACTCATTGATTTCAACAGACCCCTCATACCCATCTACTGTCACAAGCCTTTGTCCTCCCCAAGAAATGCTCACGTGAGCATGGGCAAACTTTTGGACAGGAGGAGGGACTACTTGGCTTGTCTGAGCGTAGGCGAGCATTTTATTTAACTCCGCAACAGTATTTTCTTTTGTGAGCGAAGCAAGCTTTTCACTTAGTGTGGTCATAATTCCTCCATCAGTATCTGCGTCAGTTAAAACGGTAAATTTTACACTACGGTGAGATTAAGCGCAAATGTATAGAGAGAAATCTTGCAGAACTTATTCAATATCTTAAGTCGCTATAGATCAATTACTTAAACATAAATATTCCATTTAGGAATATTTTTATTTAGAAAATATTCCAAAAATGATATAAAAAAGATAGAAAGATATATCTTTTTAGGCATATATGTCCAAAAAACACCCACTTTCGGAAGAACTAAGAATTGACTCTCAACTCACCGAGGCCGGGGCATTGTATAAAAAAACTGGCAAAATAGGGATACATCAATGGGTGCGCGATTTAAGAAAAAAACTGCATATGAGCCAAAAACAACTGGCAAAAAGGGCAAAAATCACCCAATCCAACCTCTCACGAATAGAATCTGGCAAAACAAAGATCTCCATAGAAACCTCGGAGAAGATTTTTAACGCCCTTTTTTGTGACGCTCTAATTGTCCCCGCTCCTCACGAAAATTTTGCTTCTATTTTAAAAAACCAGGCCCGAATGGCAGCAAAAAAGAAGCTAGCCTCCTTAATGGGTAGCATGGCTCTTGAAGAACAACTTCCCTCCCCAGAATACATGGACAAAAAAATTGAAGAGCTTGCTACTGAACTTATCCTTTCCGGGTCTACGGAGATTTGGGATTCATGACTTTCCATCCTCCTCCTGGCGCCACACCAATTGATGATTTAAGCGACTTGAAAATCCCCATTATCACACAAACCCAGCTCGATGCAGCAGAATTTGATAATATTTTTAAAGCAGAGCAAAAATATTTTCGGCCTAAAAAAATAAAAAATCTTTCCTGGTTTAAACCAAAAGTTTTACAACACATACACTATTCCATGTTTGATGATGTTTGGCATTGGGCGGGAAAATATCGAAGAACCAATGTTTTACCAGTTGGCGTAGAACCTTATAAAATTCCAATACTGATTGTTGAGCTGTGTCAAGATGTAGAATTTTGGGTAAAAAATATGCCTTTGCTTGAAGCTGCAGCGCGAATACATCACCGCTTGGCATGGATCCATCCTTTCCCCAATGGAAATGGGAGATTCAGCCGATTTATCTCTAATCTCGTTCTTTTCTCTTATCGCCATCCTTTACCTGTTTGGCCAACCGGGCTAAATAGAGAAAGTTCCCGTCGTACAGAATATTTGGATAGTTTGCGCGATGCAGACAAAGGGGACTTCAAGCCTTTACTAAATTATCTTATAAGCCTCGGAGCAAAGAGTTATTAACATGATATTAGGATAGTCAGGATGAAAAAGAAAAAAAATAAATTTCTCTTATCCTGTCCATCCTAATATCATGTTATTTTTCTTGAAACTCGAGAAAATGCGAAAGAGGGGACTCGAACCCCTACGAGAAACCCCACTACCACCTCAAAGTAGCGCGTCTACCAATTCCGCCACTTTCGCATTGAAATTGTAAAGTATTGTGCAAAAGGCTTAAAATGAAAGCAAGACTTAAAAAATAATTATATCCAATCAAGTTCCAAAATTGGAATTTTGGCAAAGCCGGCGCCCTGATTTTGGACCAGGCGTAGCCGGCGCCGAAGCAGACCATGTTTTTCACATGGCCGATGCAGGCGGGTTCAAAAGCAGGGATGCCGGTGAGGCCAAAAACCAATTCTTGAACTTGATTGGGTATATCTATATATGTGAGTGTATGCGTTGTACAGGTTATTGCACGGCTTCTGGCTATGATATTCCCAAACTTTTTCAAGCGCTGCAAAAGCAGGGCATGACGGCTCAACTCTACCGCGATGTGCTTCATACTCAAACCAAGGAAGAGAAACGCTCTCGAGGGGATGTCTTTTATTTTCCCTATGGTGTTGCCATTTTTTGGGGGTATTCTGAGGAGGAGGAAAAAAATTTTCTCTCAGTGCTAAAAGAATTTGAAAAAGAACCCCTCTCCAAACCTGACATTGATGAATTCACTTTTGTCAACGGTGAATCGATGAAAATTGATGAGGATGAGATCGTCCTCCACAATAAGGGCACTTTAACTAAGCTCGCTATTTCTCATGGGATTGCTCAATCAGTGAAGCTGACTATTTTTGAAGAGGCGATTCAAAAAACGATCGATTTAACCAAAAATCTCCCTCAAGAACTTGCACAAATGGGAAAAATTAAACTCTCTCGTAAAGAGACCTCAAAAAAGATGGGGGAACTCTTTATGGAGAGGAATTTCATCAACACCCAATCTGAAATGCTCGATACCCCTGAATTTTTTTGGAACCATCCCGAGCTCGAACCCTTCTACAGGCGCACCTCCCATTACCTCGATGTGAATAAACGGGTCGATGTCCTGAACAAAAGACTCGATGTGGTCCACGAACTTTTCGAGATCTTGCGCAATGAGCTCAATCACCAACACTCCTCCAGACTCGAATGGACAATCATCATTCTGATCGTTATCGAAGTCTTTTTGGCAGTCCTAAGAGATCTTTTCCATGCTTTCTAAACTTCTCAAAGGGCTTATTCACCTCTATCGTTGGACCATTTCCCCGATGTTCGGCGATTGCTGCAAATTCACACCCACATGCTCACAGTATGCTCTGCAAGTCCTCGGAGAAGAGAAAGTCTTTAAGGCCCTGTGGCTCATTATGAAGAGACTTGTTAAGTGCAGATAAGAGAAGATCGGGCACGCACGCGGGCACGGGCACGGGCACCAAATCCGGAAAGAAAAGAAGCCTTAAGCCTCTCTTTCTTTCGTGCCTGTGCCCGTGCCCGCGTGCGTGCCCGATCTTCTCTTACCTTTCATTTACGGGAATCTCCAACGTTCTTCCCACTCTCAATCGATCGCTTTCCAAATGGTTGAGGTCGATAATGGATTCGATGGTGACTTTGTATTTGCGGGCGATTTTCCAAAGACTTTCCCCGTTTTGGATGACGTGAGTCTTTGAGGTTTTAATCAGTGGACTTTTTTGGGGAGGTTTTTTCGCGGGGAGAATTTGCGCTACCTCTTCAATCTTTTTGGGGGTGATTAGATGGGGAAGAAACCTTGCGCGGGCGACATTGGAGTCATATGGTTCAGGAAGTTTTTCGCCTGCAAAGGAATAAAGAAGGGACGCTGCTTGCTTCCAGATAAGATCTGATCTTGGACTGACAAGGAGCTCTTTTGCAAAGTGTTCTAGCGTATTAGTTTTTTCTGTTAGCAGGTCTAAGACGAGGAGGGTTTGTTTATCGTCTAATCTCTTAGTCACGAATTCTACATCAAGATCCAAAAGCCACCTTGCAGCTTCTTTTGACCCCATGTTCAGGTACTCCACCAAAAACATTTTGAGTCTGTTAGGAGAAAGATCTTGGAGAAGCTTTTGCTCTTTAGTAAAGATATCAAGAGAGGAAAAATCTCCTGCTATTAAAAGCTGAATAATTTCTTCATTCTTCACTTTTAGTCCCGCGCGGACAAAAAGGGTCTGCACGGCTTGAAATTCAGGCATTAAATAAAAAGCATCGAGGAGAGACCTATCAAGGGTTGTCCCTTTAAGTTCGAAGAAAAGCCCTTCGCTTGTAAAAGGCCATTTTTCAGTGCGCGCATACTGTATGACAGCCTGGAACTGATCTTCTGTTAATGCGGGATAGATCGACAGATCGATGAGTTCTCCCCCGTCTTCATTAAAAAATTTAATATATCTTTGTTGTGGAACAAAGCCTCCCAAGGCTCCTTCAAGGTTAAACTGATGGAAATTCACAAGACACGCAAGGGCGATGTCCCTCTTGGCATACCCTTCTTCAATGAGCTCTCTATCTTCTAATCTTAGGAGGAGATCTTGAAAACTTAGGGTGAGGTAGGCCTCCACAAGTTCTTTATTAGTGAGGACAAATTGCTCCTCCTCCTGGGAGGGCTTGAGCTCAAACGCAACAGAGGTCTGTTTTTCTTTTAAAACGAAATAAACAAAGGTAGAAATAAGGCCAATGTTCAAGGTGCCGCTGATTATCAGTGCCTGGGTCAGCCACCTGGCTTTTCTCATCCAACCGTCTGAATACATTTTATGGTTTCTTTGATTTAGGTTTTGTGATATATAGATATATACCTTTTTACAATATTTTAATGAAATGAAAGTTCCAATATCTTGGCTGAAAGAATACGTCGACTTCGATATCACTGCAGATAAAGTTGCAGAGGTGCTCACTCTTGCCGGCTTAGAAGTCGATAAAGTGGGGCCTGTGCTGGAGATTTCCCTGACTCCTAACCTGGGCCATTGCATGAGCATTTTTGGCGTAGCAAGAGAGCTGGCTGCTCATTTAAAAACGAAGGTCAAAAAGCCTGAGGCATTTTTTGCTCCAAGCGCGCATGAGATGGATATCAAGGTGATCGTCGAAGATAAAACCCATTGCCCAAGATATGCTTGCAGAGTGGTCCGGGACGTTGTAGTAGAAGAATCTCCCAAATGGCTAAAAGAAAAGTTGCAAGCCTGCGGCGTGAAGAGCATTAATAATCTTGTCGATATTTCCAATTACGTCTTGCTCGAGCTTGGCCAGCCTCTCCATATTTTTGACTATGACAAAATTGAAGACAAAACAATCATCGTTAAATCGGGCGCCTCCTGTTCTTCATTTATTGGGCTCGATGATCAGGAATATCAAACGGATAAAGACACCCTTTTTATCTGCGACACCAAAAAAGGATTGGCAATGGCGGGCATCCTCGGAGGAAAATCCTCTGCCGTTACAGAAAATACAAAAAATATTCTTATCGAATCAGCGTATTTTACGCCGGGATCTATCCGCAAATCCTCCAAACGGATGGGCCTGCGCACAGATGCTTCTGACCGTTTTGAAAAAGGGATCGATCCTGAAGGGATTGTCTTTGCTCTTGACAGAGCTGCATCTCTTATTAAAGGAGAAGTCTCAAAAGAACTTATCGATGTAAAGAGCCACCCTATTTTACAAAAAACAATATTGCTCAGACAAAACAGGGTGAATCATATTTTGGGTACCCATTTAAGTTTAAACGAGATCACTTCCTGCCTCGAGCGGCTTGAAATGCATGCAAGACCCCATGATGAAAACAGCGTGTCTATACTTATCCCCTCCTATCGCAATGACATCACAAAAGAGATCGATCTGATCGAAGAGGTAGCCCGCGTTTATGGATACAATAACATTCCTAAAAAAGTCCCCTACTTTACCTCATCGAAAATCCCCTCATCAGCCATTTATCTTTTTGAAACCGAAGTGCGCACAGGGTTAATGGGGCAAGGGCTCACAGAGTTTTTAACATGCGATTTAATGAGTGAAAATTTAGCAGCTCTTAGTTTAGAAAGGGGCTTCACAACTGAAAACCTGATCCGCGTTCTATGTCCCAGCAACACTGACCAATCGGTACTCAGAGCTTCCCTCCTCCCCGGACTTTTACAAGCTGCAAAATATAACCTCGACCACCAGAACAAAAATGTCAGCGCTTTCGAAGTGGGAAAAATCCACTTCAAAGACAAGGATCAATTTAGAGAATACTCGTGCGCAGGAATCATCATGACAGGAAAAAGAGCTCCTTACCATTTTGATCCAAAACCAAAAGAGGTAGATTTTTTTGATCTCAAAGGGATCTTAGAAAATCTTCTACAGTCCTATCCAGTCCGTTTTGAGGCTTCCCATTTTCACCACTTCCATCCCAAGGCGCAAGCCAAAATGATGATCGGTGATTGCACAATTGGGATGTTAGGAGAGATCCACCCCCGGGAAATTAGAGAGTTTGGCGCTGATCAGCAAATATTTTTTGCAGAAATTAATCTTCACGAGCTCCTCCCCTACAAAAAACAGAGCCCTACCACAACCGAGATTTCCCCCTTTCCCTCTTCTGAAAGAGACTGGACTTTTACCTTGAGCGATGAGGTTCATTTAAGCACCATAATCGATGCCATTTACGCACAAAAATCCCCCCTTCTTGAAAAAATACTACTTTTGGATCTTTACAAAAGTGACAAAATAGGGAAAGATAGGGGAAATATCACTTTAAGGTTTGTATATCGCGACCGGGAAAAAACAATTTCCTTTGAAACCGTTGAAAAGGAGCACGCGAATATCATAAGCCATGTAAAAAACACTCGAGGTATTCTATGAAGAATTATGCAATCCTTATGTTAGCACTTCTCGCAATCTGCGGATGCCAAAAAAATGATGACTCCGATAACATCGTTTCTCAGCGCTATATCCACAAATACGGATACGCTATATCCCAGCAAGAGTGGGTAGCTAAAAACTATCCTGGGCAAGTTGTTACGATGCTAAAAAACGGGGTGACCATCACCTCTACCTACGAAAATGGGATATTAAACGGCCCGCAAACTCATAGTTATCCCCATAGCCAAATCATCGAAAGCTATTTCCTCTACAATCAAGGGAATCTTGTAAAAGAGATCAACTATGATCCAAGAGGAATGCCTTTGAGAGAAACAACACAACTCTCTTCTACCCGCCACACCACCACTTTATGGTATGCCGACGGAACACCCATGAGCATTGAGGAATACATCAATGACGAACTGATGGATGGACAATATTTTACAACAACGAATGAGGTTGAAACGCGTGTAGAAAAAGGAAACGGCCTAAGAGTACGTAGAGATCAAAAAGGAGTTCTCCTTTCAAAAGATAAAATGGAAGGGGGCTATTTAGCCAAAAGAGAATCTTTTTACCCATCAGGAACGCCCGAAAGCGTCTCCTACTATTCAAAAGGAAAACTACACGGAGAGAGAAAATCCTTTGCTGAAACAGGCGAACCTGTCGCGGTCGAGGAATACATCAATGGGATGCTCCATGGAAGATCGATGTATTATAAAAACGGAAATAAATCTCATGAAGTCTCCTTTATCGAAGGGAGAAAAAATGGGAAAGAAGTCCACTTCCTGGATGGAGATAAAATCTCAGAAGAGATCGCTTGGGAAGATGATATGCAACATGGGCCCGCTACCTACTACATCGATGGCGACGCCGAAACAAAGTGGTACTACGGCGGCAAACTCACCTCTGAAAAACGGTTCCATGACATGATCCGCATCGATGCCAAGATCAACCAAATCGCCATAAACGATTAGCCTTGAAAATCAAGGCTTTAAGACTTTATCTCAATTCTTATTAAAATAATAGCTTTACTTTTATTGTTAATAATAGTAATATAAGTATATAAAATAGTTATTAATAATAAGGAGAATAATATGTCTGTAGCAACATACTTTCCAAGGATGCAGATACCTATTTGGGCCTATATTCAAACCCTCTACCGCTCTCCCACAGCTTCCAGTATTCAAGAGGCACAATACATTTTTTTTTCCGAAGACCATTTCTATAATAAAGCCGACTCTTGCCATTCCGATCATGCTGCAGTTATCGATCAAACTGTTACGCCTGGCAGCGTATTACTTATGGAAGGTTTTACGGCGATGGCAGAGGTAACAGGAGAAGATAAGGAAGCCGTTTTAAACAAATTGCGGATAAGTGAAACCGCTCGGAGTAAGATTACTGTTATAGGTTGGGATCGATATAATCACGCGAGCAAACTAGGCAAGCTTGAACATAAAGGACAACTAATACAAGCAGTAATACCAGGCTTAATAGAAGCTCGTGAAGCTTTTATAGAAGAAGAAATGGAAGATTTTAATCTTCCAAAGGAAATGCAAAAAGTAATTGACGACATCTCTAATCGTATCGACAAAATATTAATAGAAGCGCTAACTGATGATCATCCTATGAGAACGGCTTCTATGGTAGACACAATTGAGAAAATAGAACAACAAAGACTAGAGGGAAAAATAACCGGTAAAATTTACATAGTAGGAGGTGTGACCCATCTTTCGCCGCATTATAATAAAGGTAATGATCCTCGCCTGTCTCTAAAACCGTTATATGATCGCATTGCCACCTTATCTGCAACTGTTATATCAAGCAGAAAGACTTATCAAGTAGTCTAAGTTTCTAAGTTTAACGAATAGATTCAGTTTGATTCTCAGCAAGAGCCTTCTCAGGTTCATCTTGGATGTTGACATTAGTCCCTGAAAATCAAGACTTTAAGGCTATATCTCAATTCTTATTAAAATAATAACTTTACTTTTATTGTTAATAATAGTAATATAAGCGTATAAAGGATTTATTAATCTACAAGAAGGATAATATATGTCTCTAGTTAGAGAACTTCAGCGTTCTGAAAATAACAGCTTCATTCGATGTAATATTGATACCCTCTACCCCCTTCCTAATCCCAAAGCTTCCAGTTTTCTAGATGCACAGTCCAGAGCTTCCTATATTCTAGATGCACAGTACCTTTTTTGTGCTGAAGACCATGCCAATACAAGAGGCTACTCATGCCGTACTGACCATGCTGAACTTATCGACGCAACTGTTATACCGTGCAGTATACTACTTGTGGAAGGTTTTAAGGCAATGGTGGAGGTGACAGGAATAGATAGAGAAGCCATTTTTAAAGCATTGCGGATATCTAAATACGCTCAGAGTCAGATTACTGTTGTAGGCTGGGATGCCTATAATAACGTAAGCCAACAAACAGAGCCTGTTTTTTTATGCAGGAATCATGAAGATGGCACCTCTTCTGTGAGTTCTGAGAAACATAGAGCACCGCTAATACGTGAAGCGTTGTCAGACTTAAGAGAAACTTGTCTAAAAGAGGAAAAGGCATGGGAGGATTCTAACATTCCTGAAGAAATGCAAGAACAAATGCAAGGACAAATTGTAAAAATCTATTCTCAAGCCAGACATGTATATAAAGAAGCACTGGCTGACGAGTTTCCTGAGAGAACAGCTGCTATGGTATATACAATTGAGAGAATAGAACAGCAAAGACAACAAGGAATAATAACCGGTAAAATTTATCTAATAGGAGGTGCACTTCACCTTAATGAAGCCAGTAAAGACCCCCGCCTGTCTCTAAAGCCCTTATACGATCGCCTTGCCACCTTACCTGCAGCTATTGTATCAAGCAAAAAAACTGATTACAGCTGTTTTTTCAATGACAAGTGAGTGTGATTAACGAATAGATTCAGTTTGATTCTCAGCAAGAGCCTTCTCAGGTTCGTCTTGGATGAGGATTTCTTGGGCAAAGTCAGGATCGTGTTCTGCTAGATCTTTAGTGTCAAACTCCCACTCTTCCTCGGCTTGCACCATGCTCTCAAGGGAAGGGGATTCCTCCTCTTTTTCCTGACAGGCTGCAAGCAGACAAAATGCAAACAGAGCTACGTACTTCATATTTCTCAACATAATAGTTTTGGCACGCTTTTTGCAAGGACTATTATTAACAGGGGGATTTATATGGACAATCAAGAGAGTCTACTCAGAAAAATCTCAGAGCTTGAGTCGATGAATGATCAGCTTTTAACAGAAATCCGTTATCTCGACGATCTTTTAAAACAAATTGGCTTTATGGAAGGGCTTAAAACTCTTAAAGTTGCAGCCTTAGAGATGATCGATCATGATAAGAATGAGTAGAGATCCTCAAGAGAGAGATTAACCTGCTCAAACTCTAAAACATCAGTAAACAGCTTTGCCTTATTCTCTTTGAGACCCATGATTTTTTCTTCGATAGAAAGAGCTGTGACATAGCGCCTTGCAATGACAGAGCCCGACCTGCCCAAACGATGGGCCCGGTCGATCGCCTGGTTTTCTGCGGCCTCATTCCACCAGGGATCATAAATAAACACATAATCAGCGGCGCTCAAGTTTAGCCCCACACCGCCGGCTTTAAGGCTAATGAGGAAAATAAATATCTCCTTATCCTCTTGAAACTGCTCGACTACCGCTTCTCGATCTTTTGTCCTTCCATCTAAATAAACGTAGTGCCATCCCCGTTTTTCGATCTCGGTTTTTATCAATCCTAGCATCTTTGTAAATTGGCTAAAAACAAGCACTTTATTCCCCTGTCCGGAAATTTCTTCCAGATCTTCCATAAGCCTTTCTAATTTAGCGCTTCCTACCTCCGTTTCTCCAACAAGATGGGGATGGCAGCAGATTTGCCTGAGGCGCAAAATCGCTTCAAAAATCTCAATTTTATTCTCGAAATTACGGGCGCGCGTTTGGACAAGCCACTCATCGTACATTTGCTTCTGCACATCCCCCATTTCCACGTAGATCGTCTGCTCATACTTGGGAGGCAAATCTTTGGCGACATCCTTTTTTTTGCGCCTTAAAATAAAGGGGCGGACCCTTTTTGGCGTATCTATTGTTAACTCAGGCAAGAGGAAGCGAAAAAGAGACTCCATATCCAGAAACTTATTCTCTATAGGAGTGCCCGTCATGCACAACCGAAAATCCCCTTTTAGGCCGTAGGCACATTTTGCCGCTTGGGAGTCTGGATTTTTGATCGTTTGGGCCTCATCAAGCACTATCAGAGAAAATTCCTTAAATACTAAAAAATCTGTGCGCAAGATCGCATAAGAGGTAAGGATAATCCCCTTGCTTGGCAACTCTTTTAACCTTTCTGGCCCGCTATGGGTGTAGCATTCAATGCCCGGCAAAAATTTTTCTATTTCCCTCCTCCAGTTAAATAAAAGAGAGGTAGGCATCACAATCAAAATAGGCAGATCGATCTTAAGGGTAGAAATAAAGGCAAGCACCTGAATAGTTTTGCCAAGGCCCATCTCATCTGCAAGAAGGGCAGATAAGCCAGCTGTATATAAAAAAGAGAGCCAATTAACCCCTTCTTGCTGGTAGGGATGAAGAATCCCCTTGAAATCGGCAGTAGGAAGGGCAGCCCCTATCCTCATTGCCGGATCTCTCTTAATATTAAGGGCGGTAGCAAAAAGCTCATCCATCACGGCCAAATGGGATTTTTTAACCCGTATAGCCCCATCGACCATCTCCTCATTTCCAAGATGCTCAAAATCGACTAAAGCGACATGTCCTACATCCAGCTCGATAAATCTTTCCCGCCGATTAAATGCCCCTACCACCTTTGTGAGGTCGATCTCATGCTCTGAGTACTTCACCCTCCCCTTGACGATAAAGACCTCCCTTTCCATGGAACAATCGATCTCCTCCCCACTTTGCTTCACGACCCTTCGCCCCCTATGGTCCCTTACCTCCCATCCAATCTCAAGCAAAAAGCTGATACTTTTTGCCACCTTGTCCATGGGGCAGTAGTAATGGGAACTATCGACAATCTTTCTCATAAACCCCGTCTCCAAAAGATCCTTTTCCCACCCCCTTTCCCCCTCACTCGGCCGAGAAATCTCATGAAAGGCCACATCCCCCACCCATAAATCGGCAAAGGCCCCATGCCTATCCTTTAACACAAGAGAAGGCAACCCCTCCTCTTTTGCTACAACCTTCTCCTCTTCTTCCTCAGGGGTATAATAATAAAGAGTTCCATGGCAAATCGCAAAACCGGGAAATGAAAACTCAATATTTTCTTTTTTAGGGGGTATAAAGGGATTAAAATAGAGCTTTTTTCCTTTCCAGCTTAATTTCCCTGAGAGGGCCAAAGTTTTTATTTCCTCTGGCGACATATCTTCGTTTATCTCTATATTAGCCATATATGCAGCACCTACCCATCATGCCGGGGATCTCCAAAAAGACCGCCCCTTTTCTTAAATTCAAAAGCCTCAAATACCTCATCACGCATGATGAGAAGAAAATCTTTAAACGCTTTTTTTTTAAACACCCCATACGATACTCCCTTAGACTATTAAAATCTGCGTTAAAGAAAAAAGCTTACACAAGGCAAGGAGACCTCTTCCTCTACAACGTCTCCTCCCAAGAAGAGTACACCAAACTTCTACAAAATCCCGACACTATCTTTGTCTCAGGCTATTCCTACTGCCACAAGCCCTTTAAATGCCCCTCCGGTAGATTTACCCCCGATTGCGTCAATGACAAAACAAACCCCACCTGCGCCTCCTGCTTCATCGGCAAATGCGCCGACATCATCACCCCCCTCCTCATCCCCACCATCCATTACATCGGGGAGAAAATGTTTGAAATCACAGAAGCAAACCCAGGAAAACAAGTCGTTTTCCTCATCACAGCCTGCGAGCTCACCCTCGAAATGTTTGGCGACTGGGGGAACATGCTAGGAGCCAAGGGGATCGGCGTCCGCCTCGACGGCCGGATCTGCAACACCATGAAAGCCTTCGAGCTCTCCGAGCGCGGCATTAAGCCGGGATTGACCGTGGTTTTAGATCCCACACAGGAAGAGATGTTGAAGTTCTTGAGGATAAGAAAAGCGACGAACACTATGGACAAAAATGTCTAATTAATTGTACAATAAAAAAAAGAAAGCGAAATGCATGTACGAACTTTGCAAGACCCCTGAATTCGAAGAATGGTTAGACGAGCAGCCTCTTAAATCTAGATTGCAAGTGGAAGATCGTCTTCTCCACATCGCCTGTGAAGGACATTTTGGTGTTTATAAACACTTAACTGACCACGTTTGGGAATTAAAATGGGCGAATGGGCGCCGCATTTATTATGCATACCTCGCTCAGTATAATATTATACTTCTTCTAGGAGGAAACAAAAATGGCCAAGGCAAAGACATTAATCAGGCGAAAAAAATTCTTAGAAAATACGTCGAAGCTCCGCCTTAAAAAAGGGGTAAAGCTAGCCAAACATGACCCATTTAAGACTCTCTTAGATGAAAAGCTCATTGCTCAGGCTTTTTGGGATTGTTTAAAGGAAAATGATCCTGATGGAGCTATGGAAATAATCAATGCCCATTTGAACGCCTTAAACAAAGTGCAATTTGCAAAAGAATCCGACATCCCACGCTCTACCGTTTACCACAGTATGAAAAGTAAAAATCCTACTCTCCGAACAGTAGCCAAGCTGATTCACTGCAGCACCTAAT
>Ga0206850_10047_pt1 | contig 46150 bp, 43 predicted proteins | sample Alteio_BWOrgCont_16_FD_152885 | JGI IMG/M metagenome (GOLD analysis project Ga0206850, IMG submission 152885) | Enriched cells from forest soil in Barre Woods Harvard Forest LTER site, Petersham, Massachusetts, United States -... | ecosystem: Environmental > Terrestrial > Soil > Temperate forest >...
TTTAAGAAAGCAAGGTAATCATCGTTTCAAGGTTTTTTAGCTCCTTGCTTTCTTAAAACTTTCTTTTTCGCTACGGCGTACGTTCCGTAAAGAGGCGATTTCTCTCTTACTCAGCGACCTCTGCGTCTCTGCTCTTCACTCTGCGCAGATGAAATTCAGCCTTTAGGTACCAAGCTAGTTAAAATATCGTGCGTAAAAGGCTCTCGGCAACAAAAAAAGTTGAAACATTTTCTTGTCACTTATGCAATTATCTCATTTAATTTAATAGCCCGACTGAGCTTCTGGAAGAGCGCTTGAGGGCGGGATTAATATTGAGCTGCTTGCCCATTTTCTCGCCGAGCGCAGATGAGGTGCCGCAATAGCTTCCACTCCTTTTGGAGGAAGATAAATGTTGATATGCCATAGCCCTTGCATCGGTCAGTTTCTTTTCAATAACCATAAGCGCTTGCGTAACATCGCTAGGACATTCCCTTTTGAGGGCTTGAATTTTATTGCAATACCCTTTTGCTAGACCCAGAAAAAAGGAGTTTTTTGCAATGGTTCCTTTTAAATTAGTATGCTGCTGCGCTTGATCCCATAGGTTCTCGAGCTCGGAGTGGAGAACATTTGCCACATGCTCGGCAATTTCCACATTGACAGCAGTTCCCAAAATTTCAAGATAAGTGAACTCACCTGCTCGGCTATAGACGGTGCTCACAAAAAAAGTTTCCAGGATTCTTGCGATACAGCGCATTTTAGCATCTTCTCTTTTCTGCTTTAAAATACGCTTGAGGAACATTTTTTCCTCATCCTCGCCGCCCATATATTTTGATTCAATATTGTGTTTTAAAAGAAGCTGCCTCGACTTAATCATCGCTTGCTCAGCTTCATTCTTGTTGTTGCTGTTTGCAAGAGCCATGAGTTTTTGAACTTTTCTAAAAACGCTGCTCTCTTCGATAGAAGAGACTTCTGTTCCCCCTTCCAAACACATGGTAGCCTTATAAACCTCTTCACCCCATCCCATTTGATTGCAAAATGCTCTAAATTCAGTCCCGTGAGCTTCGGCTCTCTCTCCATAGTTGATAAAGGTCATGTAATGGGCGATCTCGTGCCTAATCACATGATGTAGCTGCTTGCTAGTTGCGTGCATCAGGCATTCGTGAAACCCGAGCTCATAAAAATTTGGATCAAAGTAGCCTAACATAGTTTTGTTGTTATAAATCACTATTTTGAGAGGGTAGGAAGCTGTTTGTTTTCGATTATAAAAACGGCAGCTCGTAACTTTTAAGCCTACTTCTTGAATCAACACATTTTTTATAACATCTTTGATCTGCTGAACGAACTGAACGATTTTTTTAGAATATACAATCATAAATCACCTCGGTGAAATTTTACAGATTGATAGGAAAATTGAGAAGATGTAAAAGAAAAAATATGAAGGTAAGAGTAAAAAAAGCGCCTATTCTATTGAGAATATGCGCGCGCGCAATAGATTATTCTGTTTTCTTTTTGTTTGAAGCCCTAATTGCCTCGTTTTTACCCTTTTCTTTTAGCGACTTTTTTTATCTCTACGCCATCTTCATCACTTTGATCTTATGGATCCCTTTAGAAGCCTACCTGCTTAGCACATGGGGAACGACTATGGGAAGGACCATCTGTGATATTTTCGTGCGGAGTCCCAAAGGAAGGATGATCAGCTACAAGAATGCACTGATGAAAGCTTGTTTTTTAAAAAAATCTGAAGCTTATGCCTATACTGAAACCCTCAAACTCCGATTAGTTCAGTGGGTTATCGTGATTGGAATCATCGTCGCTTGTTGGGCGGCAACGATTCTAGGCATTCCCGAAATTAACAAATATACAAACGTTTATAAATCCTCTATTTTTATTTCTGGGTGGATACCCTACCAAGACTTTGATAAAGGCTATAGTATCCTCCTCCCCTCCTATCCAGATAATAAATCAGAAGTCTTAAATAACCCCTACACACGAGATGTTTTAAACTACAACGAAGCTAAAAGCTGCGATGGGGAGAAAGTTTGTTATATCGTAGGTTATCTCGATCTTCCCTTGAGCTGGCGTTTTGCTGGCGCAGATAAACTTCTTTCCGGCTCGCTCGATATCATTGTAAAGCAAAGTCCAGGCACTAGTCTTGTCTCTTCACAACTTGTCCGTTACCATGGCAACCCCGCGATTAATTTTCTCACCACAAATGGGGACACTGAAGAAAAAGGGACGATCACCTTAATCGGCCGCACTTTATATCGGATCATGGTGTCAGCGCCCAAGTCTAACACCCCCCCTAATTTCCAACATTTTCTAGATTCCTTCCAGCTTCAGTACCAAGGTATAGGTTTTAGCAGTTGACTTTTTTATCCTGATTTAATATTATGTCTTAGATTTTTTTAAAAAAGGATTATAAAATGACATTTACACCAACAAATTATTTGGGATCTCGGGATGTGGAAGCACTCTGGCGTCCCACCGCAACACTTCATACGGCTTCTGAAGACCCTGGGAAAATACAAGGTCTCCCCTCAAGATTATGGTGTAATAACACGCCTGCTACTCCCTCGAGTGCCCTTTCAAGCCCAGCAAGCTCTGAGGTTCTTAAGAAAGCGCTAGGCTACCTTTACGATAGATATCCAAACATCACTGAGGATGATTTTGTACATTACAATTGGTTGCTTTTACAAGCAGAAGTTGTAGATGTTGCTGATGCTCCCCTCCTCATGTCAATAAAAGTACCTCTGTACATTATTAAAAGGTATCTAGAAATCACCGAAAAAATGATCAAAAAAGATAGCCATTCTGCGCATAAAGAAAAATGGGACTCGATTCTCTCAAGTTTTTTATGCAACGCAGTGATGTTACATCCAGATGCAGAAGTCCTCGAGTTCCTCCTGAGAAAAAGGTCCAAACTAACACAAGAGATGATTGATCTTCTGCCTAAGGGCGAATTTGTGACAGATGTATTTGGATTTGATGACACCCCTCAAGAAGTAAAAAAGGCTATGAGAGATCATGCATGTAGAACAAATGGGGTTCTGGAGAAATATCTCCCTGATTTTTACACCGATGAAGCATTGGAGCTCATTTATAAGGCCACTACTTCTTAGGCTTTCATTCTTTTGCTATCCGCTTTGCCATTAACATGAAAATAAGCATATGAAGCGGATAGAGGGCGTACCAATAAAATCTACCCCACAGCCCGGTCGGGCGAAATGAGGCTGTTTGATGCAGAGTTCCCCCATTTCTTTGAGGAATGATCTCAAATTCGAGCCACGCTTCCCCTGGCAGTTTCATTTCAGCGTAGAGAAGTAGACGTCGATTTTTTTCATCCGCTAATAAAACACGCCAGAAGTCGAGAGCATCTCCAACCTTAAGCCGCGTAGGATGAGTTCGACCGCGCCGCAGTCCAACTCCTCCCACCAATTTATCCATAAATCCCCTGAATTTCCAAGCCCAGTTCATGGCAAGCCAACCACGATCTCCACCCAAAGACCAGATCCGTTTTTGCACTTGTTCCACAGGACAGGAAAAAGGAATAATCCGCCTATCGCTCAAGACACCGAATTTAGGAACGTGGACGTAAATGGAAAGATCTGGATTTAAAGTGGAGCCACTTAAAGTATCTTTCCAGCTTGAAGGTACCCAGTCTTCTTCGATGGGGGCGAAAGCAAGTTGTAGCGCTTCTTCATATGTGAGTAGTTTTCTGGGAAAAAGCTTTTGAATCTGGTTTTCTTTACAAACCGCATTATTAATGAGACTTTCGACAAGAAACCGCGCAAGGGAAAAGCTTACGCTAGTCACAAAAAATAGCCAATAGGAAGAGAGGCGGGGCGTAAGGACTGGAACCGTGAAGATTTTCCGTTTTAAACCCCGCACTTTGGCAAAATTTAATAGAAGTTCCTTATAACTCATAACATCTGGGCCTCCTACCTCAAAAGATTGTCCAAAACAGGCGGGATTGCCCAAAACAAGGGTGAGATAAGCAAGGACATCGCTTATGGCGATCGGTTGGGTTAATTGCTTGAGCCATTTTGGAGCAATCATCACAGGCAACTTTTCAACTAGACCTCGGATAATTTCAAATGAAGCACTCCCCGAACCGATGATGATCCCAGCCATTAAAATGGTCACGGGAACTTTTCCCATCTTCAGGATTTCCCCTACCCTTTTTCTCGAGGTTAAATGACGTGAAAGATGAGCTTCATTTGCAAGACCGCTCAAGTAGATGATTTGTTTCGCCTTGGTGTTTTCGAGCCGCTCGGCAAAATTTTTTGCTGAAGCGGCTTCTAATTCTGAAAATTTTTGCGAATAACTCATTGAATGGACTAGATAGTAGGCTGCATCGATCTCGTCTGGAATTTTCAATAAGGAGGAGGGATTCAGAAGATCAGCTTCAATGAGATGAAGTTGAGATTGAAATTTCTCGGGAATTTTAATTCGAGAGCGGCTTCTTACCAAGGCGTATATTTCATGCCCAGCGTCTACCAAACGGGGAAGAAGTCGAGTTCCGATGTACCCATTAGCCCCAGTAAGTAAAATTTTCATAGTCCCCTTTTAAGTATCTATACACAATTTCCTGTTTTTTTATACCCAAGTAAGTTCAAAATTGGAAAGAAGAACATGCCCGACATTTTGAAACGGCTTGAATCTTACTTAGAGGATCACCATGCGTCATCTCATTGAACAAGCTACACATTAAAAACGCGGGTGGATGAGATCGCTCTCCTCAAAGAGAACGAGCTTAAAGAAGCCCTTTGCTGGCTCCTGAAAAATCACCAATATCTTATTGAACCTTCAGCCGCTGCAGCGCTTGCCAGCTGCCTTTACGGTCACACGCAGCCCGCAGGCCCCACTGTGATTGTTTTGACAGGACGCAATGTCAGTTATGCAACGCTCCGGCAGTTGCTCTAAGAACCTGTTTAAAATCGGTTACGCATACGGTTACGAAAGAGGGGCATTGCTTTGAGTCCCCGTAACCGTATGCGTAACCGATTTTAAACAGGTTCTAAAAGAGTTTTCCGCCTATAACCGCTTCAGACTTGTCTGGAACAACCAGTATTGTTTGGTTATTCTCATCTGGAACACCTAAGGTGAGCACTTCAGAGATAAAGGGGCCAATTTGTCTCGGTGGAAAATTGACGACCCCGAGCACTTTTTTTCCAAGAAGTTCTTCCTTTTTATAGTAATGAACGATTTGAGCACTTGAACGTTTTTTTCCAATAGCCGGTCCAAAATCAATCGTGAGTTTATAAGCGGGTTTGCGCGCCTCGGGAAAGTCCTCCACCTCTACGATAATACCCACCCGAATATCTAATTTCTGAAAATCAACAATTGTAGCCATAAATAACCCCATTGGTTTAAAAGGAGGATTTTATTTGTTTAAGCTATTTTGTACAAGTTTAAAAAAATCAGGTTTTTTTGAATTAACCTATGTGATACATACTTAAGAGGTAAATACTTTCAAGCGCAAAAACGCAAAAAAATTATATATAATATTTTTGCGTCTTTGCGCTTTTACGTCTTTTGCGTTAATATGTTGAAAAAAAAGCCAGTTGGCTTAGGGATCGTCAAACAATAACTTAAAGTATTTTGCGGCCATTATGGCAGCCCATCTTTGAAGGATCGCTCCTCGAAGGTATTGAATTAATATCTCCCTCGTCGCGATTCTTCAAATCTGAGCCACCCTAAGACCACCAAATGCTTTAATTTATTATTTGACGACCCCTTATGTTAAGAAGGTAAATATGTCAACCAAAGCCGTAAGTAGCGCATCAGCTTGCTTTGTCCCAAGCGCCCCTCCTGTGGGTCCTAGCGAACTCCATCAGGTCCTCGTCCAACTTCACGAAAAATATCCACACATCACCCCAGCTGATTTTGCAAACTATGAGCAGTTACTGTCCCGAGCAAAAATTGCCTATCCAGACCTAGCCATCCCCCTCATGGCAATCAAGGCTCCCCTGTCTATCATCAAAAAACATATAGAAATCATGGAAAGAATGAAAGCTGACAGAACGCGTCCAAGCGTCACAAGCGGTATTGTTAATGAAGAAACATGGCCCTCCATCCTTTCAAGTTTTTTAGACAATGCCGTGATGATGAATCCATCCCTAGAACTGCTAGAGTTCTTAAAAGAAAAGGGAGCCACGCTATCTGACCAGATGATCGAAGTGCTTAATTTATCCGACAGAAGCTCTACAGAAGTAAGTGCAATCTTCAAAATGTATCTGATTAGTCTGGCCATTGATGAAAAAGTAGAAGAGGCAGAGCTAGAGGTGACCTTACCAGGAGGCACGAAAGAACAAGCACTTCAATGGGGTGCAGACACAAGAAAGGATCTTTTGCTCGCATTAGATTTTGGCATGCTCAAAAATGTAGACAAGACGATGGATTATGTGGCTAAATCTTATAGCGATCAAGAGTTGGCTCTCATTTTTAGCCTTGTACCTACGTAGCCATTCTAAGTTATCTATTTTTAGTGTTTTACAAAATATTCAAAAAATTTATTTACAAGTCTAGCTCCTTATGCTAAGATCCGGTTAGGTCAAGAAATGTTTTTAAGCAGGCGTGCTTATTACAGCGGCAGTTTAACATATTTGGAGGAGATCGTGAAAAAATTATTGTTAGTCCCAGCAATTTTTGCAATGTGCGTATCGTGCAATGGCAAATCAAATAATTGTGATGTGAGCAAATCAAGTAATTCTAGCGTGGATTCTTATATTGGCATAAATGAAAATCCTCAAACGCCGCCAAAGGAATTAACAGATGGGGAGGTTACAAAAAATGTCAAAAAAATGTTAATGTCTGATAATTCTTTATCGTCAAGCGCGAGAACGATTTCAGTGGATACCAGTAATGGTGTCGTTACATTAACCGGCATTGCTACAAACCAAAATGAAGCTCGTAGAGTTGTTAAAATGGCGAAGGGCGTTTCTGGAGTAATGAGCATCGACAATCAGCTCAAAGTAATGTATCAGCAGCGAAGAAACACTAAAACGTATAGCCAATGCCTCCACCCAATGTCAGACCACTGACCTGCTGGCGGAAGCTAAGTGAGTTCGTTTTGGAGCTGTGAAACTGCATTCTAGCGTACGAATACTCTCCAAAAATAAGGTTTGAGCAAAAGCTTTTAAAAATTTTCATCTGAGTTCCTTTCCCCTAGGTTGAAGGAGTTTATAGCAAAAACTATTACGGAAAAACTTTTGAGTCAAGGCTAATTTTACAGAATAGACCTCTTGCATAACCTGCTTTGCCCGGAAAAACAAAAGATTTTCTTTGCTGTTTATTGCCTTTTGTAGGATAGATGAAAAAAAGGGGTAATCATGATTATAGCAAGAGTTTTAGGAATTTTGATGGTCATTGGCGGCATTGTTCTAGTATTCGTTTCTGGAAATATCGCCGATCGAGTGGCCGAGGGAAGAGGAGAAATCCGCAGCGGACAGGAAAAAGTCGACGCAACGAACAAGCTATTTTCTTACAACCGCGGGACAGAATTTGTTGGAGATCAACTCACCGGTTCTGCACAGGAAAAGATCAATGCAGGCACCCAAGAGGCAGATAAATACGATCGCCTCGCAAACAATCTTCAACTCGGAGGATATGTTGTTGCCGGTCTTGGCGTTATCATTTTTGCATTAAGTTTCATCCGCAGAAAAAAATAGACGAAATTAGCCTTAAAACTTGATCTCTACTGCCGTGTTTAGTGCTTGGATATAATAATTTTTGCTGAATTGTCCATCATAGCGCAATGTCACACCTAGGGTTTCGTTGCAATTAAGATAGGTTAATCCCAAAGACGCTGCTCCTTGATTGTGCAGAAAACGTAATCCTTGTACTGTAAAAGTGCAACCTGAACCCACGAAGCTAGCCTGCAAATGACGATTCGTAAGTGAAGCATCATTAATATAGCTCAATTTTATACGTGGGACAATCGTGCCGGGTACACAGGAATTTTTAGAGAGATACCGTCTGGTCCAGATGACTCCAAATTCACTTTGTATGACTTCGCCTTTATTTTTAGCTACTCTCAGATTTAAACTGCTGGCCCCGCTTTCTATTAATTTTTGTTGCGATAAATAAATATAATCCACTCCTATAAAGGGGATAATTTCCCTATATTCACCCCGACAAAAATTAAGTCCTGCTTCTAATCCAACTAATCCTTCCCAACTATTGTGAGACGCTCTTGCATGGCGATTGATTGTAGCAAAGTGCAAATGACGATCGCTTTGGTAATGGCTATAGGCGCCTAGTAGCGTAGCATTGACGTAACCAGCCCCATTTGACCAATTAGTATAAAGGCCAGCATAGTAACTATTGATATTGGCATGTCCAGCCGATTGGTTCCAATTTAGACGTGAATAGGTATAGCTTGCCGCAGTGCCGAGTCTAAACTCGTTGTTACCTACGGCATCCACTCCAATCGTGCCACCACCGATCCAATCAGTATACCCAAATTGCTGGCCATAGGAATTTTGTTTTTGCCATGCTCCAAGCGCTTCTCCCCATACATGAAGACTATTGCAGCAATTGGATGATAAATCGACTTCCTCAAGGTGCTGAAAATAGCTAGAACGGATGAGCAAAGCATTTTGAATCTGATTCCAAGTTAACCCGGAAAACTGAGATGGCTGCATCTGATTAAAGCTATTGTTAATTCCATCTGGATCTAATGTTAATAGTGCTGCACTGACCGCTTCAACATCAGATCCTGTAGTGATCCCACCTCCTAAATAACAAAAAGCTGCTGCTGATGCATTACTATCCAACCCTATAGCTTCAAGCGGGAGAACTTCTACCACAACAGCATTTGGTTCGTAAATGACACTCAATAAACTTGGTACACTGCTTTCAATTGTGGAGAATATTCCTGTCATTCCACTTGTAGCGGTGATGAGCGTGTAAGACTGCAGGGTTTGAAAGCTTTCAGATAAGGGGATAACTTCTAATATTCCATTGATTTGTGCCGTTCCTGTCACAGCAATGAGATCATGTGTGCCATCAGAAGCCACCTCCATTTCCAGAAAACTGAAAGGAGTCAATGCTAGATTTGCTGTGTTGATCGTTCCAATGGAGTTCCCCGGTGATAAAATCCCAGAGTTGGTAAGATTTCCCATCAGAGTCGCATTGCCAGAAAGGGTAGCTTGAGCGCCAACAACGACGCTCCCTATAACACTTCCATTTAAATTAAGGGTCCCTTGTTGTACAGAGGTGATCCCCGAATAAGTATTGGCTCCATTAAGTTCTAAAGTGCCTTCCCCAATCTTATAAAGTCCTCCAGTCGTGTTTGGTCCACTTGTTTGATCCCCCTCTATTGGGGTTGCAATCGCCAAAGTATTGTTTAGATTAAAGGTAATAGATCCTTGTTCACGGACAAAGATATCCTGGCCCAAAGCAGCTCCGTCACCACCACTGGAAGAAGGGATCATTGAAGCGCCACCAATTCCGGCAATGGCCACATTACCAGAAATTTGTGGAGCATCGACGATAGTTAGACTACCACCACTTTGAATAAAAATAGCTCCTCCGAGCCCAGAACCACCCCCACCACCGCCATTATCATTAGGGTCAGATCCTCCATTGCCCCTCCAGCATTGAAGCCACCACCTCCTATACCTCCAACCAGTCCACCTCCACCTCCAGCTCCAAATCCTCCTACACCACCGGCGATAAGACCACCAGCTCCTCCTCCACCAAGTTTTCCACCTGATCCCCCTGTATTATTACCACTACCTCCACCTCCACCGCCCCCAGCAGCTCCTACACCATTGGCTCCCGGGTAACCACTTTCTGATGCACTTCCAGCTCCACCTCCGCCTCCAAATAGTAAATCGGCTCCAATCCCATTACCTCCATTTCCAGGTATTCCAGAACTCCCCATTCCAGTGGCAGAAACACCATATTGACTATCACCTGCACCTCCTCCACCATTACCGGCGGACTGAGCTCCGCCAAGAAATGCGCCTGTTGGGCCTGCGTTTCCACCTATTCCACCAGGGGTCACACTATTATTGCCCGCACCTCCGCCACCACCACCAAAATAAACTCCGTTGCCACCATTTACAACAGAAAATAATCCTCCACCATCTCCTCCATTGCTATGACCTCCACCACCCCCTCCTGTTGAAACAGCGGTAGCATCGCCTCCATCCCCACCTCCAAATCCACCACCCCCTCCAGCTCCAGATTGTCCACTGGCAGTTTCTCCTATGCCCCCATCACCGCCTTGAGCGACATTATTAAGGAGACTCGAAACAGTTAGGGTAACCGATGCACCTCCGTGGATGTAAAGAGCGCCTCCACCTCCGACACCACCACCGCCACCTGAATATCCGGTACCCCCTTTTCCCCCTAGGGAAAGGGCATTTTGAACAGTGATATTATTGATGGCAGTCGTTCCTGAGACCACTTGAAAAGCTTGGTAATTATTTGCACCGTCGATGGTGATCCCTGCTCCATTAATCGTATAACTTTGGATGATCGCAGGAAGTGAAGAGGTTAGAATGATTGATTGTCCTGCAATGGAACTACAGTCAATTGTATCGCCGCTATTGGCGTTTAAAATCCAATAAGGCAATGTTCCAGCCATGTTAGAGTCATTTGAAGTGCTATTAACGTCTCTAGATGCTGCTTCTATAAAATGTGTAGACAGGACACAAACAGCAAATAGGATTTTAGAGTAAAAAAAATTTCCCGACATAGCCCTCAACTCCTTGGATGGTCAAATTTCATCTCAAATTCTTATGTATACGCCAAAAAAACTTTTTTTACAACTTAGGACATTTCAATCCAGCAGCTCCCTCTAGGCGCGGGAGCCGTTGATTTTTCTTGGCGGAGCAAAAAAATTAGCCTTTGAGGCTAAGCCATGTTTCCCAGGGGCACCTATTAGGCCAGGTCTGCCATGTTTGCCGGTAGTAAGGAAGTTCTTCTTTTTCCACCCAATGGAGAATGCCATCTTTCCCAACTCTATCTGGGAAACGGATCCCATTAAGGTGATCGATCTCATGTTGCACGATGCGGGCTGTGAAACCTGAAAACTTCTCTTGAAGACGGTTGCCGTTGCTATCATAGGCAATGATGACGATCTCCTTTGGTCGAGATACCACACCGCGTATACGTGGATCCACTGAAAGACACCCAATCTCTCGCTCGGTTGTCAGCTCCTCTGAAGCTTCAATGATTTCAGGATTTATGTAGATGCGAAGCTCCCCATATCTTCGTGTTTCATTGTTAAAACCGATATCAACAAGAATGATAGGAATTGAACCAGCGACCAGCGGGTTATGAGTCCCATTCCCGGTGTAACTCTGAACACAAGAGAGTTAACCAGAATCACATTTTCCTCTCAAGAATATTAGGAACTTGTTCAGATTGGCTCTAAAATGTGCTGTAAGCGTCCAGTCGTTTGCGGAAAAAATGCGGAAAATAAGTATTGCGAAGATTGACATGTCAATCTCTAGACTTGGCATTCGAAAGACTTTTTTTTACAACTAGAAGTGGAAGCCTACCTTGAGATGCACATTGTTATCCTGATAGTGGGTTCCAAATTCCCCAACATAATTCAAAGAAGCATATAGAAAGTCTTCATAGAACGAGGCTGTCAAGCTGACTTTAGGTGAAATGAGGTTACGGTTGGGGTTGAGTCCTGTGACGGTGTATGTGCCGTTGCCGCCACCCTGAAAAAATGAGGCGTTATACTGACTCCCGTCAAAGCGTTGCTCGCGAATGTAACTGACTCCGGCCGTTGGAAGCCACTCGCTGCTCGCGAAACAGAAAGCGCGCAGGAGGTTGAAGCCCACTTCTCCACGGGCTAGATTCTCATGTATCGCGGCAACTTTAAGATCCAGGCTATCCGCTCCAGATTCCTGGAATTTATCTTGCTGCAGATAGGTGTAATACCCGCTGACAAATGGTTTGATGCTCCATCTGTCTCCATCAAACGACAGCCCCAAATTCAGCTGCGCTGTTCCGCCAAGCCCGGATGTGGTATGGTAGGCTGTCCTGTCTATCCCAACAAAGTCGATATTCCTCTTTCCGTTGTACCAGTTGTATGTGCCTAGCAGGGAGGCATTGATAAATAACCATCGGTTAAAAAACGATTCGTAGAGTCCTAAATAGGCGCTGTTGATGTGTCCGGAGCCCGCATTTTCTTTCCAAGTCACTTTCGAATAAGAGTACCCGCCAACCATTCCTGCAAACGTATTCTTGGCAAATTTGTAGTCTACTCCGGTCATCATCCCACCGCTGCCAGCACGAAAGCCCACATTCTCACCTAGGTTTCCTTGCCGTATCCAATCACCCACTTCATCTATCCACACGTTAAAGCGCTGATCTGTACATCTCTTCTCTTTTAGATTTGTAGTTGGCTCCTGGCAGAGAGTCTGAGGGCAGAGATTGTACATATATTGACTGATTAACTGTGTCATGCGGATGTTGTTATTCTGCTGGGTAATGACAAAGCCTTTGAACATTGCCGGCTGCAATTGCAAAAGGGCAGCATTGACCGCTCCGAGTGTGGGCAATATCAATATCTGATTGATCACAAACGCCATGTCAGTGCCAAGAACTGGTAACGTATTGTTTAGGCTTGCGGCCACAGCACGAGCATTGGGATCAAGGGGGGTCAAATTCGGAAAAGGAGGGGGAGGAAATAGTGTAAGCAAGATCTCATTCGACAGATAGTCGATTTGATACCCAAAGGTTGATGGAATATTGACATTGGCAAAGACTTCGGTTCCTGTAAAACTGCCTGCCGTCAAGATCGTATAAATTGGAGTTGCTCCATAGTACCCAGAATCTGGGAGCACATCGAGAGTAACTAGATGTATATCTGCTACTCCGGAGATAGCTAGCAGGTCCGTTTCGGTTGGATTTAATTCGATTTCTAACGTGCCGCCGGTTGGTACGTAGCCTCCTGTGATTGTGAGGGTATTGATTGAGTTGCCTGGAGCAACTGTACCGGTGCCTGTGACATCGCCGACGATCGGGCCCACCCCTTTAAGGAAAGCGCCGGCGTTGACGGTGACCGGTGCAGTCAGGGGGCAGTTCACAGAAAGTGTAGTGGTTCCAGAAACTGTTACTGATGTTAGTGCCTTAGCTGCCCCTGTGAGATTGAGTCCTCCGGAAGATTGGATGATGAGATTACCTGGGGTGGTAACGACTCCAGGATAATTCGTAGAGGCCGCTTGGTTTATCGTTAAGGTTTGACCTCCTAGAGCAAGCGAGCCCCCTGATTCTCCTTGGAAGTTGTTGATCGTGGCACCGGTGGTTGCTGAGATATCGAATATGCCTCCATTAACATTCACAGAGCTTGAAGAAACAATCGTTCCTGCGCCGCTGAGAGCGAGAGTTCCCCCTGCAATTGTCGTTGCTCCCATGTAGGTATTGGCATTTGTTAAGAACAGAGTGCCAGATCCGCCTTGCTGTGTGAGACCATTAGTTCCTGGGCCAATTACGCCGGAGAGAGTAAGCTGTTGGCCTCCGTCTACGTCGATGATTCCTGTTGCCGCGAGCGTTACAGTTTGGCTCAACGTGAAAGGAGAACTGACTGTTGCATGTAGCGTGCCTCCCCCGAACGTTAAACCGGTGCCGGTACCGAGTTGATTGCTCGCAGAGATCTGCAGAACGCCCAAGTTAATTATGGTGTTTCCTGCGTAGGTGTTATCGCCGGCAAGAACGACAGTCCCTAAGCCCTCCTTTTGTAGAGTGGCTCCCAGGCCAGACCCGACGAGATAGTTTTGATTTGGGAGAATAGTGTTTAGGTTATCATCTCCGATAGAGCCTGAGACGGTAACTGTTGTGCTCGCAGCAGGATTAAAGAGGAGCGGCCCCTGGCCATACACAAAGATTCCATCGGTTAATCCGGCGCCGGTGCGGATACCAAAGCCCGTGCCGCCGGTTGGAGCAAACCCTGCTTGCGCTGCTTGCACGATGACGTTGTCATTGATTGTCAAAGATCCCCCGCCATCTGTGCGGACGAAGATGGAGCCTCCGAGACCCGCGCCACCACCGCCGCCATTTGAGCGAGGCATAGTAATCATGCCGGTGCCGCTGCCTGGGCCTGGATTACCATCATTTCCCGCGTTCATGCCGACGCCGGCAGCGGCGCCGAAACCCCCATCTCCGGCGAGCGCACTAGCGGCGACGCCGATAGCTCCTCCTCCAGCTCCAAAACCTCCGGACCCGCCGTTTACTCCCCCGCCGTGAACGCCGCCACCGCCGCCGAAGTCGAGACCATTGCCGCCACCACCACCGCCGCCACCGAAGACGCCGCCAGTACCGGCGAAACCATCTGCGCCACCGCCTCCACCACCACCGGTGCCGCCGTTGCCACCACCACCCGCACTATTTCCACCGCCACCGCCACCACCGCCAGAACCTCCGGCACCGCCGTTGCCGCCAACCCCTACTGTGCCATTGTCACCTGCAGTTACACCTGTTCCAGAGCCACCTCCTCCACCGCCGCCGCCCTGAACTCCTCCCGTGCCACCGACATCTCCTCCGAGACCATCAATGCCGCCGCCAAGGCCATCTCCGCTTCCCGAATTATCGCCACCGCCGCCGCCCCCACCGAATAAAGCAAAAGCGCCCGAACTGCTACCTGCACTCCCTGGTGAGCCCAAGCCTCCAGCCCCTCCCTGAGAAGAACCTAGCAATCCGCCACCGCCGCCGCCATAGCCATTATTTCCGTTGGCTCCATCAGCTAGAGCACCGCCGCCCCCGCCGTTACTGCCGCCACTGCCACTATAGCCCCCGCCGCCACCGCCGTTGGTTCCTGCGTTACCTCCGAGGCCGCCACCACCATCTCCCAAAGTAGCAGTTCCGTTGCCGCCGATGGCGGTGTTGGTGCCATCAAAGGTAACATTGGTAAGAGTAACATCCGCCGCATTGACGAAGAGAGCGCCGCCGAGGCCTGCGCCGCCGCCGCAGCCAGTGCCTCCTTGGGCCGTACAGTTTTGTAAAGTCAGGTTTTCAATGGCGATCGTGCCATGATGGGCAAAGAATCCGCGATAGGCTCCGCTTCCATCAATAACAATAGGGGTATTGCCAGGATTCGTTCCATCGATGATTAGCGATGTGGTGGCTCCGCTATCAAACATCAACAAGGGAGGTAAAATCGCATTCAGTTGAATGAGATTGTTTCCTCCAGGTAAAACAAACTGGATAAGATAGGTGTCATTTTGTGCTGCCTCATTGGCTACATTTATCGCATTGATGCAATAGCGTAAATCACCGCTGTTTCCAGTGCCTGATCCTCCACTCATATAAGACCCATCGCCACTGGTGCTAACTGTATATGGTGCGTGAGCGTATAGTTCAGCACGGAGGGAGAGGCTCAACGTAATAGAGTAGACTACTAGTGGGTGCAGCTTCATAGAGGATCCTAATTAATTATTTTTATATTACGAATTATGATGTTTATGTCAAAGGCAATATATTCCCCAATTTCTTCTAATTACTCTGGCAAATCGTCTAGTTTTTTAGGGAGTATAAGATTTCTGATTTAAGAAATGTGGGGCGGGCTGGGATTGAACCAGCGACCAGCGGGTTATGAGGGAGGGAGCATTCCCCTCCACCCATCACCATCCAACCTCTATGCGCACCACTATAAGAAATTTGAGTGATTGAAGCAACCGGTTTCTGCTCAATTTTGCCGGTCAAAAGCGATGCCCATTGCACCGCCAGTGCACCACACCTCATGACCTTACCCACACTCAATAAAGCATTTAAGCTCTATCATAAAAACAACAAATTATTATTTTATTACTAAACCAAATAAAATCTAATTTTTCTTTAATTAACACATATTATTTAGCATTGAAGCAAACTAATCCTGGGCAGATAATCTATTAATCATCGAGGACTTAGGATTACGGATTTGCATATTGCATGTAAAATAAATTCTTGATACTCAGAACAGTAGAAGGATCAAGACTATTGAGGTAAAGGATTGTGAATATCACTAAGATCGAAGAAAACATTCAGGCGTTGCTGACAAACTTTTCGAAAGAGACTTTCATCTATGATTTTCTAGGTGCCTATGGGAAACCAAAGGCCTCTATTACCCGCTTGCAAAAGGGCACCTATAATCTCGCCAAAAATAAAGACGAAATCCTATGGAAAAAGAATCTGTTTTTTAAAAAAGCAAAAAAAGCTGAATTGCAAGATACAATCGACCAACTTCGCACTTCTAAAGAAACAATTAAATACACGCCTCGATTTATTGTTACCACAGATTACCAGGCATTAATTGCCATTGATACAAAAACAACCGATACACTCAACGTTCCAATTAAAGACCTAGCAAAGAATTTTGATTTTTTCCTTCCTTGGGCTGGAATTGAAAAGGCTACTCACTGTAAAGAACACCCTGCTGATAGAAAAGCAGCAGAGCAGATGGCAAAAATCTATGACGAGATTCTTCATGAAAACCCTAGTATAGATAAGAGTGAATTACGCTCACTTAACATATTTTTGTCTCGCTTGCTATTTTGCTTTTTTGCTGAGGATACTGAGATCTTTGAAAAGAACCTATTTACCAACTCGCTTAATTCTCATACGTTAGAAAATGGGAGCGATTTCCATTGCTATTTGGATAGGTTATTCCAGTTTCTAAATATTACAGACAGAGCCATGTATCCCAAATACTTGCAAAAATTTCCATATGTCAATGGGGGTCTATTTGCAGAAAAACACAAAATTCCGAGATTTTCACGAAAATTACGAAGAATGATTATCGAATGCGGGAACCTAGATTGGTCTGAAATTAACCCTGATATTTTCGGATCCATGATACAAGCAGTCGTGCATATTGATCAGCGCGCAAGTATGGGCATGCACTATACCTCCATTACGAATATCATGAAGGTAATTAAGCCGCTTTTTTTAGATAATCTCAACGAAGAATTTGAAACAGCAAAGAATTCTCCCCAAAAGCTAGAAAAGCTGTTGGAACGACTCTCCTGTATAAAAATTTTTGACCCTGCTTGTGGCTCGGGCAATTTTCTAATTGTTGCCTACAAAGAATTACGAAAACTTGAAACCGCAATATTTAAACGATTCCAAGAAATTAGCCCACGATTACCTATCTCACATATCAAACTGTCTCAGTTTTATGGTATTGAACTAGATGATTTTGCAGCTCAGATTGCTATTCTTTCTCTTTGGTTAGCCGAGCATCAAATGAATATTGCGTTCAAAAACACTTTTAAGCGCGACAAACCATCTCTCCCTCTAAAAGATGGGGGTCGTATTATTTGTGGGAATGCCACCCGGTTAGATTGGGAGGAGATATGTTCGAAGGATGAAAAAGCAGAAACTTACCTTTTGGGTAACCCTCCTTATTTGGGCTTTTCACTTCAAAATAAAGACCAAAAAGAGGACTTGCGCCTAGTTGTAGGGAGCTCGACAAAATTAGATTACATTGCATGTTGGTTTTTAAAAGCAGCGTCTTTTCTTAATCAACGCTCTGGAGCTTTGGCTTTTGTTTCAACGAATTCTATCTGTCAAGGAGAACAATTAGCGTTGTTATGGCCAAGAATTTTTGATTGTAATTTGGAGATCTTTTTTTGCCATCAATCTTTTAAGTGGGCAAATAATGCGAAAAATAATGCTGCGGTCACTTGCGTGATAATTGGGATTGGCAAAAAAAATGCGCATATGAAATTCATTTACACCGAAGGAATCAAAAAAACAGTTAAAGAAATTACACCATATCTCTCTGAGCGAAAAGCTACCGTGGTTTCCAAAAGAGTTATGACTTTGTCAAAAGTTCCCGAAATGATTTTAGGAAATATGCCCAAAGATGGAGGACACCTATTTTTTAATACGGAGGAAAAGGAAGAACTCTTTCGGTATAACCAAGGAGCTGAAAAATTCATTCGTAAAGCCGTAGGTTCGCATGAATGCATCCATGGAATAGATCAATGGTGTTTATGGATAAGAGATGAAGATATTCAAAATGCTTCTCAATTCTCTGAAATAAAAAAAAGATTGGATGCTGTAAAAAAAATGAGAGTCACAAGTAAAAAACAGGCCACAAAAGAGTATGGAAAATACCCTCACAGATTTGTTGAGATCCGTCATCAAGAATTGAGTTCAATCATCATCCCAAGAGTCTCCTCTGAGAAAAGAGAATATATCCCAATAGGGACGTTAAAACCTGGAATTATTGTAAAAGACAGTGCTTATGCAATTTATAATTCTTCTCCATGGGTGTTTGGGATTCTTAGCTCGCGAATGCATATGACGTGGGTAAGAGCGGTAGCGGGTCGACTTGAAACCAGGATACGCTACTCATCTGTCATTTGCTGGAATAACTTTCCAATAGCGGACCTGACTCCGGAACAAAGAGCAAGCGTTAACTCACACGCCTTATTTGTGCTGTCCGAACGTGAAAAACATCCAGAAAAAACTCTAGCAGACTTATACGATCCGAAAAAAATGCCCAAGGGGCTGAAAGAAGCTCACCAAAACCTCGATGCTGCTGTCGATCGGTGCTATCGGTCTAAGCCGTTTGAAAGCGATGAAGAAAGATTGGAATATCTATTCAAACTCTACGAAGAAATGATCCAGAAGGAATTAAAGGAGAAGAAGCGTGTCTAATAATATAATAAGCTATGACAAAACAGGGCAAAGCACCAAGATAAACTCTATGGGCATGCGTGAGATGCAAGAACGTGTCTATTCTGCAAGAGATGCTCAATACTTGTTGTTAAAAGCGCCGCCAGCCTCCGGCAAGTCCCGAGCCTTGATGTTCATCGCCCTTGATAAACTGCATCGTCAGGGCTTAAAAAAGGTCATCGTTGTTGTACCAGAAAAAGTGATTGCGTCCTCATTTGAAAAGGCTAATTTGGCGTCTCAAGGGTTTTTTGCTGATTGGGATCCCAATCAAGCCTATAACCTCTGCATCCCAGGCGGCGAAAAGAGTAAGGTTCAAGCGTTTCTTAAGTTTCTCGACAACGATGAAAAGATTCTTATCTGTACTCATTCTACCTTGCGTTTTGCTTTTGACTCTATTGACATCGATAAATTCAATAATACTCTGCTCGCGATTGATGAATTTCACCATATTTCAGCTGATGAAGATAGTCGATTGGGCGAGCTATTACGATCCATCATGGCGAAGTCAAATGCGCACATTATGGCTATGACTGGCTCTTATTTTCGAGGAGATTGTGTTCCTGTTCTCTTGCCAGAGGATGAGGCAAAATTCACAAAAGTCACTTATAATTACTATGAGCAGCTAAATGGATATACTTATTTGAAGTCTTTGGGCATAGGGTATCATTTCTACCAGGGGCGCTATACTTCGGCAATTAATGAGGTATTGGATACCGACAAAAAAACAATACTCCATATTCCTCATGTAAATTCGGGCGAGTCCACCAAAGATAAGAATAACGAAGTCAATACTATCCTAGACACAATCGGCCGAACTATTGGGCAAGACAAGGAGACAGGGGTTATTTTTGTTGAACGAGAGACTGATAAAAAAATTATAAAAGTTGCAGACCTCGTAGACGACACCCCCCTCGAACGGGAAAAGATCGTTAACTATCTACGTCGGGCTAGTAGCCGAGATAGCATAGACCTAATCATTGCTCTAGGTATGGCTAAAGAAGGATTTGATTGGCCTTTTTGCGAACATGCTTTAACGGTCGGCTATCGAGGCTCACTAACAGAAATTGTTCAAATCATTGGGCGTTGCACTCGAGATAGCAGCGATAAATTCCATGCACAGTTCACCAATCTGATTGCCCAGCCGGATGCCGAAGATGACCTAGTAAAACTATCTGTAAACAACATGTTAAAGGCCATCACCTGCTCCCTACTCATGGAACAGGTGCTAGCCCCAAATTTCAAATTTTTAACAAAACAATCTGAAGATAGGGTTCAGCCAGGGGAGATCAAAATTCGTGGATTTAAGGAACCAAGTTCCAAGAGGGTAAGGGATATCATTGAATCTGATTTAAATGATCTCAAGGCAAGGATTTTGCAGGATAATACCTTGATAAAGGCTTTACCAGGAAATGTAGATCCCGAGGTTATTAATAAGGTAATGATTCCGAAAATCATCAAAATCAAATACCCCGATCTTTCTGATGAAGAGGTTGAAGAAGTCCGCCAGCACGTAATCGTTGATTCTGTCATTAAAAATGGGGAAATAAAGGAATCAGGTGACAAGCGGTTTATTCGCATGGCTGGGCAGTTTGTTAATATCGATGATTTGCATATCGACCTCATAGATCAAATTAATCCTTTTCAAAAGGCATTTGAGATTCTTTCCAAGTCAGTAACACCTCACGTATTAAAATTGATTCAAGAGACAATTGAGGGCACACGCATCCAAATGACGGAGGAAGAGGCCGTTTTACTATGGCCGAAGATCAAAATTTTTAAACAAACGATTAATAGAGAACCAAGTCTAAATTCAGCCGACCCACTTGAACGCCGTATGGCAGACGCTCTGGTTTATATAAAACAGCAACGCCGAGCCCAGAGAGTTTAATAAATGGATCCTGAAACGTTAAAGAAATTGATCAAGGATGATGATTCGGGGCTTTTAGATGTTAAACATCCGACATCTAGCCTACAAGATTCTGATGAAAGACTGCTCTCATCTTTTCAAGAGATTACTGATTTTTTCCGTGAGACAGGCCATGAGCCCCAGGCAAACGGAAAAGATATGCGGGAATATTCTTTATATAACCGGCTTAACCATTTAAGGGAAAATACTGATAAGGTTAAAGCTCTGCTCGATCACGATGAGTTTAAACTTTTAAATCAAACACGCCACGTCGCCACAATTAAGGATATTTTTGCCGATGACGACTTGGGCATCTTAAACGACTGGTCAGATAGTATTTTTGATATTGAACATGTTCCAAAAAAGACAGCCACTCCAGATTACATAGCACAGCGTACACAATGCCAGGGCTTTTGCGATTTCGAGCACCTTTTCAAACAATGCCATAACGACTTAGCTGCTGGCAAAAGGAAACTGATGCCCTTTGCCAAGGAGCAGCAAATTCATGAAAAGGACTTCTTCATCCTGAAAGGAATTCTAACCTATATTGCTCACGTTGGGGAAAAAGAAATCTGCAATGGAAAAAAGAACGCCAGATTGCGATGCATTTTTGAAAATGGAACCGAATCTGACATGCTTTTACGGTCTCTAGCCCGGGAGTTATACAAAGATGGAAGACGTGTTACCATGCATGAAGATCGTCTCCTGGATGGGTTCAAAGGAATTACAGGCGATGACAAAGAGGATGGTTACATATACATTCTGAAATCTCTTAGCAAAACGCCCGAGATTCAATCTACCCCCCATCTTTACAAGATTGGGTTTACACGCACCTCCATTGAAAATCGGATTAAAAATGCGGAACAAGACCCTACTTACCTTATGGCGCCAGTATCCGTAATCGCCTCCTATCAATGTTTTAATCTCAATTCTCAAAGGTGTGAATCACTATTGCATACCTTTTTTGCATATGCATGTCTGAATATGGATGTTGTTGATAAAGATGGACAGCGACATACACCGAGGGAGTGGTTTGTGGCTCCTCTTCCAGTGATTAACCAGGCTATTGAATTCCTGATAAGTGGAGAAATTGTGAATTATCAATATGACCACCATGGCCAACAAATTGTGAGGAAAGATGTCTGCTTATAATCCCCAACGAACACGGAATATATTTTCTGCGGACATAGAAAAGTCTTTCAAGCTTAGCCGGTCTAAGATCCAAGACTTTCTCAACTGTCCACGATGCTTTTATCTTGATCGGAAATGCGGCACCGGCCGGCCCCCAGGGTATCCTTTTACGTTGAATACTGCGGTGGATACGCTTTTAAAAAAAGAATTTGATTGCTGCCGCATTGAAGGCAAGCCTCATCCATTAATGATCAAACACGGGATTGATGCGATCCCTTTTGCCCATCCTGATCTCGATGAATGGAGGCAAAACTTTAAAGGACTGCAATTTGTACATGAAGCAACGAATTTCACCGTCACTGGCGCTATAGATGATCTTTGGGTCAACTCAGCAAACGAACTAATCGTTGTGGACTATAAAGCCACCTCCACAACTAAGGAAATCACGCTTGATGAGGAGTACCGTCAATCCTACAAGAACCAAATGGAAATTTATCAATGGCTGCTCAGACAACTGGGTTTTAAGGTGTCAAATACGGGATATTTTGTGTATTGCAATGGAGATGCTTCCAAGGGCAGTTTCAATGAGAAGCTAGAGTTTTCAATCTCTGTACTTCCCTACGTCGGAGATGATTCTTGGGTAGAGCCAAAGCTATTTGAAATCCGCAAATGCTTGGAAGCCAATAACACTCCTGATCCGGCCGAGAAATGTGATTTCTGCCAATACTGGGCAGCTGTAAAAAGTCATGTCGACAAAGAGCCTGGCGTCTGATCTTTTTTAAGCTCATCAAAGATGTGAAACATACAGTACATCCGCATTTCTTGCGGGACTATGTCTAAGAGAGTCCAAATGCTTTGGGTTGGATCTAGTGGGTGTTTTTTAAGCCATTCTTTAAAGAATTTTTCGCCATAGACGGATTTAGCCGATTGTTCAATTTTTTCAATCCTTGCGAGCCAACATTTTCCCATGTTCAAACTCCGATTCGGCTGTTTTAGGACTTCTTCTTAACAAGAGCTTCAACGTAAACAAGCCTTTCCTCAATATCATAAAGCTCAGCAGCCTTGAAGGAGAGGGAAAGAACTTTTTCGGAAGCTTGCAGCTTGATGCGTGGGTCCTCGTTATCGAGAAGAGAAATGAGTGTTTCAGCAGCTTTTTGCATGCCGGCTTTGAGATAGGAAAGGGAATTACAAAACATGGTGCTTCTTTGGCTTTTTAACTCTTGCTTGAAGACTGGGTCTTTTAGCCATTCGAAGATTTGCTTTGGGCTTATGTCAGCTTGACGGGCCGCCTCTTCGTAGGAAGCACAGCTAAGTATGTAGGGTATGACTTGCAATTGCCTGGGGGTTAAGTGCTCGTTTTCATTACTTTCCATTACTTTTCCTCACCTAATAGAGTAAACTTTACTTAGAACAACCTCAAGAACATTTTTACCTTAAAAATGGGAACATCTGCTTCACCTCATCCTGAAAGCATGGGAGAAGATGAGATGGCATACTATCCAACCATTGATCGAAATCAAAATCTCTATCAAGAATTGAGTGTTCCTTGATCCACGTACAATATTCTTGCTCCACATTTTTGGCTCTATGCGCAATGTTTAACAGCTCTGCCATGGTATGTAGTCTCTGTAAAGTGGACTTCCCCCCTTTCTTAATCATACCTCTCCCCTACTGTCCGCGGACGTCCGCGGACAGATTCAAAAAGGGCGTAAGGGAGATACCCTTATAACACCTTTCTCTTGTTGAATCTTCTTGTGGTCTATTCCTTTCAATTTCCGGGAAGGCTGCGTGAAGGTTTTTACCGAAAGATTGTACGCTTCCTGCGTGAGGGTATCCAGTAACATCACACCAACTCCTCCATGCGCCGAATAAATCAGCAACTGAAACCATTGCTTGTGGCTTAATTACACATCTTTCGCTAACAAAAGCTTTGATTGGGCTAGTCATTGCTTCGAGTTCTTCTATGCTTTGGGTAGATGACGCCGGTTGGATAAACTTCCCTCTCTTTTGCAATCGAACAAGACCTTCTAAGGCCCATAGTAAAATGCCGGGAAGTTCTTTGACAAGCCGGGAATAAAGAAGAGTATCTTCTTTTTCAACCCAGCTTTTCTTTAGTGTTAAAACAAGGTATCTCTTGGCAAGAGCCCCGCTTGCATCCCTCACATCAGGAAGCTCATTACTCATAATCATGATCCTTGTCGGCAACTGAACAGTCAAAGGGAGAAGAAACTTCCGGTTGATCGTCAATGGATCTTCACCACTAATGCTAAGCAGCCTTTCGAGGATGATGCTGTTGTTACCTTTGCTACTGAGACGAGCATCAGCAATCAACGCGAGCATTTTATTTAAAAAAGGCTGAAGACCAAAATCCCCTGCTAAACTCGAAAGAGTTGGACCAACTACATTAAAGGCGCCTAATAATGCCATTAGAATACGTCCAATGGTTCCCTTGCCACTTCGTGGAGGGCCAACTATGAGAAGAATTTTATGAAACCGAGTATCATGTACGAGGAGATACCCTGCCCATTCTTGAAGAGTTTGAATACTTTCTAGATCCCCTGGCCAAATAGCATTTAAAAATTGTAACCATTCGTTAGGTTCCGGATAGCTTGGATCAAAATCAAAAGTAAGCGCATTTACGTTGAGCAATAATGGCGTATGAGGAATCAGAGAAGTTGAGGGATTCTCTAGATAATCATTTATGTTAAGAAGCCCATTCCGAAAAGCAATAAGATATCGCGGATCAGGCCCCTCTCTTCCATCCAACCAAATAACACCGTTGGAAGGATGATGACTCTGATGACAAATTGCACAGAGGGCATCAACAATTTGATCGACTTTGAATTTATTGGGATTAAAGCTATCCAAATGTCCATCGTTATCCTTTGCTTTTGCATCCCTTAAAAAGCTGTAGATTACCTGCCGTAGCGCTCCTTCCTCCAATTCTACGTATTTGATCCCATTCCAATACCAAAATGCTTCTGAGCAATATTGTATGGTCCTATGTTCATTCCATAGGAACCTTTCGTTAATCAAGGCATCGGCAATTAATAGCGGTGCGTGTGAATCAAACACTTTTTCTCCAGGATGAGCATTTAAATGATCAAGTTCTTTCCTAGCTCGCTCTATGGCGTCTTTTGTTTTCTGCAATGCACCCCATCGAATATGGAAATCTCTTTCTTGATAAACTTGCTCTTCGCTTTTCTCTTCTTCAGATAGGGGATGAGAAAAATCTTCTGGGCGAAGAGAGGCGTTATAGCGATAAACATCTTCTAAAAGTTTCATATTTTCTTTATGGTACTGTTCCTCCAGAATTATTAGGTGCGTCTGACAGCCGGCAATCTTTGGATCGGAAGGGATCAGTCCTTTGGGAAGTGGCACTATACAGACTTCATAAAGCGCTTTCACTTCTTGAAGTTCTTTTTCAACTTCCTCCTGTTTGATGACAGGACAGAGCCATCCATGATATAACGGATTCCAAGTACAACCCCGAAGCTTGATACGGCATTTAATTCCATTCCCCAAGCGATGAGAGAACCTGAACACCGCAAAGCGTTCAATTTCTTGCGAGTCTCCTTGAGGATGATCTTGATTTTGCTTAACATTCGCTGACATAAATTTTATTCCTTGATCAGCCGCCTTTATTTTCATCAGGGTAGCTTTTCATTTTAGGGTTATGTGGTAAGTCTATTTTTCTTTTCTGCCTGGCTCTCTACCCATGAATCAAAAAGATCAACTCTTAAAACAAGACGCTTTCCAATTTTTCTTACGGTAGACTGAAGACCGTTGCTATGACGATGTAAAAGAAGATGACGAATTTGTCCCATTGTAAATGGGTATTTGCCACTGCTTACGATTTGTTGTGGCGACCAGTAAATATGCGATTCCATAATCAATATTCTCCATTAAGAATTTGACTCTGATTATACTGGATATTTTGCAAATAGGACTGTAGGCTGTATTTTTCTACATAGACAAAAAAAAATAAAAACAGGGATTGACACTGTATTTTATTAATCGGCAAATTTCAGCAATTTTGAGGAAGTTCCTTTTTCGGCCTCCCCTTTTTCCTCTCTTCAAGTTTTGGCAACCATGACTCTGTAATAGTTCTCTTTTTATAATTGTGGCCAAGGCTCCTGATTTGTCTTAAAATACTTTGCATATAAGGATGAGAGTAAATTTCTTGGTAAGTCAGTCTACGTGGGGATTTACTTATGAGTTCTCTAGCATTTCTCAGATACAAAGCTTCGTGATAATCTCTGCTATACTTTGGTTTATTTCTTAGTGGGGCATTAGAGGGCTGGAATTCAAGGTATATCTCCATAAGATACTGAGGAAGAGCCTCGAAAAATTTCACCTTCATCGGAATGTCGTTCATCGAGACCCATTTGATAAATTTCCAAGGAGTCATATAAAATTCTCCATCAACCCTTGAAATTTTCTCAGTTAGATAAATATCCTCCCAGCAATCCAAAAATTTTTCCCAAATTTTATTCGCAGAAGATATTCGCTTAAAATCTAGTTCAGTTCCAATCTCGCTTTTATCGAACAAGATTTTATGGTGCCTCTCTGGGGAAATACCACCCATTAAAGCGCAAAATTCTCTAATGGTCCAAATGTTTCGTGAAAAATGTGCCTTATACAGGCTTTCCTCTGTAGGGAACATGGCATCACGAAGGCTTTCTGCTAAGCTCTTCGTTGTGTTAGTGGAACTCATACCTGATTCTCCATCCGCTGGCGTGCGTGCTTGATAGCTCTATGTAGCTTTTCTTGCAACACAGCCTTGGAAGGCAAGACTGTAAGATATTCAGCAACATGGATGCCCGATTTACCAAGTTCCAGCAGCTCGATGCGTTCCTGTTTTTTGCCGGCACAAAGAATAAGCCCCATCGGAGCTTCTTCGCCTGGGCGACGCTCGTATTTATCAAGCCATCGAAGGTAGAGTTCCATTTGACCCTTGTATTCGGGCTTGAAGTCTCCAAGTTTAAGATCGATCGCAACGAGTCTTTTGAGGTCTCTGTGAAAAAAGAGCAAGTCGATACGGAAATCTTCGTCATCAATGATAATGCGTTTTTGACGAGCCAAAAAACTAAAACCAGTGCCAAATTCTAATAAGAACTGCTCAAGTTCACGCATGATGGCATCTTCAAAATCTTTTTCAAGGTAGCGATCATTGAGATTTAAAAATTCAAGGATGTAAGGATCACGGAAAACAAGATCTGGTGTTAGACGATCTTCCTTACGTAAAAGTTCTACCTCAGTTTGAATCACCTGTTCCGGCTGTTTTGAAAGTGCAGTCCTCTCATATAGCATCGAATTAATCTTACTGCGAAGAGTCCTTACATTCCATCGCTCTACGCGACACATCTCGGCATAAAAATCACGCTTGAGACCGTCCTTAACCGGAATCAAAGCTGTAAAATGGGACCAGGTCAAATGTCGCAGCAAGGCTGCGACAATTTGCTCATCTTGAAACACCTCAGAGAACTGAATCATGCGCCGTAAGTTCTTGTCAGTAAATCCATTACCATAGTCAGCCACCAATTGTCGTGACACTGTCACGACAATCTTTTGCCCATATTCAGCGCGTTCATCCTGTAGGGCTTCCTTGCGTATTCGGTTGCCAACATGCCAGTAAAGTGAGGTCAATCCAGCATTGACCTTAAAGGCAACTGTTTGCTTTGTTTCATCAATCATATGCCTTAAATCTGAGATCAGATTTTTAGGTAATTCAATTTTTATGTTTATGTCTTTAGTTTGAATAGTCATGCAGAAACTCCTTGAAGTATACGTTCTGAGATATGTTTACTGAATTTTTGGGTGACCTGGGCATCGAGATGGGTGTAGCGTTGGAGCATGCCGAGGGTTCGATGGCCCATGGCCGTGGCGAGCTCTAGGTTTGAGGCGCCTTGACTTGCGGCCAGGGTACAAAAGGTGTGGCGCATGTCGTGGGCTCGGCAGTCTTCTATCTGCGCACGTTTTAAGGCTTCTTTCCAGGCTTTTTTTATGTCGATGCGACCAAAGGCTGTCTTGCTGGCAAAGACGAGTGGTTTTGCTGGGTTGTGGGTTTGGTAAAGTCTTTTAAGCTCTTCTATTACCGGGGCTGCGAGGGAGATGCTTCTTGGGCGACCGTTTTTTGTTTCTTTGAGGTATGCGAGATTATTGTCAAAGTCTACATGGCGCCATTCGAGGTTAAGGATCTCCCCTTGCCTTGCACCGGTGGTTAGACTAATAAGAACGATGCAATAGAGGTATGGCGATTTGCTTTGACGGCAAGAAGCGAGGAGGCGCGAGGTTTCTTCTTCAGAAAGCACCCGGTCTCTGCCGGGGTTTTCCTTAAGTTTCTTTAAGTTGAAACATGGGTTCTCATCAACCCAGCGGAGGCGTATGGCGTAGCTAAAAAGTGCAGAGAGGCTTGAGATGTACCTGTTCACTGTAGCCGGACTTTTTTTGAGGCCTTTGTTTGTGGGAGTATTGGCAAGATATTGCCTTTCTTTACTCATAAGTTCGGGAGTGATGTGGACTAACTCAAAGTCTCCCAAACGAGTTTGCCAATATTTCAAATGATGCATAACGTCATCCGCTGATCGAATGTGTTGAAGCATGCCATCACTGGTATAACGGTCGATAAGCTCGGCAAAGGTGTGTTGCTGTTTATGTTGATCAAACTTGAATTTGCCAAGCTTGATTTCTCTTTCAATGCCTGAAGCCCAGTCCTCGGCTTCTTGCTTGCGCTCGAAGTGATTACAGACAGTGGGGTAGCCTTTGATGCGGACAACAGCGCGCCAGACTTTGGAGCCGTCTTCATTGTCACGTTTGTAAATAGATGCCATAATTCCAACCTTTGTTGTGTTTGTAGGTTTGGTTGGATGGTGTTGCTGGCTAAAGTTCATTCTCGTTGCACCGCCATTGCACCGTCGGCAAGCAATTTAAACTTGAACTTGATATTTGTTCAAGCTTGTTATTGCTTATCTCGAGGGAAATGAGGGGGTGGAAAATGTGGGGCAGGTAGGAATTGAACCTACGACCAGCGGGTTATGAGTCCGCTGCTCTAACCACTGAGCTACCGCCCCATAGAATGATGAATATATTATATGACGCCGGGTTTTCGGTATATACACAAAATGATTGAAGTAGTAAAATTTTGATATGGAAAAAGTTAGGCGTTTTAGAGGGTTGTTTTGGCCGTTTGCTCTTTTGCTGGCATTTCTTGGGGTGGCTTCGATGCTTTCCCTGCAGATGGGGATGTGGATCGGATCTGGGTTGGTGAAAGAGGTCCCTAAGTATGTGCTAGAGGTTACGAGCATTGGGCTGTTTGTGGTGTTGATTTTGGTTTTCGGCAAAAAAGATTTTCGCAAGATTTTCTTTTCAAGTTTGATCCTGATTGCACTGTTGTTTGTGGGGAGTTTTTTTGCCCCACCCTCCATCGTTCCCTATTTTTTTATGATCTTCTTTTGTCCAAAACTACTTCCCGTTTTAGGGTGGTGCTATGTGAATCAAATTGCCGATAAGTTAGAAGGGATGAAGTACTATTTCGCACTAATTTTTGTATCAGGGCTTATCATGTTTCCCTTTACTGCAATGCCTTTTTTCTTAAATTTTGGGCCCTCTATGATGCTTTCAAGCGCGCTAGTTTGTTTAGGCCTGGTCTTATTGTTTGATTACTGGATTAATGCGAGGAGGGCTCATGCGTAAGATAATTGCCCTTTCGATCCTCTTATCTGGTTTTACCCTCGTCCATTCCCTCAATGGTCCGGCTATAAGGGAAGCCATGGGCAGCCTTACACCCGATGTTATGGGAAAACAGGCAATGATGATTGGCTTTGGCATCATCTTTTTGGCCATTTTAAGTCTGATTTTAGGCCCGTGGCTCGTGCAAAAAAAAGGATGGAAATTTTGTGTCACTTCTTCGTTAATACTGGGCGTGCTTGCAACTGCTCTCTCCCTTTTTTATGCAAAGCCCCTTTTTACAGCTGGTGAGCAGATTTTTCTTACGGGCTTGGAGTACGTCTGGATCACCCCCCTCATCCAAATGGCTTTTTTAAGCTACGAAAAAAAGGAGAGGCTTAGGACTCAAGGCTGGGTTTTTCTAGTTGCAGCGCCACTTCTCGAGCTAGCTGCTGGATCACCAGAGCTTAGCCCCATGGTTGCAATGGGTTTTTCCCTAGCGGTTTTCGCCCTCATGTTCACCGCTGTTTCTGTTAAGCGCTGCTAATGGTAAAGCCGCTAAAAGAGCATTAGGAGGCAATTGTGAAGGTCGTTGAGAACTAACGAAAAAAGGTAACGGTACACTTCTAGATCCGGGTGGTGCTGGAGGGGGACTGCCAACGGGGGACCTTTCAGCAGAACTGGGAGAGCTCGGATCCATTGGTGATGGTGGTGGTATCTCATCATCTAGGTCCGCGAAGAAAGCTTGAAACCTGTAATTAGCAACCCATTCTTCCACTGCAGCCGCTGCTGCTGGCGACAAAGCCACTAACCTAGGAGACCTTTCTTCGGGAGATGCGGAACTGGGGAGATTCCTCAGAATATTTGAAGAAACTGGACTATTTGGGGAAAATGGAACATCAAAATCATCTGAATTATCACTCGATACACTCCGACTTAACGAATAATTTGGACTAAGCGAACGAGAACTTGGACTAGGTGAACCAACTGGACTTGACACTGGATTTGACATAATTTCTCCTTTGTTTATTTGGTTATAATAAAAGGATAATTATATAATATTAAATAATTTCAGTCAATCCTATTTATATATCTTATTTATAATGAGTTACTTAAGAAATATTAATTAATAATTATAAGTAATAATAATCAATTTCTTCATTTTTTCGGGGGCCTATGACCCGCCAATTAAGGCGCAGGTATTGTTTTTCATAAAAAATTTTACCAAAATAGGCGTCGCTACCGCAGAGGTGAGAATCGACAGATGCAAGAGAACTGCTGCTCGAGGGAGCTAAATGAAACAAAAACACCGGATGGTCAGGGCCTCTACGCAAATGCTCTAAAGAGATCACTCCTGCTCTTTGATCGAGGGTCCAACGAAAAGTATTGCTAAAACAAACCTCTCCTTGTTTTCCATGCCAACTTCCCCTTTCTGCAAAAAGCAAAACGGAGTCTTTTTCTCGTGTGACAACCACTTCACCCTTCCCTTTGCCGTTCCAACCATCTTTCGAGCGGGATTTCGCATTGAAAGTTAAGCGTCTAACTTCACCTAGCTTTTTCCAAAGAGATAATAAGACTTTCCCATCCTGTCTTTTCGTATCATCTTTTGTTACAAAGAAGTCTTTCTTTTCATGGGCAGGCAAAAGGGTGTACGCCTTTTTTAAAAGAAGCTCTAGCTCCTCTAGAAGAGGGTATCCCGGATCGAACTGATAAAGACGGGTTTTCCCTTCGTAGTAACTCATCACAACTCCCCCCTTTTCTAACCGCAAAAGGGCCTTTTGCACAGGAGTGAGGGAAGTGTTTAATTGCCTTTGAAGTTGTGTTCCATAACATTTGCCGTTGACAAACAGAAAAAGAAGAATTTTCTGCACACTTTGACTACCCAAAAGCCCATCCAGCATAAAAAACCGCCTTTAAACCACTTTTAACCTAAAGATGATTTTTCATAAACTACTTTTTAGTTTTATATGTTTCTCGTGTCGGAGGCTTTAGTGACAAAGACTTGTTTAACATGCGAGCATGCGAGCTGTCTAAGCCTATTATTCCTTTCTATAATATACGATTATTATATCAAAAAATTAGGTTAATAGTCAACGATATTAAAATCATCTTTACTAATTAATGCCACTTTAATAATGTTTAATTAAAGAGGTAGTTGCAACTGCTTCTAAAGAAGGTAATTATGCGCCTAGAGCTAATTCATCCCATGCTAGTCCATTTTCCCATAGCGCTCCTCTTAATTGGCTCTTTCCTCCGCCTCGCAGCCTTTTTCTACCGTAAAACCTACCGCTACCGAACAGCCCTAAACACTTCATGGCTGATCTTACTCATCGGCCTCTTCTTCGGTATTTTGACTATCATCACTGGAGAAATCGCAGAAGACATTGTGCGATCCCATCTCTTAAACCCTCGAATTCTCGATTATCACATGACCTGCGCCTACATAACAGCGTTTCTCTTCCTCCTCGCCCTTATCCTCGACTGGATGGCCCACCGCTACAAAAAACACTTCACCGCCATCTACTCTCTCCTCTATTGGCTCGGCGCCCTCACCCTACTCACTACCGCCGCCCTCGGCGGCTCCCTCGTCTACGAACAAGGCGCCGCCGTCCAGACGGTGACTAGCCGAGGGATTTAAAGTATTGAATTTCCCGTTCGTGTTTGACAGCGGCGGCTCGGGTAGTAAAGGTGCCGAGGTTTCGACGCTTGCCGGTTTTGGGATTGATTTTGCGAGAATATAGACGGTATTTCCCATCTGCTAGTTTGCGAATCATAAAAACCTCCTAAAATTAGGCGTAACAAAACTGAGAGAAATAAGCAAGTCTGATATATAAAATATTTAATATTAGCAGCTTTTATTTTACTCGTAAAGAATTTAATAAGCGTGTATAAACGTATGGAAAAGGAGAAGAAATATGCCAGTACCAGGAGTGTTAGCGCCAGGAGGACTTAATCCTTATACACAGATAGAAGGAGTTCCAGATAGTAGACCTGAAGGGGTGAAAGTCTCTTCTTCCCCTCCTCCGTATTCCCCTCCTATTTACTCAGGTTCCGCAGCAGCTAGCGCGCCGCCCCTAGAGAACAGCCTCGTAGATGTTTTTAATGCACCGTTTTGGAAAGTGGCATTAGTTGCTGTGGTTATTTCTTTATTAGTGATAGGTTCTGTAACTCTCGGACTCCTGACCGCAAGCCTTGTTTCCAGTGGAGCTTTTATGTGGCAAATAGGTCTTGCCGGCTTTGGCTGCGCAGGTCTCGGCCTGAGTGCCATTTTTGGGCTCTTCAGCGCTAGCGAGAATAAAATGTTCGAGAATACCCCCCACAATAAGAAGGACGCTGCAAACTTCGCTGTTCAAACAACATGCGCTGTACTTTACACTTTCTATATTGCTATACAAGCTGCTGAGAAATTAGCTATCTGTGACCTTATAAATGCTCTGGTTAAGAGCGGTCCCAGACGTTGATTTTTCTTCATTAGCATATCCTGCCGCTTGCGATCCTGTTTTCTTTTCGTTACTCAAATACGAATAATTTATTTTACAATAAACAATAATTTACTCGTTACTAATAATTCCTTTTTGTTGATTTGTTTAATTACATTGTTATATTATAATACGAAAGTTAATTAACAATTATAACTAAAGGGAGAAAATATGCCACAAATGACCATAATAGGACCAAGTTCAGCAAGTGCTGTTGCTGTAGCTCAACCTGTTACAACTGCTGCAGATACAAAAACTCAGAGCGCAGTAAAATTTTCAATTGACCATGCAGAATCTGCTATTGCATCTGAGCAAGCATTGAAATCTAAAGCTCGGAATCAGGAAATTTTCCTGTACGTCTTTGGTGCTTTAATCGTTGTAACAAGCATTACTTTAACAATAACGGGAATAGTTAGAAGAAGCCTTGGCATGGCTCTTGGTGGGTTTCTTGGCGCCTATATTACCAGTATAGGCATAAGCCTACTTGGAATTAGAAAAGATGGGGAGGCACGGAAACACCAACGCAATATCAACTCACTTAAAGGATTGGATCAAAAAGACACTCCTCTTAGAACATTTATTAATGAGAGAGAGTGTAACAAGCCCATGACGCTACAACAATTCCTTGAAATACATGTTCAGTTTGAAAGGGACCAATCAAATAAGAGGCAAAGAATTAGTCTCAATAAATCAGAAGAAACCATTGACACAAAAATGCAAGAAATTGCTTGTCAATTAGATTCTACAGAATAATTTTTACTATAGAAATACTTTATATCCAGTAATCTGGAAATAGTGTATTCTCTCTATATGCGTAAATTAGGCTTTTTTCTGTTTTTCCTGCCCATTTGGGCTGTGGCATCGGTTTATGTGGGTTTTGGCAAGACCGATATCACACCCCCTGTTGGTACCCCTTCTGCCGGGTATCAAGCGCGTCAAGGGGATGGAATGAAAGGGACCAATGATCCCCTACTCGCCCTGGCCCTTTTTATTGACAACGGTGAAAAAAAGATTGTTCTTTGCAGCGTAGATAATTTAGGATTCACCTATGAGATGGTCCAGAAAATTACAGCGCTTGTACATAAAGAGGTCCCTGATTGCGAAGTTTATGTAGCCTCTACCCACACCCATTCGGGTGGCGGCGCTTTTTTAAATATTCCTGTTGTAGGAGAGGCTCTAGCCGGCAAATACGATCCTGACATTGCTAAAATGTATGTGGAAAAAACAGCTGAAGCAATTGTTTTAGCCAGCCGCAATACAGTGAAAGGCAAAATAGGCGTCGGATATGGCACTGCCCAAAATTTGAGCGTCTATCGCAGTACGTGGCCCGAAGATGTAATACCCCTGAGCGATGTCGCAGTGATAAAGGTCACCAAAGAAGATGACTCCCCCTTTGCCATTTTATTTAATTTTCCTGTTCATCCTACTGTGCTTCCTCACCAAAACAGATACTTTTCCGCTGATTTTGTTGGCTATGCGAGAGATGCACTCAAAATCCCTGCCATTTATTTTAATGGGGCTCAGGGAGATGTGAATCCTATCGATGCGCCCTGCGACCAAATAGGAGAGGCTCTTGCAGCTGTTGTCAAAGGAGTTTGGGATAAAACCGAAACGAGCGATAACTTGGAGATTTTTACAAAAAAACTCCCTTATTCTTTAAAGCCTCAAGCCACCCCCAAAGGAATTGCCCTTCCCTTAGAGACGTACAAAAGCGAAATGAATCTGATCGTTTTAAATGGAAAGGACGCCTTTGTCACGATTCCCGGCGAGCTCAGTTGCGTATACGACAAAAAGTTAAAAGAAGCTGGAAAAGCCATGGGCTACAGCCACGTCTCTATTTTTGGCTTAACCAATGATGCACATGGGTATATCATTCTCCCCGAGTCTTGGAGGAATAAAACCTTTGAGTCACGCCTCTCCTTCGGCGGCGAGAACTACGGAGACGAAACTGAGAAAAGAGCTCTCTCCCTCCTAGAAAGTCAAAGGCCAGGTATAAATTAAGTTTGCTACAAAATCGAGAGGTGGGATAACCTCGGATTCTTTTTATGGGAGGAATATGTCAAGTGTAGTGGGTGGTGATCGAAAATTGCAGAATCGGGCAGTCATGGGTGTTTTGCTCATGATTATTGGGCTTGCCCTCTATCCCCTTTCTGATGCGTTTGTCAAACACCTGATGGGCACCTATTCAGTCCAGCAAACCACCTTTTTAAGGGCCATTACAAGGCTGGCGCCTTTGTTAATTGCGACCTATTTTCAAGGAGGACCAAGGGCAGTATTAGGAACAAAGCATCCCAAGAAACACTTTTTCCGTCTTGGGGTAAATCTTATTTACACCTATGCCTTCATGTATGCGTTTTCAGTGGGATCTTTAACGACGATTTACACTCTGAGTTACACTTCCCCTTTCTTTATGATTTTGCTAAGTGCTCTGATGCTCAAAGAACCGGTTAGCAAAGAAAAATGGATGGCTGTTGCGGTAGGAATGATGGGGGTGGCCATTGCTATGCGCCCAGGTTCAAGTGTCTTTGAAATAGCGGCAATTATTGTTCTAGTGGGAACCTTTTTGGGAGCGCTTAACAAAATTCTCATGCGCCGCCTTGCAGAGACAGAACACAGTCTTGCTATTGCCATTTATCCAAATATTCTCATGATTCTCGTGACATTCCCCTTCTTAATTATGACATGGAAAGCAATGCCTTGGACCCATTGGGGGCTTTTTGCCATTGTGGGATCGATCACTGCTATGGGCCAATATTGTATTGCTCAAGCACTCCGCTTTGCACAAGCTTCCACCCTTGCCCCTATTGACTATTCCTCTTTCTTTTGGGTGGTCGCCCTCGATTTCATCTGGTGGCATAAATCACCCGATGCTTTCACCATCATAGGCGCTAGCATCATCGTGGGTAGCAACCTCTACATCCTCTATCGCACAAGACGGGAAGAAGCCCTCAAGAAAAAAGCCGCTGCTGCTGCTGTCCCTAATTAAGCAGAGTAATCCCTTATCACAGAGTGAAGAATAAAAGAAGATCGGTTACGCATACGGTTACGGGGACTCAAAGCAATGACCCTCTTCCGTAACCGTATGCGTAACCGTATGCGTAACCGATCTTCTCTTCTTCTCTCTTCTTCTCTCTTCTTCTCTCTTCTTCTTTCTTCTTCTTTCTTTTTGGGGTTCTTGCTATAAAAGGATTTTTGGGAGGGGTGCTATGAGAAGGATGAATGTTTATCGACGGGAAGATATTGACGGATATGCTGAGCTAGAAGAGCTTGCTCTAGACTTTATCTGGATGTGGAACCAAAATCATGCGGCAAAAAAAGTTTGGGAGCAACTCGACCCAGAACTCTGGAACCTTTCCCGTAATGCTTGGGTGGTTTTACAATCGGTATCGAAAGAAAAAATTGAAAAAGCCCTTTCCGATAATAATTTTCGCAAATTTGTCGATGATCTGCTAAAAGCTAATCGAGAAGAAACAAACGCTCCATCCTGGTTTCAAAAAAAATATCCCAAATCTCCTTTGTCATGTGTTGCCTACTTCAGCATGGAATTTATGCTCAGCGAAGCTTTGCCCATCTATTCGGGAGGACTTGGCAATGTGGCTGGTGATCAGTTAAAAGCTGCAAGTGACCTGGGAATGCCGATTGTGGGCATTGGACTTCTTTATCAACAAGGGTATTTTCGCCAAATAATAGATAAAGAGGGCGCGCAACATGCTCTTTATCCCTACAATGACCCGGGACAGCTGCCAATCACTCCTTTGCGCAAAGCAAATGGAGAATGGTTAAGACTTGAAATATCTCTTCCGGGATGGTCTCTTTGGCTCCGAGCATGGGAAGTAAAGGTGGGAAAGATCAGGCTCTTTTTGTTAGATAGCAATGATGCCATTAACCTTCCGATTTATCGAGGTATCACAAGTGAGCTTTATGGAGGGGATAAAGATCTGCGTATTAAACAAGAGTTGATTTTAGGTATTGGAGGTTGGCGCCTGCTTGAGGCTTTAGGAATGCGGCCGCAAGTATGCCATTTAAACGAAGGGCATGCGGCGTTTGTTATCTTAGAGCGATGCAAAACTTTTATGAAAGAAACAAAAGTGCCCTTTGAAGTGGCCTTAAGTGCAACCAGGCCAGGTAACTTATTTACAACGCATACTGCGGTTCCCGCAGGCTTTGATCTTTTTTCACCCATGTTTATTGAGCAGTATTTAGGCAAGTATGCAAAAAATGAACTTGGTCTTGAACTAAATGATCTGCTCGCTTTAGGTAGATTAAACCCGTCTGACAACTCTGAGAATTTTAATATGGCATACCTTGCTATGCGCGGCAGCGGGTCTGTCAATGCTGTAAGTAAGCTTCATGGAAAAGTCAGCAGAAAAATTTTTGATTCTCTTTTTCCTCGGTGGCCAGAAGATGAGGTCCCCATAGGCTCAGTCACTAATGGGGTGCATATGCCCAGCTGGAATTGCGTTAATGCAAGTGAACTTTGGAAAACGTCCTGTGGGAGTTGCAGATTTTTAGGAACAGAATCCTTAGAAGAGGATTTTAGAAAAGTTCCCGACCAAAAAATTTGGAAAATGAGAAATGAGGGGAGAAAATTGCTCATCGATTACGCGAGAGCCAGGCTAGTTAAGATGATGGAAGCTAGAGGTGAACCTCCTGAAGATATTGAAAAAGCAAGACACGTCTTTGACCCTAATACTTTAACACTGGGATTTGCTAGGCGTTTTGCCACTTATAAAAGACCAAACATGCTCTTACACGATAAAGAGAGGTTCCTGAAAATTTTAACGAATTCCCAAAGACCCGTGCAACTCATGATCTCTGGGAAAGCGCATCCTGCAGATAAGCCGGGACAAGCGATGATTAAAGAGTGGATGGAATTTGTCTGGTCTAAGCCCGAAGTTAGATCCCATGTGATTTTTTTAAGCGATTATGACATGCGTGTAACACAATACCTTGTTACGGGAGTAGATTTGTGGGTTAATACTCCCAGACGCCCCTGGGAAGCCTGCGGGACAAGCGGCATGAAGGTGCTCGGCAATGGGGGGCTAAATCTTTCTGAACTTGACGGCTGGTGGGCAGAGGCTTACTGCCCGGAGGTCGGCTGGGCTCTCGGCGATGGGAAAGAGCGCGGGGAAGATCTTGCATGGGATGCACAGGAAGCCTACGCTTTATATGATCTTTTAGAACAAAAAATTGTTCCAGAATTTTACACACGCAATAACGAGGGAATTCCCACTGCATGGATAGCAAAGGTAAGAGAAAGCATGGCGAGGCTCTCCCCTCTTTTTTCTGCAGACCGAACTGTACGTGAATATGCCGAAAAATACTATCTGCCCGCGTGTGATAAATTTTTAAAACGCTCTGCAAATAATGGCGCACTTGCAAAAAAACTGATTGAAAATAAGCATTTGTTAGACAATAATTGGGCTCTGCTTCGTTTTGGAGAGATCAGAGCAGAAACAAGTAAAGATCAACACTATTTCGAAATTCAAGTCTATCTAGACAGTATTGATCCTATGTTAGTAAAGCTCGAACTTTTCTCTCCAGATGGTGCACAAGAAATGAAAATGGAAAAGCAGCTTGAAGGAACGCCAGGCATGTACATATACAAGACCACAGTGCCTAGTAAATACCCCAAAGAGCAATACACACCACGCATTGTTTCAAATCTGGAAGATGCGTGTGTGCCGCTAGAGGTGGCCAATATACTATGGCAGAGATAGGAAAAAAATTAAGATCGGGCACGCACGCGGGCACGGGCACGGGCACGAAAGAGGGAAGTGCTTAAGCTCTCTTCTCTTTCCGGATTTCGTGCCCGTGCCCGTGCCCGCGTGCGTGCCCGATCTTCTTCTTCTTCATTCTTAAAAAAGGAATAACATGTTTAAGTCAGCACAACATTATCGCACATTTTTGACAGTGCTACTCACCTACACTCTTGATCTGGTGGGCTTCTCTATTGTGTTTCCGGTTTTGGCTCCCCTCCTTTTAAATCCGCAGCTCCATTTTTTTGCTCCCGATATTCTGCTTGGAGAAAGAACAACGATCTTGGGTCTTCTGTTTGCTATTTTTGGGATTGCTCAATTTATTGGAGCGCCTATTGCGGGAGTATTAGCGGACCACTACGGAAGACATAAAACATTTCTAGCCACGGTAGGATTAAGTGTCGTGGGATATGGGATCATGGCGTTTGCCGTTTATGCCCAATCTTTAAGCCTCATATTTGTGGGAAGGATAGTCACAGGATTTTGCTCAGGTAATGTTGGACTTGCGCAATCTGCAACAGCAGATTTAACAGATGCAAAACACCGAGGAAAAGCTTTTGGAATATTACTTGGAGTCGGCGGCCTTGGATTTGTCGTAGGACCCTGGTTTGGAGGAAAACTTGCCAATCCCGATTGGCTTTTTGGCTCTGGAGCTTTTATCTTCGCAGCCGTTGCAGCAATGATTAACTTCATCACATTGTATTTTTTTTATGTTGAAACATGGAAAAGGAATGCTGCGCACGCGAAGGTCAGCCTCTTTGGGACTTTTAAAGACATGCGGATTGTTTTTCACCACAAAATACTCAGAACTATCCTCATTGCTTCCCTCCTCTTTTTTATTGGGTGGGCATTTCTGGTGATCTTTTCCCCCACTTATCTCGTGCAACGATTCTCTCTTGGTGCCGATAAAATTGGCGATATTTATGCCTATTTTGCTATTTGGTGGATGTTTGTAACGATGTATTTGAACAAAGAACTCGTAGCCAAATTTTCCTTACGACACCTCATTGCCGCGGGAGCAATCATTGCATCTGTTTTCCTCGTTGTCTTTGTTTTAGCAGAGCAGATGTGGTGGTACTGGATCATCATCCCCATACTGGTAGGAGGGGGAGGATTTGCCTGGGTGAACTTTGGAACCCTTCTTTCCCTTAAAACATCAGACGACATGCAAGGAAGAGCTATGGGCGTTAGCGGCTCAATGTGGTCCCTCGGACAAATTATAGCACCCCTTGTGGCAGGCCCCCTTGCCGGCTGGAATATGTACGCGCCTCTTTTGCTGGGAGCTATCGTCATATTCCTCTCTTTTGTTTACTTTGTTACTCAATACAAAGAAATCAACTAGATTAAAAATATGCAGATTGAGTATAGGGAGGCAATGGAGGTAACCTTATGTACGTATTTCACCCGTTATTATTCCCCGTAATTTCTCTTGTTGCAGGGATACTAGTTTTAATATTCCCAACAATTTTGAACTACATCGTAGCCATCTACTTAATTGTTTTAGGCATTGTCGGCATTGCCGGAGGCTTGATGTGAGAAACACATCACTTATTCTGTTTAGCATCGCTGCGCTCACGTGCAGCGATCTTGCGGCGTGGCAAAGGCAATCAAAAATCGATTGCCAAAATAAGAAAAAAGCTTGCGAGCAAGCTGTTGATAATTGCGAAAAGCAAATATCAAAAAGAGATGAATCCAACTTCGCCGCTTCTTTAAACTCAGTCAATCGCGCCAAGTTCTATAAATTTACCCCCGAGCAAAAGAAAAGAGCCATGAACGCTGCTGACAACAACCGGATGACCCCCAACGAAGCCGTCAGCAAAATCTAACTAATGGGCACCAAAAAGGAAGTATCGATAAAGAAGCTCCCTGGACAGCAATGGGTCTACGATAAGATTCAGGAACAGTCATACAATAGGATCCTTTTGTGAACCTACGATATTACCGTTTCCACCAAAAAAGAAAAAGCCATTTTAATGGCCGTGGCCGCCGCCGCCGTGTCCACCGCCGCCGTGTCCACCGCCGCCATGGCCTCCGCCACCGTGGCCTCCGCCGTGGTCATGCCCACCATGATTGTTCCAGTTGCCGTTATTATTATGGTGCCAATTGTTGTAATCACCTTCATTGTCAAACCAGTAACCTGAATACCAACCTGGACCTATCCAAATCACAGTGCTATCATCTTCATACTCAGGACTCACTTGATATTCAGTTTCGTCATCATCATAGTCTTGAGCAGAAACAACACCTAGAGAACAAAACGCAAAACCTAACAGAAAATAAATCGGCTTCATACACCCTCCTTGATTAACTTTCCAGTTACCATAGAACTTTTTTTTGGTCAAAATAAAATATCTATATATACTTATACAAGAGCTCTTATCACAATAACCCGCGGCATTCAGCTTGAAGAAGAGCAAACGAGAGGAATGGATCACGGAGATAGGCATGGATCCCGTCAACTTCGATATAGCCCTTAACGAAGGCATCTTTGATTTGCTGTTTAGTCAGAAAAATCTGCTTCTTGATGGCTTCAGCTTCGTCTTGCTTCGTTTCCTTTCTTTTTTTACAAAGGCAGTAATAAACTGGGATAATACTTTCTAGGACCCCTGAGTCGGGGGCCATATCTCCAATGAAAATGAGAGTATCCGTCAAGTAGCCGGTTTCTTCTTCGAGCTCTCTTTTGGCTACAGCTTCACTCGTTTCCCCTTTTTCAGCTCCACCCCTGGGCAATTCGATCTCCCAACTGCGGGTGGCGTGGCGGAAGTTGAGGTTTAAAGCAATTTTTTTATTAGGCATCACAGGCAGGATAGCAACACCTGCCCCTCCATCGATTGCATATTTCCAAATAAGACGCCCGTAAGTACCCTTTGAATTTGAGGGGAAAATGACAGGATCGCGCACCCACATCCAATATTGGTCCTCAGCCACAACGCCTGTGCGGCTCCATTCTTTTGCTTGAGTTAAAGGGATCCCTTTTTTAAGGAGTCTCTCACAACATTCTTTTTCAATAGCCTCTACTTTTTGAGGATCTTTGACAATTTCAATTTCCCCTTTTTCATGGGAACCTAATAATAAAAGCAGACTTGTGAATATTAACATAAATCTTTATACTCCTTTTCGCGAGCCAGGAGAATAGCATGTTCACAAGACACCTTTCAACTTTATTAATTTTTACTATATCCCTATTTTCAGATAACTATTACGTCTATCAAGGAAAAAACAGTGAAACTACAGTCATGTTTCATGGATTTGGAGGGGACTATACCATAGCTGATAGGTTACGAGGCAATTTAGACGACACCCTGATCAGCTTTGATTTCCCTGATGCTGGAATTGTTGAAGGAGAAACCGATCCCCAAGACACTACTTTTGGGAGCTTAAGCGAACTCAAACCCGCTGTGGATGTTTTAAAAAGATGTGTGCTTGAAGAAAAAAGAAATAAGATCAACCTTTATGGATATTCTGCAGGGGGAGGAGCGGTCATAAATACCCTCGCTGCACTTCATAGCGACCAAGATATCGGATTAAATAAGACTGAAAAGAGATTAATTTTAGAGGCGATACAAAGGGGGCACGTGATCCTCGATGTCCCCTTAAAATCTCTGGAAGAGGTTATCGCCTTTAGAGGCGCTAACCCCGATCTTGAAGTGATTGCACAAAGATACCGAGAAAATGGGATGCGCCCCATCGATTCTATCGCACGCTTAAAAAATTTACCTCTAAACGTCGTCGTCCATTTCCAGATGCCCGATGAAATATTATCGAATAAAGACGATCAGCTTTTCATCAATAATCTCAAAAAAACCAATCCGGGCCATACCTATGCAATCATTGGAAAGGGTGAAGGTCATACTGGGCATCACAGCGCCCTTTGGAAATATTACAAAGAAAAAATATCGATCGCCGCCTCTTGTGAAACATCCCTTATCGATGAGCCCATTACCATTGAAGTGAAAGGATTAAAACCTCTAGAAGAAGTTCAGCTTACCGCCCAAATGAAAGATGATGAGGGAGATACTTGGGAGGCCTCAGGCTTCTACCTCGCTGACGCTCACGGAGAAATTCGCCTAGACAAACAAGCCTCCATCAAAGGATCCTACATAGGGACAGATCCCATGGGTCTTTTCTGGTCGATGAAGACAACTAGCCCGAAAACATTTTCCAGCAAGGACGATGAGCTCCACATCGATCTAAAACTTCTTCGGAATAACACCATTATCGCCACCCAAAAACTCACCAGGCTAAAGAGATCCCCCGATGTCCAAAGGATTGAAGTTAATGAGAACGGGATTGTGGGAGTTCTTTTTCTTCCTCCCTCTGAAAAACCCTTACCCACCATCATTACCCTTTCCGGTGCAAGCGGGGGTTTTAGCGAATCGAGATCGAAACTTCTCGCCTCCCACGGATTTGCCGTTTTTGCGCTAGGTTACTTTAGAGCTGAAGGGCTTCCCCCCAATCTTGAAAATATCCCTCTAGAGTATTTTGAAAAATCGATCGCCTATCTTAAATCCAATCCCAAAATTGGTTCCATAGGTCTCTATGGAGTATCTCGTGGAGCTGAGCTCTCTCTTATCCTCGGCACGATGTTTCCACAGGCGATTAAGGCGATTGCTGCAGTATCCCCTAGCAGCGTCATTTATAGCGTTCCCGGCTCGACAACTCCCGCCTGGACATTTAGAGGCAAGCCCGTAGGCAGTTTTTTGGCCATCTCAGAGGCGCAAGCTAAATCAGGAGCAGGCAAAACCCCCGACTCTCCTATCTCTACCATTTCTCTTTTTTTAAAAGGGATGCAAAATAAACAGGCCTTCGAAAAAGCGATCATTCCCGTAGAGAAAATCACCTGCCCGCTATTACTTATCTCCGGAGGGGCTGACCAAATGTGGCCTTCCACCCTGTTTGCAAGACAAATTAAAGGGCGTCTCAAAGAAAAACATTCGAAAATACGCTGCATCCACCTTGACTATGCGAGGGCCGGCCACCAGATTAACATCCCCTACCTGCCCTCATCTCCTCTCTTCTTCCACCCCACCGCCAACCTCTGGTTCTCCATGGGCGGCACCCCCCAAGAAGACGAGCACGCCTCGCGCGACTCCTGGGAAAAGCTGATCGCCTTTTTCCACACCCACTTAGGGATCGTCAATGTAGATCCGCATTCACTATCCAATACCGCAAATTGGGGCAATTTGCGTAAACGATATCTCGTACCTCAGCAAAGGAAACCCCCTGATTGCCGCTCAGGCCCACTTCGAGCCTTTCGAGCTCGGGGAACGCTTGCCTACGTAAAATATCCAAAGAAGCAGCATTACTTATCCTGATCTCTTTGACGTTTTTGCGTACCTCAAGAGGGAGGGTCAATAAAGAGAGAAGTTGTCTTTCATCAAAATTAAGATAAAATTCTAAATCGTTTAATTTTTGTAGATAACGTTCTAAAGGTGCTAAGTCAACGTAATTAGGATCTTCCTGAAGAAATACTGCTTCTGCCGTCTCCAGTAATTCCGAAGTAAATTTGGTGGTATGTTTCATCCGAGCACCACCATCATTATCAAGGTCAAGGTTACGATGAGATCTAACGCAGTGAATTCTAAGATCATCTCGGGCTAGATCATAATTCACTCCAGGAAAAATTCTGAGGTAGGCTTCTTTTATATTTCCAGTGGCGCGTATAGCATTTAAGATATCCTGATCAATTGTAGCGCTAAGAAGATCGACTGTCCCGAGATTCGGAAGGAGGGCAAAAAATCCATGAAGAGTAAGGGGAGTGATTGTGCCAACAGAGAGATTGAGCGAGGTAATTTGCCTCCGAGTCTCCTCCGGCAGTGTTCTAAACTTTTCCAATTCTCGATTAGTATCCTCATCAGTCCATCTATCAAGATCATAACTTGGGCCAATTGTGATTTTTCTTATGTCCTTCATGTAGTGCAAGGGGATGCCGCTAAAGTCATTCTCGTGAGACTCTGGACTCACAATCTCCCTAACTTTCTCTAACTGAGCTAAATTAACTAACTTATCAAGCAATACTATTTCAAGGGGCCTTCCCTGAAAGCCCTGTAGAAAAATATTAAAAGCAGCGACAGAGATATGGTGATGCCATAAACTAAGCCGAAGATCGATCGTTCTTAAACTCACACATTGCGCAGCGGCTACTAAACCCTGATCATTATCATGACAGTCAAGATAGGTCAGACTAGCGCGGATTCCAGCAGGTATTCTTGCGAGCACTTCACTTGTATTCTCTAAACGCCACCAATACCTCTTTGGTTGCAGTTGTTGGAAGACTGCAGTTAGTTTTTCTAATTTCGCAGCGGAAAATTTGTTCTGTGTCAGATACCATGCGGCATAGTCTATAATTGTTTTGTAAAGCTCACGATTAGCTCTTTTCATTGAAGGAAGTTGTGGAAGGGAAAAATTGGAAAAGATCTCTTCGAGCAACTCGCTCGGAACCCCAGACATGTGCGGACAGGTTGACACCCAAGTTACAGGCCCTATTCGATCATATAGCTCTCCCGGAAGCCTGGGCTGCTGTTGAGCACTGCTCCCTGCGGGTATAAGAGCTGATGATGGCGCATCTACCGACATGATTACTACCCTCCAATTTAATATTTTTACTAAAACTATATTATATCATAACATTATCTTTTAATTAAACTAAATATTGAATTAAAATTATTTTTATTATATAAAGAAAGATTAAAGTAAAAAATATATAACGCTCTAAGGGATCGTCAAATAATAAATTAAAGCATTTGGTGGTCTTAGGGTGGCTCAGATTTGAAGAATCGCGACGAGGGAGATATTAATTCAATACCTTCGAGGAGCGATCCTTCAAAGATGGGCTGCCATAATGGCCGCAAAATACTTTAAGTTATTGTTTGACGATCCCTAAGCTATTGGATAATAATATGGCGTTTCTCAAGGCCAATATCGATTAACTCGTCCAAGGCTTTATTAATGGACTTGTGCATTATCTTGGCTGCTTTTGCTACATAATAATGTCTTTCTCTGGTCGTTCTATATGCAATATTGCCTTTGAATTGTTCCTTTTTTACAGGCTCAGGTATAGGTTGATTATTTTCCAAATATAAAATTATAGCGGCTTCAATGGCTTCCTTAATATTTTTCATTCCTTCTTCTATACTTTCTGCATCCGTGCAAATGCCTGGTAATTCATTTACACGAATAATATAAAAGTGCTTCCCTTTTTCATTTTCTTGCTCAATGGTATAGGACCAATTGAGTTTTAGATAATAATTTATATTTTTTTTAGTAACCATGTTCTTTTAAAACCTCTCTTAAAGCATCCTCATAAGTGACGTTTTTCCCATCTAAAATCTTATCTATTAGCTTTTGAAGCTTGCTCATAATGTAATGATAGCAAAAATGATATCATGAGTCAACCTGTACATATATTATTCAGCAGCTCCCGCTAGGCGCGGGAGCTGCTGAATAAAAATAATTTAAAAAATTATCGCTGTAATTTTAAAAAAGCAATTCCATCCCGGTTTAGCCAGGCCCCACCATAAGGCAATCAGGCAAGTTGATTTTTCTTGGCTGAACTATACTTGGTATTTTGGAAAAAATATCCCGGACAAGGCTTAGCA
>Ga0206850_10048_pt1 | contig 45262 bp, 20 predicted proteins | sample Alteio_BWOrgCont_16_FD_152885 | JGI IMG/M metagenome (GOLD analysis project Ga0206850, IMG submission 152885) | Enriched cells from forest soil in Barre Woods Harvard Forest LTER site, Petersham, Massachusetts, United States -... | ecosystem: Environmental > Terrestrial > Soil > Temperate forest >...
TAAGACCCAGGGCGTTGCCCTGGGCTAGGTTATCCCAGCCCTTCAGGCTGAAAGCCAATGCGACTCATTCATCGCTGATCGAAGTATTAGCAGGAGCTGAGGTGATGGAGTGTTCTTCCGCGATTCTCACGACAAAATTGGTCTGCTCGAACGTCACGTAATGGGAAATTTTGAAGCGACTCTTGAGATTCTTTTATGAAGTTATCCCTCGCTGGGTTTGCGCTGATTGTGGGCATGGGCTTTCTCGTTGCGCAGCAAGACGCACCGAAAAAGTCCGAGGCTCCGGCTGTTGTGAAGACACCCGGAGTGCCCGCTCTTCGCTTTAATCCCACATCTATGGCAGTTGCGGGTGCGAGTGGCGATACCGTCGCAATTTCGGTGTCGGCCGATGGCAAACGCATCGCCAGCGTAGGCGGATCTTTGAATCCGGCTTCCGGTTTTGTCAGCGTCATCGAAGTTCCGAGCAAGAAAGAAGTGCTCTCGGTCCGATTGCCTCATCAACTTACCTCAGTTGGCATCTCGTCCGATGGGAAACTCATGGCGTACACGAGTCAGTCCAACGATTTGAAACTCCTGGAAGTGGACAGCGGTAAGACACTCTTCTCGAAGAAGCTTGATGGGAATGCCCAGTTGGCCTTTGCCCCGGATGGGCATTCAGTGGCCACTGTCACACAGGCGAAAACTGTTCAAATTTGGGATGCTCCCACGGGTGAAGAACAAGCCAAATTCCTGGGCGCAACAGCGCCTTTGCTGTGTGTTGCGTTCTCCCCAGACGGCAAGAAGCTTGCAGCAGGTGGTGGCGAACTCAAGAAGGCCGAAGCCACAGGCACCATCTTCGTTTGGGATGTCGCAACGCAACGCCTGCTGCACAAATTGGAATCGGACACTCCGATACCGGTTTCATCAGTTGCATTCTCGCAGGACAATACGCTTGTTGCCGGAGCGAGCCGACAGCAGGTGCGAATTTGGGAACTGGCCAAGGCGAATGTGAAAACAGAACTGACGACACAGCAACAAGTATTCGGACTCGCGTTCTCGCCCGATGGCCGCATTATTGCCACCGCGATGGGCAGCGGTTCCATCCAGCTTTGGAATCCCGCCTCGGGCGATGAGATCGCTACCCTTAATGGGCATGTCGGCCCATGCCGGTGTTCCGCATTCATCAAGGGAGGCAAGAAACTTGTCTCCGGAGGAAGTGCGCGGTCGCTGAAACTCTGGGATGTCTCCGACAAGAAAGAACTTGCCATACTCCATCAGGATGAACGCACGGAGGACGTGCCGTTTCCGCTCGCAATGGCTTCAACCAGCGATGGTTCACTCATCGCTCTGGCGACGGAAGACAAGGGCGTCATCCTTCGCGATGGCCGAACCGGTGAGGTGAAAGCCACCCTGAAGGGCCACGAGGATGCGATCACCTGCGTAGCCTTCAGCCCGGACGACAAGACAATTGCCACCGGCAGTGCTGACAAGACGATCAAACTCTGGGAAGTGGCAACTGCGAAGGACCACACCACACTCAAGGGGCACACAAACTGGGTGTACGCACTTGCATTCAGCCACGATGGGAAAACACTGGCCAGTGGAGCCTACGACAAGACCGTCCGACTTTGGGATGTCAAGACTGGCAAGGATAAGGGCGCAATCGAAGCTCATCGCGGTTCGGTGCGAGCGGTTGCGTTCAGTCCGGACGACAAGACAATTGCCAGCGGTAGCAGCGACCGTTTCGTGAAGTGGTGGAACGCCTCAACCAGAGAGTTGAAGTTTGCGGTGAAGGGACACGAGGGCGCGATACGCACGCTGGCCTACTCCTCGGATGGCAAGGCTCTCGCAAGTGGTGGCGAAGATGGGTTTGTGAAGCTGTGGAATTCCGCAACTGGCAAGGAACTTGTTGCCACGAAGAAAGAACACACAGACGAGGTGACCACGATCGCATTCGTGGGAGATCGCACGGTACTCAGCGGCGGTTCAGACGGCGCAATTCGTCAGTGGGATGCCTCGACGGGAGAGATGCTTGGCGTTCTGCAAGGGCATACTGGTGGAGTGAGCGGAATTGCCGTCGTAAACAGTGGAATGGATTTCCTTTCGACGGGAACGGATCGCATCATCAAGCGATTCCGCCAGGAAGCAGCCAGCCCGATTCGCTTCTTCACAGGCCACACGGGCGTTGTTCAATACACATCATTTTCACCAGATGGTCGGCGATTCGTCTCGTGCGGCAACTGGCCTGAAGGCGACAAAACGCTCCGAATCTGGGATGTCGAAAAGGGAACCGAAATCCTGAAGATCGAACATCCCGGTCAGGCTGCCATGGCGATGTACTCGCCGAACGGTACGTTCATTGCTTCGATATCGAATGATTCCAATGCTTACCTGTGGGATGCGAAGACCGGCGAAAAGATTCGTACCTTCACAGGTCACGAGGCAGGTCTCGACGGCCTCGCGTTTAACGCCGATGGCTCGCAACTCCTGACGAGTGGCGGAGACAAAACCGCTCGGGTTTGGGATACTGAAACCGCTCGAGAAGTGCAAAAGTTCACTGGTCACACGGATATGATTCGCCGCGTTGAGTTTCACCCCGACGGCAAGCATGCCCTTTCCGCAGGCCGCGATGGCTTCGTGCGCATGTGGGAACTCGATACCGCGAATGAAGTGAAGCAGTTCAAATCGTCAGGCAACTGGGCCGATTGTCTTGCGATTTCCAAGGACGGCAAGTTCGTTGCCATTGGCGGAAAGAATATCTCTGTCTATGCAATCGATTCGGGTAAACTGCTCCCCGAATGCACAGGCCATCAATCCGGCGTCACGAATGTGGCCTTCTCGGACGATGGCAAACGCCTCATTTCTGCCAGTTACGATGGCACGGCCCGGCTCTGGGATCGCGACAGCGGCAAAGAACTCTACCGATTCCGCAACCACCGCGAGTTTGTCTGGTCCGCGGAGTTCTCGCCAGACGGCAAATGGATTCTGACTGGCGGTGGTGGTGCTGGTGCCGGCGAGAGCAAGTGGACCAAGGGCACCGATCACGCAATACGTCTCTGGAAAGTGCCCGATGAAAGAACGATCGCGGAATTCTCACTGGAAAATTGAGATTTCTAACCGGATGTAACGGGAACCGAAATCGGTGGTTGAGCGCAGCGAATAGTACCAGTGACCTGAAGAATTCTGACAGAAATGGTCTGCTCAAACGTCTTGTGATGGGACACTCCACGCGGCTCTCCAGGATTCTCTGATATGAAGTCAGCCCTCGCCGTGTTCATGCTGATCGTGGGTATGGGCTTTCTCGTTGCACAGCAAGACGCACCGAAAAAGTCCGAAACGCCGACTGCTGTTGCGAAGGCACCTAAAGTACCTCCGCAAGTGCCCCCGCTTCGCTTTTCGGCTACGCCCATTGCGATTGTGGCCGCGCGTGAGACTTTCGCAGTCGCAGTGTCGGCCGATGGCACACGCATTGTCAGCGTCGGCGGTTCCTTCAATCCTGCAACCGGTTTTGTCAGTATCATCGATGCTCAGAGCAAAAAAGAATTGCTCTTCGTTCGATATCCCCGCCCCTTCGATTCGGTCAGTATCTCGCCTAACGGAAAATTCGTTGCGTTTGCGGGTCAGTCCGGCGACTTGAAACTCCTCGAAGTGGCTGGCGGCAAGACACTGCTTTCCAAGAAACTCGATGGTGCTGCCCATGTTGGCTTCTCCCCGGATGGCGAGTCGCTCGCCACGGTCACGCAGGCAAAAACGGTTCAAATATGGGATGTCATCACCGGCGAAGAACAGAGCAAATTCCTGGGCGCGACAGTCCCGCTTCGCGCCGTTGCGTTCTCGCCGGATGGTAAGAAACTCGTGGCAGGTGGCGGCGATCAACAAAGGCCTAACCCCAACGGCATTATCCCAAAGGATGCCCCCTCCACCGGTACCGTCTTCGTGTGGAATGTCGTGACGCATCGTCTGATCCAGAAACTGGAACCGGAAGGGTCGATACTGAACTCGTTAATCGCCTTATCGCCAGACTGTACGCTTGTCGCTGGGTTTAGTTTCAACGGCCAGATTCGCATCTGGGAATTGGCTACATCGACAATGAAAACGGAACTGTCGCCACAGCAGCAATTGTTTGGACTCGCGTTCTCGCCCGATGGCCGCTCTCTCGCCGCTGCAACTGGCAGCGGTTCCGTCCAACTTTGGGATTCCAATACCGGAGAGGAGATGGCCACCCTCAGCGGTCATGTGGGGTTGTGCCGGTGTATGGCGTTCGCAGAGGGAGGCAAGAAACTTGTCTCCGGTGGCAATGCGCGGTCACTGAAACTCTGGGATGTCTCCGGCAAGAAAGAACTTGCCTCACTGCATGAGGGTGAACGCGCGGAAGACATGCTGGTTCCACTCTCAATGGCTGCAACCAGCGACGGTTCCCTCATTGCTCTGGCGACGGAAGACAAGGGCGTCATCCTTCGCGATGGTCTAACCGGTGAAGTGAAGGCTACACTGAAAGGCCACGAGGATACGATCACCTGCATTGCCTTCAGTCCGGACGACAAGACTATTGCCACCGGCAGCGCCGATAAGACGATCAAACTCTGGGACGTGGCAACTGCAAAGGATCGCATTACGCTCAAGGGACACACAAACTGGGTTTACTCACTGGCGTTCAGCCACGATGGGAAAACACTGGGCAGCGGGTCATACGACAAAACATTTCATTTGTGGGATGTCAATACTGGAAAGGACAAGGGTGCAATCGAAGCACATCGCGGTGTGGTGCGAGCCATCGCCTTCAGTCCGGACGACAAGATTATTGCAACCGGCGGCGGCGACCGTTTCGTGAAATTGTGGAATACCAAGATCCGAGAGTTGAAGTTTGCCATGAAAGGGCACGAGGGCGCGGTTCGCACGCTGGCGTTCTCCTCGGACGGCAAAACTCTCGCCAGTGGTGGCGAGGATGGGCTTGTGAAACTATGGAATCCCACAACCGGCAAGGAACTCGTTGCCACGAAGAAACAGCACAATCAAGAGGTGAGTTCGATAGCGATCGCAGGAGACCGCACGGTATTGAGCGGCGGTTCGGACGGCGCGATCCGCCAGTGGGACATTGCGACTGGAGAAATGTTCAACGCTCTGCCAGGACATAACGGTGGAGTGAGTGGGATTGCCGTCGTGAACAGCGGAATGGATTTCTTTTCGACGGGAATGGATCTCACCATCAAGCGATTCCGCCAGGATGCGCCTGGCCCATTTCGCCTCTTCGCGGGTCACACCGGCGTCGTTCAATACACGTCATTTTCACCGGACGGCAAGCGATTCGTCTCGTGCGGCGAATGGCCGGAAGGCGACAAAACACTCCGAATCTGGGATGTCGAAAAGGGAACCGAGATTCTGAAAATCGAACATCCGGGCCAGGCTGCCATGGCGATATTCTCGCCGAACGGTAAGTTTATCGTCTCGGCTTCGGAGGATTCCAACGCCTACCTGTGGGATGCAACGAGCGGGGAAAAGATTCGCACCTTCAAAGGTCACACCGCAGGTCTCAACGGCCTCGCGTTCAATGCCGATGGCTCGCAACTCCTGACAAGTGGTGTCGATAAGACCGCTCGGCTTTGGGACACAGCTACAGCACGTGAGATCCAGAAGTTCACGGGCCACACGGAGACGGTTCGTCGTATCGCCTTTCACCCGGATGGCAAACATGCTCTTTCCGCTGGCCGCGATGGCCTCGTTCGCATGTGGGAACTCGATACCGCGCGCCAAGTGAAACAATTCAAATCTTCCGGTGGCTGGGCCGATTCCCTTGCGATTTCCAAGGACGGCAAGTTCCTCGCCATCGCCGGGACTTTCAAAGATGGAAAGGACGTCTACGTCTACGAAATCGATTCGGGCAAAAAGCTCCCCGAGTGCATCGGCCATCGAGAAGGCCTCACGCATGTCGCGTTCTCCAATGATGGCAAACGCATCCTCTCCAGCAGTTACGATGGCACGGCCCGCATCTGGGATCGCGACACGGGTAAAGAACTGTACCGATTCCGCGAGTATAGCGAGTTCCTCTGGTCCGCGGAGTTCTCGCCAGATGGCAAATGGATCATTACGGGCGGCGGCGGTGGTGGTGCCAACGGTAAGTGGACGAAGGGCAACGACCACTCAGTTCGACTGTGGAGAACGCCCGACGAACGAATGATTGCGGAATTCTCATTGGAAAATTAGTTGATTGTGGATTGTAGATTGTGGATTGTAGATTGTAAGAGTCTTGTTGTGATGCTCGGGATCGGCGCAAGGTAAAACTGGCAAGGGATTCAACATCCCAACTTGCCAATCGATCACTATTCCAGAGGTGCATAATGAATCGAGTGTCGCTCTGGCTGATTACCTCGGGGTTGTTGATGCTGGCTGGGCCGGCATCCGCGGCCGATCCGCCTAAACCGTCTACCGAGGCAGTCGCACTCACCGCGCGGATTGATGCCCTTCTTGGGGCCGCGTGGACTGCCAACAAGATCGTGCCCGCGGAAACAGCCACCGACGGTGAATTCCTTCGCCGCGTTTACCTCGATCTCGCGGGACGAATCCCGACAGTCACTGAAACCCGCGTCTTCCTCGCAGACAAAAGCAAAGACAAACGCCAGCGAGTCGTCGCCGAGCTACTTCAGCGGCCCACATACACGGCACACATGACCGCTGTGTGGCGGCACCTGCTTCTTCCTGAAGCCGACTCGAACTTCCAGTTCTCTTTTATCTCAATCGGGTTTGAAACATGGCTCCGCGAGCAGTTCGCGAAAAACGCTGGCTACGACCAGATGGTGCGAGAACTGCTCACGACGCCGGTCGATCAACAGTCCCAACAGCGGCTTTTCAATCCCGCCACGCCCGGCAAACAAACGCCGATCGCCTTCTACTTCGCGAAGGAAGCAAAGGCCGAGAACCTCGCATCGTCAGCGGCCCGCATTTTCCTTGGGCTGCGGCTCGAATGTGCGCAGTGTCACGATCACCCGTTCGCGACTTGGACTCGCGACCAGTTCTGGGGTCTCGCGGCGTTCTTCGGCGGGCTGCAAACGCAGGACCGCGGAGATGGTTTCAACATACCGGACAAAGAAATACTCGATCGCCGCGAACTTGGGATTCCCGGCACCGAGCGAGTCGTGCAAGCCACGTTCCCCGACGGTGCCGAGCCGCAATGGAAGTTCAAGGTGGGGCCAAGGCAAACATTGGCCGATTGGGTGATCGGAAAGAACAATCCATACTTCGCACGGGCCACGGTGAACCGCGTCTGGGCGCAAATGTTTGGCATCGGACTCGTTGAGCCGGTGGATGAAATGGTCGGTGGACAGGACACGAAAAGCCACCACGAGGGCTTGCTGGATGAACTGGCCAAGTCATTCGTGGCTCACAAGTACGACCTGAAGTTCCTGTTTGAAGCAATCGCGGGCTCAAAGGCTTATCAGCTCAGTAGCCGGGGACAGGGCGCTGCTCCGCTCTACTCCCGGCAGCTTCTCCGTGGCCTCACAGGGGAACAACTCTACGACAGCCTCTCTGCCGCCACCGGACAACCGAATGCCTTTGGCGATGACCCTTTCGCAGCCTTCAATGGCGGGAACAATTCCCGCGGCGAGTTCCTCACGAAGTTCGGCCAGCACACCGGGAAGTCCACGGAGTACGAAACCTCCATCATTCAGGCTCTGACCTTGATGAATGGGTCGTTCGTTGATGCCGCGACAAACCCAAGCCGCAGCCAGCTTCTCAGTGCGGTGATCGAATCGCCATTCTTCAACGAGAAGAGCCGCATTGAAACGATCTATCTGGCCGCGATGTCGCGGATGCCGACCGAGCTGGAACTGGAGAAGGCACAATCGTTCATTGGCCGTGCCGCGGCAAGCGACGATCCGAAAAAGGCCCGCAACGAGGCCCTCGCCGATGTGTTCTGGTCGCTCATCAACAGTGTAGAGTTCGTGTTCAACCACTAATTCAACCATACAGATTTGCTGTTTAATCACTAACAGGGGAATCCCATGAACCGCTCACTCGACGTTTCGCGCAGACACTTCCTTCGTACCGGCGCAGTCAGCACCGCCATCACGATGTCCGGCTGGCTCGGGGATCTCGCCCGCGCAGTTCCCGAAACCCGGTCCAAATCGCAGCGTGCTTGCATTCTGTTGTGGATGAACGGCGGACCCAGCCAAATGGATACCTGGGATCCGAAACCGGGTCACGCAAACGGTGGCCCAATCAAAGCCATCGACACCAAGGTGCCCGGCATCCGCATCAGCGAGCACTTCCCGAGACTCGCCGATCGCGCGGACAAGCTTGCCATCGTCCGCGGGATGTCGACGAAAGAGGCCGATCACGGCCGCGGCAGCTATCTCCTGCGGACGGGCCGCGTACCGGGCGGCCCCATCCACTACCCAAGTGTCGGCTCGTTCGTCGGCAAGGAACTCGACCAACCCGATGCAGAACTTCCTTGCTTCGTCAGCATTGCTCCATTCCGCTTTTTGAGCCCCGAGGCATATGGCCCCGGCTTCCTCGGCCCGCGATACGCTCCTCTCGTTGTCGGCGAGAATGCCCTCGATGGCCAGAATCGCAACGGGGATAAGGACATCGCCCAATTGCTCAAGGTGCAGGATCTCGACCTGCCGAAGGGAATCTCCGATACTCGCGGCCTCGCGCGGGCGGATTTCCGCGACGGCCTCGATTCGGATTTCCTCACCGATCACCCTGGCTCCGTGGGTGAAGGCCACCGCACCGCGTATCGCCGGGCGAACACACTCATGCGGTCATCCAGCGTGAAGGCGTTCGATTTGACGGAAGAATCACACGTTCTCCGCGACAAGTATGGCCGCAACCTCTTCGGACAGGGCTGTCTGCTTGCTCGCCGACTCGTTGAACGCGGCGTGCCGTTCGTTGAGGTCACTCTCTCTTCGGCACCCGGCGTCAACAACGGCATCGGGTGGGACACGCACGGCGAGAACTTCGATAGCGTCAAGAGACTGTGCAGCGTACTCGACCCCGCATGGGCCGCACTCATGGATGACCTGTCCGATCGGGGCCTACTCGAAACCACCACCATCATATGGATGGGTGAGTTCGGCCGCACGCCAAAGATTAACCCACAAAGGGGTCGCGACCACTGGGCCAACTCGTGGTCCACGGTACTCGCTGGCGGCGGCATCAAGGGCGGTCAGACGATCGGCAAGACGAGCGATGACGGCATGGAAGTGAAGGATCGACCGGTGAATGTGCCCGATTTGCTCGCGACAGTTTGCAAGGCTGTAGGTATCGATCCGACGAAGCAAAACGACTCGATGATCGGTCGGCCCATCCGCCTCGTGGAACCGACTGCTGTGCCGATGAAGGAGGTGCTGTCGTGAGCCCACGAATCATCGGAGCAAGCAGCCTCTGTGTCGGGCTCTTACTTGTCGCAGCCCTTGTCGGCATGCCTGTACTGTCGGCAGCTGAAACCGCACCCGCACCCAGGAAAATCATCCCGAGGGGTGAGTCATACGATTTACTCTACCTCTCCGATGTGCGGCCAGTCGTCGTGAGGTTGTATATCACCTTCGATGGCAAGTCGCTTCAGGAGGGGTGGAATCGCTTCGCCGATACTCTTTTTGCTAAGCTCGATGCCGATAAGAGCGGTACGGTCGATGGGAAGGAATTGGCCCATTTGCAGCCGATTCTCTCGTTGCTCGCCGGTCAAGTTAATCGAATTCCAACCGATCGCTCATCGGTTACTCGGCCAATGAATCGCGCTGAGTTCGGCGAGTACCTCAAGAAAAATGATCTCGGACCAGTCCGGCTCCAGTCTTCTATCAACCCACAACGATTCAATCGTGGCGGCATACGACGTATGGGTTCCCCGACGCACGAGGAACTGGACAAGGTTCTCCTCGAACTGCTCGACACCAACAAGGATGGCAAGATCTCGGTCGCGGAGTTCACGGCTGGCATTGAGATTCTTTCCAAACTCGATGCCGACGAGAACGAACTCATAACCACCGAAGAAATCCTACGTCGGCCTCAGTTGCCGTATTTCGTGCAGGACTTTGATGGCAACATGCAGGAAGCACCAAGCCCAGGCGTGGAACTGATTCCTCTCATGCGAAAGGGCACGGATTCCAACCTCGCAAAACGGATCCTGATTCGGTACGGTCCGAAGCCTCCAGGCAATCAGAATCCGAATCAGATGAGGAATGGACGCTTCCCCCAACAGGTTGCTCAACAAACCGAGCCGACTGTGAGGCGACTCTCCAAGAAGGAACTCAAACTGAGCGATGCGATATTCGAAGCACTCGACCAGGATGGCGACGATGAACTCGACATGGAGGAACTCTCCCGTTTTGGCCAGAATGCACAGCCGGAAATTGAGATTGCGATTCGTCTTGGCAAGCTGGCGGGCGGCTCGAAGCCAGCCGAGGTCATTCTCGACGGCAACTCGCCGTTGAAGGTGTTCGCCAGTCCGAGTGGCGCTGAGGTCGCAATCGAAGTGCCCGGCGTGCGGTTGGACTTCATGTCTCACTCGGTTTATGGTGGGAGTCCCAAGCCCAAGTTACGGGCAACCTATCTCGAACGCTTCCACGAACTCGACCGCGATGCCAATGGCTATCTCGATATGAACAAGGTAGCTGGCGATCAGTTGTTCCGCGATCTCTTCACCCTGTTCGACAAGGATGGCGACGGCAAGATCTTTGAAAAAGAACTCCTCGCTGTGGTGGATGACCTGGAGGAAGTTGCCTCCGCAGCAGCGAACGGCATGGTGTTGATCGACCTCAACGAAGCGAGCCGCGGCCTCTTCGGACTGATTGATGCCGATGGCGATGGCAAGCTTTCGATCCCGGAACTGCGCGCGATGGCGAAACTCGTCGAGCGGTACGGCTCGGCAAAGGACGGCACGCTCACACCACGCGACATTCCGCGCCGGTTTGAGGCATCGCTGTCATTGGGCATCAGCGCGAGCCAAAGGACGTATGCACCTCAAAACCCATATATGTATGGGCAAAACGTCCCACCGCGGCCCCAGGTTGGACCGATGTGGTTCCAGAAGATGGATCGCAACCGAGATGGCTACGTGAGTCGCCGGGAGTTTCTCGGTACCGATGAGGAGTTCCGCAAGCTCGATCTGAATGGGGATGGCCTCATTAGCGTGGAAGAAGCGGAAGCAGCGGAAAAGAAGTGATCGCGATGTTGGACCACACGGAACGCATGACCTGTTGTCCAATCACGATGCGTCAGCGAAGGAAACACCTTTTTCCTCGCTGACGCATATTCGTTTGTGTAGAAGCTCGGGAAAAACGAGCCGGAATCATGAGCGGTGGAAGAGACATCAAATTTTTTATTTATCATAATATTATAAAAGCGTTAACAATTACAATAATTATATTCTATTAATTTAATTAACCTTGAGATGTGCTCAAAAAAAAAGGTCGATTCTGCAAAACAAAGCTAAATCATTAAAACTCTTGGCAAGATATGTCCGAATTTGAGGTTGCGTCAACGAACGAGGGCTTTGCACAAAAAGTCCTGGAACTTCAAAAGCTGGGGTGTTTAGCATCGACTGGGTAGCTGCCCATTCTCTCTAGTGTGAACCTCGTTGGGGTTTTTGTGCAAAGCCACGAACGAGATGACTTTTATGCGCTTTTTGGTGGGTTTTGGAGGTGTAAAAAACAGCCATCGAGCAGCTCCGATCTGGCTGTTTACATGGAGGTTCATCGGGTTTGGCGGAACCGCCCGAACCTGTCAAAGCCTCGCCACTTTGGCACGATTAGTTAAGTGTTTGGTGATTCCAAACCCCACTTTCATACTGCAAAGACCTCGATAGAACAAATCAAGAGCCCCGCGCCGATCGCCTCTCCCAAAGTTTCTCATTTGACCTGAGCAGCAACTCGGGAAATGATGCTGCTCTCCTCTCTGTCTGGTTCATCGGAAAACCGCATCCCAGGCATCGTGGGTCAAAACCACCTCGCCGGGGGATTTCCATCATCCGGAGGTTCTCATGTATCGATCTGCCTTGTTCAGCCTGTTCATCGGTTTGGCATTCGTCTCGCCTGGCGTTGCCCAGGAGAAGGGTGCGCCGGTCAAGGTAACCACTGTCGAAGGGGTCACCGAATACCGGCTCGCCAACGGTGCCCGGCTTCTGCTTTACCCTGAGCAATCCCGGCCCGTCGTGACTGTGAACATGACCGTTCTCGTCGGCAGTCGCCACGAGGGATATGGGGAGTCCGGAATGGCCCACCTCCTTGAACACATGGTGTTCAAAGGCACCCCAACATTCCCGAACGTACCGAAATCGCTCGGCAACCATGGAGCGAGCTTCAACGGCACAACGAACGTGGATCGCACGAACTACTTCGAGACATTGCCAGCAGGCGATGAGAACCTGGAGTTCGGAATCCACCTGGAGTCCGACCGGCTGGTCAATAGCTTCGTCAAGCGGGAAGATTTGCTCAGCGAGTTTACGGTCGTCCGCAATGAGTTCGAGCGCGGCGAGAACAGCCCGCAAGGCATTCTCCAGCAGCGGATTCACGCAGCTGCCTACGAGTGGCACAATTACGGGAAATCCACTATCGGCAACCGCTCTGACATCGAGCGCGTGCCGATCGACAACCTTCAAGCCTTCTACAAGAAGTATTACCAGCCCGACAACTGCGTGCTGATCGTGGCGGGTAAGTTCGAGGAGCAGAAGGCTCTCGCACTGGCCCAGAAGTATCTCGGCTCGATCCCCCGACCGGAGCGTCACCTTGACCAAACCTACACCGAGGAACCACCGCAGGACGGCGAGCGGACGGTGATCCTTCGCCGCGTGGGGACGGTAGGGGCCGTTGCCGTGGCATACCACATGCCCTCGGCATCACACCCGGACTGGGCACCACTGAATCTGCTCGGCGGGATTCTCTCCCAGTCTCCGAACGGCCGTCTATACAAGGCACTCGTGGAATCCAAGCTCTCCACAACGGCATCAGCACGGGCCGATAACAGCCATGACCCCGGCCTGTTCTTCGCCAATGCTCAGGCCGAACCCGACCAGCTCGATGCCGTCCGGGACAAGATGCTCAAGACACTGGAAACGCTTTCGTCCGTGCCATTCACTGCGGAGGAAGTGGAACGCGCGAAGGTTCGTAGCAAGCGGAACGCCGAGACCCTCCCGCAGAACAGCCAGGGGATGGCTCAGTCGCTCAGTTCGGCATCGGCACTTGGGGATTGGCGACTCCTTTTCCTTCAACGCGATCGAATTGCCGCAGTGACCGCCGAAGATGTGAACCGGGTCGCCCGGACATACTTCCCGAAGCACAACCGGACGCTCGGCATCTACGTTCCGGAGAAAGAGCCACAACGACTGGCCATCCCGAACGCACCGGCAATCGACACGATTGTTAAGGACTACAAGGGTGGGGAAGTGACCCTCTCGGGTGAGGTTTTCGATCCCACCCCGGCCAACCTCGACTCCCGATTGAAGACGATCGAGACCGGTGGACTGAAGGCCGGCTTTCTGGAGAAGAAAAACCGCGGGGAAACCGTCTCCCTTGTGCTCACACTGCACTACGGCAACGAGGAGTCGTTGAAAGGGCAGTCGGCGGCAGCCACGATGTTGCCCGGACTCATGATGGCCGGGACGAAGAGGCACGACCGGCAAGCTCTGCGGGAAGAACTCGATGCCCTTGGGGTGCGGATCTCTTCGGGTCTTGGAGGGTTTGGTGGTGGTCGCGGCGGGCGAGGTGGAGGAGGTGGCGGAGGTGGCACCTTGGGCCAGCTCACCTTCTCCATTGAGGCCAAGAGGGAGACCCTCTCGAAAGCGATTGTCCTGCTGGGCGAAATCCTCCGAGAACCCGCATTCCCGGCCGCTGAGTTTGAGACAATGAAGCGACTCAGCCGCACCAGACTGACCTCATCCTCCACCGATCCTGCGGAGCTAGCGAACAACGCGCTGGCCCGATCCCTCTCTCGCCACCCAAAGGATGACGTTAGGTACGTGCCCACATTGGAGGAAAGCCAGGCCCGTGCTGATGCCGTGACACTCGATCAGGTGAAGGCACTCTACGAAACTCAACTCGGCGCGGGGAAAGTGGAACTCGCAGTGGTTGGCGAATTCGACCAGGCAACTGTGGTTGCCCAGGTGAAGGAGATTCTCAAGGGCTGGGAGTCGAAGATCCCGGTGAGAAGGATTGAACGTGATGCACCAGCCGATCTCTCCGCCGCGAAGCAGAACATCGTGACACCGGACAAGGCAAACGCGACGTTCCTCGCCGCCACGACGTTCCCGCTCAAGGAATCGGACCCAGACTACGCCGCCCTGCGAATTGGTAACTTCATCCTCGGCGGCGGTACTCTTTCGAGCCGGCTGGGGGACCGTATTCGGCAGAAGGAGGGATTGTCCTACGGAGTCACGTCAGAATTCACTGCCTCTCCACGCGATGCTGTGGCCAGCTTGACGATCAAGGCAATCACCAACCCGGCTAACATCGACAAGGTTGAGAAGGCCGCGATGGAGGAACTGACCCTGTTTCTGACCGATGGCCCAACGGATTCCGAACTTGCCGATGCCAAGAAGGCGTTCCTGGAAGCCCAGAAGGTTGCTCGAAACGGCGACGCGGCGATCGCTGGTCAGATTGTTGCGAACTTGAACATGGGGCGGACCTTTTCCCATGTGGCTGAACAGGAGAAGCGGATCATGGCACTGAGCCCGGACGATGTCGGGGCAGCATTCCGCAAATATGTTGATGTGAAGAAACTCTCTATTGTCCGGGCTGGCGATTTCAAAAAGTGAGCATTGATCGGGCGATTTTCCGGGCCGTTGTGAAATCACAACGGCCCGGCTTCGTTATCCTGAGAACCAGGACCGACCGAAATTGAGTTCTTCTTTCACTTGCAGCGAAATCTTGCGATTCCTTCAACGAATAACAATCGCCCTTTGTTTTCGGCGAGCGAGCCGAATGGTTGCGTCCGTAATATTTTGATGGTTCGCGATTCACTTCCAACCGATTGTTCGAGAAGACTATGAGCGTTGCCGTCGAAATTGAGAACGTCACGAAGAAATTCGGCAACTTCACCGCGGTTGATGACCTGAGTCTTCACGTCCCGACCAATACGATTTATGGGTTCATTGGGCCGAACGGCTCGGGCAAAACTACCACTCTCCGCATGATTATGCGGATATTCTTCCCCAACTCCGGCCATATTCGCGTCCTGGGAGAAGAATCCTGGAAGGCCGCCAGCGACCGAGTCGCTTACTTGCCCGAGGAACGCGGTCTGTACAAAACGATGAAAGTCCGGGAAGTCCTTCGCTTCTATTCCGAACTCAAAGGGAACTTCGACTGCAAAGGTGCGATTGCGGAATGGCTCGAAAAGATGGATCTGAGCGCCTGGGCCGACAAAAAGGTGGAAGCACTTTCCAAGGGAATGTCGCAAAAAGTCCAGTTCATCGCCACGGTCATTGCCAAGCCATCACTGGTACTGCTCGATGAGCCGTTCAGCGGTCTCGACCCCGTGAATGCCGAGGTGTTGCGCGAGGCAATCCTGACCCTGAAGAAGAACGGCACGACCGTGATTTTTTCGACTCATGACATGGGCGTTGCCGAGCGAATGTGCGACTTCATCTTCATGATTTACAAAGGCAAGAAAGTCCTCGATGGCACACTCGAATCGATTCAGAACAGCTATGGCGAAGATACGCTACGAGTCAAAATTGAAGGCGACAACGTCCGCCTCGATTCCATTCCTGGTGTCGAGAACATCACGGACTTCGGCAAGATGCAGGAACTTCGCATCGCTCGCGGAGTCGATCCGCAAGCAGTCCTTGTGGAGCTGATGAAACGCGGCAGGGTTCGCCACTTTGAGCAGTCGCAGCCATCCCTGCAAGACATCTTCGTGCGGATCGCATCTCCGACGGTAGAAACACACCAATAGGCCAGGGATAACATGCGAAAGATTTTGGTTATCGCCCGTCGGGATTATCGCGCCTCCGTGCGAAGCAAGGGCTTCATTGTCTCCCTGGTCCTCATGCCAGTGATGATGACGGCCAGTATTGGCGTGCAGGCGCTGTTTCAGAAGCTCGAAGACACCAAGGAGAAGAAATACGCAGTGGTTGACCGCACCGACCGCAAACTGGTGGAATATCTCCAGGACTCTGCCAAGATCTACAACGAGCGAATGGTATTTGATCCCAAAACTAATAAGCAAATCGCCTCGACCATCATATTGGAACGCATAACTCCCAGCGCCAATACACCTGAGGCGATTGCTGAGCAGCGCTACGAACTGTCGCAACGAGTCGAAAAGGATGAGTTTGAAGGTATCCTTGAGATCGGCCCTGGCGTCATGAATTTGAAAGAGACTCTTAATCCCGAGAAGATCGATGATGCGGCGTCCATTCGCTTTCAGGCCAAGAAGCCAACGCAACGGCAGTTCATGTCCTGGGCCGAGAAGATGCTGAATGTCGGAATCCAGGTGAAACGATTTCAGGAGCGGCTCACCCCCGAGGAAATCGCCAGCTTGAATATCCAGGTGCCGCTCAAATACAAGGCTTTGACTCAGCAAGGCGCAGATGGCACTTTCCAGGACACGGCCACGGGGCAGCAGATCGCCACGTTTATTCTTCCCGGCGTGTTGATCGGTCTGATGTTTATGATCGTCATGGTTGGTGCGACGCCAGCCATGCAAGGCATCGTCGAGGAGAAAAGCCAACGCATCGCGGAAGTCTTGCTCGGGTCGGTTTCACCATTTGAGTTGATGGCCGGTAAATTGCTTGGTGTCATCGGTGTCTCGATGACGATGGCCATTGTTTATATGACTGGCGGCTATCTCGTAGCCGATTACTACGGTGTGTCCGGGGGGCTGACCCCCATGTTGTTGGTCTGGTTCGTTGCGTTCATGGTGCTGGCTCTGTTAATCTTCGGATCGCTCTTCATTGCTGTTGGGGCGGCATCGGGCGACATCAAGGACACACAAACGCTGCTCATGCCCATCATGATCCTGGCCTGTTTGCCATTCTTCGCGCTTGGCCCGATCATGCAGGATCCGAACGGCAAAATCGCAGTGATCTGTTCCTTCTTCCCATTCGCGACACCGATGCTGCTCGTTGCCCGGCAATCGGTGCCGCCTGGCGTCCCAATATGGCAGTTGATTTCGGGAATCGCGCTTGTGCTGGCAACGACGGTCTTCTGTGTCTGGGCAGCGGGCCGCATTTTCCGAATTGGCATTCTCATGCAAGGCAAGGGCGCGAAAATGAGCGATCTGATTCAATGGGTGATAAAAGGCTAACCGGGTCTACCCTTTGCCCAAAAGTAAATCCAATGCCCAGCATCCTCGGCAATGCTCGCCCGGTTGTCGGCAGTGGTTCAGGATGTCTTCGTTGTCGCACTTGGCGTCTTGAAGGGCATCGGCAAGGATGGGCATTCGGTCAAAGGCTTTCTGTTCGTAGATGTCAGTAGCGAGAGCAACAACAGTAGGAATGAGCCAAGAGGGGTTGATGGTGATGGGGCGGAAGGGATTGCCGAAGATGTCACGGACCAAGTCCATTGCAACATCAAACCCGGCTTCCATCGCCATCGGCGAATATAGATTGATAAAATTTTCAATCACGTTCAACTGGTCGTATCGCTTGAACACCGAATGTACGCCGATGGAGCGGCATGGTCTCGTTCTTTTGGCTAGAGCCGTGCGGCCACCGGCTCGACAGCGAACGTGAATGTATCGGCAGTCACGACTGACGGAAGAGGGAGGGCTGCTCGATCCGTGAATGGGCGGTCATCCACCCGGAACGAACCGTTTGGCACTCGAACTCCAAGCCCATCTTTCGATCGGTAAATCAGCACCGGGAAGGGAACATGGGGCAGAATCACATGGGCGTTTGGCCCCGGACCGAGCATCACTTCGTTACCCATCAGTAGCACGCCATCCACCGCAACGGGGAGGCGGTGTCCACTCGTGAGTTCGAGACGTGCGGTTGAACTCACCGATACCGGCTTGTGGAACAGAAATTGACAGGTTGCTCCCAGGGTTACCCGATCCCCGGCCGACAGCATCGCACGTGTGGCCTCATTTCCATTCACCAGAACCGCTTTTCCGGATTCAACCACATAGCCCTCGCCATCGCGAGTGATTTCGGCGTGCAGTCGCGAGACATCCGCGAATAACGGCACATCCACGGGACCATCGCCGGTTGCTTGCCCGAACGTCACGCGGTTCGAGAGACACACGAGATATCCACCTACTCCATCGACCCACAGAAGGAATCGTTTCACCATCGCGGGACTGTATGAAGAAGTAGAGATCGCTGACGGATGAGAACCGGAAGAGGATGTTGAACTGGCAGGTCTGTTGGAATACGAGCGTGTTGCACTGTTCGCGTTGGGAAGAGCGATGTCCTCTGGATTGCTTTTGGTATCGGATTGCCCTTCTTTGGATCCCAAATAGTCTGCGGTGGCCGGGGCTGCCGCGAGCCAAGCCTTTCCTCGGATGGCTTTTGCTTCCCGGTGTTCGGGGGCGACGGCTAACACCGCCTCCGCCGCTTCAAGTGCCTCCCGCCAGAGCCGCGCCTCAGCGGCATCGTAGAGACGCCCCACAGCCGATCGGAACTTGGTATGGCGATCCTCGACTGCGGTTCGGAACCGGTCGAACGCCGCGGGCGGGCAGGGGAGCTTGGGACGCAGTTTGTCCAGTTCTGCGATGGCACGAAGAAACTCGCCACGGTCGGCCAGTTCGGCCGCCATCCCCCAATCCTGTGCGGTCTCTTCCAGACGAGTAAGGTCAGGATGACGGACACCACGGTCACGGAGCTTTCCGACCGCGTTGATCGTCTCGGGTGGGTTGCCAGCTTCGAGAGCCGCTCGCACCTGCACCAATCCGAGTCTGGCGAGTGTTTGTCGTAAACCCGCGACCACTTTTTCCCCGGTATTCAGTGCCTCGGCAGCGAGTAGATCCCGCCACGCCGCATCGGGGTTGTGCTGGTCGAGGAACTTGGCAGCGCGCGCTGCGTACTCGCGAACGACTTCACGAGCCAGCCGCCAGGCACGGCGGTATCCCTCAGCGATCAGCGGTTCGATCAACTTGTGCGCATCCTCCGGTCGGTGGTTGGCCACCGCCTCTTGAGCCTGACGCAGAACCAGCCAGGGAGAATCGGCCATAATTGGGGGTGAAAGCAATCGGGAACGGAATGATGTGTACTCAGTGTACCAAACCGAATGCCTGGAGGCAGTTCGGAGGACGCTCACTCGTGGAATACGGGTAGTGGCTATGCCAGAAGGCGCTGTTTCCAAAGAAATGATGTGACCCAAAAGGGATGCCCAGCGCATCACCCAGCAAGCCTTGAAGTCTTTTCTTAGTTCCGTGGATCGGCGACATACTCTTCGGCCAGAACTGGAACAGCGACTTCATCTACTACCGTGCCGGGCATCAGATCGAGCATGGTGCGAACGATCTCCTCCCGCATGGAGAGGAATGCAGCGGCACAGCGTGGATCGAACTGCCGACCTGCCTGCTTCTGGACTTCCGCAAAAGCCCACGCTGGCGATTTGCCCTTCTTGTTCTCGTGGTAAGGGCGGTGCGAGGTCATCGCATCAAAAGCATCGGCAACGGCCAAAATCCGGGCGAGGAACGGAATGTCTTCCTTGGCAAGCCGGTCGGGATAACCGTTACCATCCCAGCGTTCGTGGTGGTTGCGCACGATTGGGATGATCGGCTGCATCTCGGGAATCGTTTGCAGAATCTTGGCACCCATTGTCGTGTGCTTCTGCATCGTGGCGAATTCGTCGGGAGTCAGTTTTCCTGGCTTTCGCAAGATGGCATCGTCGATCCCAATCTTGCCGATATCGTGTAGCGGACCCCCGAGCTTGATGAATCGAACCTGATCCTCGGGTAGTTCGAGTTTCTTGGCCAGCATGGTTGCATATTTGGTCACGCGCAGGGTATGTCCACCTGTGTAAACATCTCGCAGCTCGACAGCCTCAGCAAGGATAGAGATGGTCTTCAGGAACAGCTCGTCCTGTTTCTTGAGGAGTTGTGCGGCCTCGATCGCCGCAGAAACGTGGGCAGCGAGGGCATCGGCCAGAAACAGGTCTTCCTCGGTGAATGGATCCTGATCGAAACTGCGATCGAGGTGCAACACACCCAGTCGCTTCCGGGGCGTGCGCAGCAGTACGCTCAGGACACTGGCCATTGCCCCGTCGGCGATGCTCTGGGTAATTTTTGTCTCGTCGTCCCAGTTGAGGGTGCTGGAGAGGAGGGAAATCCCACTCGCGAAGCAACGGTTAACGAGTTTCTTGGAGTAAGGGAATCGCCCTGGTGCATCGGCTACGCCAAGCGCGATCGTGCGAAGGAGTTTCGGTTCTGAAGAATCCCCTTCGGCCAGAACGATAGCACCCCGTTGAGCCTTCAGCACGCTGACCGCATCGTTCAAGATCGCATCGAGCAGTTGGGCTTCGCTCTGCATGTATACGAAGTGCTGTCCGGCCCGAAGCAAGGCACACAACTGCTCGCCCGCCCGTGGCATCTCATTGCGGTCGAGTGCGAACCGACGGATTCCTTCTTCAAACGTCGATTGAGTCGCAGCGACAATGTGCTGGTTACTCGGCGGCCCTTCCACGGTTGCATCGTTCACTTCGACCATCAGCGCAACTTTACCGAACTGAACGATATCCCTCGGACGAAGAGGTTGCTCAGTGGTGCTTATCCGCACACCATTCACGTATGTTCCGTTCGTGCTATCCAAATCACGGACATACCATCCATCGTCCCCAGACCGGACCTCGGCGTGCCTGCGGCTTACCGAGCTGTCATCCAGGGCGATTTCCAGTGATCCAAGACGACCCGCGCGGAGAATCGTCTCCGATTCCCACACCTGGCCTTTGATTTCGCCGCTGATCCCGCGGAGCCGGATCATCCGTTTCACGCTTGCCTCAATATAAGAATTGTGGACGCAACCAAACATATCTCCCAAAGGGGGAAAAGCAGATCGTGGTGATTGTGAGGTTGGCCGCAATTGAACCAATTCTAACACGCAGTATGGCGTTGCAGAGAATCTCTGGCGGAATTCGTGTAGAGTTTCTGCGGTAGAGAATTAAGGCGGGCGCAAAAAAATTGGAATAATGTAATTTGAGACTGCTGAAAACTGACCGCTCACGTTTTCGGTTCACCTAAGCTATTGTCGATGTTTGTTTTGGTGAGCCTGGAGCGAGAGGTGGGATGCGCATGACTCCGATTACTTTTGTAGTGACTCACTAACACCCACCTTCCCTTGAACCCCACCGAATCTTGTTAGTTTCGATCCTCATTTCGCGTCCGAACTCCGCACGGCGAAGCAAAGTTCCCCGGCATTCAGTAGTCGTTAGTTTTCTAGGGTTTGTCTCCGGGACGACCCAGTACGACGTCCGAACGATTGATCCCGGCGGCGACTTGATCGAGGACGTTGCGATAAATGTCATCGCCATTGGGACCGATCAACGGCGAAGTGGTGACGCGGACTTGCCCGCCAACGAAAAGGACGTTCATTTGTGGGGGATGATCGCAAAGCGGGCCGGCTGCTGGAGTAGCCGAGGCGGTTGGGTAATCTGCGGCAATGGGTAAAAGGTCGAACTCCTCTGAGGTTCCATTGGGTCGGCGAAGCCCAACCAGTTCACCCGTTGGAGTTTGGAAGCCGAGGGAGTAAGTGTATCGAACGGGGGTTGTCGTCTCATTTGCTGAAGTGGCGGGACACCCTGCGCGAAACCCAACAGGAACCTGTCCGGCATCCGCCAAGGTCTTGGCGAAGGAATCCGCGGTCTCGTTGGGGCCGATCTGGGGATAGCGGCCATCATGCGTATCGGCGTAACCGACCAGCCCGGCATGGAGTGTTTGGAGGTTGGCCTGGCAAGCGAGTAGCTGGTAGTGTGCGCGGACCTTCCCAATCGCCGACAACACCAGCCCACACGCAAAAAACGCGATCCCACACGCAATAATCAGATCGGGGCGGAGGCGCCCACCAATTAACCGGGATTCGGGCTCCTCTCGCGGGGCACGGAGAAGTGGGCGAGGCGGAGCCGGAAAGGTAAGTGGAGGTGCTTCTTCCGCTGTGGGTTCGTGGGGTTGTTCGGCAACGGCACGGAAGGTGGCAGATAGGGTCGCTGGATCCGAAGTTTTCCTGGTCTGTGGTTCGTGTTCCGCGAGATAGGCCGCGAGGCAGGCAACGGTGCGAACCGCCAGTCCAGTGGGGGGCGATCCAGGTTCACGATCCGCTTCGAGAGGAGCAAATGCAAGACGTAGCCGCTCCAACCGGGCCGTTGCGTCCGGGGATGCGAGAAGGTGAGCTTCGATGGCGGACTGGTCGTCCGGATCGAGCGCACCGAGCAAGTATCCGATGAGGTCTTCGTCGGTCATGTTCCAACCCACATCAAGCCGAGTTCCCGTTTCGCCCGATTTTCACCAACTCGTTGTGAAAGTAGGCGTTGTGAACGGGAAGCTCGTGAACTTTGAAGATCGCAGTTATTCCACATTCCGCGTTCCACATTCCGCGTTTTCGTCCGTCCACTCCTCCGTTAATTTCGTCAACGCGGCGTGTAACCGGGATTTCACAGTTCCAACCGGGATGCCAAGAATATCAGCGGCATCCTGGTATTTTAAACCCTGAAAGTAGACCAGAAGTACCGCTTGGCGGAGCAGTTCCGGCAGCCGGGAAACAGCAGCCCGGACGAGTTCGGCCTGTTCGGCTCGATCAGCAACCTCGGGTGGGGCATCGCCCGGGGCGGGAAGCAACTCGAACAATGGCCGCGGTTCGCCCTCTTCATCCGGTGCGGCGACTGCATCCGCCGGTCGGTCGGCGATACGTCGATTGCGCCGACGGAGCGCATCAATTGCCTGGTTCGTGGCAATAGCATAGAGCCAGGGTCGAGCGGGTCGTCCGGGTTCGTACTGGCGAATTTTCAAGAAGACCTGGAGGAACGTGTTTTGGAAGACATCGTCCGCAAGGTCATCGTCGCCAAGATACCGCCGGAGGTATCCAAACAATTCCCGTTCGTATCGACGCACGAGGGGGCCAAATACGGCCTGTTCTCCATCCCGGAGCCGGGCGAGGAAGTTTTCGTCAGACTCAGAGGATGATGGAGAATGGTCCGACACGGCCCTTGTGTACTCTACGTGGGGAATCGGTCCAGCGTTCGCACAATGCGCACTCTCTCCGAGAAGATGTATCACACTACCGGCCCGTTGGCCTGTCAAGTTTTGGCTCCAGGGGAGCCGGTTCCTCTTCCGGCTTTGCTGGATTTCGCTATAACCACGGCATCAGAGCTTGTCCTTTTGTTCACTGTTTTCTCGGAGATTGCCAGTGGCCGAACGCAAATTCGCGCACTTGCACCTGCATACTCATTATAGTCTGCTCGATGGGTTCAATCGTATCCCGCCGCTGGTTGAGCAGACCAAAAAACTTGGCATGTGCGCGTGTGCCATTACCGATCACGGTAACTTGTATGGGGCAGTCGAGTTTTACACGGAGTGCAAGAAAAGCGGTATCAACCCGATCATCGGATATGAAGCTTATCTTGCTCTCGGAAGCCGCACTGAGAAGAAACCGGTCAAGGATGGTAAGCCATCCACCCACCTCACCCTGCTTGCCCAGAACAGCATTGGGTTCAAAAACCTCATCAAGCTCTCTTCGATTGCGTTTCTGGAAGGCTTCTACTACAACCCGAGAATCGATCGGGAAATCCTGGAGGCCCACAGCGAGGGACTCATCTGCCTGAGCGGTTGCCTTGCGGGAGAGTTTAACCAGTACATTCTGCAAGACAAGCCCCAGGAGGCCGAGCGGCTGGCCGGGTGGTTTCGCAAGGTATTCAAGAACAACTTCTACATCGAGATTCAAAACAACGGCATTGGGTTACAGGATCAGTGTACCCCCATCGCTGTGGATATTGCGAACCGGATGGGCATCGCACTGGTAGCAACAGCCGATGCGCATTATCTGTGCGCGGAGGATGGCCTCGCTCATGATGTTTTGTTCTGCATCAATACACGCCGGAAACACGATCCACGGAGAAGGCTCTACCCGGAAGAACGGATGCCCAATCCGTACTACGTCCGCAGTCCCGAGGATATGTATCGGCTCTTTCCGGGCCTGGAGGATGCGGTTGCCCGCAGTCAGGAAATCGCCGATGGAGTGGATATTCAGATCGATTTCGATAAGCGGCATTTTCCGGTTTTTATCCCACCCGAATCCAAGAGCCCAGAACAGTTCCTACGGGAACTGTGCGAACGGGGGCTTGTGGAACGCTACGGCGAAACCCCTAGCGAAGCGGCCCGGAAGCGGCTGGAACACGAACTGGGCATTATCTGCAAGATGGGGTTTGCCAGCTACTTCCTGGTCGTTTGGGATTTCGTCCGCTTCGCACGAGAGAACAATATTCCTTGCACCGCTCGCGGGTCCGGGTGTGGAGCGGTTGTCAGCTACGTTCTGTATTTGAGCCACGTTTGCCCACTGGAATACGATCTGCTGTTTGAGCGATTCCTCGATCCGGATCGAACGGAGGCACCCGACATCGACATCGATTTTTGCCAGGAACGGCGAGAACTGGTGATCGATTACGTCAAGAGAAAGTATGGGGTTGAGTCTGTGGCCCAGATCGGCACGTTTGGCACGCTTGCCGCGAAGAACGCCATGAAAGATGTCGGGCGAACGCTGGAGGTTCCACTTGAGCGTGTAAACCAGATGTGCAAACTGGTTCCCATGAAGGGGGCCATCGCCGCAAGTCTCTCCGAGGCAATGGAGACTCCAGATTTCCGACGGGAATACGATTCCGATCCGCAGGTTCGGTACATGGTGGACATCGCCCGCAAACTGGAAGGAATGAACCGAAACATCGGAACCCATGCAGCCGGCGTGGTGATTGCCAACGGATCGATCACGGATTATGTCCCCGTTCAGCGTGTGATCCGTAAAGCGGACGCCGAGGAGGTCGATGAGAATAGCAAGGGGACGATTGCAGTCACAACTCAGTGGGAAATGGGCATCCTGGAAAAAGTCGGGATGCTCAAGATGGACTTTCTTGGCCTGCGGACGCTCACACTGATCGATAACACACTCAAGCTTCTCAAGAAAACACGCGATATTGATCTCGATTTGTTCAAACTTCCACTCGATGACAAGGAGGTGTACCAGCTCTTACAGCGCGGTGATGCAAAGGGGGTGTTTCAGTTGGAATCCGAGGGTATCCGCGAACTTCTCAAGCGAATGAAGCCTGACAATATCCGCGACCTGATTGCGGTCCTTGCTCTCTTCCGTCCGGGCCCTCTCGAAGGTGGAATGGTCGATGAATACGTCGAGTGCAAGCACGGGCGAAGACAACCGGTGTATCAGCATCCTGTGATGCAAGAGATTCTAACGGAAACGCACGGCGTGATGGTCTATCAAGAACAGGTGATGCGGATACTGAATCGCCTGGGTGGTATTGATTTGGCAAAGGCATATGCGTGTATCAAGGCAATTAGCAAGAAGAACACGAAGCTGATCACGGCGCGAAAGGCCGACTTCATCAAAGGCTGCAATGAGCAAGGATTGCCAGCCGATAAGGCAACGGAAATCTTCGGACTGATCGAGTTGTTCGGGGGCTATGCCTTCAACAAGTCACACACAGCAGCGTATGCTCAGATCGGATATCAGACTGCATATCTCAAAGCACACTACCCCGCCGAATTCATGGCAGCGCTTTTGTCGTCGGAGATCGACGATGGAAACAAGCGGGATATGCTCGTCGATCATATTGCCGATGCACGCAAGATGAATATCGAGGTGCTGCCACCCGATGTGAACCGTGGGACTGCCGATTTCGATGTCCAGAACAACCGGATCATCTTCGGGCTCACCGCCATCAAGGGACTCGGCCGCGGTGCAGCCGAAGAAATCGTCCGGGCACGTCAACAGGGTGGAAAATTCAAGGATCTTTACGACTTCTGCGAACGAGTGGACCGTCGAATCGTGCCGAAATCCGCGGTTGAAAAGATGGTGATGGCCGGAGCGTTTGATTCGTTCGGCAAGCGAGCCTCGCATTTCGCTGCCGTCGCAAAGGCTTATCAAGCAGCGGATGAGCGCGCTTCCGACCGACGACGCGGCCAAAAGAGCTTCCTCGATCTCTTCGAGAGCGGCGATGATGCCGATCCCACGAACGAACAGGGTGCGGATCGTGGTTTGCCGGATGTACCCGAATGGCCTGAAACCGAGAAACTCAAGTTCGAGAAAGAGGCGCTCGACTTCTATATGTCCAGCCACCCGCTTGCCCAGCACGATGAGCAACTTCGCCGGTTCCGTACGCACGATGCCGCCGAAATCGTGAAGGCAAAGAACGGGACCGAGGGACGGGTTGGCGGAATGATCTTGGATTTGCAAGTTCGCACCGCGAACAAGGGCCGAAATGCTGGCCGCAAGTACGCGATGTTCCGCATTGAGGATTTCACCGGGACCGTGCGGTGCATCATGTGGTCCGATGAGTTTGCCCGGTTTCAGGAGCTAATGATTTCCGATGCCGTCTATTTGTTTGAGGGCACTCTGAATTGGGCTCCCGATCGGGCCGAGCCGGATTTCGCTGTGAAAAAAGTGATGACGATCGAGGAAGCCCGACGCGAGTTCACCAAGAGCATGCTGCTCAAGATGTCTTACACGGAGGATGTGAGCAGTCTGGGGAAACTCGATGTGGTCGGATTGGTTCTGAAGCGATACCACGGGACTTGCCCCGTCTATCTCAGCATTCGGGACGCCAACGGGAAGCAGGTGCAGTTGAAACTCAACGACGAGTTCAAGGTGAACCCAGCCGTTCTCAAGGTGGAAGAACTGGAGATGTTGCTTGGCCCGGGAGCCGTCCTATTCAGCCGCTGATTGGGTCTGTGCAAGTCGCGTGGGAAGTTCGCTTGGCGATGGGCAGAGGCTTCGCGATCACCCCTGCGGCTAGAAAGGAAGTAGGTCGGGCTGTGCCCGACTGTCGGGCACAGCCCGACCTACTTTGAAGACTCCGCATCGCAAAACCGGTACCTACTCACTCAAACGTCTCATTCCTGACCGCGCGAAGTATAGGTTTACCTGGTCCCTTTGTACTCGGCTCTGCCCACATGTACACGCGTGGGCAGACTGTCAGCAGTTCGGGCACGTTACAAGGCATTTCCATCCCAATCGCAGATTCAATCACGATCGCTGTCAGGCTTTGTCATGTTTTGTCAGGTTTTTTTGGCCTCTTGGAATACAACCATACGCAGAATTAATCACTTCAATCATAAACAAGCTCGTGATTTGGGCTGGCTGACCTATTACACAGTACCGAAAAAAACCTGTTACGCTCGCGCCATATCGATGTGAGGGCTTTTCTGCGCTGCTTTGGTCTCGTCGCGTGAAGTTTCGGTTACCAACCCGATACTCCCTGCCGGCCAATAATCCTGCGCTTGGATTATCCCAATTAACGCTGACCCGCGCGCAGTTTGCGTGCCTGGGGACAGTCACACACACAAATACAAGCCGCTCAGGAGATCCGCTATGTGGCTCAAACATCTTCGTCGCATACTGTTCCCGAACCAGAACAAGTCTCGTATTGATCGTCGCCGAGAGGCTTCCGAGGTTCGCCGCTCTGGAACGCGGTTGGGAGTGCAGCTCCTGGAAGATCGAACAGTTCCCAGCACGTTGACCGTCAGATCGCTTTACGACGGTTCCGGCGTCACGCCCGGAGACGGTTCTCTTCGTGGCGAAATTGCGGCAGCACAGAGCGGCGACACGATTCAGTTTGCCAGCAATCTGGCTGGAGGGACGATTTACCTCACCGCAGGCGAGTTGCTCATCAACAAGAACCTGACAATCGAGGGTCTGACCAGTTCCACAGGAGCACCAGATTTAACAATTAATGCCTCTCAATCGGGAAGCCGCGTCTTCGATATCCAGGGTGAATACTCTGGCATCAATGTCACTTTGGTAAATCTCGTCGTCACGGGTGGCGATGCAGCTCAGGGTGCAGCCTATGTGCAAAACGCAGGTGGGGGCATTCTCATCAGCGACGTTCTCGGCGGCACCGTCATACTGACCAATCTGGACATCACAAACAACCAGGCCACGGGATATGGCGGAGGACAGGGTGCGAACAACCAGCCTGGCCAGATGGGACAGCAAGCCCTTGGCGGAGGGATCGCGTTAATCGGTGGCCCCACAACGAAGTTGATCGTCAGTGGCAGCAAAATCACCAACGATGATGCCAGAGCTGGGCAGGGTGGTCAAGGCGGCCAGGGTGGCACTGCCGGGAGTGGCAGCTTTGGAAACGGTAATGGCCGGGGTGGCGCAGGTAGTGATGGAGGTGATGCGGAAGGAGGCGGGATCTTTGCCGTTGGAGGAAACTTGCAGTTAACCAACGACACAATCTCGGGGAATATCGCGGCGGGTGGAGCAGGAGGTACTGGTGGAACCGGTGGCGTGACAGCCAGCTTCGGCAATGGACCCGGAGGTGCCGGTGGCATCGGCGGCAACGCCCAGGGCGGTGGATTGTATGTAACCGGCAACGACACCATTCAACTCAATTCGGACACGATCGGCAACAACACTGCCGTGGGTGGCAACGGAGGTGTTGGAGGAACCGCCGGCAGCCACGGGCTCCGCGTTGGCTCGGGCGGTGCGGTTGGAGCCAGCGGCAACGCCGAGGGGGGTGGATTGGACATCTCCGATCCCAGCCTCACGATGTTCTTCGTCAGTGTCACCGGGAACCAAGCTTTGGGTGGTGCCGGAGCGAATGGTATTGCTGGTTTTTACCCTGCTGGTGGGCAGGGCGGCGAGGCGAACGGAGGTGGGCTATTCCTTGATGGTACAAGCGGTACCTACACTCTATCGACCATCAACAATAACTCGGCCATCGGCGGTGTTGGCGGACGGGGAGCCAACCAACTGGCCAACTACTCGCCCGGCAATGGGGGTGCCGGTGGCAGCGCCGAGGGAGGTGGACTGGCAACGCTAAGTGGAACCGCCAACTTCCCCGCCCTGACACTGGAGAACAACAGCGCCCTGGCCGGGTCGGGCGGCAATGGCGGGAACGATATCTCCGGCCAAAATGGTGGCATCGGCGGTAATGGTGGATCGGTACAAGGCGGAGGTATTTACGATAGCCAGGTGAACCTGACTCTCACGAATTCCACGCTCACTAACAACGAAGCCACGGGCGGCGAAGGCGGCAACGGCGGGGCCGGTGGAGGAGGAGCGACCGGAGCGTATGCCGGTTCGTCTGGTGCGGGAGTGGGTGGTGTGGGTCATAACGCCGGGGCAGGAGGCAACGCAGGCTCTGGCGGGTCGGCCCAGGGTGGTGGATTGTATGTTACCAACGCCAGTCTCCAGTTCAGTAATGACACGTTCACGAGTAACTTCGCTCTCGGTGGTGCGGGCGGCAATAGCGGTGCTGGCGGGCTCGGTGGTCCAGGTGGGACCGGTGGCAATGGAGCAGGCAACCAGGCTTATGGTGGTGCTGGTGGGGCCGGTGGCAATGGCGGCAATGGCGGTCAAGGTGGGCTGGCAGGCGAGGGTGGCTCTGGACAAGGCGGAGCAATCTTCAGCGATGTCGGTACCAAACTCCAGTCAACGGGAGATACGTTCACCACCAACTCTGCCCGGGGAGGTGCCGGAGGCAACGGGGGAATGGGCGGTAGCGGTGGCTATGGCGGACAAGGCGGCTGGGGCGGCGATGGAGGCACGGGAGGCACGGGAGGCAATGGCGGGGCCGGCGGGCTCGGTGGTACCGGCGGTCAGAACGGCAATGGTGGTGTTGGTCAGGGCGGTGCCCTCTACATCGCCAGTGGCACTGTCAACCTCTTGAGCGACACCTTCACCAGCAACTATGCCCTTGGAGGCGCTGGAGGAAGTGGCGGCAACGGCGGCAATTCCGGCTCGGGCGGCTATGGCTACACTGGTGGATACGGATCGCTCAACTACCTCGGCGGGACTGGTACCGGCGGCAAGGGTGGGACTGGCGGGCAGGCCGCCAAGGGAGCCTTCAGCATCATCGGTGGATTTGGTGGAGACGCTCAGGGCGGCGCAGTGTTTGTTGCAGAGAGTGCATCGGTCACATCCACGAACGACAAGTACAATCAAAACTCTGTTCAGGGCGGCACCGGTGGCGTTGGCGGAGCTGGTGGCTCTGGTGGTCAGGGTGGCGTAGGTGGCTCGGGTCGGCAAGGCGTTGCGACGGGTGGGGCGGGCGGCCTGGCTACCGCTGGCGGCGAAGGCGGTGCCGGTTCCAGCGGTGGTCAAGGCGGCGATGGTCAAGGCGGTGCCCTGTTCATCGTTGGTTCCTTCGCACCCAACGACGATTCCATTAACGGGAACTCAGCCAAGGGAGGCAACGGCGGCAATGGAGGTGCTGGCGGGACTGGTGGTGCTGCCGGACCCGCCGGAGGTGGCGGCAGTGCTTCTGGGGCAGGTGGCAATGGCGGTCCAGGCGGCGACGGCGGAATTGGCGGTCAGGCTGGCAACGGCGGCGCTGGTGGTGCTGGCCAGGGTGGGGGCGTTTATTTCTCCAGCACGATACCAATTACCTTCGGCGGCTTGAGTAATAACTCTGCCGTGGGTGGTCAGGGTGGCAACGGTGGCCAGGGCGGCGCGGGTGCCAACGGAGCCGTTGGTGGACCCTCGGGTACGGGAAGCTCGCCGGGCACCGGAGAAGGCTATACGGCCGCGGGTGGCAACGGCGGTGCTGGCGGTGTTGGCGGCAGCGGCGGTGCTGGCGGTGTTGGCGGCAGTGGTCAGGGCGGTGGTCTCTATATCGCTTCGGGCAGCGTGCAGTTCTCTACGAGTACGATCAACGCGAATTCTGCCATCGGAGGAATGGGTGGCGCTGGCGGTGGCTCAGGCTCAGGTGGTATAGGCGGCAATGGAGGCAACTCCAAGACAGGTGCCGGGCCGGGAGGTGACGCCGGTGCCGGTGCAAATGGTGGCAATGGAGGCGCGGGTGGAACTGGTGGCAATGGGGAAGGCGGCGGCGTGTTCGCAGGCGGCGGCAGTGCCCAATTCTCCTTCGCAACCTTCAGCTCCAATATCGCGCAGGGAGGTGCTGGTGGCAGCGGTAACTCTGGAGGCGAGGGCGGCTATGGAGGAGGTGGCGCGGCCGGCAAAACCGGATATTCCAGTGGTGGCCAAGGCGGTAATGGAGGCCTCGGAGGGCATGGCGGCGGAGGAGGACTTGGAGGTACTGGCGGCAGCGGCCTTGGAGGTGGCCTCTATGTTTCCGGTGCAACCGTTCTTCTGTCGCAGAGCACTCTAAGCGGCAACAGCGCACTGGGTGGTTCTGGAGCAAATGGAGGCAATGGCAACAACGGCGGTACTGGAGGCGGCGGTGCTGGAGGTGGCTTCGCGGCGGCTGGCCTTGTTGCCAACGGCAACAGTGGCTCAGGGGCCAGTGCGGGCTCGGGCGGCAACGGCGGCTCGGGCGGCAACGGTGGCAATGGGGATGGCGGCGGACTCGATATCGATAATGGCACCATCACTCTCTACGAGAACACGGTTGCCAACAACGCCGCGGAAGGTGGCAACGCGGGCAATGGGGCAGTTGCAGGAGCGGGTGGCAATGGCGGCAATGGTGCCAATGCAACTCAAGGTACCGGTGGGGCCAACGGCGGAAACGGCGGAAACGGTGGCGGTGGTGGTTTAGGTGGCACTGGCGGAAACGGCGGAAACGCTGCTGGCGGTGGCGTTGATGGACAAATCGGAACACTCGCACTCGAAAGCGATACCATCGCCGACAACTCTGTCCAGTTTGGCCAAGGCGGAAATGGTGCCGTGGGTGGCGCGGGTGGACAAGGGGGCACGGGAGGTAGTAAGGGATATGGTTTCGGTGCAACGTATTACCCTGGTTCCAATGGAGAGAACGGGCAGGATCTCAGTCACACAACTGCCGCTTCCGGGATGGCAGGAACCCAGGCTTCGGGCGGTGGCGTTGAAGTGGACAGTACGGCCACCGCGACATTCAGCGACACCATCGTCGCGCAGGACACTGCCCAGACAGGCGTGGATGTTTACGGTTCCGTGGTCTCCAATGGGCACAACTTCATTCAAAGTTCCTTTGGCAACATCGGCTTCACTACTTCCAAGGGCGACATACTCAATGTGAATCTGAACCCTGACCTGGCACCGCTGGGCAATTATGGCGGTCCGACACAAACCATGCCGCTATTGCCGGGCAGCCCGGTCATCGATGCCGGGGTGAACACAGCATTGGCGATTCAGGATTTCACCGGCTTGCAGGATTGGTATCAGGGCCAAAACAACGCTCAGGACAGCGGTCCGGGCGGCAACAACGGCACGATCTACGGTGGCGTGAGTTACACCGCGGGTGTGGATAATAATGCCTTCAACTTCAACGGTCAGGGCAGTTACATCGATTTGGGTACCGGGGCAGACATTGTCGGAACTGGTGCATTCGCCGTGGCCGCCTGGGTCAAGACCACCTCCACCGGCTCACAAGTCATCATCAACCAGCGCGACGCCAACAACTACAACGGCGAATACGTCCTCAGTGTCGTGAATGGCAAGGTCAACTGGTACACCTTCGGCAACAACGAGTTTGGTTTCAACATTACTTCCAACCAGTCAATCGATGATGGCAGTTGGCATCTGGTGGTTGCCGAACGCCTGGCGGATGGGACTGGGCAGGTCTATATCGATGGCGCGCTGGATAGTTCGCAAGCCGCAGCACCGGTACCCCTCTCCAGTGGCTTCCACGTTTATATTGGCGAAGATGTTCGCAGTGCCATCGATCTCGGCTCGGCCTATGCGAGCAATTATGTCGGTCAGATTGATGAAGTACAGATCTACAACACCCCTCTGACACCTATCGAACTCCAGTCGTTGTATAACGACCGCACCGCGACAAGCGGAGGCGAACAGTCGATAACCTTCCCGGGTCTGGTTAGTTCGTATTCGGGTCAGAACAACAGCCAGGACAGCACGGGACTCAACAATCTCACGGCTGTCGGCGGTGTCAGCTACGCTCCGGGCATCGTCGGTCAGGCCTTCCAATTAAACGGTTCCACAGGCTACCTTGTCACGGCCCCGAACCCAACAAGCCTGTCCATCAACACGGCAATCACAGTTTCAGCGTGGGTCGATCCTTCCGTTCTGAAGTATGACAATGTTATCATCGACAAGACGCAGGCAGGAGATGCCGCCAACTATCGCTTTGGCATCTACGGCAACGAACTGTTCTTCTGGAATGGCTCTCAAGCGGTGTTCTCGACAGGCACCATCCCCGCCAACACCTGGACGCAGGTTTCATTTACGCTGAATGCCTCGACCAACACGCTCAGTTTCTACATCAACGGGCAGTTGGATTCGATGCACACCATCGGTTTCGGTGCCCTTAACGCGGCCGCAGTGACGATCGGTCGCGATATAGAAGGGCGCTCTTTCCAGGGTCTGCTCGATGAAGTGCAAATCTACAACGCCGCTCTGACGCCCACGCAGATCGGGTTGCTTTACAACGATCGCACCACAAGTAATGCTGGAGCACTGCCGACAACATTACCAAATCTGGTGAGTTGGTATTCGGGTCAGAGCAACAGCCAGGACAGCACGGGGCTCAACAACCTCACAGCTAATGGCGGGGTTAGTTACGCTCCGGGCGTACTTGGACAGGCCTTTCAACTGAATGGTTCCACGGCTTATCTTGCCACGGCTCCCAACCCAACAAGCTTGTCAATCAACACGGCGATCACGGTTTCGGCCTGGGTCGATCCCTCGGTTCTGAAAAATGACAACGTCATCATCGACAAGACACAAACGGGAGATGCTGCCAATTACCGCTTTGGCATACACGGCAACCAACTCTTCTTCTGGAATGGTTCGCAAGCGGTGTTCTCGGTAGGCACCATCTCCACAAATACCTGGACGCAGGTTTCCTTCACCCTGAATGCCTCAACCAACACTCTCAGTTTCTACATCAACGGGAAGCTGGATTCGACCTATAGCATCGGCTTTGGTGCCCTCAACACAGCAGCGGTCACCATCGGTCGAGACATTGAGGGTCGCTCGTTCCAGGGGCTGCTCGATGAGGTGCAAATCTACAACGCCGCTCTGACGCCAGCTCAGATGGCACTGCTGTACGATGAGCCCAACGGTGTCAGCACCGACCAGCGTGGTGATCCTCGTCCAGTTGGAAGCGCTGAAGACATTGGTGCCACCGAGTACCAGTACGATCTGGCGATCAATGGATCGGCCCCACTTTCGGTCGGTGCGGGCAACGCGATCGTCTACAACGTGACGATCACCAACAACGGACCCGATACGGTATCTGGTGCCACACTGACCGATGTGCTGCCATCGAGCGTGACTTATCAATCCTTGCAGTCACCCAGCGGCTGGACAGCTGCCACGCCAACCGTGGGTCAAAATGGCACCGTCACACTCACGGATAGTGCGAGTCTGGCTCCCTGTGCTTCGGCTGTCTTCGCGCTGACCGTTCAGGCCAATATTGCGACGGAGGGAAGCGTGATCCAGAACACGGTTTCGGTTGGACCCACCACTTACGACACATTCGTGGCCAACAACAGCATAACGCTCTCATCCACTCTGCCCACCATGCCCGCGAATGGTGTGGATATTCACGGACAGCCAAGTAACGCCGTGGTCGGTCAGGCCATCAGTCCAGCGTTGACCGTGGCCGTGGTGGATGCTAACGGCAACACAATCCCCACCAGCACTGCACCTGTAACGCTGGCAATCTACAGCGGTCCCAAGGGTGCCATTCTGGAAGGCACCACCACGGTTCGCGCTGTCCACGGAGTTGCAACCTTCACCAACCTGAAGCTGAACATGGCCGGGACTTACACACTCAAGGCCACCGGCGGCAAGCTGACTCCGGATTTCTCCAATCCCTTCACCATCTCGGTTGAGGATGTGAGCAGCAATCTCAGCATCAAGCGCGGAGCCCTTCTACCTGTCCCTCGCCAGAAGGGGCAAAGTACGAATGTTACCAACTTCAAGGAAACGATCCTCATTACCAACACGGGCAAGCAGGCTCTCACTGGCCCACTGGGCGTGGTTCTTGAGAATCTGCTTGCCAATGTTACTTTGACGAATGCCTCGGGGACGTATCAGAGCAATCCGTACCTCACTGTGCTGGGTGATGGCAAAGTCCTGTCGCACGGTCAGAGTGTAGTAGTCACACTGGAGTTCTCGGTCACAGGCAATGCTTCGAATGCCCAAGCCGCGGTCTCTTATGCACTTGATGCGCTGCTTGGCATCTGATTGAAACTCTCCTTACTTCCTTGAGCGTTTTGCCGGTCACACCCGAACGAATTGTAAAAAAGGGGGAAGTATTCGAGTAAAAAAGAATTCACTCGACCAGATCGCCCAGTTCTTCGCGGAGTCGGTGTAGAACGCGGCTTTTGGCCATTCGGACGGCGTTGGCACTCATGCCGAGTTCGGTTGCGACAGCCACTGCGGGCTGTTCATCCACCGTTGTGCGCCAGAACGCCAGCCAGGTTCGTTGTTCAAATTCGCTTTGCAAGAGTCGCACCGCGCGATGATACAGTGCTGAGAACTGGGCAGCTTCGGCCTCATCCTCAGGCGCATCCCGCTCCGGTATTTCCTGAAGCCGTTGCCAGACCTCCGAGCCGCCAAGTGAGGCTGGATTATTGCCCCTGGAACGCCAGTAGGCCGTAACTTTGTGACGGGTGATTCCTCGCAGCCAGCCGCGAAATGTATCTCCTTCGCGTTCCCTGCGAAAGGTGCCAATGCCCTGTGCCGCAGCGTGGAAAACTTCCTGAGCCACATCATCCGCATCGGAGTGTTCAACTCCCCATCGCTGGCACCAGTGATAGATTAATGGAGAATAGAGATCAACGACATGCGACCACCCGGAATTGTCGCCCGTGCGAATGCGCTGCAAGAGGCTCAGAGAGGTAGAATTTTCCTGCGTCACGCTCGTTCCTTTTGCTTTCGCGATCCATCATCCTGGATCGCATCGGGGCGGTCAACCACCTTTCATCTCAGCGCGGGAGAATGAACGTGTCGGAGCGAATCTGCCCCTCTCCAGACCAACTCTCTGCCTTCGTGCTGGGGACACTCTCGGAAGCCAGGCTTGGCGAAGTGGGTCTCCATCTCGACAAGTGCCCCGACTGCGAGGCGGCAGTTGCCGCTCTGGAAAACTTGAGCGATGAAGTGATTGCCGGGCTGCGTCGAGCCAGTCCATCCGATGCTCCCAGGTGTGAAGGGGTACGAGAACTGCCACTTCCCAAAACACTGGGCGATTACCGCATCATCCGAGAAGTCGGTCGGGGCGGCATGGGAATCGTTTATGAAGCCGAACAGGTCTCACTCGGTAGACGGGTTGCTCTCAAAGTTCTTCCGCGCCAGCTCCTGCTAAGACCCGATTCAGCGGATCGCTTCCAGCGCGAGGCACGAGCCGCGGCTCGTCTCCAACACACCAATATCGTTCAGGTATTTGGTACTGGGGAACAGGATGGGGTCTATTACTTCGTCATGCAGTTCATTGAAGGTGCCGGTCTCGATCGTGTGATTCGCAGGCTTCAACGCCACGAGATCGCGATCTCGCCCACACAGACATTGGATACCCTTGCGGAAGAGAGCGATCGGTTTGCCGTCTCGGTGGGGGACTTCACGACCGAGGTGTCTCGTGGCCCAAACGCTGAGGCTGCCTCGCCGTTCCCGGGATTCGACAACACATCCGGGCGTGCCTTGACTGGTCGTGCCAACTGGGCGAACATCGCTCGTCTGGGTTATGAGGTTGCCGAAGCTCTGGCATTTGCCCACGCTCGCGGCGTGATCCATCGCGATATCAAACCTTCCAACTTGATCCTCGATAGCGAGGGCCGCATCTGGCTGGCGGATTTTGGACTCGCCAAGGATTCATCCACTACCGATAACCTGACTGCCAGCGGATTCCTGATTGGCACACTCCGTTACCTTCCCCCCGAGCGATTTCAAGGCCAGTCCGATGCACGGGGCGACGTATACGGGCTTGGGGTTACTCTCTACGAATTGCTCACATTACGTCCGGCGTTTTCGGATTCCGACCGCAGCAAGCTACTGCACCAGATCTTGCACGGTCATCCTCCCCGTCCCCGCAAGCTGAACTCTGCCGTCCCCTCCGACCTGGAAACCATCGTCCTCAAGGCGATTGCCCGCGATCCCAACCACCGTTATCAAACGGCTGCCGAGATGGCTGAGGATCTCAAGCTTTTCGTGGAAGGCAAGCCAATCCGCGCCCGGCGTGTCGGTGAAGTAGAAAGGCTCTGGCGTTGGTGTCGCCGCAATCCCGCTCCGGCAATACTCGCGAGTGCCTTTCTCGGAGCGATGGTATTCGGATCAGCAGGGATTACCTGGAAATGGTTGGAAGCAGAGCGACGGCGCGACGAGGCCGACCGCGAGAAGGAAAAGGTGATCGATGCCGAACATCAAACGGCCCTTCATCGCGATGCTGTCGAAAATGCCAGAAACGAATCTCACCGCATCCTGGCAAGCATGATGCTGGACAAGGGAATTGCGCTGGCCGAACAGGGTGAAATCGGCGATGGCTTGCTCTGGATGCTGGAGGGTCTTCGCACCGTTCCCAAAGATGCTCCGGATTTGGAACGTGTGATCCGGACGAATCTCGCGGGCTGGCTTGGCCACTCTCACGGTCTGCGCGCGATGATCGAGCAATCGCATCAAATCGAGCGGTGCGCGTTTAGCCAGGATGGTTTGCATTTCGCGACTGTTTCCAGCGACGGAACTCAGGTTTGGGATGCTGCCACCAATCGGCCACTCCATCGGCACGCAGAAGAAATTGGGCCGATGGCGATCAGCCGGGATAACAAAACGCTTCTGACAACACGCCCGAGCAAAGATGGAAAGCAATGGCTCGCGCAGCGCTGGAATCTGATTTCCGGTCAACCGATTGGTTCGCCGCGGTCTCTGTCGGTGTCGATCTGCTCAGCGGCCTACGCTCCGGATGAAACGCGGATTGCCATCGGGAGTCGCGATGGGGTGGTGCGGCTATGGGATCTCAAGCGCGAAGAATGGTCGCCTGCGATCTTTCAACACGACAAACTCGAACCTGTGTGCCTGGAATGGAGCCCGGACTGCCGGCTTCTGGCTGTGGGAACTGCAACTCCACACGAGAAAGGCGAGTGCTTCGTCACGATTTGGGACATCGCAGAGGGTAAGCAGCTCAAGCCCTCGCTCGAACACAAAGAACTGGTTTGCAGCCTCACTTTTTCACCGGATGGGACAAGTATTCTGACCGGTTGCAATGATGGAACCGCTCAACTTTGGGATGTCGCTACGCGAAAGCCCACCGGCCTGCCGATGCGGCATCCCCACGGTGTCCATGCGGCTCGGTTCACTCCAGATGGTCGGACGATCGCGACCGGCGGGAAAGATGGGATGGTACGTTGGTGGGATGTTGCCACGGGTATTCAACTGATCGGGACATTACCCCGATATCAGGGAGAACTCAATGCATTGTCTTTCAGCCCCGACGGGAACACCTTGGTAACAGGAGGGGGCCTGGAAAGTGCAGGCGGAGCCATCCAGATATGGGAAGTGGCTCATTGCCTCCAACGACCTCTGGAGAAAGAGAACCGAGGAGGGCTTCCCAAGGTGCCCTGGGTTGTAAACGACACACTCAGCTGGCGAAGGAAACAGATTGTCTCTTACAGCTCGGATGGGAAATGGGTCATCACGGGAACGCGTTCAGGCCGCGCTAGACTCAACGGCATTGACACTGGGATGCCGCACGCGCTCCCACTCCGTAATCGCTGGGATGGTGTTTATATAACGCTTTTCAGCCCGGATGGGCGGCTGGTGGCGACTGCGAGTGAGGACAAGACTGCGGACGGTGAGGTACGTTTGTGGGATACAGCCACTGGCCTGCCTGCCTGTCCACCACTACCGCACCTCAACTGGGTAGCGGCCCTGGCGTTCAGTCCGGACGGCAAGATTCTCGTCACTGGTGGCTACGATTCGGCAATCCACTTCTGGGACGCGCGCACAGGAAAGCGGATCGGCCGACCCATTCCCCAGGAAGCGATTGTCCAGAGCATCAGCTTTAGCCCCGATGGGAAGACGATTGCGGTTGGCCAGGGGCGCGTGTTCCTCGGTTCGCATCCTGCCGATAGCCTGATGCTGTGGGATGTGGATACTTACCACAAGATTGGGCAAACCATCCGCGGACCCAGAACGGTTTTTAGCTTCAGTCCCGATGGGAGGACGCTCGCTTCTGCTGAATCGGTTCGAGTCCGGCTTTGGAATACCTCCACGTGCCTGGAGGCCGGTCCTGTCATGACTGAACTCGCCGAGGTCAACGCTCTGACGTTCAGTCCCGATGGAAGGTTTATTGCGACAGGAAGCACGGATGGAACAGTACGAATTTGGGATCCATTTTCGGGAAAACCGATTGGAACACCGATGCTCCACTCCCAGCGAGTCAACATCGTTGCCTTCAGTCCAGACCCCGAAGGCAAGCTGATCCTCACGGCCTGCGAAGATGGCAGTGTTCGAGTGTGGGATCGCAAGACGCTACTGCGTTTGGGTCCAGCGGTGATTCAGAATCGAGAGTTGTGGGAGGCGGCGTTCACATCGGACGCACGCGCCTTTCTAACAACCACCGCTGATGGCACGACACGACGTTGGCCCGTACCGATGCCCCTGGACGATGATACGGATCGATTGATGCTACGCCTGGAAGTGAGGACTGGTTTGAAAATGGGTCCGGGACAAACAGTCCGCCAACTCAGCACGATGGAATGGGACCAACACAACAAGCAATTGGAGGCACTTGAAGGCTCCACGGCCAACGCCTATGCCGGCAGGGTCAATGCGCGAGCATTCCATAATGCTTGCGCACGGGAAGCGGAAGAAGAAAATACTGCCTTTGCAGCGAAATGGCACCTCGATCAGTTGATTGCGAATGCGTCTCGTCCCCCGGCCAATCTTAATTCCGAGGAGGCGTGCTTATCGTATGCCCGTCGCGCGCATCGATTCGCAATTGATGGACACTTCGACAGAGCGGAAGAGGACTATTCGCAATCGCTCAAGCTAGGTTCGGCTGATCTGCTCGTGTGTTGGTACCGCCATCGTATCGTTGATTGCCTCGCGGCCAAACAATGGTCGCTGGCCCTCTGGTACCTGGACCGAGCGATTGATGTCGCTCCGGGGGACTGGCAACTGTATGCGGACAGGGCGACAGTGCAGGGTGAGCTGGGGAGATTGAAAGCTCAGGCTACGGACTTGGCCAATGCGATGGAGCGAGGAGGCGATAGCGACTTACTCATCAAGGTGGGAGATGAATATGCTCGCCGCGGTGAGTGGAAGAAGTCTGCGGCTGCGTACAAACGGGCTATCCAACTTGGTCCATGTCCTGCGGATTTCTGGGAGCGTCAGGCGTTGGTGTTTTTGAAAGTTGATGATCGGCAGGCATATCAAACTCTCTGTGCTGGGTTTGGAGAGGCATTCCGCGAGTTACCGCACCCACGGACTGCCAATTCCGCCATGTGGGTCTGCGTTCTCGGCCCAAAAGCGCTGTCCGATTATTCATCGTGGATTGAAATTGCCGAGCGCGCTGTTGAGAAGGGACCGGAGGCCGAGAAAGGGCGTGCCATGAAATTGTTGGCGGCACTTCACTACCGAACCGGTCGCTTCAAAGAGGCGATCGCGGGGTTGCAAGAGTGTATCCGATTGAGCAAAGATCAGGAGGATTTTGAGAGCTGGGTCTTTCTTGCGATGGCACATCATCGAATGGGGGCAACGATCGAAGCGGAAAAGCTACTCGCCAGATTGCGTCAACTCAAGCTTCCGTCCGACCAGCCCTGGAAGAATCTGGAACTCGAACAATTGACCCGAGAAGTTGAGACTACGCTGAGAAACGAGCGAAATGATAAGTGATGGATGTGGTAAAGTAGTCTTGGGCGATTCGTGAAGGATTTCTCTGTTTTTTTGATTTTTGTTTGCACTCAACACCAAACTCCTGATCCATGCAATTCTCTCGCCGTACTGTTCTCAAAGCCGCGGGTGTCTCCCTCGCTTTGCCCTGGCTGGAAGCCCTGGCTCCTTCACGGGCGAGTGCAGCCGGATCAGGTCCACCTCGCCGGATGGTCTTCATCTGTGCGCCACTCGGGTTACACACGCCATTCTTCTTTCCGGAGAAAACCGGCAAGGAATACGAATTATCGCCCTACCTGGAAATATTGAAGGATTACCGAAACGACTTCACCGTGATGTCGGGTCTGTCGCATCCCGATGTCGGCGCTTCGCACGATTCCATCTATAGTTTCCTGACCGCCGCCCCTCACCCGGAGATCCGGGCTGGCTTCCGCAACAGCATCTCGGTGGATCAACTCGCTGCCGAACACATTGGCGGCGAAACCCGCTTCCCAAGCCTGTCGCTTTCGGCCGAGGGATTTGGCCTGTCCTGGACGCGGACAGGCGCAGTCGTGCCATCGGATATTTTCCCAGCTGCACTGTTTGCCAAGCTGTTCCTGGATGGCCGGCCGGACGAAGTCCAAGCGCAGACGCAGCGATTACAAGATGGCCAGAGCATCCTCGACATGGTCCGCGATCAATCGAAAACGATGCAACCGGCCCTCGGTGCGCCGGATCGCGAGAAACTCGATGAGTATTTCACCAGCGTCCGCGAGCTGGAAAAGCGAATGGCCAGGAGCGAGGAATGGTCGCGCAAGCCCAAGCCCAAAGTCACCGCCAAGCAGCCTCAGAACAACTACAACTCGGCCGATCTGGTTGGGAAGACCAACATCATGTTCGACCTCATTCATCTCGCGATCCAGACGGACTCGACCCGGCTCATCACGATGCTCCTACTCGGCACCAGCCTTGTCCCGCCGATTCAGGGTGTGAGCCTCGGGCACCACGATCTCTCGCACCACGGCCAGGATCCGAACAAGATCGCACAACTCAAGACGGTCGAACTGGAAAAGATGAAGAGCCTGCGAGAACTGCTGAAGAAACTCAAGGAGACCAAGGAGGAAGGGGCCAGCTTGCTGGATCGCACGATGGTGTTCTTCAGCAGCAACCTGGGGAACGCCGGCACGCACTCCGCGAAGAACCTGCCGGTCTTACTGGCCGGTGGCGGCTTCAAGCACGGCCAACACCTCGCTTTCGATCCGAAAACCCCACCACCTCTCAGTAATGTCTACGTCTCCATGCTCCAAAGGATGGGGCTTCCGCTGGACACATTCGGCACCAGCAAGGGAACGCTCACGGGGCTGGATGCGATGGGATGAAGTCTTAGTAAGAGGCTCTATCAAAATGGAGCCGCGCACGCAGTAAGCGGAGTGAGGAATATTCCAACTTTTAAGGTTAAGACCCGCTTACTGCGTGCGCGGCTCCATTTTGATAGAGCCTCTTACGGAGACGGTAGGCTGGGCAAATCCTTGGGCGATGAAGCAGCGAATAAAAACTCATGTCTCTGTAGAACTCAGCGATCGGCAGGCACTACTTCTATAACTCGACCGTGAGTTGGCCTTGAACCCACGTACCCTCCAAACCGTTCTCCGCTCCCTCGCCGACGCTGAGCCGCTGGTGAACGATGACCAGTTGCTACGCCAGTTTATCGCGGGGGATGAAGGTGCGTTCTCCGAACTGGTCCGACGACACGGGCGATTAGTATGGGCCGTGTGCCGGAACCTGACTGGTTCAGATACCGATGCTGACGATGCCTTCCAGGCCACATTCCTGGTGCTGCTCAACAATGCCAGGAAGATCCGCGACGCCGGAAGGCTCTCGGCGTGGCTGCATGGTGTGGCATACAAGGTGTGCGCGAGAGCTCGTCGTGCAGCGCAGCGGCGAACGAACCGCGAACAAGCTGTCGCCACCAGTGAGCTTAACGGCTCAGTGGTACCGGATTCCGCCTGGGATCGGGCCATGTCCGCAGTTCATGAGGAAGTCGGCACACTGCCAGAGACTCTGCGTTTGCCGTTCGTGCTGTGCTGCCTCGAAGGCAAGGGCGTGACGGAAGCGGCAGAGCAACTTGGGTGGAAACTCGGCACCTTCTCAGGTCGCCTTACCCGCGCAAAGGACGCCCTACTGACCAGGCTCAACGCCCGAGGGCTCGCCATCGGAGTGGTGGCGGTCATCGGATTAGCCGCACCGTCCAAATCTGCTGTCGCAAAGGCGGCAGCACTGACTCAGATCGGGTTTGTCGTTCCGCGTTCTGTTCTTCAACTTACTCAGGGAGTAATCGGTATGAGCATGACATCATCCAAGCTATTGGCGGTGGTGCTGCTGACATGCGGGCTGGGGCTGAGCGTTGGCACGGGCTGGATCGCAACCGCTGATGCCCAACCCCCCGCGAATCAACTTCCGCCGAAAGTTGACCCCGAAGCCGAGATTAGGCGGTTGCAAGCAGAGTTGGAGAAGGCTCGGTTGGCAGAGCAAGACGCGAAGCTAGTGGCGAAAAATGAATTGGCCATCGCGCATGCTTTGTTGATGGCCGCGCAGAAGGTGGGTGAGGAGTCATACGTTGCGAAGACGACGAAGTGGGAGTACGACTTCGTCGTGGTCAGCGACATCAGCCAGACAAAGTTCGTGGAGTTTCTGCAAGACCGCGAGAACCGCGGCTGGGAGTTCAACGGCACGACGACGTTCAGACACGATGGCAAACCGACCGCAATTTGGGTCTTCCGCCGACCGACGAAAGTAGCGGTGGAGATGATATATCGACAAGCGGTGGACCATTGGACGTATTCCAAGCTCGCTGGTGCTCCTCCAGGGAAACAGCCCGGTGAGGCAAAGGTCACCGACTCGAATGCTGGCACTTCGTCCGCGAAGCAAGTCAGTGAAGCAACGGCCATCGAAGCCGAGATCGCCAAGTTACAAACGAAGCTCGCAATGCTCAAAGCGAACCGGTCGCGAGTGGTATTCATGAAAGACAATCTGCCGGTGGATCCGGCATTACTTGCGACCCTTTTGGGGAATCTCGCCGACAAAAAGTTCGTGAAGGGCCGGTGTTTGATCAGTGCGTCTGAAAACGGCATCGCGGTTGAAGGCGACAAGGAAGTAATCGAGTGGGTCACTGCGTTCATCAAGAAGTTATCCGATAAATGATCCTTTCTCGGGTGTGAATGGAGCTGTCATTCACACCCGACAATTCAATCTAATGTATATCTGATTTTTAGGGCTGGCTCAACTGAAATGATCGTCCTTGGGGTCTACTCCGAGCGAGTTGAGTGGATCCGCACGCCGGACCCACGCGCTCGTTCGCCAGTTGTCTGGCCCCTCGTTGATCGGCCAGACCTCGGGGACCGTCAGCCGATAGTAGCTGGCCAGTCCGGCAACGAAGGGCTCATACAGCCCCCGCAAGTCGGCCAGCTTGGCCCGTGCTTCATCATCGTCCCGAACACTCACACCTGCTGCTCGCAGTGCCGTCAGGAGTTCCGTCAAACGTGCTGGCGGGAGTCGGTCCTCGATCGGGGCCTTTGGCTGCTTACGGATAACCAATCCGAGATCCACAACAGCATGCCGCGCCATCGCGAAGGTCAGCCGCGCCTGCGTCCGATTGCCTCCGTCAACAACCGTCAGCAGAAGAGCGGTAGCATCAAGTGTGCAGGCCAAAGCGGCAAGCCAGGACTGGTTGTCGTGCTGGCTCCGATATTGCCCAAGGACGGGGAACGACAAATGCCCCTCAAGCAACTCGGCTGCCCATCGCTCGGCTTCTGTCAGAAAGCTCATCAGGCTAGGCCCGCCATCCCCAGTGGGTGGAATCCGCAGGAACATACGTCCGGCCGCGGGGGGTGACCCGGCTCTGGCATCGAGAAGGGCGATGAACGCCTCCCGGCGACCGAATGCCTGATACAGAACCGGGAGGTACGCGATGACGACAGCGAAGAACCCGAACCCTGTCGCGGCCTCCACCACGGATAGCGCCCGGGCTGCCGATGTGGCTGGTGTCAAATCCCCATATCCGAGTGTGGAAAAAGTTGTGCCACTCAGATAAATCGCGTCTGCCACGGTTCCACCATGTGGGGCGAAACCATAATGGACGAACCCGAACCCGACGATCAGAGCGGCGGCCCAGATTGCAAAGAGAATGACGAGGGACAGGGGACCGAACATGCTCAAGAAAGTCTGACGACTGTGACTGTTACGAAAGAGTTGGCCAGCGGACGCCCACACCCGCCAGGTTGACAGGTAGTAAAGACGAGTGAACCGGAACGGGCGTAGCACACGACGGGGCAACACCAGGGCCTCGAACACTTCGAGCAGGATGAACAGGATGAGGGCGAGGCCAAGGATGGCCGCAACGGTCTGCATCTTCATTGCTCCGCAGGCAGACTCATAAGTGATGCTTGTTGAAGAAAGACCGAATCGCAATCAGGTGTTTCTCGAAAC
>Ga0206850_10049_pt1 | contig 45011 bp, 44 predicted proteins | sample Alteio_BWOrgCont_16_FD_152885 | JGI IMG/M metagenome (GOLD analysis project Ga0206850, IMG submission 152885) | Enriched cells from forest soil in Barre Woods Harvard Forest LTER site, Petersham, Massachusetts, United States -... | ecosystem: Environmental > Terrestrial > Soil > Temperate forest >...
ATCGCGTGCTCGGAGGCTAGCTGTGTGTCTACACAGCGTCGCCCCGTGCTGCAATTTCTCTGTGCGATATGAAGCCGCCGGCTGCTCGTTGCGCTCATCCCGCTCCTTGCGTCGCGGGTCCCTTTCGCGTCGTCTCGCAGACAATCTTTTTCTAAGAGAACTGAGCCTTTTCAAAAGCCACGCAAGCAGTAACTGAATTTTCTTGAACAATTAAGCGTTCCGTTTCATCTCCCGCTGCCTACGCAGCGGGAGATGAAACGTGAGGGCAGCCGCCATAAATGGCCGGCGCGCCATCCACCACGAGCAGTTATATTTCATTTAAACCCATGGTGAATAGCATGGGCAGGATAAATCTATCTATCTTTGCGTTATAATTAAATTAATTGCCTCTCTACCATCAAGAACAATTTCTATAAGTAAAACATTTCTCAAATTATCCACACTATCAGAAGTGCTAGATCGGTTAGCTGAGGCCCGAATCCTCATGCTCCCTTCCTCATCTCTATAAAAATTAGAAGCACTCACAAGTTCCCTTGTGCGATTGATCGTACGGATCCCTTGTATACGTGTTTCGCTAAGACCCGGAACATCTTGCCATACTCGTGGTCCTACTACATTAATTCTCCCTGACATATTTATATCCTTGTTAATTTTTTAAAATACCATAATTATACTATAATAATTAGAATTAAAATTCAACAAAAAAACAAAAACCCGTGTTAAATGCATATTAGGAAGTGCACAGGTAATCCTTAACCCTTATGGGGTTATACAAATTCCATGCAATAATGATTCGTTACTCAGGTTTCTTAAAAAAATATTTACACAATAGAGAACAGATTAAAATAATAATTTACAAATGTAGACATTAACCCAACTCCACAAACTTATGTCTTGCTGCTTTTAAAACTTGCAATGCCTCATCCAGAAAAAACTCCCAGTGATCTTGTTTTGGATAAGAATAAAATTGAATGAGAATCTGATTTGTTTCGTCGGAAATTTCAGCCCACTGGACGTTGTTATAAAAAACTTCAGCAACAAGTCTTTCTCTATCCGGAAGGCTGGCAATGGTGATAGTAAATTTATCTGGCCATTGAGGCTCTAGAAATCCTAAAAATTCGCCAGCTTCAGTATAGCGTGCCCCTCCCGCGCCAGGGGCATAAATATCTACTATTTTTCCAAATCTATGCAGTTCCGCTTTAATTGTTTTCTTTCCCGGGTGATTTATTAATTTTTCCAAGATTTCTTTAGCCTTCTCATTTACTTGCTCGGGCGTTTCAGCAAGATATGCATTTTTTTCTCGCAACCTTTCATTTGCCTGAAATAGTGCTCCTAGTGCTTCATCAAGAGGAAATTCCCAGTACTTCTTGGAAGGATGAAAATAAAGCTGTAAGATAAATCTGTCGTCCTTATAAGCAATTTCGGCTAATTGAGTATTATCATAGTAAATTTCCCCAACAGAACTTTCTTTATCAAAGTAATTCACAATATTTATTTTGAATTTGTTCATATTATGGCTCCAAAAACCCTATCATTTCTCCAGTGAGACTATACCGTACGCCTCCAATACCAGGCGCTTGTATATCAACCGTATCACCAAGACGTTTTGTATTTGTAATTACAGCCGTTCTGTCTGGATGATTTAAAATGCTCTCTAATATTTTCTGGCCTTGTTCATTTATTTTTTCAGCATTTCCAACAGGTCTTTGGAAAACACTATTAGGTCTATAGCTATGTTTCACCAATGCTCTTCCCGCTTTTGTAAGTTTTGCTCTATCTATGGCCTTCCCTGCATCCAATAACTTTTCTAAAGTAAAAGACCCACTTAAGGTGCTGGGCAGAGGGATTATTCCAAGTACAAAATTGTTTCTAATGCCATTAACCTTTGCTTCAGGGATGTAGAGATCTGCCATATCTGTGTCGAAGACTTGATCAATTTTTTGATGGGCGGCAGCAACCAAAATCTCATGAGTTTCTATAGGATTTTTTAAAAAACCATCCGTGTTAGGCAAGACAAAATCTCCAACTTTATAAGCCTCTTGAAGTAATTGAGGGAAAACACTTGTGAGCTCTGAAATACCCTCCAGGATTCCATGAGCCAAATGAGACTCAACCTTAACGTTTGCTTGTGGACAAGAAAAAAAGGACGTAGTGGATAACAAAAGTAAGCAGTGAATAAATAGTCTAACGAAATACATCACGACAGCCTATCACGCTGGATCCTTATATTTCTACAATTTCTTTATCCTATCCTTCTTGAGTTAAGTTCAGCTTCCATAGCTTAGAAATTGCACAGAAAAATATTTTCTGCTGAAAGAGCTTTCAAGACTCTCTTTTTTTCCTTTTAAAAATTAATAATATCTTGACGTTATCTCATAGAGAGATTAGAGTTTATTTCCAAAAACAGGAGATATTATGACAGCACCCGCAAGTGAAGTACAGTCAGCTCAAGCTCGGGCAGATTTAGTAGTCCAACATAATGAACAAGAAGCTAAAGCTAAAACAATCGGTACATTATGGGCAGTGGATGAATTCCCAAGTATAGAAAGATACTTACCAAAAGGAAGGCGGGTGGGTTGTGGATACAGCCTAGAACATTCTACTTTTGTTTGGCCCACCCGAATTTGGGGAGGTGACTGGTCCGTATGCACAAATCCCCGATTTTCTGCTCTGCAGGAGAAGCTCGACTTCAATTGGCCCGCAGAAACAAGCGCATCAGATCGTTACCGAGAGATCGTGATGAGTGCAGCAATCAACAAATTGAACGAATTAATGGGAAACACACTAGAAGGAGTCCAAGGATTGGCATATAAGATTCAACGCATCGGTGGTTTTTATAGTCTCGGAGCTGCACGTGGAATCCAAGTTAATGTAGTCTCTGGTCCTCTTGGGAAATGGCTGGTGAAGGTATATTAAAATTTGCGCGAAGCGCTTTAGAGAGGTAATTGCAAAAGTCTATCTTAAACCACGAAGTGGTAATCAAATCGCGTAGCGATGGCAGTTGCTAGCCGGGGGTGACCAGCGGGAACCCCCGGAAAACGTTCACCCCCACATCAGAGCCGCGAACAGCGGCGACAGATGCAAAAAGAGTGTCGCCGCTGTTCGCGGCTCTGATGTGGGATGGGCATTTTCCGGGGGTTCCCGTTGGTCACCCCCGGCTAGCAACCGTAGCCGCATTCGCGGCAAAATTACCACTTCGTGGTCTAAGATAGACTTTTGCAATTACCTCTCCAGAGCGCTATCGCGCAAAGAAAGAAAGGTTTTGCAACTTGGGAACTTGGCGCCTTTGCGTTAATCCCCCTTGTTTGTCATTCAACGCTTGCTATATAGTGTTGTAAAACGATTTTACATTTATGCGATCTCATCAAGAAATTTTGAATCCGCGTCAGCAAGAGGCTGTGAACCATGTTGAGGGGCCAGTGCTGGTGCTGGCAGGCGCTGGGTCGGGTAAGACGAGGGTGGTGACTTTTCGGATTGCTCATCTATTGGATATGGGGGTGCCGGCGAGCGAAATTCTGGCGGTGACGTTTACCAATAAAGCTGCTGAGGAGATGCGCCATAGAATTCATAAGATGGCGGGGGTTTATGTCCTGACCTGCACTTTTCATAGTTTGTGCGCGCGCATTTTAAGGGAATCGATTACGGCTCTTGGCTATACCAAAGATTTTGTGATTTACGATGCCGACGATAGTGAGAAGCTTCTAAAAGAGTGCTTTTCAGGCGAAAAAGCCGAGTTAAAAACCATCAAGTTTGAAATTTCCCAAGCTAAGAATAATCTGACTGAGATCACTGATGACCCTATAACAAGGGAGGTCTACAAGCTCTATCAGGAAAAACTCAAAGCTTATAACGCTGTTGATTTCGATGATTTGCTCTTTTTAACAGTGCGGCTTTTTAAAGAGCATCCCGACATTTTAGAAAGTTACCAAAAACGGTTTTCCTTTATTCTCATAGACGAATATCAAGATACCAACGCTGCCCAATATACACTCATCAAGCTCCTTGCAAATCATAACAACGTCTTTGCGGTCGGCGACCCTGACCAATCGATCTACTCGTGGCGTGGGGCCAATATTCAAAACATCTTAAATTTTGAAAAAGACTATCCGGGGGCAAAGATTATTCCCCTTGAACAAAACTATCGGAGCACTAACACCATCTTAAGAGCTGCAAATGCCTTAATCTCGCGCAATATTGGAAGAAAAGAAAAAGATCTTTGGAGCGAACTTGGCAATGGGGAAAAAATCGGCTTTTATATCTGTGATCATGAAAAGCAAGAAGCTGAGTTTGTGGTAAAACGGATTAAGCACCACCAGATCCCCTTAAAAGAGTGCGCTATTTTTTATAGGACGAACTTCCAATCTAGGGTTTTTGAGGATGCTTTATTAAAAGAGGGGACCCCTTATACCATCATTGGAGGGCTTTCTTTCTATCAAAGAAAAGAAATCAAAGACATTTTAGCCTACTTAAGGATGCTTGTGGGGGGCTTTGATTTTCTCGCCTTTGCTAGGTCGATCAATCTTCCTAAAAGGGGAATTGGCCCGTCGAGTTTAGAAAAAATCCAAAAAGCCTCTGAAGAGAATAACATCGATATTTTTACAGCTGCCTCAGAGATCCCCCTCTCTTTACCTCCAAAAGCAAAAGCAGGTTTGCAGGAATACGTTGAGCTGATCTTGCGCCTTCGAAGGATGAAAGATCTTCCTCTACATGAGCTCATCGAAAAACTTTTGGAAGAATCACGATACCTTGAGTATTTGAAAGAAGACCCTGAAACCTGCGCAGAGAGGAGGGAAAACCTCCAGGAACTCGTTTCAAAAGCTGCAGAAACCGAAAATGTTACCCTCACCTCTTTTTTAGAGGAGCTTACTCTCAAGGGATCGACTGATGTCATTGTGGGAGAAACGGTCAATTTAATGACCTTCCACCATGGCAAAGGGCTAGAATTCAAACTCGTCTTTCTAGTGGGGATGGAAGAAGACCTTTTTCCCCATATGAATTCCATCGATAGTCCAGAGGGACTCGAAGAGGAAAGGAGGCTCTGTTACGTAGGAATGACAAGGGCGAAAGAATACTTGTATCTTACAGCTTCTAGAGTCCGTTTTTTATGGGGCGGCCTGCGGAGGATGCGCCCGTCCCGATTTCTCTCTGAAATTCCAGCTGAGTTTCTCCAAGCTTATCATTACACAAATCATAGTGGGACAAGCGAAGAATTCAGTGTTGGAGACACTGTGCAGCATAGAGATTTTGGAGCGGGAGAAATTCTTAAAGTCTATAATACCTCGCTTGGTACCACCTATGACATCTATTTCGAGAGTGCAAATACTACACGCTCTCTTGTTGCAAAGTTCGCCAAGCTGACAAAACACGATTAACGCTGATCCACGATTTCCAATATTTATCCCGTAGGCGAAGCCCCTTTAGATTAGGAACCCACTGAGGTGGATAAAGAATCTCGCTATGCGCCCAGGCGGGCCGCCAAAAATTGCCCGCAAGAGGACTTCTGCAGATCGTTACTGTTGGTAAGCCAAAACTAGAAGCCAAATGCCCAATACCTGAATCATTGCCAACCATATAACCCGATTCACAAACAAACTGGGCCATCTCCGCAAGATTGGGAAAATCCCTCCCCTCCGGCCACTCAGCCTTTTCTTTTGGACTCACACAAAATACTGGCTCATATCCCTCTTTCTTAAGTTTGTCTGCTAATTCGAGAAATTTTTCCCTCGGCCAGTTTTTCCCCGGCCTTGAACTTGTAGGGTGAATAACAACCCTTTTGGGGTATTTTCGCCCATCTTTCCCTATGATTCCATTATCTCTAACTGTCTCTTTTAGCTTTAAAATATCGCGACAATAAATATAGAGATTTGTCGCAAAAGGCTTATCCCCTTGAAATCTCCCCACTTCCCAATAAGGATAGTCATTTTTCAAAGTCGCGATAGGATTTAAAATTTTGAGGCTATCTCTAGGGCACTCCTCTAATACCCTGAGCATCCAGGGAGTTTTCTCATAAATGACGAAATAATGGTCATACTCCCCTACCTTTTCAGGAAAAGAAAAAATCGGCAAATGGGGGAAAAAACTCTGCAATCCAGTAAGGCTTGGATGAAACGTATCTACCTCATAACCATTGCGCTGCAGGTTATTAGATAGCACTAAAGCAATCAACCCATCCCCTAACCCCAAACAACTAAAAACGGCACATCTTTTACCTTTCATACTACTCATTATCGACAATTTATCATGAATCGGCTATTAAAATAATTATTATGAATATGTCGTTTAACCACTCTCTTAGGCCGACCATCGCAGAAGCGATGCAGCAGGCGTTCCATGTCCTGCAGATGCCTCTGGGGGATCTGCAGCAATGGCTCAACATGCAGATAGAGCAGAATCCGATTCTGGAATTTGAAGAGGAAGGGCGCGGAACCGGGACCCTTGAAGATGACGGGGTAAAAGAGCTTAATTTCGATGAATCTCATTATGATGCCTTAGAAGAAATAGAAGATCTATTGGGTGCAAACTCCCCTGAAGCGCCAGAAATCATCGCTAAAGTCTCTTTTTATGATTACATCATGTCTCAAATAAAAAATACTATCCCAGAAAAAGAACTCAAAGAGGCAGAGTTTCTTATCGAACATTTAGATGAAAGGGGCTTTTTAACTCTTAAACCTGAAGAGATCTCCAATAGAAAGCTCCTTGAAACTCTACGCCATCTAGATCCTCCAGGTATTTTTGCATTTGATCTTAAAGATTCTCTCCTCATACAGCTCCGCTTAAAAGGAAAAGAAAATAGCCTGGCCTACCAAATGATCGAAGAGGGGTTTGAAACCCTCATTCAAAACAAAATGGCAAGGCTGCAGAAAAAAATGGGATTCAAATCAAGCGAGCTTAGAGCCGCCATTCACGACATCTCCCTTCTCCAATTTGATCCCCTTTCCGAATATAAAAAAGAGGTTCCCATTCCCATTATCCCTGACATCGTTGTCTATAAAGAAGAAGAAAAATGGATCATTGAAATTGAAACAAACCTTATCCCAAAATTCCGTATTTGCCCACTTTACCTGGAAGCTTTGGATGAAGGTTCCCTTGAAAAAGAAGAGTGTGCCTTTATTAGAAAATATATTTCTTCAGCCAACTGGCTCCAGCATGTCCTCATAAGAAGAAAAAAAATGCTCCATCATTTAGCCCTCCTCCTCATCAAAACTCAAGAGCCCTTTTTAAATGGAACAACCGCCGCCCCAGCCCCCATGAATATGCATGAAATCGCAGAGAAAATTGATGTGCATGAATCGACAATCGCCCGCACCGTCTCCCAAAAATATATTCAATGCCCTTCAGGAATCCTCCCTCTCCGCTCGTTTTTCACCCCTAAAATTATTAAAACATCAGGAGAAGAAGTTTCTAACCAATACGTCAAAAACCTTCTCCGACAAATGATCCACGAAGAGGACAAAAAATACCCCCTCACAGACCAATCCCTCTGCACCAAAATCCAAAAACTCGGGATCCCCTGTTCCCGCCGTACCATCGCCAAGTACCGGCAAGCCCTCAAGCTTTTTCCCGCCTCTAAGCGGAAGAAGTGGATCTAAGAAACGCAAAACGCAAAACAAAAATCGCAAAACAGAAGAAATCTAGAAGTTTTTACGTCATTTTATAAATTATTTATTTTAAATAAAATAAATATTTACAGTTGCATTATATAATGAAATTTGATAAACTATTTGCATATAATAATCTAAATGGAGAATTTTATGTCTATTAAGCCTAATTATCCAAGAGCAATTGTCACATGTCTACCTGTTATTGGTCCTTTTGTTTCTCTGGCTGCCTCTGCGTGCGGCTGTTACATGAACTGGCGAACCGAATTAAACTCAAACACAAACTCTATGAAAAGAGAGCGGATTTATTCGATCTGTGGAATCGTCGGAGGTGTTTTAACTATTGCTCTTCTAGCTACTTTGATTATACTGCGTATTACTCCTACTTCTGCCGCGACGAACGCCCGCTATGTTATAATAGGCATTTCTTCAGCTCTAGTTCTCTACCGGCTTTATCAAGTATATACGCTTACCCAAGCTATTAACAAAAGAGAGGCTTTCATAGAACAGCAACCACCCATACGCCAAATAGCGCCATCGCATGTGGTTGAATCCGATGCAAACCCTTTCGCTTAAGCTATGACAAAACCCTAGTATTTTTGTCACAAGTTTGTCACAACAAAATAGCGACGATCGACGGTTATCCCTTCAGCTCTGAGCAGGCCTATATCAAGCAAATGTTTTAATTCTCGCTGCAAGGTTCTTTTGCTTGTCTCTGGGCAAAGTTCTTGATACTTTTTGATGGAGAGGCCTTCGGCTCCCGAGGCACATTCCAATGCAATTTTTTCCCTTTCTGAAAGATGGTGCTTTTGCCCAAGGATATCTATCTTCATGACTTGCTCTCCTCGATTGCTGTTTTTTCTTTATTGCGGCAGCAATTAAGAAGAATAAGCCTCGCTAACGCTCGGCAAAGAGGGGCTTAGCTTGATGCGTATGCGAGCAGCGGCGACACCCTTTTTGCCTCTGTCGCTGCTGCTCGCGGCTCTGAATGTAAATAATGACATGGCCCGTGGGTTCCCTTCGGTCACGCCACGGCTAGCAACTGTAGCCTCATTCGCGGCAAAATTACCGCTTCGCGGTTTACCTGGAAATAGCAAAAATTTATGGGTATTTCTTTAATTTTGCGTTTTTTGTTTTGCGTTTTGCGTTTCTTCAAAGTAGTTCACGTAGATCATGCGCCAGCGGAGGGATTTGTCTTTGGCTTGGTTGATGTAAGGGAGGATGTTTTCCCATTTTGAGAAGAGGGCGATCTCTTTGTCTGTGAGGCGGAGCATGATGGAGAGGGAGAGGTTTTTCTTGCACTCGGAAAAGGTTTTTTGATTTCTGATGAGCCGCACGAGCAGGTAAGTGAGGAAAACCCATGGAAGGAGTTTGAGATAGGGGATAAGACTTGCAAGTACTAACACTACAAAGAGGGTTGATTCCCAAGAATGTTGGAAGATGGGTCCAAAGAATCTGCGAAATTTGTTTTTGGAAGTATGGTAGGCGAGGATCTCTTCAAAGCGGGGTTCATCAAAAGCAAAACGGACTGCATGGACGGCTTCATGGGAAAGAATTTCCTCGGTTGAGTAGCCTAGGAGATTCTTTTTTTTGAGCTGTATTCGGGGAGTGTCGTCCTCAATCCAGGTAGCTGCGGCCTGCCAGAAGGGCAATTTTTTGTTATCGTAGAAAACATCGAGCCAGGTAGGTGCGGCATCAAAATCATTAAGAGCAACTGGGAGGCATTTTTTTGCTTTTACAACTCTAGCAAAAAAGGCTTCTTCTGTTTCTGAGGGGCCGGGAATCAGCCCTTCTTTATTTAGCTGCTGCAGATCCACTTTTCTTCCTAAAGGTATAAAATAAGACTACAAACCCCGTAATATGTAATACGCTCATGATTCCAAAAAAGAGGAGGATCTTATTGGTCTTTTTGCTAAGCATCATGAGTCTTTCCCGAGCCATCTTTTCAAATTGAGACTCATTTTCGAACCAAGTTCCCTGATAGGTATGGCGAGCCATGATTGCTTGGCTTTCCTTTGGAGCATTAAAATAATAAGCGGGGAAGATCATGTCGTGGTTGTCCCCCTTGTTTCCAAAGACTTTGAGAGCTTCACCAAGAACATAAAAGGTCCTGTGGGATACCCGGTTAATCACAGAATCTCGATCTTTGCCGGGATAATCTTTTTCAATCTGATCCCATCTTTCTATGAGCCATTCCATCGAATATAGGAGCACTGGGTGTGCTGGTCTTGATCCTAAAATATTATTCGTAGGCGACACAGAAGTGCTCAAAGATGTTTTATAAGGGACTTCTAATCCGCAATAAAGATCGTAGGCATTGTTGCAAGCATCGAAAGACTTCATGCATTTGACATCATGATCGACGTATACTCCCCCTTCTTGGAAAAGGATCTCATATCTCAAAAGATCAGATTTTTCCCCAAAATTATCAGATTTGTGGTAGCAATCTGCGAGCTTTAAAAAATTAAAATCCTTAATCATCATTTTCTTCATTGAAGGATGAGGCAAGGGACGATCTCTATCAGTCCAGAATTTCACTACCCAATCAGGATTCTTTGCAATCCATGAGCGGACATTTTCTACCGACTCACGAGGAAACTGTTTTGGTCCGATCCAAATAAAATGGAGAACTTTTGGAATCTTTTCTTTTTTAGGCACGGCAGTAAGAAGAGTGAGATTGTCTTCGTAAAGTTTCTTAAAATAACTCAAATTATTAAAGTCTTCTTTAGTCTTGACATATTCCCATGCGGGCAAATCTTTTCCCATCAGGGATTCAAAGTCACAGCAATTCTTTTTTGAATCATCGTCTTTTTGACACGACGCAAATGCGAAAGTTAATGCCAGCAATAAAATTGTTCTCATACCGCCCCTTTTTTACTTTTCAATACTTTTCTCTTTTAAGAGAAGACCGGGCACGCACGCGGGCACGGGCACGGGCACGAAAGAAAGAAGAGGTGAAGCATTCTTTTCTTTCCGGATTTCGTGCCCGTGCCCGTGCCCGCGTGCGTGCCCGGTTTTCTTCTTATTCTCCTTCTTTTTAACCGGGTGCCCATCGGACCAGGAATTAGCAAAATAATGCTTTGAGTAAATTGGTTTCAAGCCTGATTTTGCAAAAAAGAAAGCAGCGGGAAGAACAATATCATCCTCACCAAGCCCGTCGCTCAAGGCATCTGTTAGTGCAATATATGTGCGATGCATCGTAAGGGTTGTTCTCGAATGGGGATCCATTCCTGGAAATTGGGCTTCCAAAACATCCCATCTCGAATCAATCAGGTCGATCACTTTTTCAATAACTGGATGTCCGGGACGTGATCCTAAAACTCCAATTCCAGCAGTCACATTCAGTCCAACAAAAGGAGGATGAGGAGCTTCAAGCCCACAGAAAAAGTCAAAATAGGAACTAAGTGCGTCAAATTTCTTTAAGCAATTTGCATCATGATCAACATAGATCCCCCCTTCTTGAAACAAGATCTCAAAGCGTAAAACATCTGACTTCTCTCCATAATTTTGTGTCAGATCGTAACAACGCTTTAACTTCAAAAAGGGGAATTCTTCCGCATTTAAAACCTCCATACCCGGGCAGGGAGCAGCTCTATTATTGTCTGTCCAAAATTTAAACTTCCATGAAGGATGCATGTCGATCCACATTTTCACATTTCTTACAGATTCTTCAGGAAAAGGCTTTGGGCCCACCCAAATAAAATGAACCACCTTCGGAATTTTTTCTCCTCTGGGCCAATTTTCTAAACGAGAGGAATTTTTATCGAAGAGCTTTTTATAAGTTTTAAGAGCTAAGATATCCACTTCCTGCTGAACATGGCTCCAATGTTTTGTCCCTTTGCCCATGAGCTCATCAAAATCTTTCTTTTTAACAGGCATCCCAAAAAGAAAAAAAAGAATGGCGGAAAGGAGAACGGCGATCAACAAAGATTTTTTTTTCATGTGTACATAAATGTTTGACTCTGTAGATTATCTTGTTTTGACATTTTCTACAAACTATATGGAAGAAACTGAAAATTTTCTCTTATTGAACCATATCCCCGGTCTTGGCCCTGTCAAGGTCAATAAGCTCCTTTCCATTCATGGGAGCGCAAAAGAGATCTTAAAACATTTTACCCCTCTGGATAGTTGGAAAGAAGACCTTGCCCTTGTTAAAAAAGAAAAAATTGATCTGATCTCTATTCATGATCCTCGCTATCCCAAAATGTTAAAGGAACTGAGAGATCCCCCCTTCCTCTTATATGTAAAGGGGGCGCTGCCAAGTGAACAGACAGTGGGGATTGTAGGAACACGACATGCCACCCTTTATGGACAAGAAATGGCCGAGAGATTTGGAAGAGAGGTCGCGAGCCGCGGTTTTACAGTGATTAGCGGCCTTGCTAGAGGAATTGATACCTGCGCCCATAAAGGCGCTCTCCAGACCGGCCTAACCCTCGCCGTGCTCGGTTCTGGTCTGGCAAATATTTATCCCAGTGAAAATAAAACTCTCGCCTCTCAAATTTCTCTTATTTCAGAATTTCCCATGCAAACTCCTCCAGACAAATTCAATTTTCCCAAACGAAATCGCATTGTCAACGGCCTATCTAAGGGGATGCTTTTAATTGAGGCCCCCCTAAAAAGCGGAGCTATGATCACAATGGAGATGGCAGTTAATTCTAAAAAAAAGTGTTATGCTTTAAGCGGTAGAATTGACTCTCCAACGTTTGCCGGCAACCATTTTTTAATCAAAGAACAAAAAGCAAGGCTTGTCGAAAATCCCCAAGAGATGTTATCCCTGCTATACTCAGGAATAGATATGACATCCAAAAATGGAGAAAATTCGTTAAATTCGAATTTTGTTTTCACAGAAAATGAGAAAAGGATTATGCATTTGCTATCACAAGAAACCTCCGTTGAGGAGTTGGCCGTAAGAACAGAGTTCCCCATGGCGAAACTAAATTCTCTATTAATGGGACTTGTTTTAAAAAAGAAAGTCAGAGAATTTCCTGGGAAACAGTATAAAAGGATATTTTAATGGAAAAAGCGTTAATCATAGTGGAATCACCGGCAAAAATAAAAACGCTGAAAAAGTTTTTAGGCCCAAATTATCTATTTGAGTCATCGCTTGGCCATATCCGCGATCTTCCAAAAAAAGAATTCGGCATCGACGTAGAACACAATTTTGAACCGAAATATGTCACTCTTGAAGAAAAAAAAGAAGTGATCCAAAAATTGAAAAACGCTGCAAAGCTGGTAGATGTTGTCTACCTATCTCCTGACCCTGACCGGGAAGGGGAAGCTATTGCCTGGCATATCGCTTCTATTTTACCTCCCGGCACAAAAATCAAACGAACAACGTTTAATTCGATCACCAAAGATGCTGTGCTCGATGCTTTAAAACACCCGCGCGATATCGATCAGGCTCTGGTTGATGCTCAGCAAGCAAGACGCCTTCTAGATAGGATCGTCGGGTATAAAATATCCCCTATCCTCACTAGACGCGTACAAGGAGCAAAAAGCGGAGGCTTGTCTGCAGGAAGAGTCCAATCGGTTGCTTTAAAACTCGTTGTTGACAGAGAAAAGGAAATTCAAGCTTTTATCCCTGTAGAATATTGGAATATCGGCTCCATGCTCCAGTCAAAAAAAGAAGAAAACCCTTTCCGCGCCTACCTTTATTCTGTGGGAGGGAAAAAAGTCGAAAAAGAAAAAATTCCCGGCAAAGATATCTTTACCATCTCTGATGAAAAAACAGCAAAAGGGATTGTGGAGAAGCTAGAAAAGGCCACCTATAAGGTGGGGGAAATTGATAAAAAGGAAAAAAGGAGAAATCCCGTGCCTCCTTTCATCACTTCCTCATTGCAACAAGAAGCCAGCCGCCATTTTGGATTTTCTGCCTCTCGAACAATGGGAATTGCACAATCTCTTTATGAAGGGGTCTCCTTTGGCAATGAAGGGGCAGAGGGCTTGATCACCTATATGCGTACCGACTCTGTGAGAGTAGCTCCTGAAGCTTTAGAGGCTATTCGGGGACATATTCTGAAAACTTACGGAAAAGAATATATGCCTGAGACCGCGCGTCAGTTTATGTCTAAAAAAAGCGCGCAAGATGCCCATGAAGCGATTCGCCCCGCAAATTTAACCCTTCCCCCTGAAAAAATTAGAAACTATTTGGAGCCCGATCAATTTAAGCTTTACCAACTGATCTGGAGAAGATTCTTGGCCTGCCAGATGAATCCCGCTGTCTATGACACGGTCTCCTGCGATATCATCACCGATAAAGACATGATTCTTAGAGCTACCGGTTCTGTGATTAAGTTCCCAGGTTTTCTGGCAGCCTATGAAGAAAAACACGACACAAGCGAGCCTGAAAAAGAGGGGGAAAATAAAATCCTTCCTCCCCTTACAGAAGCTCAAATTTTAAAGCTCATTGAAGTGCAATCGCAACAATCCTTTACAAAGCCGCCGCCCCGTTTTACAGAAGCCTCTCTTGTAAAAGAACTCGAAAAATCAGGTATTGGAAGACCCTCTACTTACGCAACGATCATGAATAAAATTCAAAGTCGCGATTATACAGTCAAAGAAAAGGGAGCGCTCAAACCCACTGAACTTGGACAAGTTATTGCCGCCATGCTCGAAACGAATTTCAAAATGATCATGGATATAGGTTTTACTGCCTCAATGGAAGATGACTTAGAATACATCGCTGAGAACAAACGGAACTGGAAGGATGTGATCGCCAAGTTTTGGAAAGAATTTATCCCTTCAGTTGAAACAGCTGAAAAAGATGCTTTTGTTCCTAAAGTCTTAACTGATTTGGATTGTCCTCTTTGCGGAAAAAAATTGCAAAAAGTCTGGTCCAAAAATAAATATTTTTACGGCTGCTCAGATTACCCTGAGTGTAAATTTACAACGCCCATCGAAGCATTCAATTTCAATAAAATGGAATACAACCCCGATTTCAATTGGGATCAACCTTGCCCTAAAGATGGGAGCAAAATGATTGTGCGCCATGGAAAGTTTGGTCCTTTCTTAGGATGTGAAAAATACCCTGAATGCAAAGGGATTGTCAATATCCCTAAAAAAGGGGAGATGGCAGATGAGGAGATGCCCCCTTGCGTTGCCATCGGTTGCAATGGGAAAATGGTCAAACGGAGATCTCGCTTTGGAAAACCTTTCTACTCATGTTCTAACTTCCCCGATTGCGATGTCATTGTGAATAACGTGGATGACTTAGAAGAAAAATACGATGCCAGCCACCCTAAAACCGCCTATGTCAAAAAGCCAAGCAGATGGGGCAAAAAAGGAGCGAAAGGCAAGGAAAAAGAAGAACCCAAAACCAAAACTAAGGTAAAGAAAAAGTCTACCCGAATTCAAAAAACAATGACCTTGTCCAAAGAGCTAAAAGAGGTTGTGGGCGATGCAGAGTTATCTCGGACAGAGGTGACAAAAAAACTCTGGGAATACATCAAAAAACACGATCTCCAGGACAAAAAGAATAAACGGCTCATCGTCCCCGACGCAAAACTCGCCAAACTCTTTGGGAACAACAAGCCTCTCGATATGATGCAACTAGCTAAAGTCGTCTCGAAGCATGTTAGTTAGTTAGTTAATCGACAAAATTGAGGGTGTTATAATTTAAGAAAACATGATATAGATAGATCAAGTCTTTATCTTTGGTAATGTTATTTAAGGCAAATTCCCGAGCGTGCGCAGCGATCTCTTTTGCTTGGGCATCGTGCGATTGCGCCCAAGTAACTTTTTCTACAAGGTCTTCTAGTCCCTCCTTTACAGGAATAAAATGCTCATAGGGCTTTAAAGCTGAATAATACCACTGAACGTTCTCTGAATCTTCCTTAAAGACCAAAGAATTGGAAAACCATTTCCAGCCCGAATTGGAATAGGAGCAAGTGTACCCATCGATAAGCATGTGATATTTGTACTTTAATTGCTCGTTGTAAGGGATAAAATTCCCACGGAGGTGCTCGAGCTCTGGCAACTTTTCCCATCCATCGACAAAATGGGTGATTTTGGCATCAATGTGCTCGGGAAATTTCTCAGATAACTCGCATAGCATTATTCTAGAAAAGCATTTGCTATCCCCCAGAATAGTCGGTAAATTTTTATTTGGCGTCTGAGAAGAGTTGCCTCTCCAAACGAGTTGCTCCTTTTTTACCTCCCAGCTGGGTGTAATGCTTTTAGTGATATCCTGGTTCTTAAGAATTTGATATTTACCTCGTACAGAATCAAAATCAGGGATGAGGATTTGCTCTTTATTGTGTTTATTTTTAGCCATAACAAAAAGGGGAATACCTAAGTGTTTGTCCGTAGCATCGTGAAGAGAGACGATAAATTTCATATCGGGGACAGAATAATGGTCGCACACATTTTGAAATGCACATAGTAGGGAGTTTGCTCTTTTACTCAGTTTAGGAAAGTTCTTTATCATTCTCACTTTATTATTTTTAATTTCATAGCGCACGAGGAAACCCCTACCGTCTTTTTGATCTGGCAATGCAATAATTTTACTTTTTGAAATGGGTTGCTCGCGAAAAGGGGCAAAATCTTGCTCAATTTGATGGATCATCCACGGGCTGGCCTTTGATGTAAGCTTAGTTTTTATTAGGAAACCAGATAAAAAGAAGGAGGAGAAACAGATCCCTATCATGAAACAGATAAAAATAATAACCTTTGATCTCATAGACATTAGACAGTGTACCAAGGATAAGCTGGGATGGGGCGGTTAGTGTTTACGCTTTCACCACAATAAATAACCACCCCCTCACTTGCAGGATTGTTATCCAGGGTCAACCAATATTCCATTGTCTTTTTGAAGCCAGAATGAAAAGATTGAGAAAATTTTATTTCCACAGGAAAGCATTTTTGCCCATTGTAGATCAATAAATCGATCTCATTTTGAGTTTGATCTCTCCAAAAATAAAGAGGTGGCGTTAGCCCGAGATTAGAAAAACGCTTATAACACTCACTTACAATAAATGTTTCGAAAATCCAACCCACAAGAGGATGCATTTTCAAGTGATCAACAGTTCGAATAGAAAGTAAATGACAGAGCAGCCCTGTATCAATAAAGTACAGCTTTGGGGTCTTAACAATTCTTTTAGAAAAATTCTCAAAATATGGGGGGAGTATAAAAATAATCCCGCTTGTTTCTAAAATAGAGACCCATTCTTTGATTGTAGATAGAGCAATACCTAAAGCGTTAGATATATCACTATAATCAAGAAGCTGGCCTGAGCGGGACGCACAAAGCAGCAAGAAATGCTCGAATGTGCGCAAATTTCGAACATTTAATAAAGATCTCACATCTCGCTCAACATATGTAAATACATAATTTTCGTACCACTTCTCACTATCCAGATGTTTATCGTAAATACGGGGATAAAAACCTTTAAGAAGAAGATGATAGAGCTCTTCCTGAGTAACCTTAGGACGATTTTCATGCTGCAAACGAAAAATAGATTCAGCATCCCGATCCTCAGGGAACTCCGCAAGCTCAAGATAAGAAAAAGGGAATAATTTAAAAGTAACAATACGTCCAGCAAGCGATTGGGTGATTTGTTCAACAAAAAGGAATTGAGATGAACCCGTAAGGATGTATTGGCCAGGCTCCTGGTTCGCATCCACTACTCCTTGTAAATAAGGAAAAAGCTCAGGAACATGTTGGGCCTCATCTAGGATTAAGAAGGATCCATGCGTGGCTAAAAATCCTTCAGGATCTTCTGAAGCATTTTTTCTTAAATTTAAATTTTCCAAAGACAGGTATTTATACTTTGGAAAAAGGGCCTTAGCCAAAGTGGTTTTACCGCTTTGCCTTGGGCCCACCAGAGCAACAATCGGGTATTGCTTTGCATACTTCAAAATATGGGGGGCAAGGTGTCTTTTATACATATTGACAAATATACGATTGAATCGCAGATTTGTCAAGAAACAACGTAAACAGCTCTTATTTAGAGTGTTGCAAGCTGCTGAGGTAACCAAAAGTGATGCCGCCTGTCACCCAGATGTAGCTGCGGAAGAGGCCTTGGTTGAATTGGAGAACGATCAATGAGGTTATGAGGGCAATGAAGAGGGCGGTGGCTGTTTGGTTTTGGGGCTTGATTTTTCTGAAAAGACTGAAAAAGGAAATTGCGAGAATACTAAAGCAAAGAAAGCCAAAGATCCCAAGACTTGCAAGGATTTCGGTGGCGACGTTTGTAGGATCATACCTTTCCATTTCCTGGAGTTTCGTAGCAGAATATCCTTGATTTTCTAGAAAGAGATAGGGGCCAACTCCTCCTAGTCCCACCCCAAAGAGGGGATTTGCTAAGAACACTTTTACCGCATTGGTAATCCCATACCATCTTTCAGAAAATGACTCGAACGCAAATCCATAGAAAAATAACTTTAGGAAATAGTTTTTTACGATCTGAGGAAAACATAAGGTGATCAAAAGAAAAAACCCCACAAAGGAGGCGTAAAGACTGAGCAGTCTTTGCTTTGTATTTTTGAAAAAAAGCGCGACGAAGAAAAATATAAAATAACTAAAGAACCCTCCTGTTGAAGTAGAGACCAGAAGAAGGACATTATTAAAAAGGAGCTTTTGTTTTGAGCCAAGAATATGCAGAGCATTGCAAAACATCACTCCAAAACACATGTACAGAGCATAGTAAGAAGGCTCATAAGAAAGACCATTTGGCCGTGTCAATGAACCAATACTTTGGACGGCAAAAGGATCTTTCACTCCAAAAAAGGAAATAATCAACTGAAATAGCGCATAACACCCTATTACCTGAAAGGAAACGAAGTAGATCCTCAAGATTTTTTCCCGATCGAATTTGTTTATAAGATTATAAGGAACAAGGAAATAAACAATAAAATCAAATAGATATACTCCAATATATCCTAGACAACGTCCTTTATGAACACTAAATAACATGGAAATGATTAACGATCCAAGTATGAGTAAAAATGGGGTTAAAATAGCTTTCGAAATCGTCAAAATTCTGCTACCCAAACAAAGAAGCAGCCCCAAGGAAAACAAATGATTTAACTTAACTTTGTAGAGATAAAGTTGAATATTCAAAAGATCCGCGGATAGGGTGATAAAATAGAGAAAGACCAGAATGTAAAACAGGTTTACATTTCCTTTAGCAATAGGAATTGAGCGCGCGGGCAACATCTTCCACCTGTATTTGAGTTATATCTTTGTTTAGCGTGGTCACTTTTTCTCCAATTGCACTCCATCTGTGAGGGGGATTCACATCAGGAAATGCAATCACAGGCTTTTGCATAGCGGCCGCCAGATGCAATATCCCCGTATTCACACTAATGATCACCCTGCACGTGCTTAAAAGATCCACAGCCTCTTTTAATTTTAAGCTTGTGATAGTTAAATCTGGGTTGTCCCTCTTATCAGCCTCGCAGCCCGTAAGGATACATTCATACCCCTTTGCGGTTAAATATTCAATTAATTGCACCCATCTTTCTTTTGGCCACTTGCGCGCTTCTGCCGTGCTCCCCGCAGGAAACATATGCAAGGCAATCCTGTTATCTACAGTCTTCCCCAAAGCTTTAATTCTTGGAGGACTTTGTTTCGAGTCGATCAGTCTTCGAAAATTATCCATCTCATGGATATCTTTGGAATGGACGACAGCTTTATCGTAAATAAAATGGCGGTGCTCCCCTTTCGATTTAAATCCTACTCTATACTTTGCCTTCGCAAAATAGGAAAACAGGGCATTGATCCTCGGCCACGGTCCAAAATCGATCCATAAATCTACAGGATGTTGACGAATAAGCTTTATTGCCTTAAGCGGGGAGCCCACAGGAACCTTTACTACATTACACCCAAGCAACTGCGCCATCTCATAGTTAGATGGTCCTGCAAAAAATGTCAGCTGATAACCCTTTAAATCTTGAACAATGCCCGAAAGCAAAACCGTATCCCCAATCCCCGCAGTTTTTAATATCCCTATATGCCTAACCTCAGGCATCACCTTTTTTTTCCTAAACAACCCAAGAATAAATATTAAAGGGATTCCCAAATACCTATCTAAAAACCGAAGTAAACTACTGCCACGCATATTAAAACAAATCCTCCAATACAACTTGGGTGTTAATGACAGATAAATAGGCGGGATTCTTTATTGCACCGAAGGAAGTAATTAATGTTACAAATACAGCTTTTCGGGTTTTAGTCCGCTTTAGAAATATTTCCCTTTTTCGCTGAATTTCTTTTGCGTAAGAGTGATTCATTTCAATTTGAAGATATTTTTCTGTGGTACTAAGCGAAAAGGGAGAAATCCGAAGATGGGCGCTTAAACGACCATAAAGCCCCCCTTTGTTATTGATAATTTGACTCACCATTTTTCAAGTTATTTCCCTTTTTGAGCTCAAAAGTGACGCGATCTATCAAAAAAACGGAGATAAAGTCTGATTTGGCGCCAAATTTGACTTTATCATACAAATATCCTTTTGTGAATCATGGGCACGCCAATAAGAAGATAGCCTAAGTTGACAACGATTAAAACCACACATGCACCGAGGGTGCCAAAGTGGATCGTCCCCCAAATCATTGCTGGAACCATGATAATCAGAGAAACAAATTGCTGATATAAAATACCTGTTCGCCAGCCAAATGCAAAGGTCATGCTCCAAGGTAATTGGACGATCCCTTCAAGGGTTTTAGCGATAGCGAGCAGTGTCACAATTTTATAAGTATGCTCAGCAATGACAGGATTTTGTGTCCAAAGAAGGAGGATCTGTTTTGAAAAAAAGCAAAGGACAGTCCCTATCGGCAGAATCAAAAAACAAATGATCTTCATTCCAAATTTATAAGCCATGTCCACCCTTTGTCTTAAAGCAAAATATTCAGAAAAAGCGGGGTAAAAACTTTGAATTACAGGAATAACCACATGAGAGATAGAGTTGCAAACACTGCTAGCCACACAGTAATATCCGAATGCCTCAAGGCTAAGCATCCTACTCAATACGACCTTATCTATTTGAGTGAGAATTTGCCCCAAGAAAGAATTACCGCTACTTTCTAGGATAAGAGTTTTATACTGCTTTAACAGTTGAAAATTCCATTTTGGGAAAGTTTTATAAATGAAACAGCGAAAAACAACTGCCTGTAGAAAAGTAACAACTGTTAGCCAAATGAAAAAAACATTAAGCGTTGGAGAAAAAGCCCCGAGTGCACGCAAGACAGCAAAAATCGCATTTAAAACATTAGCCTGAACCTGCTTTTGCATCCCCATAAGAGCTGACTCATAAATACAATAAAGCAGTTGAAAGGCAATGACAATTGACTCAAATGTCGCTCCAAAATAAAGAATGATCAGACAGCCTAGTGCACAATAAATGATCTCAAACATCCCTAAAAGCTCGAAAGATTCTTTATTTCGTGCCATCTCCCTTGTGATGACAGAACCAAGCCCTAGGCAAAACATATTGATCACTGCCATCAAAGTATAAAAAATCCCGATCTGTGCATACCCTTCAATCCCAAGATAATGAATATATAGGGGGATGCAAATCAGCGAGAGCAACACACCGATCCCCCTTCCAGCAAAATTGGCTAAGATGTTTTTAACCATATTTCAATAATATAGCTCACTTGGTATAAAGTTTATGATGAAAATTGCTGTCGTTACACTTATTTTTGGCGCAAACTATAAAGAAGCAGTGAGAGATGGGATCGAAAATAAACGTCTTTATTGTCAAAAATATGGATACGACTTCATATGTGGAGAGGAAAATCTAGATCCCTCTCGTCCTATTGCTTGGAGCAAAATCCTCCTGATTCAAAAAGTGATGAAAAATCCTTCTTATGAATGGATTTTTTGGACCGATGCCGATTCTTTAATTATGAATTTTAATATTCGCTTAGAATCCCTAATAGACGAAAATTTTAATTTTATTATTAGCAAAGACATAAATAACATCAATTCAGGTGAATTTTTTATCAAAAATACTGAATGGAGCGACACATTTTTAACCAGCGTCTATTCTAGAACAGAATGTATCGATCATATTTGGTGGGAAAATCAAGCAATCATTCTAGAACTTGAGCAAAAACCTGAATATGCATCCCGAACAAAAATTGTGCCGCAAAAACTTTTCAATTCCTCTGCTTATGAAGTTATACGTTCCTTCCGCTCTGATGCGCTCTATCGCAAAGGGGATTTCATTGTCCATTTCGCAGGCCTGCATAAATTTAAGGCTTTAAAATTTCTGATGTATCGCTATAGTCGGAAACCTCTTGGCATTTCTTATATTCCTCGCCCACAATTTTTATGGCAGCACGCAAGACTTTTAATTCTTCTCCTCCTTCAGCCTCTAAGGTTATTTTTGAAGAGAAGCATATTTTAATAAAACTTTGTAACAATAAAGATAGAGATGCTCCGGCATGAGATTTTCTTTAGCAAAGACGCGTCCATTTTCTGCAATCTGTTTAACACGAGCATCGTGACTTTTAGCCCAATTTAAGACATGAAAAATATCAGAAAGATCATTCTCAAGAGGAATATAATGGACCCAGGGAACAACCGCACGATGAAACCACACTGTAAAATTTGAATCATGTTTAAAAACTGCGCTATTTGATAACAACTTCCATGCAAAGCCAGGTGTTCCTGCGACACACCCATCCATTTCGATCAAATATTTATGCTGAATATACTCTTCCCATGAGACCTGTTTTTGAGGGAAAAACTGAAAAAATTCTTCCCGACGATCTTCTCTTACAAGCCATGAATGAACTGAAGAAAATGTGGCATCAATCAAATCAGGATATTGTTTCGAAAGACAACAGAGCTTCCCTCTGCGCAGTTTTCCCCATTCTTCCCGATTATTGTAATGATCATCCGCATCATTCGGGCTTCCTCGCCAAAAAATCTTAGCCGTTTTCGATTCCCAAAGAGAGTTTTCGCTTACCCTTTCCACATTTTTTGTAAAATTATTTTCCCATTCCTTCCAGATCTGTACTGGAAAATGGATCATTTTTTCAGTGCTTCCCTTTACTTTACATGTAGACAGAACAGGACTAGGGAGAAGCCAATGATTCCATATAATATCTTGCTCATGAATAATCACATCTACATCCGGAACAGGATAAATCTCACAGATTTTCTTTAATAATTCTTTTGCATATCCCTCTCTGCCAACGACTTTCCTATTAACGATTTGTAGCCGCACTAAATCATCCCCAAAAGATATCTCTGGAACCTTTTCCATCGTCTTATCTAGCATCTCCTTCGTGATCCCTGAACCTTTGAATATTCTAAAGTCTTTTTCTATTTGAGCATCCATCCAAAACCACTTAGGGTTATTAATATCCAACTGCTCTGAGGCAGATAAGGAACACAGCAGAATTAAAAAACATAAAAATTGTTTAATCATATTTTGATATTCCTCTTTTGTAATACATCAATAATTGCAAGGTTGCAAAAGACTTTTTGCTGAGTATGAGAATAAAGACTAAGTTGAAAAAGGAAGATAATGAAGTATTTCAGCATTCGGATTTAGTGGTTTCCATTGTTCAAGGGTATGTGTTTCACGAAATATAATGATGCACGGCTTTTCAAAACAAGCAGCAATGTGGCTTGGCACGGAATCTATACTAAGAAGAAGCTTGCAATGTTTGATTAAATAAACAAGCTCTTGGAATGAGATTTTATTGCATAGATTAATACCTTCTCCATCTTGATGGTTCTCTCTTTTTCCGTAACCAGTGAATACCAATTGTGTGCCTGCATACGGTTTTAGCAGCTCCCGCCACTTCTCTTTTGGCAAACTCTTTGGCGATGTGGGATCGCCCATGTGTACGACGATATATTCCTCTTTTGGAATAGGAAAAGCCTTTTCAGGAAGGGAGGGTTTTCCGAAGGTATCAATAGATAAAAATTTCAATAAGTCAAAATGGTATTCGAGAATATGCTTATCAGAACGATCCAAATAATGGGTGAGAAGGGGTCCCGCGCCGCCGCTCCGGTATCCTATACGTATGGGAATGCCCGCTAACCAAAAAAGGGTGATTGCGTTCGGATAATACACATAGAGATCAATCGCTATGTCGTATTTCATTTTTCGGATCTCTCGGATAGCTTTAAATCTTGAGCTTTTTCCTCGTCTAAATTTCCAATGATCAAAAGTATGGATATGATCGATCAGGGGGTGCCCCTCGATCACCTGTTTTGAGCTGCTAGAGACCAAAAACCCGATCTTTACATGAGGGTAGGTCTTTTTAATGGGCTCGAGCACAGCCGTTGATAAGACTACGTCACCTAGATGCGCAATATTTGAAATGAGAATGCTCTTGAAATTTGAGGGGATTTCTCTTTTCTTAGCCTTAGGCAAAAAGAGATCAAAAAGATACAGAACGACCTTTCCAAACCAATCGTTTACATAGTACTTGCTAGCCATGCACTAAATTTATGCGACTGGGGATTAATTTACAGCGCAGAAAAAATTAAAATAAATTATTGACACTTTTGCCCAAATTTGCTACGGAACAAATTAATAGAACCAAAATAGGAGAAGCTATGAATAAAAGATCAAAATTATTAGTTCCAGGACTTATTTTTGCACTAGGAAGTACATCCATATTATTAACCGTTGCTTCTTGCCGACAGCAAGAAGAGGCAAGCCCCTGCTGCGAGCCAAAACCTTGTTGTGTTCCTACATGCTGTCCAGAAATAGTAGAAGACTGCTGCGCAGTAAATGTATGCCCTCCAACATGCATGGTCACCCCCAATGCTAGTCCACGGGTAAGGGATGGCATAGATCTATTTGTTACAGCTGATTTCATCTATTGGAATGTGCGTGAAGCTAATCTTGAGTACGCTTTGTCTGCAGTTGATCAGACAGCTATTGGCGCTTCATTTGCGGGCACTTTGAATCCAGGAAACATTTATGCTCCAAGGAATAAATGGGAACCTGGTTTTAAAGTGGGGTTAGGATATAATTTCTGTCATGACGGGTGGGATATCTATGGTGAGTATACATGGTTAAATACAAATATCTCTAATTCTACTCCAGTATTTTCTTCTTCAGGTAATCCTGGACTTTATGATGCTTATTGGTTTATTAATACCCCCCTTAATCCCGATACGCAAGGTTTTGAAGGAGGAGTAGCAATCGGAATGCTTTCTTCTGCCTCTGCTAAATGGCATATGAATTTTGATGTAGTAGATCTTGAACTCGGACGGAGTTTCTACACAAGCCCTAGATTAACTTTAAGACCCCACTTTGGCCTAAAAGGAACATGGCAAAAGCAGACAATGAACGTTGATTTCTTTGATCTTCTTGGCAATAACACAAGTACCCATAACGGAATGAAAAACTGGGGGATTGGAGTCCGTGGAGGATTGGACACTGCTTGGCATTTCACTAGAGAGTTTAGCTTAATAGGAGACTTTTCTCTTACAGGACTTTGGGAAAAACTCAAAGTTAAACGCAAAGACAATACTTTTACACTTGGCGCAGCGATTCCAAATATTAGTTATGTAAACATTTCAAACAACTATTCTACTGTGGAGCCTATCCTTGAGTGGATGTTAGGATTGCGCTATGAGTTTTGGACTTGCGGAGATGATTTCCACTTCGCATTTGATGCAGCTTGGGAAGTACAGAATTGGTTTGAACAAAATCAATTCATCCGTATGCCAGGATGTGTCGTTACTAATAGCGGCAACCTAACACTTCAAGGTCTGACAGCTAAAGTGAGATTTGATTTCTAGAGCAGTTGCAAATCTTGGTAATGCTTGAGGAGGTCGCGGAAGTGTGCGGCGTCCTCAAAACGGAGCTCTTTTGCGGCTCTGTGCATCTCGATTTTGCATTCTTCGATTTTGTCTATGACTTCCTTCGCGTTAAGATGGTGCTCTTCTTTCGCTGAGGGGAGAGCTTCTCCGAAGGAATCGATAAGATCTTCGATGGGGGCCTTTTGCGTTGTCCTTGGAACGATCCCATGCTCCTGATTATAGGCCCCCTGGAGCTCTCGTCTGGCTCGGGTAACTTCGAGGGCTTTTTTAATGGCGGCGGTTTGGATATCCGCATACATAATCACTCGCCCTTTAATATTTCTGGCGGCACGGCCACATGTTTGTATCAAGGCCGTTTCACTTCGCAAAAAGCCCTGTTTATCAGCGTCAAGAATAGCAACGAGAGTGACCTCTGGCAAATCTAGCCCCTCGCGCAATAAATTGATTCCCACAAGGACATCGAAAAAACCTCTGCGCAGATCATTGAGGATTTGGACCCTTTCTAAGGTATCGATCTCTGAATGGAGATACTTTGCCCTGACGTTAATGTCGGTCAGATATTTAGTCAAATCTTCTGAGAGTTTTTTCGTGAGGGTGGTGATTAAGACTCTCCCCCCTTTTTCTGTTTCAGCGCGGATCTCTTCTAGGCAATCATCGATTTGATTCGTCGCGGGTCTCACCTCGATGACAGGATCTAAAAGGCCTGTAGGACGGATCACTTGCTCTACGACATCACCCCCTGCTTCTTGGACTTCAAACATTCCTGGCGTTGCCGAAACGTAAATGACTTGGTGGATTTTTCGAAAGACCTCTTCAAACTTAAGGGGGCGGTTGTCAAATGCTGAGGGCAAGCGAAACCCAAACTCGACAAGAGCTTCCTTTCGAGATCTATCCCCGTTATACATCGCATGCAACTGGGGGAGTGTTTGGTGAGATTCGTCTATAAAGAATAAAAAATCTTTTGGGAAATAATCGATGAGGCAGGGGGGCGGATCTCCGGCCATCCTTTTACTAAAATGGCGGGAATAGTTTTCAATCCCTTTGCAAAAGCCGATCTCTTTCATCATTTCGATGTCGTAAAGGGTTCTTTCTTTAATTCTTTGCATTTCAATATAGCGTTGATTTGTTTCGAAGTAGGAATATCTCTCTGTAAGCTCTGTTCGAATGCTATCTATTGCACTATATCTAACGTTTTCTGGCGTGACGTGGTGAGAGCCGGGAAAGATAGCAATTTTTTCTAATCTTTTCCTGACCCCTCCGGTTAAGGGGTCGATCTCGCTGATCCTTTCAATCTCATCACCAAAAAATTCAACACGGTAAGCTAAATCTTCTTCATAGGCAGGGACAATTTCTAAGATATCACCTCTTGCTCTAAAAGTTGCGCGCACCAAATCAAAATCATTTCTTTTGTAATGCATTTCAACCAGATGCAATAACACTTCATCGCGCCGTTTCTTTTCTCCTGTAGTTAATACCATTTTCATTTCTGCATAATATTCTGGTAAACCTAAACCATAAATACAGGAAATAGAAGAAACGATGATCACATCCTCCCTTTCTATGAGAGATCTTGTGGCGGAAAGACGCATCCGATCGATCTGATCGTTGATGGCCAAATCTTTTTCAATATAAGTGTCTGTACGCGCGATATAAGCTTCTGGCTGATAGTAATCGTAGTAGGAAACAAAATATTCGACAGCATTGTCAGGAAAAAAAGATTTAAATTCTTGGTAGAGCTGCGCCGCCAAAGTCTTGTTGTGTGCAAGGATAAGGGTTGGTCTTTGGACACCCGCAATCACATTAGCCATCGTAAATGTCTTGCCCGAACCGGTAACGCCTAAAAGAACCTGCGCTTTTTTGCCAAGGAGAAGTCCTTGCGTCAGGGCTTCGATAGCCTTTGGCTGATCTCCGCAAGGTGTAAATTCTGTTTTGAGCTTAAACATAGTTGCCAGCTAGTTTACCAGTTGTCCAGGCATTTTGAAAATTAAAACCGCCCGTAACCCCATCGATATCGAGTATTTCACCGGCAAAATGGAGGCCTGGGTGGATTTTGCTCTCCATTGTCCTAAAATCGACCTCTTTTAAGGTGACGCCACCGCAAGTGACAAACTCTTCTTTATTAGTAGTTTTTCCTTCAATTCGATAAACAGTGGGAAGATCTTTGATTTTCAAAAGACTTTTAGGGAGCTCCTCTGGCCAATAAATGGTAAAGTCAGTGTTATAATTTTTTTCATGTAAATATCTTGCTGCCCAAGCAGATAATTTGATGATCACAGGTCCGCTAAAACCAAAGTGGGTGATGAGTAGGGGTCCTGTTTGAGAAAAAGGGCCCACACTCACCTCTACATTCGCGACAACCACTCCACTGAGTTCTTTCAAAGGGGATGTAGGCACATTAAATGTAAAAAGGGAGGGGACTGGACTCTGAATTGTGTGGCCAAAGGCTTTTGCCCATCTGTAGCCATCTGGGCTGCTTCCTGTTGCTAGCAATAATTTTTTCCCTTTAAATTCTTCAACATTTTCAATCTTTTGCCGCGTCCGAATCTCTACACCCAATTTTTTTGCGGTATTTAGCAAGCAACTGATGATTGTTTCAGAGCTATCTGTGACCGGAAACATCCTCCCATCTTTTTCCGTCTTAAGTTTTACCCCTCGCGATGCAAACCATTCGATCGTCTCTTTTGGTCCAAACTTGTGAAAAGGTCCAAGGAGCTCCTTCTCTCCTCGCGGATAGTTTTTTACGAGCAATTTTGGATCGAAACAGGCGTGGGTGACATTGCATCTCCCACCGCCCGATACTTTTACTTTTGCTAAAAGGACTGCTGACTTTTCTAAAAGAACCACTTCCCTATGGGGATTTGCCTCCTTAGCAGAAATAGCCCCAAAAACTCCCGCAGCCCCTCCACCAATAACGATCAGTTCCATGTATATCCAAATAAATTCAAAAATTGAGAAAAATTATTTTTCTTTTCTCTGCGTTCTCTGCGACTCAGTCTTCACTCTGCGCTGATGGAGTTTGGTATTCGGCCAATAAGTTGGAGTCTTATTGTCTGAATGCTGAATTCCATCAGCGCAGAGTGAAGACTGAGTCGCAGAGAACGCAGAGAAAATTATTTTTAAATTTCCTCTCTCCAATTTCGAGTCACGTTTTGTACAATCCAAACATGCTGAGGAGTTGAAAACCCAAAACGAAAACAGCAAAAAGGAAAATACCCACAAGAAGAGGTTTGCCGCCAAACACTTGATAAGGAGAGGAGAGTCGTTTTGCATACCTCCCTTTCCAAACCATGCAGACAGGGATGACACCAAAAAGGATGACCGCGCAGATACCTCCTGCGAAGTTTAAGGCTTTAAAGAAAAGTTGAGGGTAAATGACTGAAAGGACAAGCGGCGGGAAGAGAGCGAGTGCGCACATCTTTATATTTTCCCGGTTTTGAGTTTTTATTTTAAAACCATCTGAAAGGAAATGGACGAGAGCCAAAGATTGGGCCAGAAATGATGTGAGGATGGCAAAAAAAGCAAGCCCTTGTGCAAACATACTCACCCACGACGAACCGAGGATGCCGGCAACTGCTTGCGCAGCTTCTTTATCTCCTTTTAAGCTTTCCCGTATTCCTGAAGGGCCATCAAGGGGAACAATTCCCAAAACAATAACCTCCCAAATGATATAAATCCCGAGCGCAAATAAGCCGCCGCTTAAAATAGTCAAACGGACCCGTTTCACATCTCCCCCCATGTAAGAGAACAGAGTGGGGATCATGTTGTGGAACCCAAATGCAATCACAAGAACTGGCAAAGAGGCCACAGCATAAGCAGGCTCAAAATGGGTCAACAATTTTGGAGAAACGTAAGCAGCGCCTAAAAATACCATACCCAGATAAGTCGCAATCTTTCCGACCATAAGTACTCGATTCCAAAGGTCAACCGGTCTTGTCCCCAAAAAAACAAGCCATCCGAAAAGGATCACAAAAAATAAACTCGCAATCCAAATGGGAATGTTCCACGAAAAAGACCAATGTAGAAATGTGGAAGCAAGGTTGCCGCTTCCTGAAATGTAGGCAACAAGGAGCGCATAAAATAAAAAGAGGTACAAGGTCCAGCTAACAAGCCTTCCCCATTTACCGAGGCTATGGCCTACCATTGAAATAATATTCACTTTGTCTTTAAACCAAGCGTTGGCTTCAATCATGAGAAGAGCTGTCAGAGTCATAAACGCCCAAGCGCAAAAAAACATTAACATTGCTGGATAGAACCCCGCGAGCCCCGTAGTGATGGGAAGGGCTAGCATCCCAGCTCCAATACAGCTTCCTCCAATGAGGAGGGTGCCGCCAAGTACACTCCCTTTTTTTGTTGTCATACAAGAGGTCCGTTCGTCTGTTTTGTTTGTAATTTTTCAACAAGTCTAATTTCTTGTCCAAGTCTGCCAAGTTCATGTCCCTCATAGTCGACAAATTTAAAATAGCGCTCAAAACAAGGGAAAACATTTGTGACCTGCTTAGCCATCTCTTGCGCAATATAACGGTAAGTGGGGTGGCCGGCAGGTGCAGATCTCAGTTCACATATCCATTGAAGGGCGCGCAGATTGATATGGAAATACCAATGGATATTATAAGCCATGGGAACGACATATTGAGCCTCTTCTGGAAGCTCTACAGCAATGAGATCGTAGATTTTTTTAGCATCTTCCAAGGCTCCACAATAGGTCGCCTCCATTTCTGTCCCCCGAATTTCTTGAGGGATGTAATGACCAAAGTTGCACGAAAGGAGCTGTCTATCTTGAGTGAGCATCCTATGCCGCTGCAAATCTCGATACACGCCAAAGTCTGCTAAAATTTCAAAGGTAAATGTCGCGTGTTCCAAGGCTCTGGGTGATTTATGTCTTCTATTTTCGCGTGAAGAACACCCTGATTCTAAAATACGGCCGAGCTCTTCCTGATCAAGGTCACTGCAATAATCGCTCAGCTCAATAAGCCCCGCATTGGAATGACTAAATAGTAAAGCTGCGGCCACTTTGGCAGGACTTTCCATATCATAATCAACCAGACGCACACCATAAGTCTGCATCTTGTCCAAATAGGAGGCATGTTTGTTAGATACAGATTTAAGATCGTTACTCATCTGTTCAGTGAAAAGGGTGAACGATTTTTGGTATTTGTGATTCACCTCTGCTCTCCTTACAAATGAGGGGATCACCTTACTAAGTTCTTGATAACCCTTTCTTCCAATATCTTGCATTTCAGCTAAATTATGACTGTTAAGTTTTTGGAGGGTGCTTTCAAAAAACCTACCGTTGCCATAAATCCCCATATTGGTGAGGGTACTTGCGGGGAGAAGCCCTCTTAAACAATCTAAAACTTTGGCTCTAAGGGCAGCCGTGTAAGCGATTTTTGAAATCTCATGTTCTTTTGGAAACTTTTTTTCCATCAGTTCTGTGAGAGGGGGAATGAGTGCGGAGTAGGTCTCAAAAAGCTGATTGCACATTTTAATGTATGCATCGCGATAAGCAGAGGCCATTAAGATAGGCTCTCGGTAAAACAGATATTCCCCATTCACTTTTTGATCAAAATAGATATATCGGGTCGACTTCTCAAGAGGAGAGCCTCCAATTCTAGAATCCTCTAAAATTTTTGCCGCGATCATAGAAATATTTTCTACTGCAAGATGCGCACCTCCAAGTTCTCCTATTGAATCATCTCCATAACCATCTAAAATCCGGTCGTAAAAATTTTGCGCTTTTTTGATCGCCATGATCTGGTCTTCAATCTCGTTTTCTTCACTCGCTTTAAAATCTCTTGCAATCGATGCAAAAGCGGTCTCTTCATTGAGAATAAACTCCTTCAAGAGGAGTGACCTGAGCCCCAGGCTCGAGCGGGAATAACGAGAAAACAAAGCCCCTTTGATAACTTCAGGAAGATTGCGAAGTACAAACACATTGCTCGTTGGACTTGTAACATATCGATTAAGAATCTTTAGCTGACCTTCTGTGAATTCTTCATATCCTTGCATAAAACGATCTCCTTGTGTATCAAGGTTGACATATTTTAAAGTGAGAAGTCAATGCTAAAAAGACCAAGAAGGAACCGGAAAAGCTGCGCAATAAGAAATCTTTGTCAAGAAACTACTTTATTGCCGCAGGATCTAGTCGTCCCTTTTTTCGTAGTTGAAGGAACGAATCAAAAACAAGAAATTTCCTCTCTGCCTGGGATCTATCGATTATCTACCGACCTCATCGTCAAACAAGCTGAAGAGCTTCATCGAAAAGGGATTCAAGCGATCAATATTTTTCCATTTAACCCCAAAGAAAAAAAAGATCTCTTCGCAAAAGAGGCTCTCAATGAAAAAGGGGTGATCCCCGAAGCTCTGACCATTTTAAAAAAAGAGTTGCCCTCTCTTTGTGTCATCACCGATATTGCGCTTGACCCCTACACAATTCATGGACATGACGGAATAGCAAACGACAAGCAAGAAATCCTGAACGACGAGACTCTAGAAATCTTATCCAAAATGTCCCTCCTTCATGCCGCCTTCGGCGCCGATATTGTCTCTCCAAGCGACATGATGGACGGGAGGGTAGGGGCGATCCGAAAATCCTTAGATGCCCATGGCCACACAAACGTCAATATCCTTTCCTACACGGCAAAATACGCCTCCTCCCTCTACAGCCCCTTTCGTGAAGCTCTCGGATCCTCACTCGCTTTTGGCGATAAAAAAACTTACCAACTTAACCCAGCAAACATCCGTGAAGCTCTATTAGAAGCTTTATTAGATGTAGAAGAAGGGGCCGATATGTTGATGGTTAAGCCCGCCCTATTCTATCTCGATGTGATCGCCAAAATGAAAGAGCAGTTCCACATCCCGATTTGCGCTTACCATGTGAGCGGCGAATATGCAATGGTGATGGCAGCACAAGAAAAAGGGTATCTCGATGCGCAAAAAGTTTTTTATGAAGCCCTTTTATCGATCAAAAGGGCCGGAGCCGACTTCATCTTCACTTACGCTGCACCACAAGTTCTAGAACTTCTTCAGGAGTGATCTGCTTCAGACAAAGATTGTTTTTGCAAGGAGCGTAATTCTTTCCATCGTAACAGGGACGGCAAGGCAAATCTTTTCCACCCCAGATCACATGTATTTTTTCAGGAGGGGCCGTTCTCTCAAAAGGATTCGTAGGGCCAAACAGTGCAATTGTCTCACAATCAGCCAGCTTTGCCAAATGCATAGGACCACTATCATGAGTGATTAAAAGATCACACTCCTTATAAAAATCTATCAATTCAAGCAACTCTGTCTTCCCAATCAAATTCTCAAAGCCTGGAAAATATTCACTGCACCACCCATCCGTCTCCGCCCCCGTAATCACCACCCGATAACCTCTCTCTCTGAGCAACACCCCAAGCCTCGCATAATGCCCAATCGGCCATCTACGGAGCGCGTCATCCCTCAACACATTTTTTGCCCCACCCGGCGCCAGCGCAATCTTTTTCATAGCTCCCACTTTCACAAAAAAAATAGATAATTAAAACAACTTAATCCAAAGTCGTATCAACCAGGAAAAATTTATGTTCAGATATTTATTCACAATTTTAACGTCTCTCTCTTTAGCTGCGAGTCAAGGCATTACTCGAGCTAGTGAGTACCAAAATAATTCTAACTTTCAATGGGAAGAGGCAATGAAAAGCCTGAAAAAATTCCGTTTTGAGGAAAATGATAAGGTCCTGGATGTTGGCTGTGGAAATGGAAAGATTACAGCAAGGGCACGAAACATTTCCCGATGGTTCGATTGACGTTCAGACTATTAAAATAGAAGTTATTGCATTTAGCCCGGAAAGCTAATTTTTTTTGCCTATAAATCTATCTTCATATACAATCTTCCAATTAAAAAGTTAATCCAAGGATATATATGACATCTGCAGCTCAACCACACACACACTCTCCATCATCATCTAGTTTTTCTGGACGTCGCCAAGAAGAAGAACAACATTGGAGCCTAGTTCATGCGGAGGAGACAGTAAACTTTGTAGCACTTACAGGCCAAACCGGTGCCTTTAACGCTCAGGAATTACAACAAACATTCGTCTATTATCAGCAGCATCCTGATGGGACCAGGAGCGCTTGCACAGCTGAAAGAGTTAGCGAATTATTAGCTAGAAATGATGACCAACTCGCTAAGAAAGATCACCAAATTGCAAGATTATCATATGATTTAAATAGAATGGAAATCGACTTAAGATGGAGTAAATTCTGCTCAACACCTAAAAAAAACAGCCTTTTTCATAAGGTGGGTCGTTCATACTGCTGTTCATAGCGTATAGATAAGATTAATAGGCAGCTACATTTAGTGTTTTTGTAATTACCGCCCGCTTGCCTGTTTATGATGAGGATGTGCTTGTTTAGCCTCATCAATTTTATCATGCAAAAAATTATAATTACGAAGCTCTACTCGATATCTTGAAAGTAGCCTAACGGAAGTGACAATTAAAGAAATCATAGCAATCCCCGAACCACAAGCAATCAAGGGAATCCACGCTTCTTTTCGTAAAAGAGCTTGAGTTATGTGAGGCGCCCCAGCTGCACAAGCAATACCAAGACCAATGGCTATCGCAGCAATAATTGATAAGAATAGAAGTATATAGCCTGCGCAACGATTTTTGGGGTCTGGGGGGTTTAGATCTTTTAAAAATTGTGCAGTTTGGGCGTTACATATGGGACAATTACCTGCTATCGTAGTATATTGCTTTGGGTGCGAAGACGATGGAACGCCAGTCATTGTTTTTCTCCTCTAAGACTAGTAAATAGTATAATTGCTTTTCTGCATTAATTTCAACATTTAGATATTAAAATATAGTTTAGCTCTATTTTATAATAAAAAATATTTTAATTTTGATACAATCATAGTAATAAATATTTTAATATTGACTTATAACACCAATTTTTATAAATTGTTGTAATACAAATGCATTAACGGCAATCGTTGCAGTAAAAAATGTAATTTAAAAAAAAGGAGAAAGATATTATGGCAACTGTTCAAAATAATAATACGGGTGTAAATAAAGATCATCCGACGGTAAATCGAGGCGTAGCGGCATCCTATCTGGGATTAGATCGATGTGTAGATGTAATAAGAGACCATGGAGAATGTCTCCAGGCATGTTGCGTATTCACAAATCTTCTAGCAGCTTATTTCTGCTGTAAAGACGCAAGGGCGGTTTATATTCCACGTGGCTTCGGCGGAACCGTCTATGCTCCTAAACCTCGCGATCAAGTAATGGGCCCTAAAGCCCTTCCTACGATAGAAATCAAAGGGCCCACTTTGATTCCTGCTAGTAGGATCATTCGCTAGAGCATATCTAACATAGCCAAATAAGCCTGAGCATGGTACTGCCCGGGCTTCGGCTTAAAAACCCTTTTCTCCCCTCGGATAAACAAAGGAATAAGGCGGTAACGCCAGTCTTTGTGGGCGATAATGATGAGATCGAATTTTCTAAAGCCTAACTTCCTCCATATTTTAAATAGTTCCCAAATATTCCCCTTCAACAACTTTTTCTCATCTACCTCGATCACTTCATCAGCTTTGATCAGAGGCCTTACAATCTTGCCACAAACACACGTCACCCTCCCCCCGCACGCTTTTATCATAGGAAGGGCCATCACCACATCCCCAATCGCCCCAATTTTTATGATTAAAGTGTTTTTCATCAGTGTCTTTCGTTGTAGATGGTGTTGTGCAGCTCTTTCCCAGTTAGTGCTTGCGCGCCCACATCGCGGAGCCAAGCAGACATGGCGTATCCGACATAATTACGGCTGCTTTGTCTTAAGAAAATGTCGAGGGGGATAAGAAAAACAAATCCTTTATCCTGATATCTGCTCCCATTGACAATATCATGCGCGCTTGTCCAGGTGTACCACAAAGAAAATCTAAGACCGCTAGAAAAATAACGGGTCACTTCAATCCTGGCTCCCTTATCCTTTGCAAGAAATTGTCCAATGCTCAACTTAAAATCTAAGCTAAGGGGCGCATACTCATAATAAAGATCGAGAAAATATTGTATTCCAATAAAATGGACAAACTCCGCTTCATCATGTTCCACTTTACGGACTTTTTTTGTGAATGCGATCCCATGATACCGCCTTTTGAGCACACAGGCAAAATCCGCGCCAATCGCGAAGTTCGAACCAACAGGGTAATACAAAAGTTCCACAGCTCCCCCTCCATATGCCGGCTCAAAATACCCGCCTGCAAATCGGGTGAACCATCCCTTTGAAAGAGCGAAGCTTTTTTGCAAATACATCTGCTGAACAGAAAACGTGTTGGATTGATAATACTTGATCGAATCAGAGCGCACGTTGTCAATTTTCGAGGGGTTTAGTCTGTCTTGAGCACTCAGGTCTTGTGTACTTGCAGAGATCGAATAGCCGAGCTGAAATTTATAATATATTTCATCGAACAGATACCCTTCAGGAGAAGCTAACACACCGACATCATATTTGACTTTCCCTTTTGCTCCCCCAAAGAAAGTGATCAAATAGGGACGGGCAGTAAACGTCCAAACCTCTTTGCTCCTTTTAAAAAGCAGCTGCGCATCGTAAAGACCGGGAAAGCAACACGCCTCTTTCATAGGGGAAAGAGTTTCCAGCTCAACTTGAGTGCGGCAAAGATCTTCCGTCCGAAACGTATAAGATTGGGAGGGGATCCCATCGGCTTCGATCACAACTGTCGTGGAGCAAATATTACATGGAGTCAGGGCTGAAAGTACCTGTTCAATCCTCTCTCTGACCACAGCTTCTTCTCTGTAGCGGTTGTTAATGATCTTTAACCAGAGTTCTCCCTCATTCAAAGTCACCCGGTATAAATCCAGGCCTTGTTCCCCAAAAGCATAGGCAAGCTCTTGTGCAAAGTCACACTCTGGTCTGCAAACACCCAAAGACTCCCTATCAATGGGCGATACATAACTTCCTGCATCATCAGTTTTGGGGAATAATCCTTCCGTTGAACCAAGTGGATAGCGGATGGAGCCTGTGGCAGCGATTTTTTCTCCCCGCACGCTATTGACTGTAAGCTGTAGTGTGTCGCCAAGAACATAGGAGATGCCGCCGTTGACACGACTTTTAATATTTCGGCCACGAGGATGCTCATGAATATGATGTTTGTAATTAATCGCGTCATATTCAGCGATTAAAGAAATGTCTTTTAATATAGGGATGCAACTTTGCCGAAAAGGGGTCCAGGCGAGCCCTCCAAATAAACCATCGATTCTTTTTCTTCCCCACCCCAAACTGCATTCAAAATTATATTCCCTCCATTGCTGGGTGGCAACGATGTACTGTGCATTAAATCTTTTAGATCCAAAAAAATCATCAGCCCCGACAGCAAATGAAGGAAGAGAAGGAAACCCATCTGTCGGGAGTAAAAATGAAACTTTTATGTTCCCCACCCTGTCCGCATCATCGCCAAAACCCTCTTTGCCAAACGTTCCTTCTAATATTCCTCTATATACTCTATAATTTGCTGCAAGTTCTATATGATCAAAGGGTTGGAAGTTAGCCGCGTAGATATTATAGGGGGGTACGACACCTCCGCCGAAAGCGATAGTCCCGCATGGCATCATTCTGGCGGATGGCATATTCAAGTACCCCCCCACAAATGAGGCATTATAAAAAAAGGGAAGACGATCATTAATTTCTTTATCGACCTGGCTCACAACTTCCAAATCATCGAAAATAGAAGCGAAAAGCCTTCCCACAAGACCTAAAAGTAACAGGACTTTTTTCATATATAATCCCCTCAAGATAGCCAAGGGGAGAAATTAAAGTAAGATATAATTGAACAAATATAGGGATCTTTCTATACTGCTTCTAAAGAAGGTGTTTTTCATGCTGTTAAATCAAGGAATAGAAATGAGCTATCTAAAAGAATTTCAGACGCAAATCGCAAATCATAATTTAACCTCTATCCTCAAGCTATGGGAGGAGTACTGCTCAGGCGACGAACTAGATTGCGATGAGTTAATACAAATCCTCAAAGCTTTGAAGTATTCCGATATGGCAGAAAATTTTGGCCGCCATGTAGACAGGATCCTTCCTCTGTGGACAGCTCTTGGCGACACTCCTGTTGCTTATGAGATACTCAGCCTCATCATCGATATCCAAACAGAAAACAACGAAATGTTTGCTGACTACGCTTATAATGCGCTCCATAAAAAATTTGGCAATGATCCTAATTTTAATGAAAGGATCCGTCTTGTTGGGTTAAGATCTAGAGATAAATTCCAAGGGGCCATCGGAAACTACGAACTTTTAGCCCATATGCAAAAGGGAAATTACGTCTTTCATATTGGAGGATGGGGTGTTGGCGAAATTGTAGACGTCTCTCCAATAAGAGAACAAGTTAGCGTCGAATTTGATTACGTACCAGGGAGAAAAGACCTCTCCTTTAGCAATGCTTTTAAAACACTTCTCCCCATTCCAGAAGATCACTTCTTAGCAATGCGCTTTGGAACGCCTGATGTTTTAGAACAAAAAGCGAAAGAAAATCCTGCAGAAATGATACGCATTTTACTACGCGACCTCGGCCCAAAAACGGCCAGCGAGATCAAAGATGAACTTTGCGAACTGGTCATCCCTGCAAGTGAATGGCAAAAATGGTGGCAGAGTGCGCGCGCAAAAGTGAAAAAAGACACGATGATCCAATCGCCTGTTGATATTAAAGATCCCTTTATCCTCCTTCGTCAAGAAATGAGACACGAAGATAAGTTACAAAAAGCGCTGGAAGGAAAACCTGATGCCAATACTCTTATCCAAATGGTTTATTCTTTCTTTAAAGATTTTTCTGACACTCTAAAAGACCCTACCTTTAAAGCCCTTCTACAAGATAAACTTAAAGAGGCTCTTTCTTATCAGGAGATCTCCGATGCACAAGAACTTCAGATCCATTTCTTCTTAGAAGACTTAAGCAATGAATCTGAATATGCGCCTATCTTGGAACTTATCCGCCGTTTTAAAGATTTAGAATCGATCATCGATAATATTGAAATCCTCGCATTCAAAAAGCGCCTTCTCACCGAGATCAGAAAACATAAAAGCGATTGGCAGGAGTTTTTCCTCTCCATCTTCTTTAAAATGGACCAAGGAACACTACGCGATTACATTTTGAATGAACTTATAGCTGCAGGGCAGACAGACCAAATAAAAGCAAAACTTGAAACGCTCCTTGCTCAGCCAGGTCAGAATCCTGAAGCCTACATATGGTATTTCCAAAAAGTCATGTCGCAAGACTCCCTTCCATTTGCCGATCAGGCGGGTAGAATACGCTTCTTTGAGGGATTTTTAATCCTTCTTAGCCGCGTGGAAGAGAATCCTGACCAAAGAGATCTCGTTAAAAAGATCCACGCGATCCTTTCTGCCGGTAGATATGCTATTGTCCGCCAAATCATGCAAAAAGCGAGCATCCAAGAGGTGCAAGAGTTCTTGCTTTTAGCTACAAAGTGCCATTCTCTCAGTGATCACGATATCAAAATTTTACATTCCCTTGGAGAAGTGGTCCATCCATCACTTGCCAAATTGCAAAAAAACAAACATAAAGATTCTCTAGAAACCGAAGTGATTTGGACGACCAAAGAAGGGTTTCAAAAGCTGCAAGACAGAATCCAACAAATTGGAACTGTTGAAACAGTGGAAAATGCCAAAGAAATCGAAATTGCAAGATCTCATGGCGACCTTAGAGAAAATGCTGAGTTCAAATCGGCTTTAGAAAAAAGAGATCGCCTCCAAGGGGAGCTCAAGTTTCTATCTGACCAGCTAAATAAGTGCAGAATATTATCAAAAGAAGATATCCCTTCTGATGAAGTGGGCGTTGGATCTATTGTTGAGTGCAAAAATCAAAAAGGGCAAAAAGTCACTTATACGCTCCTAGGCCCCTGGGATGCAGACACTGAAAAAAATATCCTTTCTTTCCAATCCAAACTAGCGCAGACGATGAAAGGAAAAGCCGTTGGTGAAAAATTTCAGTTCCAAGGCGAAGAATACACTATTGCAAGCATTAAAAGTTTTCTGTAATCTATATTTTGATGGAACTTGTAATAGCTAGCACAAACATGCATAAGATCAGAGAATTCCGTTCAATGTTGAAGGGAGTTCCTGGATTAGACCTCTTGTCCCTCTTGGATTTTCCCGATTATGTCCAACCTCCAGAAGAGGGTTTGACATTTGAAGAAAATGCCATCCTAAAAGCTGTACATGCAGCCAAAACACTGGGTAAATGGGTGATCGCTGACGATTCTGGGCTAGTGGTTCCCGCGCTTCAAGGAAAGCCCGGCGTTTACTCCGCGAGGTACGCAGGGGAGAAAGCTACCGACAAAGAAAACCGAAAAAAGCTCCTTCAAGATATGGCGCGCCTTCCCGAAGAACAGAGAACTGCCTACTTCGAATGTGACATCGCGCTCGCTGCACCTGATGGGTTAAAAAAATGTGTCAAAGGAACATGCGAAGGGGCGATTGCTCTCGAAGAAAAGGGAGGAAAAGGCTTCGGCTATGATTCTCTTTTTATCAAACACGAATATGGAAAAACCTTTGGAGAGCTCGGCGAAGATATCAAAAACCGTGTCTCCCATCGCAAAAAAGCTGTTGACAAGCTTCTTCTTACATTAGAATGTATCAAGTAGGATGCATTATTATATTGACGCCTACAACCTACTGTTCAAACTACAGATTAAAAGCTCTTCCCTTCAAAAACAACGGGAAGCCCTTTTAACCACTTTAAAGCCTTACTCCTCCCTAAATCTTACCCTTGTTTTTGATGGCCACGAAATCTGTGAGCGCTCCCATTTTGGCGACCTTGAGGTCATTTACACTCAGGGCGAAACTGCAGATGACTACATCATCAAAGAGATCGAAAATTCTCCTAAGCCCTCATCTCATACTGTAGTCACATCCGACAGACCCCTCGCAACTACCGCCAAAAACCTCGGCGCCAAAATTCTTTCCATCCCTGAATTCCTCACCCTCATTTCAAAAAAGGGAAAGAAAAAACAGGTCGAAAAAACCTTCACCGAAACCCCCGCCGAAATCAAGCGCTTGCTCGCCATCTTCGAAAAAAAACTCAAAGACCAGACTTGAGAGCGAGCGAGCTTATTGGGCGAACGCCGAATTCAAACGCAAAGGCGCAAAATTGCAAAGACGCAAAATTATTTTATTGTGTCATTGCGATTTGGAAGCACCGCAGTTTTGTTGAAGAACTAAAAAAACTATCTATCTTTAGCGCGGTAGCGCTCCCCACGTTCCGGCATGCCTGCGGCATGTCCTGCACGCGGGGCCCCACATCAGTAAGCGCTACCGCGCTAAAGAATAGATGAGCTGCTCCATCAATTATTGCGCGCTTCAGAGACGACCAGGGATACAAGGTCTAATTTATGATGTCTAATATTAACAGTCGCATGTAGCGGCTTCGGCTTCCTCAGGGTGGGATTTGAATGTTGCGTCGCCCCAGGGGTAGCCCATGATGAGCTCTCTCACTTCGAGGATGCTCTTTGATTTGTTTAAGGCTTCTCTGAGCTTTTTTGCGCCGGCGATATTTTTCAAATACCAGCATCCAATGCGTCGCATATCAAGCATCGCTTTTCTTTCACTTTGATAACAAATCACATATTCTAAATGCTGGAGCAAACTGTTGCGATGATCGATTGCGGATCTGATTTTTGGATCTAATCCAGAGAGGGCTCGATAAATATCCTCGATGATCCAAGGCTGTCCAAAAGTGCCTCTTGCCACTAATAGCGCGTCGCAGCCTGTGTGGCTAAAAATGTTGACGGCGCTAGAGGCATCAAACACATCTCCGTTTGCAATCACCTTAATGGTGCGCGCTTCTTGTTTGCATGCGCGGATATGGTCCCAATTTGCTGGGCCTGAGTAACCTTGGGCGCGGGTTCTTCCGTGGACGCAAATGGCTTTGGCACCTGCAGCTTCAGCAATGCGCGTGATTTCAGGGGCATTAATACTTTGAGAGTCCCAGCCCGTGCGCACTTTTATTGTAACAGGAATTTTTACTGCCGAAACCATCTCAGAAATAATGTCGCCAATTATTTTTGGATTTCTAAGTAAGCCGGAACCACTCCCGTCTTTGGTCACCTTGTCTACCGGACATCCACAATTGAGGTCAATCACATCAAACCCAAGGCTTTCGATCATTTTTGCACATTGCGCTGCATATTGCGGCTTGCTTCCGCAGAGTTGAGCGCCAATCGGGTGCATATCCGCCTCGTAATCAAGGTAACGGAAAGTATGGGGATCATAACGGACTAAAGCGTCCATTTTGACCATCTCACAATAGACAAGTCCAGGCTTAAAAGAGGTGGTCATTTTTCGAAAAGGGAGATCGGAGCAACCGGCTAGGGGAGCACAGAAAATATTTGATGGGAGCTCTATATCACCTAATTGAAAAGGAGTTTGTAACATTATCGCACGAAGTTAAGGATGATCCGTTCTGCGAATTGCAGGGCAAAATAGCCGAGCAAAGGGCTTAAATCGAAAGTTCCTCCAATGGGAGGGATGAGCCGTCTAAAAATATTTAGGTAGGGATCTGTATAAAACATGAGAAACCGCATGATTTTATGCCGGGCAAAAGCCGGAAACCACGACCCTACAATCCTGATAAACAGGAGCATTGTGTAGGTAAAGAAAATAGTGTGAACAATATACGCTAACATAATATAGAAACCATTATGCCTTAAAAGGCATTTTTTGCCAAAATATACTGCATGTACATATTAGGGATTACTAAGGAGGGAGGGGAGATTAAGGCAGCTCTCGTCCATTCTGACAAAAAAAAGATTAAAATTGACCTTTTGCGCTCTTTCCCTATCGAGCCCGGCGCTCTTGTAAAACCGCTTTACATTATGAAATCGATTCTTGCGGGAAGGGATCCGATCGTTGTTTCTGGGCTTAACGCCTGGGACGTTTTTATTAGAGAGATCCCCTTTAAACTTTCCAAAAAACGCTCTATTTTGGCAACACTCCCTTTTCAGGTAGAGTCTTTCCTCCCTTATCCTTTGGATAAAAGTATATTAATCCCTTTTATCGAGGGCTCAAAGGTGAATATCACCGCCGCTTCTCACGAAACATTAGAGAACCACTTAAAAGAACTAGGCAGTTTTGAAATAGACCCTCATATAGTCTCCTGCGCCCCGCAAGCTCTCAATCGCCTTGGGCAATTTCTCTATCCCCATCTCTCTTCTTTCCTCTTTTTCCACTTTAGTACGGAAAAGAGCTTTTTTGGCCTTGTTATCGATAAAAAAGTCGTTTTATCTCAAACGCTGAACTCTGTAAAAGAGCTCAATCGCGGTCTGGAATTTTTAAAACAAAAAACACCCGCTCCTTTGCCAAAAGAGGTTGTGGTAACAGGGGATACAAGTTATGCAGGCCTGCTTGGAGAATCTTTCGAAATTTTAATAAATCAAGAAACCGCCCCGTATGCCATACCGCTTGGCCTTGCAATTGACGGAAACATTCAAAATAAAAATAGTATTCAGTTTAGACAAGGGTCATTTGCTGCCGTGGATTCAATGAAAAAAAGGAGCAAAAGATTCCTTCGTTGCGCTCTCATTTGCGGGGCCTTGGCCTTACTCACTTGGTCTCTAAATACTTTTTATGTTCATAAAAGGGAGGAGTTATTAACAGGTGGAAGTGGAAGTTTAGAAGATAAAATTATTTCCTTAGAAAAAAAACTCTCAAAAGAGAAAACCCAATTTCCTTATGTACCAAATGTTCCTAAGGTCAGCGACTTTTTGGTCTATTTAAGCACCCATCCCAAACTTCCTGGAATAAATATTAAAAACGTCGAATATGCTCTTGTAAAGTACCCCAAGCTTGGGGTTTGCACAGATGGGTATAAAGTAAAAGTTTCTGTAGAATTTAGTTCCCCTACCCCCAGACAGGCCCGCGAATTTAGAGAGGCTTTAGCAAAAGACTCCATTGTCGATAAAAAAGAAGAGATCACCTGGAAAGTATCACAAGAAACTTATACAACATCCTTCTTTTTGATGAGGAATAATGAATAAAATTAAAAACCATCCCCTCTTACTCCTCCTCCTTCCACTTCCATTTATCTATTTTCTGTTCTCATTTTACTTCGATATTCAAAGACTGGGGGCGTTGCAAGCAAGGATTGAAACACTCAATTTAAAAACGCTTCTCGTTCAAAAGCAAAAACAAACACAAAATGAAATGATCGGAAAAATCAAAAATGCCGATCATTTTTTTATCGATAAACACTTAGAAAGTTTGAACGGGTTCCGTTTTTCTGAAGAAGTCGTTAGAACAGGCGAGGGGATTCAAGAAGTCGAGGAGGTCCAAATACATCCAGTGCAAGTGGATGACGAAGACCTTAAAAGGATATTGTCAGTTGTAGAAAGTGTCCAGATTGGCCCTTATACCCCTCTTGAAAACTCTCCTCAATTAATTATTAAACAATTTAATCTGACAAAAAAAAGCCAAAACCCCCAAGAAAGTATTTTTATCCTAAATATGCAGCTTATTAAAAGGGAGCCTTTATGAAATACGTACTACTCCTGGTCTTATTAGCAGGTTGCGCCTCCAAAACCGCTCAAGACGAAACACCCCTTACGAGTGTTCAGGTGATGGACCGGAACGGTTTTGCAGAAACAGTTAGCTCAAAAGACCGTTTAGCCACGTTTAACAAAATCGATTTCCTCACCCCTCAGCCTTATCAAAAAGTCCTTCGAGTCTACAACAAAGATCTGACAGGAAAAACAAGATCGATCATCACAAGCTACCACGATAATGGTCTAATTTGGCAATCCCTTGAGGTGGTCGATGGAAGGGCCCATGGTAACTACAAAGAATGGCACGCCAACGGAAAAATCAAACTTGAGGCATCTATTATCGAGGGAATCGCCGATCTGCATGAAACAGCCCAAGCAAGCTGGATCTTTGAAGGACCCAGCAATGTGTGGGATGAAGAGGGCAATAAAATTGCAGAGATCCCCTACGAAAAAGGGGTCCTCCAAGGTATTTCCCATTATTACTATACAGACGGAGCCCTCTGGAAAGAAGTCCCTCTTTATGGTGGAGAAATCAATGGAGCGCTCGTTGTATACGCCCAGGATGGATCTATCTTAGAAAAATCTATTTTTGAAAACGGCCTCTTAAAATCAGCAGAATTTTTAAACCAAGTTTCTGAAATCAAAAATGGCAATGGTTTCTATGCCTCATTTGCTAACGGACAACTTGAATCCCTGACCGAATATCAAAACGGGGTCCCCTGCGGCCTTGTAAAAACTTTTGATGCCACCGGTAATCTCTCTTCCACATATCGCATTCTCGAAGGGAAAAAAGAAGGGGAGGAGATCATCTATCATAGCTCCCACCCCTCTCAGCCAAAAATCTCCCTTGACTGGCATGATGATCTTCTGCAAGGGCAAATAAAAACCTGGTACATCAATGGAACTTTAGAAAGCCAAAGAGAAATTAATGGAAATAAAAAGGAAGGATCCTCCTTTGCTTGGTACAAAGACGGTTCCCTAATGCTTGTAGAAGAATATGAAAAGGATAAGCTCGTCAAAGGCAACTACTACAAGAAAAAAGACAAAAAAGCTGTCTCCGCAATTGAACATGGAAAAGGGATCGCCACCCTATACGATGGCGACGGCATCCTCCTCAGAAAAGTCCC
>Ga0206850_10050_pt1 | contig 44011 bp, 52 predicted proteins | sample Alteio_BWOrgCont_16_FD_152885 | JGI IMG/M metagenome (GOLD analysis project Ga0206850, IMG submission 152885) | Enriched cells from forest soil in Barre Woods Harvard Forest LTER site, Petersham, Massachusetts, United States -... | ecosystem: Environmental > Terrestrial > Soil > Temperate forest >...
GCTGAAACCGTCCCCGGCCCTAATTCGACGATATGTGTTTTTGAAGGCAGATATTGATGTATTTCTGCTGTGATTTGCCGCAACAGATTTTGTTCGGCGCTAACTAGATTAGCGTTGCCAACCAAGCCTTGGGCCTCACGCAGGGATTCTGCGTCGGCCCATAATTTTGGGCCAGACATGGATTGACCATCACGCACACCCGCATGAGCCATGTAATGATCACCGACTAAGTGACCAACCCGCGCACCTGTAAAAAGATCGATACTTCTTTGTAAGAAACTCACTTCTATTGCCTCTTCTTTGAGGGCTTCATTGCATTAGACCAGGCGATCCCAAACGACTGCCTGTAAGCTTCCGCAAAAGCTGCCGACCTAATTAGAATAATTAAGGGTGCCGGTTCATGAGCAAATGAAATCAAAGCCAGCGTATCACCAAAAACGTAAAATGATGCATTAGAGAAATTCTTTGCTGACTGCCATTTGTATTCTGCGTAGGCGGAAGCAACAAAATTATAATCACCTTCTTTGACCAGAATCTGCACTTTAATATCGCGCCGTCTTTTTGTTAGCTCTGCCATCCGTTCTCTATGGGCGATGGCATCCACTTCAGCATTTAACCTATACTTGGCAAAAAGCAACTCATCGACACCACTAATACAGACCACACCACCATGCGCGTTTAAATGCTCATACACGAAATCATAGAATCTCGTGAACCCCGCGCTACCTTCGAGGATTTCCACATTTTGTGGTTTAAGGCGAACGCCGGAATTATCCGTAAACTCGATGCCGTTTTCATTGAAGGCCCGAAAAATGCTAGCCAAGGTTTTTTCATGCGGCTGCACATGATTGTTTTCTATCTTACTGATAGTCTCACGGCTAAGACCGGACTTGGTGGCTAGATCAGTAGCCTCCCACCCCAGCAAAGCCCTTGCAGCCTGGATCTGACGTCCTGTTATCATTTAGTCCTCATCACATGCACTTTTGATTAATACCAGATGTATGGTTAATAAAAAGACCTAATTTAGATACCATATTTTGGCAATAAAGTACCTATATCAGATATTTTTTCTAAATTCAACGGCCATAATCCACCTGACATATCCTTTTTATACATGTCATGTGGTTTTTATATTGCTTTCAACTCATCCTTCCTATATCTTCCCGAAAATAGGTAGCAGTGAAAGACCATTTTTGACGGAGATATAAAATGTCGAAAGCCCATAAATGGATTGATTTCGGAAGATTTGTATCCCGGCATGGAGAGCATGCTGTCCTTGGCATTTTGGAAAACGTAGAGCGCCGTGAAGGCGTCCGTTATAGCGAACCTCTTGATCTCGAAGTGCGCTGGAATGCCGTCATGAATTATGCCTCGCCGCCGCCGCACATGGCAGCGGCGTAAGATCAATTATCATGAAAAAATTCATTCATAGCGACATGGCTGCTCACCCCATTGCCCAATACAGTGAAATCCCACTCAACGAGTACGAATTAAAATCAGTTCGCGCTCTCGTTGCCTATGCCGCACATACCAAAAGCATTCATGAAGACACTGTAAGCGAAATTATGAGAACCCGCTTCAGCGTCCCTGAAATTACCAACCTGCGCCAAAAAGATTACGATGATGCCGTCTGTTTTCTTATCGATTTTAGTGAGACGTTCAATTGATCGGTGTAAGGCGTAGTCCAAATGTATCATATATGTGCCGGACAGATTAAAGCAGCACGAGCTTTGCTCGATTGGTCGCAGGGAGATTTAGCCAGCGCTACGGGCCTCTCCGTCGCAACTATCCGAAATCTTGAATTGGGGTTTATTTCTCCGCGTCTTTCAACCACGAATGTCGTACGTCAGGCTGTTGAGAAAGCCGGGCTTGAATTTATCGACCCAGAAGGTATCCGGCGTCGGCTCGAAGAAGTTAAGATATATCACGGCCTCAGAAGCAGCGAAGCCTTCTTTGAAGACATTAAACAAACAATCCAGGAAAAAGGCGGGGAAATCATCGCCATTATCAAATCTCAAGAAATGCTAACGCAGCTTTGCAATGCGGCCCACCATAATAATCTCGAACCGACCATAAGGTTAAAAGATCTGGCCGAAATCAAATGCATTATCCCTGAGATTGGCGAATTGCCATCCACCCTGTTGGAGTTTCAGCTCCGGGCTATCTCAAAACACTATATCGACCTGGTTCCTTTCTATGTGTATGGCGATAAATACGCCGTCGTCCTACAGGAAGGAACGGAATCCTTCAGAATTGTCGTGTTTCAGTCGATGGCGATCGCGCAGCTCTACCGGTATCACTTTTATTCCTTATGGGATAAAGCCCTGAGTACCGGAGCAAACAAAAAACCCTAACGGCAATACCCGGAAAGCGTGATTGGGTTCGTTTTACCCAATATCCCCCATGCCGTTAGTGAAAATACCACAAAATAGCCCCTGAGAAGGCTACGTCAGTTCGTGCATTTCCCGTTTGAGGCAATGGCCCAAGGGGAAATCATGAACGATCTACACCTTTTGACTGCACCTGCTTTTATCACCGGTGCGATATGCCGCACGTCTTTTTATAAACCCTGAGACATCTCATGGGGAGACGGCAATACAAAAAGAAAAGGCCCGCACCGGTGGCACGGGCGGGCGAACGAGCAACCCCGGAGCGGCGGCATCAGCTGGGCGGCGTTATAACCGAAGTCGTGGATCGTGACGCGACGGGCGGAACCTATATTAAACGTCATCGTGCACGCATCGAGTGTATGCTGGACTATTATTTCAGAAAGCACCGTATTAGCGATGCTCAATATATGGCCGGGCTTAAATTCCGCGAGATCTATCTTCGCACAACTTATGGGTACAGTTTCAAAGTGCTGTGCAATCCGTTCCTTATGGAAGCCGGACAGGCCGACCATGAAGGCCGAATGTTGGCCCATCTTGATTGCGGCCGCTTATTGAGTGAAGCCACCAAACAGCTTATGCCTGAAGAACTAACGATCGTCCGCAATGTTTGCGGTTATGATGAATTCGCCGGTGGGCGGGACAAGAAAAGAATTCTTATGCGCGCTCTCGATCGTCTTGCTGCCTTTTGGAGTTACACATAACATCCCGATCCTATAATCTGTTTTTGACCTGGCACAGCCTGACACACGCTGACACAACCTGACACAGATCGATGAAATCCAAAAAATTTGTTTTACAAAATCGCATTTTTTTCTTGATTTTTTGGCAGTACAGGCATAGGATTATGCCATCATCTCGGAAACGAGCGTGATAAGCAGAAGAAGAAAAGAGCAGCCGCCCGGACAATTTTCCTGGCGGTTTTTTGTTGCCAAAATTCAAGGCCCACGCGGATAAATGAAGTCCTGATGCCTTGAAACCCGCACCCTCTCTTAAAAGAGCGCGGCCTTTTTCCTAACCCAAACGTCAAACGAACAACCTCATTCGGTCTTCCCGCACGGACGGCTCTTTGCGCCGATATCACCGGCGCGTAAGGACCCGCGTCGGGTTGGGTTTCGCTTGACCAAACCAGGCGGAGTTCAAACATGAAAACACTTACAGTTGTGTTGATAGTCATTTATGCACTCGACATCCTTCAATCATGTTCGGCGCATGCAGAGCCAACGATCCAGATCGGGCAGCCCTGCACGACTTTGGGAATGACCACCTTATCGGTCATCCAAATGCAAGGAATCCTCGAATGTATTCCTGATGGAGGGGGCAATCTTTTTTGGCAGCCCATGGGAGCTGGAGGAGCCCGTTACGACAACAGCACCAGCTGCTCGACCGCTGGCATGCTGCGCTGGAATGGAAGTGCCATTCAGTATTGCAACGGCACGCAATGGCAAACGATCGGCGGCGGCAATGGCAAACTCTATTGGGACGGCAACTGGACGGGCGACACCTACTGGTGTGACCCCGGCTATCACATCACCACCTTTCACTATGATTGTGGATGCTCAAACAACACAACCTGGTTTGAATGCCAACCCAATTAGCACCCCCTGTCCGCCTTTTTTTTGAAGAGCCAACACAACTTTAAAACAGACAATGTGAAAGGAACTGACGCCATGAAGATACTCATTTTAACAACCCTCTTTACTCTGACAGCCGGCATCGCACAGGCACAAAGCAATGCAGGCTCAAGCATGATGTCATGCCCACCTAATACGTATTTAAGGATCGATCCAGCCCCGCGTCCAACGGACGACCCGGCCAGACCCGACACTTATAAGCCCATGACGGCATTGGAGAAGGAACAGGCCACGCAATTGGCAACCCAAAGTGAGATGGCGCGCATGCATTGCATGCCTATGAGTGGCAATACGCCGTCCCAATAGAAAAAGGATACGTCTGCACAAAGCCTCATCGTGGCTTCTTGCGGCGCCGCTCTCACATAAACATCTTCACCAGAGACAGCGCAGGAATGGCGCAAAGGAGGAGAGGCATGTGCGATTGCATCATCTCAGGATGGAGGCAATCCTGGCCGCTTCGCATGCTGGTGGAGTCCTGCGGACCCTGCCCTCATTGCGGCGCTGCAGCTGAACGTTATGAGTTTATCCGTTACGGCAGATGGCCATGGCGATACGCCCTCGGATGCACTCAATGTGACGCCACAGGACCAAAAGCTCTGAATCTTGAATATGCGGTCAAAGCTTGGCGCGACAGCACGCCCTGACCCCTCTCCGATCTTTCCAAAATATTACCTACCCGGAGGCTTGCTATGTACGAGCTCATTCCCGTCTTTGAGAATTCCGCGCATTCAATCATCACCAATCATATGAAAGAAGCCTTGGGTTGCCCTGAATGTGGTGCTGGCCGTGACACGCTTTTGGCTCTGAGCGAAAACCGCTCCCTGCCCCGTTATCTTATCACCTGTAGGGAATGCAAATACCACGGACCCTTTGGCAGAAGTCTGCCAGGCGCCATCAAGCAATGGAACAAACCTTTAAGCCTCTTTGCACATCTCAAGAAAAAATGGACCCGAAGAAAGTCGCAGGTCAAACCATGAGGCCGTCTTTTCCCTTCAATGCCGAGGAAATCCATCTCACATGGCCGATCAAGGAAGGCGGCCTAGGCGTTACCGCATCTACCGATGATGCGGGTAATCCCTATATCGGCCTCTATTCGCTTAACAGCCGAGGAGAACCAACCGGATGGCCAAGCCGATTCCGCCGTGCGCGTCTCATGGCCAATGTTGTCGCCGGCTTTATGGAACAGAAACCAATTACGGTTTTTATTGACGCCGAGGTGACAATGAGAGGTTTAGGGTTAACGGTCTCCCCGCCACCTTTCATCGTCGTCCGCGGCTATGAACGTCACAAATTCATGTCATGGGACAGCGAAGCCCCACGCTACGCCATGGCCGTCTCTCCGGTTAATTCCAATTGGCCTTTGATGCCTTGGGCAAAGGAAAAAAACGCATGAGAAAGTTCAACAACGGCCACGTGTGGTCCGACAAACAACGCCGTTGGCGCAAACTGCCGCTGCGAGTTTGGAATAAAATACGCCACGCACATCTCTTGAGGATCACGGCAAAAAGAAACTCAGAAGATAATCCGACATAGAATTTCTCGCGCCTCTTAAATCGAGAAAAATAAAATAATCAAAATTTAAACAGCGAAATTACAGGCCAAATGGCCGGTAATGCCGTGGCCGCATGGTGCGGTCACGGCTTTTTTGTCCATACACATATAATAAAGGAGAAAAACGATGATCAGGAACAGAACAGTAAGGCTCGGCCAATTCGTGCAAGACGAATTAGGCACCCTGCATGGAAGGTTCAGTGGATTGGGCATTGGCTCTACAAGCATTATTTCGGAAGAAGCGACGAGCGTGGATGGAAGACCCTATCTGAAACTCATTGCCGATCCTTTGGGCGCCGCCTACGAAGTTGGCGCTGCGTTTCCAAAGGAAAAAGACGGGATGGCTTATTATTCAGCTGTTATTGACTCGCCGATCTTTCAGGCTCCTTTGAACGCAGCACTCTTCCCCGACAGGGAAGGACCAAACACGTTTAGCCTTGTCTGGAACCGACCGGAGCTGAAGCCCGTAGCGGAAGCCAAATCTGAAGGTACTGGACACCAGACCCGGCGGACCATTAATGCCCAAGCGGGCATGACACCCTAAAGCATCGTTCGTCACATATCCGCCATACCCCGCAGAGTGAAAACTCTGCGGGGTTTTGAAGAGCAACACCCAGGGAGGGCGTCGTGGAGCAGGAAGTCTATTACGTGAATGACTTTTGTAAGCGTTATGCTATTTCCCGGTCAGAATTTTACCGCGAAATCAAGGCAAACAGGCTGCGCATTATGAAGCGCGGATGCCGAACATATGTGACCCGTCATGACGCCGAGGCCTGGCTTGAGAGCCATCGCACCACCCATGCCACGATTGAAGACTATCGACATTCGCAACAAGCTTGATTAAAGCCATAGACAATTATCTGATGAAGGAAGCATGAGTCCTCTTAGCGCATTTGGACTGTTCGCCGTGACAGCTATGCTTGTGTGCTACGCTCTCGAAAAGCGTAGTCGGTGGTTTATTTTCGCTTTTGCAGCCGCCTGCCTGCTGGGCTCGCTTTATGGCTTCTTGCAAGGTGCGTGGCCTTTCGGCGTGGTTGAAGCGATCTGGGCAATCGTCGCGTTCCGCCGCTGGCTCTTAACAAACTCAAAGTGAAGCGGCGCCCTCTTTTTGCATCGCCCGATCCACTAGCGCCTTGAACTCACGACGGAATATAGATGTATCGAAGCGTTCGGCATTGCGGCGGATAGCCTGCGGATCGAGGTTAGGCACAAGCTTTTCGAAACGCGCAACCGCATCCATCAATGCCTGTGGCGTATGTTCGTAAAAAAAGACGCCTGTCTTGCCATCAATCACGGTTTCCAACACCCCACCTTTGCCGTAAGCGATAACAGGCGTGCCGCATCCCTGCGCTTCGACGGGAACAATCCCAAAATCTTCTTCGGCCGCAAAGACGAAAGCTTTCGCTCGCTGCATATAATCGATCAACGCCGCACGTGATTGATAGCCGAGAAATTGGACATTTGGGCCGGCAACCGCGCGGGCGGCGTCTTCTTCCGGCCCCTCGCCGATAACAACCAGCTTTTTGTCTGGCATGCGGGCAAAGGCTTCGACGATCAGCGGTATCTTTTTATAAGGGACGAAACGCGACGCTGTCAGATAAAAATCGCCACGCGCACCGCCAAGCACGAATTGATCGAGGTGCACGGGTGGGTAGATAACCTCCGAGCCGCGGCCGTAAATCTTCTTGATCCGGCGGGAGATAAAGTTCGAATTCGCAACGAAGTGATCGACCCCATGCCCGGTTCGTACATCCCACATGCGGATATAGTGCAAAATAAGACGCGCCAGCATGCTGCGCAATCCGCGCGCGAGGTTGGCTTCTTTCAGATAGATATGCTGCAGATCCCAGGCATAACGTATCGGACTGTGTATATAAGAAATATGCACCTGGTCTGGTCCAGTGATGACGCCCTTAGCAACCGCGTGCGACGAGCTGATGACGAGGTCGTATCCTGAGAGATCGAATTGTTCGACGGCGATAGGCATGAGCGGCAAATAGCCGCGATATTTTGTCTTCGCGAAAGGCAGTTTTTGGATGAAACTGGTTCGCACCTGAGAGCCATTCAGGATCGGGGCATCTTCCGGCTTCAGAAAACACACCATGGCATAAACATCCGCGCCCGGGAAAAGCTGCAATATCTGTTCAACGACAGATTCACTCCCGGCGACGCTCACAAACCATTCATGGACAACGGCAACCCGCATACGGTCATACCCCTCGTAAATTCTTGCTCTTTTACCATTAACTTTTGCTCCCGGAGAAGCGATTAAATGACTTTCCAGCCCTAACCACCCAAAAATTAAGGCTTTTATCCCTATGCCACAGGAGCCTATGGTGTTGCCGCGCACGGTTGATTTAGGGTAATTTCTGGCTGTGCCGGCACTTATCCTTACTGCAACAGGTATTTTTCATGTCCCCCTCCAAAAAGAACCTTGCGCTATCCTCCCTCCTTCTGGCTGGCCTCCTGCTCACCGGCTGTGGCACTCCCGAGGAAAAGGAAGCCAGATACCTCAAGCGCGGCAATGAATTCTTCGATCGCGGTGAATATGAAAAAGCCCGGGTCGAATATAAAAACGCCGCGCGCATCAAGCCAACGGAAGCGGAACCGCGCTATCGCCTTGGGCTTGTCGAAGAAGCCGAAGGCAATCTGCGCGTCGCCTTTGCCGATTTTCTCCATGCCGAAGAGCAGGATCCGCATTTCCACCCCACTCTTATCAAGCTTGCGGATTACTACCTGGTCGGCAACCAGTTAGAGCAGGCGCAAAAACGTATCGATGTGGTTCTCAGCGATCTTCCGGACGATCCTGAAGGCCATGCTCTCCGCGCCGCTCTCCTTCTGCACCAGAAAGATTATGCCGGAACGGAAAAAGAAGCCCGCTTCGCCCTTGAAAAAGATGTCACCAATGCCACAGCCTATATGATCCTTACCGGCCTTTATATGGCACAAGGGGATTTAGGCCGAACCGAAACGACCATTGACGATGGCGTTGCCCATGATCCTCACGACCTTTCGCTTCTGACCATGAAAGCCAGGGTCTATGAGCAAGCACGCGATCTGCAGAAAGTCAGCGATACCTACAAAACCATCTTTGAGCTGAAGCCAAAGGAAAAACATTATCGCGTCGATCTCGCCCACATCTATCTTAAGATGGGGAAAATAGACGATGCCGAAGCCACGCTGCGTGCTGGCGTCGCCGCCATGCCGGACGATGAAGAAATGGAGCATCAATTGGTCGCCTTTCTCAGCGATCAACACGGGCTCGATGCCGCCGAACACGAGATTCAACAATATATAGGAGCAAATCCGGACCGCGATAAACTCTCTTTATGGCTGGTGGACCTCTATCTTCAGCATGATGCCTTTGATCGCGCTATAGCCCTGCTCAACCAGATCATCGAAAAACACACCTCTGACCAAGAAGGTTTTGCCGCCCGCACGGCGTTGGCGCACATCGATTACATCAAGGGCGACCGTAAAGCCGCCGACGCGCTGGCGACGGCCGTACTGGAGAAAGACCCAAACAATCTCGATGCGCTTTTCATCAAAGCTCAGATCGCTTTCGATGGCGGCTTTTATGAAAGTGCGGTTGCCGATCTGCGCACCATTATCCGCGCTCGGCCAAAAACCAAGGAAGCGCTTCAGCTTCTCAGCGCAACCTTTCTGCAGCAAGGCCATCTGGATCTAGCGATCGATACCCAAAACCAGCTGGTCGAAGCGGACCCGACGGACATCGCCGGACGGGTGCGGCTGGCGCAGCTTTATTACACCAACGGGGATACCAAACACGCCATGGATATGCTGTTCCTTGTCACCAAGGAACAGCCCAAATACCCCCTCGGGTGGGAAAGCACAGCCCGCATCGCCATCGCCAGCAAAGACTGGGCAACGGCCAAGACCGCTATCGACGCACTTATCGGCCTCGAAGGGCAGCAGATGGTCAGTGCTTTTTTGCAAGGCCAGCTGCTGGCAGCCACCGGGAAACCGGCTGATGCCATTCCCCAATATACCCGTGTCATCAATGCCGACCCCGCTTCGCCGCTGGCGGAACGGGCTCTGACCGCGCTCATCGAGGCCTATCACGCCGCAGGCCGGATGGAAGAGGCCGTGACATATATCGAATCCCTCAAAACCCGAACCGCTGCCGTCAACACGGCTCTTGGGCAAATGTATCTCAGCCTCAATAAGATCGATATGGCGGCAGCGGCATTCGATGCGGCGCTGGCCACAAGCCCGCCGCAGCAGGAGCCTTATCTCGAACGCGCCAAAATATTCCTCCACGATCACAAGACCGATCAGGCCATCGACATATTGAAGAAGGGCGCTGCCGTTGCGCCTGCCGATATGCGGGCTCCCATCATGGAAGCCGAGATCCTAGGATCAGCCGGACGTTATGAAGAGGCGGCAGCGCTTTATGAGGATATTCTCTTGCATAACCCCGGCCTTGATATCGTCGCCAACAATTTGGCCGAACTCATCGCCGATTATGAATATACCGATCCCGTGGCCCTCGAGAAGGCCCGGCAAGCGGCGGAAAGATTTACAGCCGCTCCCAATCCGCTGCTTTTAGATACCTTGGCTTGGGTCTATTATCGCCTCGGTAACCTGCAGCAATCGCAAATACTCATGGAGCGCGCTATGGGTACAGGCATCACATTGCCGCCTCAGGTCCATTACCATTATGGCGCGCTTCTTCTTAAGCTCGGGAAAACCGAAAAGGCGAAAGCTGAACTGCAGCAAGCCACGGTCGATGGGGCGAATTATCCTGGATTGGACGACGCTAAAAAGCTGCTCACGGGATTATAAATCTCCAAAGGCTTCAGCTCACCAAAGTCCGATTGGCGACATCCCATCGGGACGCCAATATTTTTATAAGTTATATCAATGAGATAGAAGACGTGTCCAGAATGGGTATGAGAACTCTTCATAGATTTTAACTGCAATTCTGCTATAATAAAAATATGGATAAACGTCTAACCCGTTTTGCAAATCTTTCGGACATGAAAGATGCCCAACTGCGCGAATGGCAGAGCCGCCCAGGTCATGAGCGAATTGCCGCAATCTCCGAAATTACAACGGCCGCTTATGCATTAAAAAACGGAGGCGCTGCTCATGTATCCGGACTTCAAAGAACTCTTATCCACGTTAAACGAGCATAAGGCCAAATACCTTATTATCGGTGGCTACGCGGTTGGCTTTCACGCAGAACCACGAGCAACAAAAGATATAGATATTCTAATTGGTACTGATGCAAAAAATGCGAAAGCGATTTATGCCGCGCTCGCAAGTTTCGGTGCGCCAGTAGAAAACATCACTCCCGTTGATTTGGTTGAGAAAAATTCCTTTTTCCGCATGGGCTCTCCTCCATGGATGGTGGACATAATACCGCAAGTTAAAGGGATAGATTTCAATAAGGCATGGAGCCGGCGAGTAAAAATACCAATAGATAAAGACGCCGGTCTTTCAGCTTGGGTTATTTCCCGCGATGACTTGATAGCCTCAAAACTTGCTACTGGACGTCCACAAGATATAGCGGATGTTGCAGCTCTGCGTGCTGCCGTATCCCTAGACGACGCCAAAGAAGAAAAAGCCCCAACACCCCAAGCCTGATTAGCAAGCACAACTCAAGTTTTACGGTTAACAAAAGAGTGCCACTTCAACTTCGTCCTGAGTGGCACGCCGCTCAGAGATGAATCAGTGTACTGGCAACTGATATTAGAAATCCCCCGTTCTTGAGTTTGAAATGAGCTATAGGCCTTCAATGCCGTCAATTTCGCTGCCGCAAGTTCAGCCGCGCTATAAAGGCATTTACCGTTATGGGCTATTAACCCTTTCCACATTCTAGTCAGCATATCGAAAACCAATCTGTATTATGAGGGTGTATGTTCGTCAGTCTTGTAGAGAAAATGCGTTCTCGCCACATCCCGATCAGGACGCCAAGGTCTTGTCAAATTAAGAACCAGCACAGCGCCGACAAAATCTTCAGGCTCATTGCCTGAGTCAAAGATAGAATAACGACCCACCAGACTGCCTGAAGGCCCTTTTTTATTTCCGTCTCTATCGCCACTGTAGGGTGATGGCTGGCTGTGTTTTTGCATTTGTGCTTCTCCTCATTATATCGTTTTTAGAAAGCACATATTAAGTGAACCTCCTGAAAATAAAAAGCTGGAAAATATGGTTAAGAGTAGCCCCCTTTGCTTGAGAGAATGCCCTTCCCTATTGCATCGCAATAGGCCTCGGCAAACATATGCTCTTGGGATCCTGCGGCCGACAATGAGCCTGGGGCATGTCCAAAGGCGGCCTGGGCGGGTGTAGGAATAAGGGCCGGTCCAACTTTTCCATAATCACATACCTTTCCAGCACAGAGGGAACGGCCCACAACCCAACCGTGGTAACTGCTCCCGCGATGGCAAAGAGAGCCTTTGTCGTCAGATGAGCTGTGTGCATATCCCTAAACCTCAGATCATGGATGGATTAGTCGTTTGGACCTTCTGAGCCGACAGTGTTGTACCCGCTATGGCCGACATTCCCGTGACTATCCGGCCCTGTATAATAGGGAGAAGTTTCATCATGGGAATAGATGTTCGTGCCCACGGCTCCTGTCGAGGGATTGACGTTCCCTTTGTATGAATAATTGTCCCTTACGGTCCCATTCGGGCTGCTCCGCACATAGGGCTGAACATAGGTGCCGTTGCTGCGGTAATAGCCCTGCACGTATTCGTCGCCCAAGACCGGCGTTACGAACATGACCAGCAAGGCAATGATGGAAAGGAAGGTTTTCATGGTTGTCTCCCGAGAGGAGAGGTGTGCGTGACAACCATAGGGCGAAAAATCCGATCTCGTCAAACGGGCCCCGGCTCAATGGACCAAGGCCTTGCGCCCGATCTCCGGACGTAAAAAAAGGGGGCTCTCGCCCCCTTTTTCTATTCACTAAAGAAGTCGACTTAGACTGCCTTGCGGCGGAAGAACGCCAGAGCAGCAAAGCCAAGCAGCGCTGAACCAAAGAGCGTTACGCTAGCTGGCAGCGGCGTAGCCGTTGCGGTTTCAAAGTTGGCGACTTCAAACGAGTTCTGCGAAGTTGTGAGCACCAAGGAGGTGATGAAACCACCCAAAGTGTCCTGAAGCGTTACATCTTCATCGGTCGAACCCAAAGAAACGCCAGCGACGTTGTCTTTAATGTTTTGGCCGGTGATGGTGTAGCTACCGTTGGTGGTGTTGACAACGAGAGTGTTGAAAGCATCAACACTGCCCCAGGTGAAACCAAACGTCGTCTGGCTCGGAGCCAAATTATAGGTTGCTGTACCTGAAGGGCCTGGGGTGTTGATCACAGCCAGATAGTTGTTACCAAACACGGACCCGCCATCAGGCGCCGTATACTGGCCGGCGCTGTTCGGCAAAGCTGGATTGATGACGTGGGCATCGCCGGTCAAGATCAGCTGGGTCGCCGGATTAAGTCCAGCGATGTTGATGTCACCTGTTACCGCGCTACCTGCGCCATACGTAACGGTGCTGCCGAGATCAATGAGAGTTGCCGCATGTGCCGTGCTGGCAAGGCTCAAAAACGCAGCGGTTGTAAGCAGAAGTTTCTTCATAACGACCTCCTCCGAGGAATAAAAGGGAATGCACCTACGCAGCTTTAAATGAGAACCACAGGTTGCCCCCAACATGATGGATCCCATATAATTGTCAAGCTTAAATGGCGCTTAAGACAATAAAAAATGCATAAATAAAGACTAAGTCAGTTCTATAGGAATTAACCATAATAATAGGGGGTTTTAGGGCACTCCTCCCCTATAGGTATAACCGCTATCCGGGTGAGGCCCTGCGGCCCCAACCCTTTTCTATAGGATTAGTAGGCGCCGGCCCGGCTTAAAATGACGGGAAAGGTTTTGCACAGAATGGCCACATCGTGCCACAGCGACCAATTCCGGACATACCACGCATCCATCTGCACGCGCTTGGCATAGGACACATCGTTACGCCCGCTGACCTGCCAGAGGCCAGTGATCCCTGGCCGCACGCGGCAATAATAAGCGATGTCGCTATGATATTTATCGGCCTCGGCCACAACGATCGGCCGAGGGCCTACCATGCTCATTTCACCGCGCAAGACATTCAGCAATTGGGGCAGCTCATCAAGGCTGGAGCGTCTTAAAAACGCGCCGACCCTTGTCACGCGCGGATCTTTACGTAATTTCCATTCGCGGTGCCATTCGGCGCTCGCTTCAGGATTATTAGCCAAGTGATTGCGCAGCGCTTCATCGCCATTCACAACCATGGAGCGGAATTTGAGGCATGAGAAGGTCGTGCCATTAAACCCAATGCGTTTATGTCCATAAAAAGCCGGACCGCCATCTCTTTTGACCAAGAGAGCCGCGATCAGGAACAAAGGGCTGACGAGGATCAGAGCCAAACTCGCGGCGACGATGTCAAAGCAACGTTTGGTAAAACGCTGCAGTGGCTGTTCGAGACCTTTATTGTAAGTCAGCAGCATGACGTCATGGCTGAAAAAATATTGCGGCATCATGCCGAGCACGGGCATATGGCGCATGGGCGGCGAAACGGAGAACGGGATGCCTTCGCGCATAAGCTGGGCGATCGGCTCTTCGGCATTCGCCAGTTCCAACCCGTCGAGAGCGATCAGCACATAATCCGCATTGTGGCGGGCGCATATGTTTTCCCATGACTTACCGGCTTCTTCGAAAGTCCGGGGCAAATCATTGACCTGCGCCGTAACGACATATCCCAAGCTCGGCTCGGATTTAATGGCCAGATAGGCATCCTCGGCCATCGCGCCATCACCGACCAAAAGCGTCGATACCTGCCACCGATGCCGATAACGCATGACAGCGCGAAAAGTCGCGCGCGCGGCGATGATAACCAAAGCGGCAAAGGCCCATCCCAGCACGAGGCCCAGGCGAGAAAAATCTTTCTTGGACGCGAATTGCACGAAACCGTCGACCAGCATGGCAATGCCAAGCGTCTCAACGATATTCTTGGCTTCGAGCCAAAAAGGCTTGCGCAACTTGTAATGCCCGTTCCGCTCAAAATTGAAGATGACGGCGCAGGAAATAACGAAATACTGCAGCACGCGCTGCAAATCTTCACTCGAGGCAAGATTGATCAGCGAGCGATTGAAGAAATGTCCATTGATGAGCGTGGCAAACCACCAGGAGGCAAAAAACGCCAAGACCAAGGCGGCAACATCGAGCAGCATATACCAACGCAATTGCCCAGCGATGTTGGACGGTACCCGTAAAGGCAGCGGGGCTTGCGGGAATTCGGATTCCAGCGCTTGCGTCTCGGACAGGATTTTTTCGAGATTCAGCTCGGCTTCCGCGTAAGGCTTGAAACTGGCCTTATCGGCAAGCGGGCGCCGATTGCTGGCCGTTGGCCTTACCTGCGATCGAACAATCGAGGACTGGTGCATAGTCATCTAAAACAACCCCATCAAAGTAGAAAAAAAATCAGGTATTTCTATAAAAGCTAAAAAATAGCACGTCATATTGCAGTGCGGAATAAAACAAAAAACATAAAAAGTCAATAAAAGTATGACCTCCAACCCATTAACCATACTACATAATTTGGCTTTTTAAGGACAGTGGCATTCTTATCTATACCTGTATTCATATGGCCAAATTATGGTAAATATGACGGGGTTAAGCTTTTCGAATTTCACGAATAAAAAAAGCGCGGCTGATGCCCACACCACCCGTTAACCGTAACGCGGCGGGCTCAATATCAAAGCCACGCCCTCATTTGACAGCTTTAATCTGGGCTTGTTCCTGCCGCGCCATTTGTTGATCAACGAAAGTCGTGGCCTGGCCGATCTTGCGCTCACGGATCAAGGCGCGGATGGGGTCGCCAAGATTGTTGCTGTCAGTTACATAGAGCTTCGTCACCACCGAATGCGGTCTAAAGCCTTGATAGAGGACAGCTGCCAAACCGGAGGCCAAAAGAGTGGGCGCTTGAGCACCGATTGCCTGCTCAGCGAGCTGCAGCAGGCCTTCGAGGCCTTCTTCGAGAGATCCGGAATGCATGGTGGTGATGACAAGGTGTCCTGAATTAGCCGCACGCAGCAATTGATTGGCCGCCTCCGGTGTGCGCAACTCTCCCACCAGAATATAACGAGGATGCCAACGCAACGTGCGCTTGAGATATTTTGCCCAATCCTCTTCTTTCTTGACCTCCACCTGATAGCAAAGACCAGCTTCTCCATGCCGCCCCTCGAGCGGATATTCAACCGGGTCCTCGATGGTCATAGCGACCCCACCATAACGCACAAGGTAATCATAGAGCATGGCGCCAGCCGTGGTCGATTTGCCCTGCCCCGTGCCACCGCAGATCAAGATCAATCCTTCGCGTTTGCCGAGCTCATACAACGCCTGAAGAACCGGAGCGGTAAAACCGAGGTCCGCAATCGCCGGAGGATGTTCTTCAATCCGCCGCAGCGCCACCCACGTTTCCCCTCTTGGCGTGGTGATCTTGCTGGCGCGCAGCCGTACACCGTCATAGGTGAGGCCGGCTTCATCGGCGTCCTTCAAGACCATTTCCAGTTGCTGGCGCAATTCGACGATGTCGGCCTGATATTCCGGCGGCACATCATGCGGCTGCACAATCAGAAGGCCCGGCGACGCAACCTGATAATAGCTCGGCCGGTCACTATAAAGCGATACATAAAGATCGACGAAGACGAGATCGTGCAGCCATGCAGGACCAGACGCTATCGAAAGTTTCGGTTTTATGTCCGCCATGTGATGATGCTTTCATAATTACGCTCTGCATCCGATTTTAGCATGGCATGCTACGAGATAAAAGATCCGTTGGATTTTTTCAGATTCCGACAAAAGAACACCCTGTCCTTTATTATTTGCAAGGCCTCATGGTCTTGGAAACCCTACCCTTTCGCATGTGCATGAGGGCATACCACGCGCCACTCCTACTTCACGCTTTCCACTTCCTCCCGTTTATAGTAGAAATGGGGACAGGAATTCACAAAGCGGATGGCCGCCATGAAGAAAACAACATTTAGCCTAGCCACGCTCACTCTCTTAACTTCAAGTGGTTTCTCGCAACCGCCCCAAGCGGGGTCCAACGCTCCCATCACAGCGCAATTATCGCCGGAAGATACAAATAAAGCTCGCAGCATACTGGCGAAAATAAAAAAAGAGATCGAAGGAGACGGCGGAAAGAGCGACCAACTCCTCATTGAGTTGGACCACGACATAAAAAGCCGACGCATTCTCTTGAAACCGCAGGGCTCTTTTTCCCTCGAAACGGCTTTGCAGGCGGTTGGTGAAGAGCTTACGAGATCTAAGCGCTATTCCAGGGGAGAAGAGGTTTCCGCTTGGGTAGGCAGTGAAGGAGAAGCTCCCGTCCTCTCGATGGCTTGCTCCAAAACGGAAGATGCATCTATTCAATGTGTTCGCCCAGAATATAAAGAAATACTTTATGCCTACGCGCATCCACTACAACCAGGAAAATAACGACGTCAAAGGAGATTATACATGCACAAGAAATCACCTTTATTTGCTGCGGGCGCGCTGGCCCTTACGGGAACGATGTCCCTCTTTTCACAAACCTTCTCCTTAGAAAAAGGCGAAGCGTTTGAGCCGAAAGCACGAAAGGTGCTTACACAACAAAAGAGTGTGGAGCAGTGCTTTGAACTGGCGCTTAAGGACTATGCGCCTCAAACGCGGCGTCAACCCGAACATCGAGGGGAAGCCTACCAGGACGGCTCTGGTAACGCCGTGAAACCGTCATGCGCTGTGTCCGATAGCGACGCTACCGTCTATTTCCACGATTCAAAAAACGTCGAACGAGCCATCATAACTGTCTACAGCTTCGCTCTTGCCGTTGGGGTTGACCAGTATCGCATGGCCTCAAATAAGCCGACCGTTATACTCACTCAACCTGCAGGCAGGGGGATCCAGTCACCCCTCCCTCTGCCTAAAGATCTTGAAGAGAGTTATGACCGGATCTTAAAAGAGGCGATAAAACGGGCACGAAACAAACGGGATACGCCCCAAAGCGCGCAGCCTTGATAGAAGGCCCACGTCTCTGATCTGCAAAACTGAAGTGTCCTCTCGCGCCTGCGTAATTTTTACACAGGTCCCAAATATGGGGTGGGAAAGTGATGCTTGCCCAAGCGCTCTAAGCATTGAAAAATTGGTCGGGATGACAAGATTTGAACTTGCGACCCCCAGTCCCCCAGACTGATGCGCTACCAGGCTGCGCTACATCCCGACCGTGTGGAAGGCGCGGACTATAGCCATTCAAGTCATGCCCACGCAAGCCGGCATGAAGACGGTCTTTTGACAATTGGGATTGAGACTTAAATGCCGCTCTGCTTGAGAAGCGCGCGAAGGGCTTTGAGCTCGTTGAGAACGCCTTCGATTTCCCGACGTTTCTCGGCCGAAAGCCCGCGGGTCACCGGTTGCCCTGTTCCCGGAGCCGACATCGGATGCATGGGCGTAAGGGTCGCCGGCACCTGCGGCTCGGCAACCATCGAACGCGCCGAGGTTGAGCGGCCATTCTCACGCAGCAGTTTCTGCACGCCGCGGATCGTAAAACCTTGATTGTAGAGCAGGTCCTTGATGCTGCCGATGAGCTGCACATCTTCTGGCCGATAATAACGGCGACCGCCGCCGCGCTTGAGCGGGCGGATCTGCTGAAACTTGCTCTCCCAGAAACGCAAGACATGCTGGGGAACGGCGAGATCGGAAGCCACCTCGCTGATGGTGCGGAAGGCGGCGGGCGATTTCATGTCGGTGGAGCGGAGGGAAACACCGGCGCGCGGGGCCTCTGGCATATCTGGCAAAGGTAGAGGGGTTTGCGAAAAACCTGTGCTCATGCTTCACCTTTTTTTGCGCCTGTCAGCGCGCGGTTGATCTTGTCCTTGAGGACATGGCTGGCGCGGAACACGAGAACGTTGCGCGGTTTGATCGGTACTTCTTGACCGGTTTTGGGATTGCGGCCAATGCGCGCGCCCTTGCCGCGTTTTTGGAAACTACCGAACGAGGAAAGCTTGACCATCTCGCCCCGGATCAGTGCCTGGCTGATTTCATCGAGAATGACGTCAACCAGCTGGGCTGAGTCATTACGCGACAGACCGACCTCTTGATAAACGGCCTCGGCAAGCTGCGCGCGGGTGACGGTGTTATCGGTCATTCACTTGCACTCCGAAAGAACTGAGTCGAGATGCTAATACGGAGCTTGAGGTTCGTCAAATCGGAAACAGAAAGGCAAAAGACAGGGATCAGCTATCAGATTAAAGTAACTTGTTAACTCGATTCTTTGAGGACTGATCCCTTTTTCCTTCTTTTCGAGTCCAGACTTAGGCCGTGAGTTTCCGAACCAAAGGCTTGAGCGGAGGCCTTACGGGGCCTCTCCCCTGAAGCATATCGGGTGTTTCCACGGCCGAGAAGGAGCGGACCACTTCTGAAGAACCACACTGCATATTAAGAAGATCTCGATCGTTACGAAGCTTTTCATGTGCACGACAGACCCGAACCCTTGTGTTGATATCATCGGCCTCCTTTTCTTTAGGTAATTCGGTATGCCGATGGTGCAGGGCTTTTCGGTAGAGTGGCGGCAGGCCATCGATAGCTCCCCATATAATGGCCGACATTTCTTTCGATGCCAGCATGTCATGCTGGTTTGGTCTCGCATCTAAAATTTTTTCCTCCTCCTCGGAATCTAACGCAGAAAACTTTTTTTCTTGCCTTAATACGCAAAGAGCTTCGTTTCTCGCAATCGGAAGGAGCCATAGGATAGGCGCGCACTCGCGTCTAAAAGTCTCGCGGCGGACCCATGCTCTAAGGATTGCATTTTGCACGGCCTCTTCGGCATATGTTCTATCACGCGTAAGGCGGAATGTTAGGCGCAGCATGCCCGGGCGGGCCTGGCTGATGACGGTGGCAAAAACATCGGGCGGCGTTATATCGAGACCCAGCTCATTCATCTCTAAAACATCGCTCATTTTGATTTCCCCTTTAATTCTCACACCAGGTAGGCACGAATAAAGTATTTAATAAATCTATACAAAATAATAAGGGGCTCACAAGCCCCATTCTATGGTTAACTTTTTTTCTTCGCCCCTAAGAAAGTACACCCTGTAAGAGATCTAGGCCTAAGCCTTTTCTACCATCTCACCGCTGCGGCGGCCCAGGTAAAGCCGCCACCCATCGCATCCAACAGAATCAGCTGACCCCGCTTAATGCGTCCGTCTTTGACGGCTTCGGCCAACGCCAAGGGAATGGAGGCCGCCGAGGTATTGGCGTGATCGGCGATGGTCATCACCACGCGCTCAGCCGGCAAATGCAGTTTTTTGGCGGTGCCATCGATAATGCGCTGGTTCGCCTGGTGCGGCACGAGCCAGTCAATCTCTTCAGGGCTCAAGTGGTTAGCCGCCAAAACCTCATCCACCACTTCCGATAGACGCCGTACCGCATGGCGGAAAACCTCCTGCCCTTCCATTTTGACATGGCCGGTGGTGCCGGTGCTGCCCGGGCCACCGTCGGTATAGAGCATGTCGTAATAGCGCCCGTCCGAATGAAGGTGCGTGGACAGAATGCCACGATCGGTTTTATCGCCTTTGCCTTCGGCAGCTTCCAAAACCACGGCTCCCGCGCCATCGCCAAACAAGACGCAGGTACCGCGATCTTCCCAATTCAGGAGACGGGAGAACGTCTCGGCGCCTATGACCAGCGCGCGTTTGGCCTGCCCCAGCCGAATAAAATTATCGGCCACCGCCAACGCATAGACGAAGCCGGAGCAAACCGCCTGGACATCCAAAGCGAAACCACCTGTGATGCCAAGATTGGCTTGCACCTTCGTGGCCGTCGCCGGAAAAGTATTATCGGGCGTTGTCGTTGCCACGACAATGACATCGATGGTATCGGCCGAATATTCAGCAGCTAAGAGCGCCGCGTGCGCCGCCGCCGTCGCAAGGTCGGAGGTTTTTTCGTCCGCGGCCGCGATATGCCGGCGATGAATGCCGGTACGCTGAACGATCCATTCGTCGGAGGTCTCGACTTTCTGAACGAGATCGTGATTGGTGACGATATTTTTAGGCAGATAGCTGCCACAGCCCGTGATGACCGAACGGCGCATTATTCGGTTCCGTTCGTCAGGGCCGCCTGCTCCGTCGCCGGAGATAAAGATCCGCCATTGACGATGCCATATTGCCGCGCGATTTCCTCGCTGATGCGGTCATTAAAGCGGCGTTCGACGAGATCGTAGGCAACACCAATCGCATTGGCAAAACCTTCATGATCAGCGCCGCCATGGCTTTTGACGCAGACCCCTTGCAAACCGAGCAGCATGGCGCCGTTATAGCGGCGCGGATCAGTGCGCAGTCTTAGTTTACGCATGGCGCCTCGGGCAAAGAAATAACCGAGCCGCGCGAGAGGCGAAGACTCGAAAGTCTGGCGCATGAACCAGGTGATAAGCTGGGCCGTGCCTTCAAGGGTCTTCAGAGCGATGTTACCGCTGAACCCATCCGTCACGATGACATCGACCGTACCGAGCGCGATATCGTTGCCTTCGACAAAGCCATAGAAGGTGCCGGGAATGGGACGCTCGCGCATAATCGCTGCCGCAGCGCGCAGTTCGTCATGGCCTTTGACTTCCTCGGTGCCGATATTGAGCAGGCCAATAGAGGGCTCGCTGATGCCGAGCACAACCCGGCAGAAAATGGCGCCCATAAGAGCGAACTGCACCAGATTTTCGGCATCGCAATCGACATTGACGCCAAGATCGAGCATCACGCTTTCGCCCGCCTTGGTCGGTATCAAATTAACGATCGCGGGCCGGTCAATGCCCGGCAGCGTCTTGAGAACGAATTTCGCCATCGCCATCAAGGCGCCGGTGTTGCCTGCAGATATAACGCACGCGGCGTCGCCTTGCGCCACGGCGTTAATGGCAAGACGCATGCTCGACTGCCGGCCCTGACGCAGCGCCACCGAAGGGCGGGTGTCGGCGCTGATGGATTCCGGGGCATGGCGTAATTCGCTTATCGGCAGAAGCGTCGGGTAACGGTCAAGCAAGGGCCTGACTTGCGGCTCGTTGCCGTAAAACAGATATTTGACTTTCGGGTAACGTTCACGGGCAAGCGCAGCGCCCGCAACGACGATCTCCGGCGCGCGGTCACCGCCCATCGCATCGAGTGCGATAACGGTGCTGGTTGTCATGGTGATTTTCCCGGGCCGGCCGGAAGGCTACGCGGTCTTCGACTTCACGACCGAGCGGCCATCGTAATGGCCACACGACGCGCAGACATGATGCGGCAGTTTGGGTTCGCCGCAATTCGCGCATTCGACAGAATTCTTCGCTTTCAGCGCGTGGTGCGAACGGCGCATGTTGCGAACCGATTTGGAGGTTTTCTTTTTAGGAACGGCCATGGTTAACTCGCATAAAATAAAGGCCCGGATATCCGAAAGCCGTTTGTTTCAAGTCTTTTTAAGGGAACCGGGCAAAAATGCAAGGGAAATAAAGGGGAATATCTAACCAAAGCTTAACGCTGGCGTTGCATTAAAGATCCTCTCAATCGCCGCCTGCAATGCGCTGGGCTGAACCGGTTTTTGAATAACGTCTTTTATATCTAACTCCTTATATCGTCTCGCACTCACACTATTGGCAGCCGTCGAAAATATGACAACAGGTGGGACTTTGTTCGATCCCGCATGAAGTTCATCTATAAAATTCAGACCTGGAAACGATCCGCGCATTCCATCAGAAAGCCTCAACTCGCATATGATCACATCCGCCGCGAGAATCTCCTGAAGGCGTTCGCGCGCCTCATGGATGGAATATATTTCTAATATTTTATGGCCATCATGCTCGAGCGGATACATTGTTGGGTAAATGGTGGCGATCGTTTCATCAATCCATGCGATTGTCGACATGTTGCCCCTCTAAGCTCGCCTGCGCCAAAACTGTTTTTGTCTCCCAGATCTAGCGCACTAAATCTGGCATCAAAAAACTAAACTTACCTTGCCTGGCAGGACGGCAGACAACTCTGGAGATCGTTCCGGCAATCGGCGCTGGCACCGAACATACCTGCAGGACCGTTGACACCGCTGTTATCTTGGGCCGAGCGCGTATCCATGCAGCGCGCATATTCTTCGTTGCAGGCGCGAACGCACATCTCATGATCGCTTTCGATCACCGTGGTCTTCCCGGTTCTATCGGTATAGGTATCGGGCTCCTTGACGCCCGAGATACAAGCCGTCAGCGCCAGCAGACCTAAAAAAGAGATAACCCTGGTGATCTTGCTCATGGCAAGCCTCAAACTTTCGCCGCTTCCATTTCCTGTTCGGTCTGCACGGTTTTGGCGTTACGGTCCTTGGCACCCTTGGCTTCGGGATCACGGTCGATCAGCTCGATCATACCCATCGGCGCCGCATCGCCATAGCGGAATCCGGCCTTAAGAACCCGGGTATAGCCACCTGCCCTGCCCTTATAGCGTTCCGAGAGAACGCCAAAGAGTTTCTGAACCGTTTCATTGTCCTGCAGCATAGAAAGAGCGCGCCGACGATTGGCCAAGCCGCCTTTCTTGCCGAGCGTGATGAGCTGCTCGACAACCGGCCGCAATTCTTTGGCTTTCGGCAACGTGGTTTTGATCTGCTCGTTTTGGATGAGCGCAACCGCCATATTGGCGAACATCGCTTTACGATGGCTGCTGGTGATGTTGAGCTTACGATGGGCATTTCCGTGACGCATAACGACTGTCCTCCTCTATGGCTTGGCCCCTGTGCTCTCGTCCAAAGACGCTCATGCAGGAACCGATTGCATTAACTCCGACCTGAAGTTGCCTTACAGCATCGGAGCTGGTGTACTCTTATTCTATTCACACACTGGGCTTAGGCGCAGAATGAGCTCAAAACGGCTCTTCCATGCGACGCGCCAGATCTTCGATATTCTCAGGCGGCCAGTTCGGAATTTGCATGCCAAGGGTAAGCCCCATCTGGGTCAAAACTTCCTTGATCTCGTTCAAGCTCTTGCGGCCGAAATTCGGCGTGCGGAGCATTTCGCCTTCGCTCTTCTGCACCAGATCGCCGATATAGACGATGTTGTCGCTCTTGAGGCAATTGGCCGAGCGCACCGAGAGTTCCAACTCGTCCACTTTGCGGAGCAGGTTGCGGTTGAACGGCAATTCGCCCACGGCTTCGGCACGAACTTCGGTGCGTTGGCCCTCGAAATTGACGAAGAGCTGAAGCTGGTCTTGCAGAATACGCGCGGAGATGGCGATGGCATCTTCGGGCGACATCGAACCGTCGGTTTCGACCGACAGGGACAATTTATCGTAATCCGTTACCTGGCCGACGCGGCTGTTTTCAACTTTATAGGCGACCTTGCGGATCGGGCTAAAAAGCGCATCGACGGGAATGAGGCCGATGGGCGTATCTTCCTTACGCAAGGCAGCGGCAGGAATGTAGCCGCGGCCGGTTTCGACCGTGACTTCCATCGACAGATGCGCTCCACGATCGAGCGTGCACAGCACGAGATCGGGGTTCATGATTTCGACATCGGCGCCGGTTTCAATCTGCTTCGCGGTCACTTCGCCCGGGCCTTCAGCACGCAGACGGAGACGGCGCGGACCTTCGCTGTGCATCCGTAGCGCCAACGCCTTGATGTTGAGGACGATATCGGTGACGTCTTCGCGCACACCGGGAACCGAAGAGAATTCATGCAGCACGCCCTCGATCTGGATCGAGGTGACAGCGGCGCCTTGCAGCGAGGACAGAAGAATGCGGCGCAAGGCGGTGCCGAGCGTCATACCAAAGCCGCGCTCAAGCGGTTCGACAACCATCGTCGCGGCGTTCGGGTTATTCTCCGAAACGTGAATCTGCTTGTTTGGCTGAATGAGAGAGTTCCAGTTTTTCTGCAGCACGATCTGACCTCTTTGGTTCGAGAAAATCTTTATATCAACTTGGTGTTATACGCGGCGTCTCTTGGGTGGACGCACGCCGTTATGCGGAACAGGCGTCACATCGCGGATGGCCGTGATCGAAAAACCTACCGCTTGCAACGCGCGCAGCGCGGATTCACGTCCAGCGCCAGGTCCCTTGACCTCAACTTCAAGTGTGCGCACCCCATGTTCAATGGCCTTGCGACCAGCGTCTTCGGCCGCCATCTGCGCGGCGTAAGGCGTCGATTTACGCGAGCCCTTGAATCCCATCAGGCCGGAGGACGACCATACAATTGTGTTGCCCTGGGCGTCGGCGATGGTGATGATCGTGTTGTTGAAGCTGGCGTTCACATGCGCCGTGCCGTTGACGATGTTTTTACGCTCGCGGCGCTTGCGCGCTGGGGCGGCCTTTTTTTCTTCGGCTTTTGCTTCAGTCGGTTGTTTGGCAGCCATTTTTCAATCCGTTATTTCTTGGTCGCAATTTTCTTGCCGGTAATCGGCTTCGCCCGACCCTTGCGAGTGCGCGCATTGGTATGCGTACGTTGGCCACGAACCGGCAGTCCCTTACGGTGACGCAGACCGCGATAGCAACCGAGATCCATCAGGCGCTTGATGTTGATCGCCACTTCGCGGCGCAGATCGCCTTCGACCTTATAGTTGCGGTCGATATCTTCGCGGACGCGGAGGATTTCGGCCTCGGTCAGTTGATTGACGCGTTTGATCGGTTCGACACCAGCGCGCGTGCAAATCTGCATCGCGTTCGCTGGACCGATACCATATATGTAACGTAACGCGATGTGTAACGGCTTGGCCGCCGGAATGTTAACGCCTGCAATACGAGCCACGAAACCTATCTCCCCGTTCGATTAACTCTTGCACCGGGAACGAAACAATTCTTGCGGCGTCATCGCGGGATGCACCGGGAACTGCCTTGCCCAAAATAGTCTTAGGCGCAAGAAAACACCCCGGCCCGCCAGCGGGTCCGAGGAAGGCGCAATATAGAGGAAGCCGGTCGCCTGTCAAGCGCTTGTTCTCGCTGAGAAAAAAGCCTGAGAAGGCCCGGATATCCTTGACAGAAAAGCCGAAAACGCCCTAATGAGGCGGCCCCAGACCCTTCGTCAACCCTTCCCAGCTCAAAAAAGACTGGGTGCGTAGCTCAGCGGTAGAGCATTACCTTCACACGGTAGGGGTCACAGGTTCAATCCCTGTCGCACCCACCATTTTTTCGATTGTAGAATCTAAATAGATAGCTGACATGTTACGAGTCTTCCTAGTTTAGCAAAGGAGACCAACATGGATAAAGCTAATCAAAGGCGGCAGGCCAGCGGGACGAGTAGCTTCATTTTTAAGTGTTCGATGCATGCGCTCATGCCGACCGTTTTGTTGAGGGTTTGGTTTCCAGCTTGCGCTTATGTTGCTGCAAAGCACGTAAGAAAAATATGACCCAAGGCTGCCAATCTGGTGTTTCAGTACGTATAGTTTTTTGTGTTCGCCGCAGCGCCGGATAATAACTGTCTTTGCTTTGCTCAATCACACTTTCAAGTGAACCGAAAGGTACAAAGGTATATCCCGTCCGTAAAAGCAGAAGCGTCGTCAAAACTCGCGACAGACGTCCATTGCCATCTTGAAAAGGATGAATTTCGAGAAAGAGAACAACGAAAATGGCAATCACCAAGAGCGGATGCAATGTGCGCTTGGTTAGGGCTTCCGATATCCACACAATAAGTTCTTCCATGAGGCGCGGGGTGTCGAAAGGAGATGCGGTCTGGAATATAATGCTGAGGCTTTTGCCGGTTTCATCGAACGCTTCAACATGGTTATCTAATTTCTTATATTCGCCGCGATACCGTTCGTCCTTTATTGCATATCTCAACAGATCGCGGTGAAGTTGCTTGATATGGTTTTCCGTCAAAGTCAAAATTGACCAGGAAGCGAAGATTGTTTCCATGACACCAGCGTAACCAGCAACTTCTTGTTCATCACGCGTCTTGAAGGTCTTGATCTCCAAGTTGGCGAGCAATTGTTCAACTTCGCGGTCGGATAATTTGCTACCCTCGATACGTGTGGATGAACCGATGCTTTCAACGGTTGCGACATGCCGCAGAGCCGACAGCCTTTCCGGTGCCAACGTCCCCAAGGCTCGCCATGCGCCTTTGAACTCGTCAAGTTCAGCGATGATATCGAGCATTTCCAGTTCGATGATCAGCGTTTTTGTGTTGATCGTACTAGCCATAAGTCCAGCCATATTCAGCCATAAATAAGCTGTAAATCGCTATTTCGGCCATCTCTCCCTGTTAGTACGTTCCTTAGGATTTGCGTAAGATTTATTGGGCAACAGACCCGATGATTTTGCCCCTTGAGCTTAGTGAAAGATGGCCCCATTCACTGATGAAAGAAAAACCGCGTTAAGATTTTCTGGCAATGACGAAAAGATTTTTTCCGAACAATCGGGAAAACAGAACATCCATTGTCCGGCTTATAGGCAACAAAAACCGGTCATAGAGAGAGAGCGACTTCATCGGCAAATCGCCCTCCCTGCTGCCAATAAATTTAAACAGAAAAGCCAGGATGAAGCCAAGAGAGTCGCAATAGCCGATATATCTGACATCGTATCCCGCATGGCGCAGTTTTTCGGCAAGAGCTTTTTTGCGATAGCGGCGGATATGCCCAACCTTTTCGTCCATCGACGTCCAGATCGCCTCAAACGCCGGCACATAAATCAGCAAGGCACCGTCATCCTTAAGATGGGTTTTGAGAGAGAGCAGCGTGCCAACGTCATCCTCAATATGTTCAAGGACATTGGAAACAAAAACCAGATCGTAAACCACTGGCAGTTCGGCAAGGGTTGAATAGGTCGCAAAACCACGCCGCGCGGCCTCAAGCCTATGGCCCGGATCGATTTCCAGGGCATCCGGCCTGACACCGCTTTTTTCGTAAAAAATTTGGCTCAAGGTTCCAAGGCCGGCGCCGAAATCGAGAACACGGGTCTTGCTGTCGAGGGTTTTGCCATACCCTTTGATGACCTTACCGATAATCCATCGATTATACCGGGTCATGGCGGCCTCGATGCGCACGAGGCCGTCCGTCGCGGAATAAGGGATATCGGACGGACGGTGATGATCGCGGCTCGTCTCCGGCAGCGCCGCCATTCTCTCCTCGCTGCCGATCGAGGCTTTTAGGTTTTGATGCGGGCGCATTTTTCTTCCCAGCGCAAGGCGTCGGCGATGATGATCTGCAGATCGTCAAAACGCGGTTTCCAATTAAGCGTCTCGCGCAGCCAGCGCGCATCGGCGACCAGCGCAGCTGGATCGCCGGCGCGCCGGGGTGCTTCGGAAATCGGCAACGGCTTGCCGGTTACGGTTTCGACCATACGCAGCACTTCGCGCACCGAAAAACCGTGTCCATAGCCGCAATTGACGATGCGGCTGCTGCCGCCTTTGAGAAGATGATCGAGCGCAAGCACATGCGCCACGGCAAGATCGGCGACATGGATATAGTCGCGCACGCAGGTACCGTCCGGCGTCGGCCAGTCGGTGCCGAAAACCTCAAGTCTGTCGATCTTCCCCAGCGCGGCATGCAAGGCGCGCCGAATAAGATGCGTGACGAAAGGACCGATCTGTCCGCTGCGCGCCTCTGCATCCGCGCCCGCCACATTAAAATAACGCATGGCGATATAGCGCAGCCCATGGGCGGCGCCGGCATCCGCCAGCATGATCTCGGTCATCAGCTTCGAACGGCCATAGGGATTGATAGGGTAAGATGGCGTATCCTCGGTGATCGGGATGGTATCGGGATTGCCATAGACCGCTGCCGTCGAGGAAAACAGAAAATATTTCACGCTTTCTTTAACGCACGCCTCGATCAGCGTCCGGCTGTTGGCGGTGTTGTTGCCGTAATAGAGAAGCGGGTTACTGACCGATTCCTCGACGCGGATGCTTCCGGCGCAATGGATGACCGAACCGATGGTGTGTTGACGCAAGGCCTCGGCAACGGCTCGCCCATCGCCGCAATCGGCATGAATGAAGGGCACAGGGGCCGGCACCACCTCGCGCATGCCGGTCGAGAGATTATCGAGAACGACAGGTTTTTTACCTGCGTCCAGCAACGCCAGAACGATATGGCTGCCGATATATCCGGCGCCGCCGGTGACGAGAACGGATGCGGTCATAGAGGAACCTTAGTGTCTAACCCTTGCGCTTTTTCTTTTTCGGCAATGATTTTGTCAATTGCGAGGCGCTCGGCAGCCGAGAGGCGAACGCTGCTCGACTTCAACTGGCCGCAGGCCGCCATAATATCGCGGCCGCGCGGCGTACGCACCGGGCTGGGATAGCCCGCAGCGTTGACGATATCGCCAAATTTTTGGATCGTATCATCATCCGAACAGTCAAACGGCGCGCCGGGCCAGGGATTAAACGGGATAAGATTGATCTTGGATGGAATGCCGCGCAACAGGCGCACCAGCTGTTTGGCATCGGCGGGACTGTCATTTACGCCTTTCAGCATGACATATTCAAAGGTGATGCGCCGGGCGTTGGTGAGGCCCGGATAGTCACGGCAGGCCTGCAGCAACTCCTTGATCGGATAACGGCGATTGATCGGCACGATCTGATCGCGCAATTCGTCCGTCACGGCATGCAAGCTTACGGCCAGATTGACATCCAGCTCCTCGCCGCAACGCTTGATCATGGGAGCCACGCCCGCCGTCGAAAGCGTGATCCTGCGCTTGCCGATGGCGATGCCCTCGCCATGCATGACGATACGCAAAGCCTTGGCCACATTGTCGAGATTGAACAGCGGTTCGCCCATTCCCATCATGACGATGTTGGAAAGTTTCCTGTCGTCCTTGGTGGAAGGCCACTCATTCAACGCATCCCGCGCCAGCATGACTTGCATGACGATTTCGCTAGCCTCGAGATTGCGCACAAGGCGCTGGGTTCCGGTATGGCAAAAACGGCAGGTCAAGGTGCAACCGACTTGGCTCGATACGCATAGCGCGCCACGGTCCGTCTCCGGAATATGGACGCATTCGACTTCCTGGCCGTCCGACATGCGGACAAGCCACTTGCGCGTTCCGTCTTCGGATTTCTGGTCTTGCGTCACCGTCGGCCGAGCGACGGTAAAATGCTCCGCCAGCTGGTCGCGGACGGGTTTGGCGAGCGTCGTCATGGCAGCGAAATCCGTCGCGCCATGGAAATAAATCCATGACCAGACCTGCTTGACGCGGAATGTCTCAAGGCCAAGCGACGTCAATGCCTCCGTCAGCTCCTCAACACTGAGGCCGACGAGGTTCCGCTTGCCACCAACATCCGTAGGTGATGGCGCAAAACTTTTGGTGTGGTCGATGATGCCCATAAGCGAGGACAGATAACAGAAAAGGGACAATGGAAGATAGATAAAAATCAGCGTTTATGCTATTTATTGCCTGTATTTGCCTTCTTTTTAACCACCGGTTTCGGATTGGCGTTATCTGGATAACCGCATGCCTTACCGATCGCGCTATAGGCCGCGGCACCGCCCCTCACATCCAGAGCGTCCACCACGCTTCCTGCGTTACGCGCCGCAGGAACACCTGTAAGGGTCAGGGAGGTATTCTTGCGAATGGCGGCGGCAAGCTCATGATCGGTCTTGGCATCGCGCGACCAGGCGATATCTTTTTCTGTAAAAAGATTGAAACTGTCTTTGCCGATGCGGATATCGACATCGCTGGAGGGTTTGAAGTTATAACCCGATGTATAACTGACGACATCTTTGCTGTTTTCACCGGGGCGATGCGTAATCGTCAGCCAGGCAGCGCCACGTTTCAGTTTCTTGTTTTTGGCCGGATGCGCCTTTGCCACCATGTAGCAAACCTGTTGTCCGTTTTCGTTCAGGACATAGGCGGTCCATGCATCGAAGACGCCAAGCGATTTCGAGCCGCCGGCTTGCTGAGCATAGGCAGGCCCGGCCCCCACAACGGCAAGTCCGATGATCGTAAAGACAATGCGCAAGAACATAGGAAGCACCTTAAAGGAGAAATCACGCCAATTCTATGCGCATCCCTGCCCGGTTCATCGTCTCCACAAACCCAGGAAAGCTGGTGGCAATGAAAGAACCGTCATCGATCTTTATAGGTTCGGCTGTTGCAGCGCCCAGGACCAGAAAACTCATAGCGATGCGGTGATCCATGGCGGTGACGATCTGGGCGCCGCCTGGCGGCGGTTCGCCAGCGCCGGTCACGATCAAATCATCGCCCTCGATTTCCACATCCGCGCCGCAGTCTTTCAAACCTTCGGCGACAAGCGTCAAGCGGTCGCTTTCCTTCACGCGCAACTCGCCCAGCCCGCACATGCGCGTTGTACCCTGGGCGCAAGCAGCCGCCATCGCCAAAACGGGATATTCATCGATCATGCTCGGCGCGCGGACGGCGGGGACGGTTATTCCCTTCAGTTCGCTGCCATCGACGGTAAGATCACCAACCGGCTCGCCTCCCTCCTCGCGCTGGTTATGGATGGTAATCCGCGCGCCCATTTCACACAGCGTCTCGATCAGCCCGGCACGACGCGGATTGAGTCCCACGCCCCCTAGCGTGATGTGCGAGCCGGGGCGCAGAAGCGCCGCGACAAGCGGGAACGCCGCCGAACTTGGATCGGCAGGCACCGTGACTTTCCGTCCCCTCAGCCGCACCTGACCCGAGACTGAAATCGCTTCGGCGCCACCTGATTGTTTTTCGATCGTCAGTTTCACACCGAAAGCACGCAGCATATGCTCAGAATGATCGCGCGTCGGCACGGCCTCAATGACGGTCGTCACGCCTGAGGCGCCAAGACCCGCCAAAAGGATCGCCGATTTTACCTGCGCCGAGGCAACCGGCAATGTGTAAGTGATTGATTGCGGATTCGATCCGCCGGTTACCTTCAGCGGCAATCGGTCCTTCTCGCTGACAAACTGCGCGCCCATCTGTGTGAGCGGCGTGATGATACGCTCCATCGGCCGTTTGCAAAGCGACGCATCCCCGGTGAAGGCGCTGGTGAAAGGCCGCGAACTCAAAAGCCCGATCAAGAGCCGCGCCGATGTACCGCTGTTGCCCATATCGAGGGTTTGTTTTGGCTGCCCTAGACCTTCGAGCCCTGCACCCTTGATATGCCAGCTGCCCTTTTCATCTTTATGGATTTTGGCACCAAGCGCTTGCAACGCCGCCACGGTATGCAGCACATCCTCGCCTTCCAAAAGACCTTCGATGACGGTATCGCCTTCGGCAATGCCACCAAGCATGACAGCGCGATGAGAAATGCTCTTGTCGCCCGGCAACACGAGAGCGCTCTTCAGCGCGCCGCTCCGACGGGAAATGAGGGAATGAGAAGAAGATGTCATAGGGGCCTGAACCGAGGATATCAAACCTTACGCCGCGGCAGACAAAAGCGGGCGATCCTTTATTTCTACGGAGGGCTCAAAATGCCGAGGCCCTTCGACAGTAACGGGGGTCGTTCCTTAAGCGCCGAAAGTATGAATCCGCCGGCATGGCCGGTCAAGACATGTTCTCCGCTATGCAGGTGACGCTCTTGAGCATCCTTAATCATGGATTGACATAATTCCATGCCTGTATCTGCTATGAATGTGAGCGCTCTCCGCGCGATATCCTCTTTGATATCAATATCATCTCCTGTCCTCGGTTTATAGTTTAGAAGGGATCCAACCGTAATCGTTCCATTGTATTCTCTCCACCCAACCGCCATTTCTTTGCCATTTCTTTTGAATTCCAGGTTAGGCTGTCCATCTCTCTCGATAAATCCTTCCGTACCGTCCACCCGGCAGCCCGCATTATAGCTTTCGGACGGTCTGTTGGACTCACTTACGTTAAACGTCTCATGTAGCCATTGCGGCTTGTGGGATGTAGAACTCAGAACCAGCCCCACCGCCAGAAATAACTTGGAAATGTTTTGCATGTATCACCCGTGGGTCAAGAATACGTATTCTTAAACGATACCCGCGCCCTTCAGCCCGCGTCAATAAAATTGACCGGTTCCATCCATTCCCACCCTTGCGGGCCAAGCGCTTGCATCGGACGGAAACGCGCTTTGTAGGCCATCTTACGTGATGCGGCGATCCAGTAGCCAAGATAAACATAAGGCAGGCCCCGTCGCGCCGCCTCGTCGATCAGCGTCTGAATCAATTGAATACCAAGGCTACGGCGCGGCTGATCGGGTGCAAAGAAACTGTAGACGGCCGAAAGCCCGTCATCGATATGATCGGTGATGATGGCCGCCGCCAGCGCGCTTGATTTCTCCCGCAGCTGGTAGATATGCGTAGCCGCCTCGCCTTCATACAGCATATGGGCAAAGTCTTCGAACGACATACGCGCCATATCGCTATCGGGATGGCGGCCGGTTTGATAGGCCATGAACAGTTTATAATTTTCTTCCGTCACTTTAGCGCTGGCGATCTCCAGCGTCAGATCGCGGTTCATCGCCGCAATGCGCCGCAATGACCGCGACGGGCTAAAGGTGCTGACAGGAATGCGGACGGGGACGCAAGCATTGCATTCGCTGCATGCCGGACGATAGACGATGTCATGGCTGCGGCGAAACCCGGCGCGGGTCAATGTGGCGTTGATGTCGACATCCATGGCCTCATCGCCAGTTAGGCGCGTGAAAAGCTTACGTTCGACCTGACCGGGTATGTAAGGACAGGGCAAAGGCCCTGATAGGTAAAACTGCAAAAGGCGACTGAGGCCAGGTGGGATGATCGACATGCAAAAACTCTATCATGTCCGAAACGGCGAGGGCAAATAAGGAAAAAGACAAATTACTTTGGAGGCAGCGGCGCTGGAGATGGCGGCGCTGGGGACGTGGCCGGTGCTGGGGACACGGATGCGGGTGCAACGGCTGGCGCATCCGTCTTCGCCGGTTCTGCTGATTCCACCGGAGGAATGGCTTGTCTCAACAGAACGATGCTGATACGGCGATTGCGAGGATCCTTGGGATTATCCGCCACGAAAGGTTCACGATCCGCAAGGCCAGAGACACGCGCCACGCGCTTTTCATCGACACCGGCCGAAACCAGTAATTCACGGCTGATATTGGCGCGTTCGGTCGAAAGCGTCCAGTTGTCGCGCGCCGATCCTGCGGTAAAGGGCGTGCTGTCGGTATGACCGGTCACCGAAATCGTGTTGGGCAGCCGTGCCACCACTTTACCGACCAGCAAGAGCAAGTCGCGCGCACGCTCATAAGGTATGGCACCGCCTGATGGAAACATCGAGAATTTATCGCGATCGATGATCTGGATGCGAAGACCTTCCGGCGTGCGATCGACAATGATCTGGTTGGCAAATTCGCGCAACTCGGGGTTACCCAAGATCGCCTGCTTGAGCAAATCTTCGGCCTGATCGAAACCCTTTTCTTCATGCTTCATGGCTTCGACCATCGTCTGGTCGTCACGGGTTAAAGTCGTGGCCTTGGCATTGACGCCGGTTTGGCCGTTGGGGTGTGTGGCATCCGGCCCTTGCGTCGCCTTGCCTTCCCCTTGATCCATGTCGCGCGTCTCTTCATCGCCTTCTTCGCCCTTACCGACCGTCGGCAAAGTGACATCCTGCGTTGTCGGCGGCGAGCCTTCCGAGATCTCCGATCCTTCGGACGTGATCGTCATGCCACCACCGACACCGCCCGATCCAGACTCGGATTTTGTGGCGGCGGATGGCGCAAAATAATCGGCGATGCCCTTGCGCTCGACGTCGGTGGTGACGTTCAAGAGCCAGAGCAGCAGAAAGAAGGACATCATCGCCGTCACAAAGTCGGCGTAGGCCACCTTCCAGGCGCCGCCGTGATGCGCGGCATGGCCGCCGCCTTTTTTCTTCTTGCGAATGATGATGATGACGGGTTTTTGTGCATCAGCCATGGGTCACTCTATGCTGTCGGCGCAGGTAATGCCGACGTGGCTTCTTCCACTTCGATGAAGGTCGGGCGCACTTCACTGAGAAGGGTTTTGCGGGCGTATTCTACAGAAATAGAAGGCGCGAACCCTTGCAAATGGGCCAAGAGCCCGATTTTAAGGCATTGAAAATATTTGGCTTCAGCCTCAAGGATCTGACGCATGGATGTCGCCATAGGACCGATGACGCCATAGGCCGTCCAAACACCCATAAAGGTACCCACGAGCGCGCCACCGATCAGGCGGCCGAGGACTTCCGGCGGCTCGGTGATCGAACCCATTGTGTGAATGACGCCAAGCACGGCGGCGACGATACCGATGGCCGGCATGCCGTCGGCAACGCTGTTAACGGCGCCGACCATCGCGGCGTCTTCGCTATGGTGAACCTCGATTTCCTCATCCATCAGGGCCTCAAGCTCATAAGGCTTGTCCGAGCCGAGCGTTACGAGACGCAGATAATCGCAGAAAAAATCCGTGGCGTGATGGTTGCTCTGAAAGCCAGGAAATTGTCCGAACAGCGCGCTGTCATGGGGATGTTCGATATGCTGCTCGAGCACCAGAAGACCTTTGGTCTTGGCGAGCTTGAAGACCTGATACATCATGCAAAGAAGTTCGATATAGGAGGCCTTGCTGTACTTCGCCTTCTTAAGCAGAAGAACGCAGCCACGTCCCGTTCGCCGAATGACAACGGCGGGGTTGGCAATGATGAAGCCACCAACCGCCGTTCCACCCATGATGACGATTTCAAGAGGAGCGGCATTCAGCAGCACCTGAATATGGCCACCCTCAAGGACATAACCCCCGATGGTGCCAACGAAAACCGTAAGGATACCGATGATAAGATTCATGAAAACGGACAGGCAGGTCGAAGGGCAGGCCGGGCCTCAACAGACCCGGGATCACTGTTATTTTTGCTCCGATTTTCGTTAACATCGCTTTAACGCCCTGTATGCCTCTTATCCGGAATGTTTTTCGGTCCTTTGCCCCCAAGACCAAGCGGTGTATGACAAGACATATAAAAATAAACATGAGTCTCTTTTTGGCCCCCGATGCCCGATAGCCGCTCCTTCCGCCAATTGATGGGTTGTTTCGCCACCGGCGTAACGGTCGTGACAACCCATGATCCGGCCCTGGGTCCTGTGGGCATCACCATCAATTCCTTGACGTCCGTGTCGCTCGAACCGCCTTTGGTCCTGTTCTGCCTTGAGAAGGAAGCCCACCTTTATTCTGCTTTCCAGAAGAGTTCCTCTTTCGCGGTCAATATTCTGAGCGAGGGGCAGGAAGAAATCTCACGCCACTTCGCCGACCGTAAGCATCACCGCACATCGCCCGTTCCATGGGATAGGCCACGCAAAAAGTGTCCCCTCTTGCGCGATACACTGGGATGGATGATTTGCCGGAAGACCAATGCCTATAAAGGCGGCGATCACACGATTTTCCTGGGCGAGGTCGTCGAGTTGCATAAACGTGGGGGTCAGCGCGAACCGCTGCTTTACGTTCACGGGCGATATAGGCAAGTTAAAAAAACTAAAAAATAGCGTTCTTGCCTTCAGCAGCAGGACAGCAAAAGACGCTGATGCGGCTTATCACGGCAGAGGCCTGGCCTCCGAAGAAACAACATGCGCTCGCGTCTTGGGACGGTCGGGACCATTTCCTTTTCGTAATGGCTCATCCTCTGGCGCACAACCCCAAGCCATCGAGGCCCAACCCTGATCGTTGCGCGCATCTTCCCAGACCGTATGTGAGGCGTAGCCATCAGCCATAACATCCGAGGCCTGGCGGCATTCTCGTTCTGTCAACCGATCGTTTCTGAGAGCCAATATCCTGTTGAACAAATCAAACACTCGCTCCGCTTGGATTTGGTCTAGAGTCGGATGATTTCGAGAGGTCGGGCGTTCGTATCTGTGGTAACCACTAAGAGATAAATCTATTTGTTTTGCGCAAGCCAATTCAGAGAGACTAACATCACGCGCCGTTCGCATAGCTTGTAACACTACCGAAGGCAGGCTTTTTTTCCCTCCTTTATATATATCACCTATGACTTCATGGATCGACGGCAAGACGCAACCGGTCACCGGATCATAAGGAATGGCGCAATCGCGCGCAAAAGCGATAAGTTGCGCGCGCGAAACGCCAGAATTTTCCAGACCAATCATTAATCCATGTAATTTTTGTAAGGTGAGCTGTCCCCCATAAAGACGCACAGCTGATATGTCTGAAGACTCGAAGGTCGAAATACGCCCCATGCGGTGATCATGGGAATTATTTCTTCCGACATCGACAATGTTTATATTTTCTCCCATGAGCTCATCAAGCTTTTTGGCGAACGGCGTTTTTCCAGGTAGCGCGGGACCAACAGGCAATAAACCGAGTAACTCGACATCCTGAGGCTCCAGTTTGCCGCCGCTCAACCAATCGAAAGCACGTCGTATAGGAGCAACCAAGGGCATCTGGTTATTGAATATGTGGCCTAGCTTCTCTTCGTTAAGGCGCGTCGTGGCCGTCGCCTGTTTCGCACCTTCCAAACACTCCATAATCCGATTGACTATCTCGGCAAGCTCCCTTCTTGTCCACCTATCCTGCCCCTCGCCACCCTTCAAAACTTCTTTCCAAAATCCACCTTCGCGGAAATATCCACGTTCAAACGCACATTCCACAACCTTTGCGCGTTTTGCATCATCAGGGAGTTGTAGCCAATCAGCTCCTAAGACTTCATAGCAATGCCTCAACAACGCGCGCTTGCGTCTGTAGAGCTGACTCATGAGGGAATTTTCAGAGGCGGTGGCCATGCGATAGGATTATGGTTTTTTTGAAATAAACATCGTCAATATCGTCCATCCCTAAGATGCAAAGCCACCCCATGGGGATGGCTTTGCATCCTACCAAAATAACCTGAAAGTAAAAACGAGAAACGTGGTTAACGACGGTCGCTTTTGTAACCGTCACAAGCGTCGCCGTTTAGCCCATTCCTCTGATCATCGCATCGGGATCGATATCGGGTTGATCCTGATCGCCGAGATTAACCTCTGGCTGTTCGCCTTCGGCTGTGGTCTCTGGTGTCGGCGTCGTGACCCCTTCGCCACTCTTGCCCTGCGCGGCTTCTTCACGCGCCACGCGACGCTGCGCACGACGGAGAGCGGTATCCAGATCCGACTGTTTGCACAAACCCAGAAGAACCGGATTATGCGGCTTGATGTTGGATGCATTCCAATGCGTGCGGTTGCGTACCTTTTCGATGGTATCTTTCGTCGTACCGACAAGACGCGCGACTTGCGCGTCGATCAACTCCGGATAGGTCTTGATAAGGTAAGCAATGGCATCTGGCCTATCGGCACGTTTTGAGACCGGCGTGTAACGCGGTCCCTTGGTACGTGTGACAGGTTGCGGCAAATCGCTCTTGAGCATCTTAAGACGCGCACGCGGATCATCTTCGCAGCGCTTGATCTCTTCCGCGGATAATTGGTTGGTCTGGACGATCGGATCCATGCCGACAATACCGATATCGGCTTCGCCATCGGCGATCGCCTGCACCTGCAATTTGTGCAGATCGCAGAAATCAGCAATCTGCTCAAAGGTCAGTTTTGTATTATCAATTAGCCATACAGCGGTTGCTTTCGGCATCAAGGGCGGCGCGGCCATCATCTTCTCCTTCTGGTCTCGGAGGCATAAGCCTCCCGTTATCCGGCCACGCTTCGCGGCCGAACGATCCTCGAACTTTTTTTCAGGGATCGGTTAAAGCGTCAGGTCTTCCTCAGACGACAACTTCAAGGACTATCTTACCAATATGTGCACCGGATTCCATCACTTTATGCGCAAGGGATGCATTTTTTATTGGGAAGGTACGGTAAATCAATGGTTTAAGCTGTCCCGATGCAACCAAAGGCCAGGTTTTGGCCTCAACCTCTCGTATTAAACGGGCCTTTTCTTCTTTGGACCGGTGCCGCAGCGTCGAGCCGGTCACTATAAGGCGTTTCTGCATGATCTCGAAGATATCGATGGCAGCCTTTCGACCGCCTTGAACCGCGATACTGACATGCCGGCCCTGCTGCGCGAGGACCGATAAATTGCGCGGCAGGTAATCGCCGCCGATCATATCCAAGACGGCGTCCACGCCCTGCCCTACGGTCTCATTCATGACCGCCTGAACAAAATCCTCCTGGGTGTAATTAATGACATGATCCGCCCCAAGCGCACGGCAAGCCTCGGCTTTTTCCTGGTTGCCGACTGTCACGATGATTTTAGCGCCATGGGCCTTGACCATCTGAATAGCGGTCGTGCCGATGCCGCTGCTGCCGCCATGGACAAGAATGGTTTCGCCGGGGCGAAGAGCAGCGCCTTCAAACACATTTGCCCAGACTGTAACAACCGCCTCCGGCAATGCCGCCGCCTGGGTCAAGGAAAGAGTGCCAGAGACAGGCAGACATTGTGCTTCGGGGGCGACAGCGTAGTCGGCGTAACCACCACCGGAAAGCAGAGCGCAGACTTTATCTCCAGCCTTCCAGCGCCGGACATCTTGGCCCACCATGACAACCGTGCCGGAGATTTCCATGCCGATCACATCGCTGCTACCCGGAGGCGGAGGGTACTTCCCTTGACGCTGCAGAATATCGGCTCGATTGACCCCGGCGGCGGCAACATGGATCAGGACTTCATCCGCGACCGGCATAGGCAGGGGTCGTTCGGCCCATTGCAAAACGTCCGGTCCACCGAAACCGTGGCATTCGATGATGTGGCTGATGGAGGGAAGAGACATAGTTTACCTGTAGGTGCCGATTAAAGCAGCCATTTCTTAACTCTCAAAGGCTCTTTTTTCTTACCCGTTTTGGGGCTAGAGATTTCCATCGATTTTAGGAATGGCGAGGCGGTTTTAAAATAACAGAGGAGGCTAAAATGAGTTTTGATATAACTAAAATGCAAAGCGTGCTGGAACAGGGTCTGATCAATGATAGAGTCGTGACCGTCGACGGTGAAAGCCTTTCCCTTTTCCGTGCACTCGGGATGGAAGCCCTTTCCTTATCGGATGAATCTCTTTTATCGCGACTGTCGCCGGAAGGCATCGTCTTTAAAAATGTGCTTTTTTTGACCAAACATAGTGCACCAAGTGGGATAGACAAACACATGATGATGTCGTTCGCTAATGAAGTAGCAGGATGTTATCCCGGTGTTGTGACGCCTGAAGCCATACTCAAAACGAAGCTGGCGATCTGCTTCGCTTTCGAGCAGGCCTTTCCTGCACCGAGCGGCGCTTTCCGTCAGGAAGGGATACAGCAGAGCCACCCGAGCCCAACGCCTACGCCCGGCTCCTAATTGTTAATTCCTGCAGGCTTTAATCATTTGCCAGTGCGGCCATATATAAGCTAAAAAAGCTTTATGGCCGCTTCTCCTTCTTCCAACGCCTTAAGCCGCGTTATTATCTTCGACACCACCCTGCGCGACGGCGAGCAATCGCCCGGCGCCGCGATGAATCTTGAGGAAAAACTCCGCATCGCGCGCATTCTCGAAGAACTTGGCGTCGATGTCATGGAAGCCGGCTTTCCGATCGCCTCCAAAGGCGATTTCGAAGCCGTGAATGAAATCGCCAAAACGATCACACAGTCCACTGTCTGCGCTCTGGCGCGGGCGCATGTCGGCGATATCGAACGCGCCGCCGAAGCCCTAAAGCCTGCGGCCCAGGCACGCATCCACACCTTTATCTCCACGTCGCCTTTGCATATGCAGCATAAGCTGCAAATGACCCCCGAAAAAGTCCATCAGGCGGTTATCGATAGCGTCACGCTCGCCCGCAATCTGTGCGACGACGTCGAATGGAGCGCCGAAGACGGCAGCCGCACCGAACATGACTTTCTCTGCCGCTGCGTCGAGGCGGCGATTAAGGCCGGAGCGCGTACGATTAACATACCGGATACGGTGGGCTACACGACGCCGCAGGAATATGCCGATCTTATTAAAATGCTGGTGAACCGCGTGCCGAATATCGACAAGGCGATCCTGTCCACGCACTGCCACAACGATCTCGGCCTCGCCGTCGCTAATTCCCTGGCGGGCGTCATCGGCGGCGCGCGGCAGATCGAATGCACAATCAACGGCCTCGGCGAACGGGCCGGCAATGCGGCGCTGGAAGAAATCGTTATGGCGATTAAAGTGCGCCAGGATTTGATGCCTTTCGTGACCAACATCAAGACCGAGGTCATCACACGGGCCTCGCATCTGGTCTCAAGCATCACCGGTTTCGCGGTGCAACCGAACAAGGCGATCGTCGGTGCCAATGCCTTTGCCCACGAAAGCGGCATTCATCAAGATGGCATGATCAAGAACCGTCAAACCTATGAAATCATGACCCCGCAATCGGTAGGGCTAGCCAAGACCTCGCTCAAACTCGGCAAGCTATCGGGCCGCAACGCCTTTCGCACAAAATTGCAGGAACTCGGCTATGAGCTTGGCGACAACGCCATGAACGACGCTTTCGAGCGCTTCAAAACCCTTGCCGATAACAAGAAAGAAGTGTTCGACGAAGATATCATGGCGCTGGTGGACGACGAAGTCGCCCGCGCCCATCACCGCATCCGTTTTCTGTCGCTGGACATCCATGCAGGCTCCAAAGGACCGCCGAGCGCGACTTTGGAAATCGCCATCGACGGCACACCCGCCGCCGCGACGGCCACCGGCAACGGCCCGGTCGATGCGGTCTTTAACGCCGTCAAAGCGCTGGTGCCCCACCGGGCAACCTTGCAACTTTACCAGGTGAGCGCCATTACCCACGGAACCGACGCGCAGGCTGAAGTAACCGTCCGGCTCGAAGAAGATGGACGTACCGTCAATGGTCAAGGCGCCGACCCGGACACCATTGTGTCCTCGGCGCGCGCCTATATCCATGCGCTCAATAAACTCGCGATCAAACGTCTCAGACACACACCGCCCGATCCCATTCGTGACGGCGCCATCAATCTCAAGGCGGTCTAAGGACACGTCTCTCATCAGGAAGGAGTTCATGTGGTCAAAGGTGCGGAACAACATACGGCGGAAAAATGGGCGAAACAGGCTCTTGATCGTCTCATGCAAGACGGCTTGCCGACGACGCCGAACAATTTCTCCGTTTACTACAGCTATTATTCCGAGGCGAACCCGAACCTGAAAATGGCGATGGATTTGCTGCTGAGCCAGCATGGGAAATTATCCCGGGAAGAATGCGAAGATTTGTACCGCACGCATCTGGGACTAACCGCCGAACACAAAATGCTGAGAGATGCCAATGCCGCCATTGAGGCCGAAATCACTAACGTTCTGGCGGTTATTGATGCCGCCGCGACCGATACAAATAAATTCGGTGAAACCTTGCATAGTTTTTCAGGAGAACTGACGACGTCGATTTCGCTCGGCCAGATTCGGGAGGCCGTCACTAAAGTGGTGACCGAAACCCGCGTGATGACGCAGCAGAATGAGCGGCTGCAGACGCAACTGTCTCAAACCACCCAACAGCTCACCGAAACGCGCTACAATCTCGATCAGGTGCACAAGGAATCAGAAACCGATCCTTTAACGGGCGTCGGCAACCGTAAGTTCTTTGATAAAGAATTGCTGGGTGCGATCTCCGAGGCGGTGGATAACAAAGCGCCTTTAACGCTGCTGATGATCGATATCGATCATTTCAAGAAATTCAACGATACCTACGGCCATCTTATCGGCGATCAGGTTTTGCGTCTGGTCGCACGCACCTTGGTCGAAAACCTCAAGGGCCGCGACATCATCGCCCGTTTCGGCGGCGAGGAATTCGTTATCCTTCTCCCGCACACACGCATCGGCGACGCCGAAAAAGTCGCCAACCAGTTGCGCACCAGCCTCGCCACCAAACAAATCAAGCGACGCAACACCAAGGAAACACTGGGTGCGATAACCATTTCTGTCGGCGCCACGGAATATTACCCCACCGAGGAAAGTGATGGCTTCGTTGCTCGCGCCGATGAAGCGCTATACAAGGCCAAGCAAACCGGCCGAAACAAGGTCATCGCCGAGCCGCTGACGCCGGAGCAGATAGAGGCCATTAAAACCGCCCTGCCCCGATCCGCCGGCGACGATTCTTAAACCCTAAACCTCCCCTTGGCTTTAGGATTGAGACCTGCTTTTCTTCTTCCAAGGCGGGCATGACGGAATTTGGTAGACGTATCGGACTTAAAATCCGAAGCCGGAAACGGCGTGCCGGTTCAAGTCCGGCTGCCCGCACCATGATGGTTTCGATACCTTAAGAGTGGTTTTATCCTAAAAGCAGGTTGGCCGTTAGAGTTAAGCTCGCTGTTTTCGTCATCTCTTTTGCAGCATCGTGAATCATTCTTTGCTGCTCTGCCGTTATAGGGCGAGTGGATATTTCACGCAAAAACTTCCCTGCCAGCCTTCGCCGGACGATGGGATGGGTGGGTGATGCGGCAATTTCTGTAAGCTGCTTAAACGTCTGTTGATGAAGCGCCATAACAGTAAACGTCATCCCCATGGCCTCTTGCCAGCCATCGAGGATGTTTTCCGTTATCCCTAAAGACGGTTGACGTTCATAGGTAAGGTCGAGTTTCTGACAAAGTTCTGTAATATCCATTATATACCCCCTTTATTATTATCCTGCACCCTAGCAAGACATCAGCATGGCTGTACACTCCCCGCATTTTTTCATCACAAAAAGACTAAGTGCGCACAAACACATCATCCCACGCGTTCTTTTGGCACCGCCTCTTTTCCATAAGCCGTGACCACTTCCACGATCGTCCGCGTCAGGACAAGCAGATCTCGTAATTCGATCGTAAAAGCCGGCGTCACGTAGATGATGTCGCCGAAGGGCCGTATCCAGACGCCACGCCTGGCAAATTCCTGCCGAAGTTGATTGAGGTCAGGCATTTTGTCCATTTGCACAACGCCAATCGCGCCTTTGACGCGCACATCCACGACGCCAGGCAAGCCGCTGCATGGCGCAAGACCTTCGGATAAGACACTCTCGATCGCTTTGACTTGTTCAAGACGCGGCTCGCATTCAAACAGATCAAGCGAGGCATTGGCGGCCGCGCAAGCCAAGGGGTTAGCCATGTAAGTCGAGCCATGCATAAGCGCGGCTTCGGGATCGTCGGAAAGAAAGGCCTCGAATATATGACGGCGCGTCATCGTCGCCGCCAGCGTCATGGTGCCGCCGGTCAGGCCCTTACCGAGGCACATAATATCAGGGACAACACCCGCCTGCTCGCAAGCGAACATACTGCCCGTGCGGCCAAAACCGGTGAAGATCTCATCCGCGATCAACAGCACATTATGCTTGGCACATAGATCCGCGACACGCCCCAGCGTCAGGGGATCATGAAACTTCATTCCACCCGCACCTTGCACCAGCGGCTCAAGGATAACAGCGGCAATCTGTTCGCGCTCACGTTGCATCAGGCCATCAAGCGCCGCCATGGATACCTCATCGCGTGGCAGCGCGGCCATCAACTGTTCAGGCAACCAGCCCTTGAAATGCGCGTGCATGCTTTCTTCGGGATCACAAACCGACATGCAGGCCATGGTGTCGCCGTGATAGCTGTGGCGAAAACTGAGGAATTTCGTTCGCCCGCGTGTGCCCCGGTTGAGCCAGTACTGTACCGCCATTTTAAGCG